>Ga0315544_1000313_pt1 | contig 47743 bp, 41 predicted proteins | sample SalMarSW160130MG_2_FD_202543 | JGI IMG/M metagenome (GOLD analysis project Ga0315544, IMG submission 202543) | Salt marsh sediment microbial communities from the Plum Island Ecosystem LTER, Massachusetts, United States - Salt Marsh Sediment SW1601-130 ...
CCAGATTCCTACCCAGCCGTTTAGCTTTCTTTTTAAGTATCTTCGCTGTTTCCTTATTAGGACTCTCAACATACTTCTTATAACCGGTGCACCTTGTACTCCAATCCTTGTAGACCATTATCGTCACGTCATCATCCACAGCATCGCAATAAATCGTTGTTGCTGTTACCTGCCAATCTGCCACTCTGTTATTTCCCTCCTGTTAACCTCTGTGGTAAGTGTGGGGTTAAGTTCCTATGTTATAAAATCCTTAGCCCTTGTAACCGAGACCAACCCCGCTTGGCTATCGCCTTTCTACAGTAACTGCTGCCCAAATGGGCTTCTCCTCACTTGAATCCGTTGGCTACATAGGCGTTGCCACTCCCAGTGTAGCACGGCATACGCCATACGTCAATAGGTGTTGAGAAAGGGAAAATATTAATGGTCAGAAAATCATTTACAGCGGCAGTTTGACAACGCTGAATCAATTACTTAAAATATCCATTGGCAAAGCTGCGTCATATATGCTGGTGACGCACAAATGTTACTCAAATGAGATAGCCTCACATGATATCCGGCTGATTCTCAAGATTGGCGACGACTAGACAGGTAGGAATCATTTTGTCAAATAGCCTACTGCTCTATGCCAAGATGGAAGCTGAACTTCGCTTGAATGAAACGAACAAAGTTGTAATCCTGACTCTTGCTATAAACTGTAGCCAATCTGGCATATGCTGTTTAAATGGTCACCTTACCAATTACTTACAAGAGGAAGTAGACGATGACAACATCACAGCAGGATTACCTGCTGAGGCTACCTAGATTTAATTATCTAGCCCCCAAGACCATTGACGAAGCTTGCCTTTTGCTCTCCAAATATGAAGGTACAGCAAAGATAGTGGCCGGCGGTACGGATTTGCTGGTATCAATGAAGCAGAAGAAGATAACCCCCAGTTATGTAGTCAACATCAAGGGTATACCAAAGCTGGATTACATACATTATAGCCAGGAACACGGTTTAAGAATTGGGGCCCTAGCTACCCTTCAATCGATAGCTACCTCCCCCATTATCAGAGAGAAGTTTGGGCTACTGCAGATTGCCTGCAATAAAATAGGCACGCCTCAAGTCAGGAATATGGGCACTATAGGGGGCAACATATGCAATGGGGGTCCCTCACAAGATTCGATTCCTTCATTGCTCGTCCTAGGTGCCAAGCTAAAGGTGGTGAGCCTTCAGCAAGAAAGAATAGTGCCCATTGATGAATTCTTTATTGGCCCATTTAAGACTGCTCTTGATCAGACGGAGCTACTCACTGAAATCCGGATACCAACCCCACCACCCGGAAGCGCCGGTTGTTACCAGTGGCTTAGCAAGCTGAATGAGGTCGATGAGACATTGGTAGGAGTTGCTGTTCTCATGACAACCGATTCTACAGGCAACGTTTGCAGAGACATAAAGATAGGACTGTGCTCTGTAGCACCTACCCCTATTAGAGCCACACGAGCGGAGAAGACGCTGCATGGTCAGAAAATTGAAAGCAAGACCATCGAACTGGCCGCCAGAGTTGCCACTGAGGAAACCAGCCCACGTTCCCGGGCTCAATACCGGAGACAGATGACCAGCGTCTTAGTTAAACGAGCTATAGTTGACGTCTGGCAGAAGGTCAAACAATCCGCTGTTTAGAAGGGATGTTCCTGTGAGACAACTCATAAAATTAAGAGTAAACGGGGATTCCTACGAAGTGGCTGTGGAACCTTGGGCAATTCTAGCAGACGTCATTCGGGAGAATCTGGGACTAACCGGGACTAAGAAGGCTTGTGATTTAGGTAATTGTGGCAGTTGTACTGTTCTTATGAATGGCAAGCCTGTTCTGTCCTGTCTGGTATTAGCTCTAGATGCCCAAGATAAGGATATCATGACTATCGAAGGCATGGCTAAAGACGGTAAACTGCACTCCCTTCAGCAAGCATTTATTGACCATGGTGCTATACAATGTGGTTTCTGTACTCCTGGGATGCTGCTATCGGCTAAAGCCTTGCTTGATGAGAACCCTCGTCCCAGAGAAGAAGAGGCCAAGCAAGCAATTTCCGGGAATCTTTGCCGTTGTACTGGATATCTCAAGATCGTTGAAGCCATATTGGGTGTGACCCAGACTGACGAAAGCGGGATAGGCAAAGCGCAGCAATATAGAGTAATTGGCAAACGAATACCAAGGGTGGATGCAAAGGTAAAGGCTACTGGTCAGGCAGAATTTACCGTCGATGTGGTCTTACCTAGAATGTTGCACGGCAAAATCCTTAGGAGTCCCTATCCCCATGCCAAGATCTTGAGTATTGATACCAGTAGAGCAGAAACCGTGCCCGGGGTAAAGGCAGTGATTACCGGAAAGGATACCGGAGCAGTCAGATTCTCCTTCATAGACACCCCTCGTTATCCGGCTGACCGATGCCCGCTAGCAGTTGATAAAGTGCGGTTTATTGGTGAGGAGGTTGCCGCTGTGGCTGCCGTTACAGAAGACGCTGCTGAGGAGGCGTTACGCTTAATTAGAGTGGAGTATGAGGAACTACCGGCCGTTTTCGATCCTGAGGAGGCAATCAAGGACGGTGCTCCCCGCATACATGACAAGATAACACCGAATATGACTACTGCCTGGGAAGACTTTGGTGTCATTCGTGAGGCTAGACCATATGACGCGGTGAACAATATATCAAATCAGGTCCTGATCACTGTCGGTGATATTGAACAGGGGTTTAAGGAATCCGATTATATTCGTGAAGATAGGTTTAACATTCCCGCTACCGCCCATGTTGCTTTGGAGCCTCATGTAGCAGTAGCTAGCTTTGACTCCTCAGGAAAGCTTGACGTATGGCTTTCTCATATGGGCTATGAGCATAAGCGGTTCTGGCTGGCCAAGACGCTGGGTCTTCCTATCAGCAAGGTGAGGGTACATAAGACATATGTTGGCGGCGCTTTCGGTGGCAAAATTAGCCTGTTCCCCTATGAATTCCTAGCGGCTTATCTATCGAGAAGGACGGGACGGCCAGTAAAAATAGTGCTTTCCCGCAATGAAGTCCTGTCTACCTGTTACACAAGCCGCCGTTTCATCGTGAATGTTAAGACCGGAGTCAAGAAAGATGGTATCATAATGTCACAACATGTAAAGGTCATTGATGATGTTGGTGCCTACCGGTACAGCTCACCAACTGCCTTATACCTTGCCCACGTCTTCCGCCATGCTATCTACAATATACCCCATGTTAAGCACGAAGGTACAGGGGTCTATACCAACAAACTGACCGCTGGGCCAAAGCGGGGACATGGCTCACCACAAATGAGCTTTGCTGTGGAATCTCAGCTGGACATAATTGCCAAGGAGATAGGGATAGACCCTGTCGAGCTCAGATTGAAAAACTTGAGGGAAAAGGGTGATGTACTTCCCAATGGAGACAAACTGGAGAGCTACGGCCTTCCTGAAGCAATAAGGCAGGTCGTTCAATCCAGTGGCTGGGAAAAGAAGAGGGGTAATCAGTCGAATAGAGGCATGGGTATAGGCATTGCCAGCATGTTTTCTGGGGCTCATAATTACCCCTTCGGCAGTGCCGCTGTTGCCAAAATGAACCCAGACGGCAAATTTACTGTCTTTACCGGTCAGACGGAATTCGGTCAAGGCACCGATACTGCTATGGCCCAAATTGCTGCCGAGGAATTAGGGCTAACCGCATACGATATAGTTGTGGTATCAGGTGACTCTGAGCTATGTCCTTATGACATCGGCAACTGGTTGAGCGCTGGCGTCTATGTGTCTGGGGAGGCAGTGAGAAAAGCAGCAGCAGATGCCAAACAGCAGCTGTTCGTCTATGCCGCTGAGGTACTTCATATCAAAGTGGATGAGTTAGCCCTCGGTGAGGGTCATATTTATATGAAAACACAACCCGATAGAGCAGTGCCGTTCGTCGATCTATATAAATATGGTATCCAGATGAAGGGTGGCGACCCTATTATAGGAAGAGGTTATACCAAAGCAGTACAGGATGTTGGTTTCTGGGGTGGCAGTTTTAAGGGTACAGCCGCCCTCTCCAAAGGTCGCGGCCGTTTTACTGATGCCTATGGTTTTGCAGTTGCCGTTGCCGATGTTGAGGTCGACAATGAAACAGGTAAGGTGAAGGTGATAGGAATAACCGTAGCCGATGACTGTGGTACCGACATTAATCCATTAAATGTGAAGGGTCAACTTGAATCCCAGGCAGTTATGGCAGTAGGCGATGCTCTTTTTGAGGAGGTTGACATCCAGCGAGGCAGAGTAATCAATCCTACCCTCGCTGACTATAAGATACCTACAGTGCTTGATGCACCAAAGCTGACCACGATTAGTGTCCAGGACTATGAAGCCAAAGGTCCTTTCGGAGCCAAAGAGGTTGGTGAAACAGCCCGGGCAGCAACAATTGCTGCTATTGCCAATGCTATCTGCAATGCTATAGGGGCTAGAATACACAGTCTACCTATGACGCCAGAAAAAATTCTTGAGGCACTCGGTACAGCTCTCTAGATGGAATCCCAAGCGGCTAAGGCTATTTCTGCCAAGAGGTCAAAATTTATTGCACAAAAAGCCGAGCTGGAGACAAAAATTAAGGCTAGTCAAGAGTCCGATATTAGCCTTCCAAAGCTGGAGCGCTTTGTTGAGCTACTGCGGCAAAAGCTAGCGATGCTGGACTTTGAAACCAAGCGCATGGCACTAGACATGCTCAATATCAAGGTGTGGCTGGCCCCCGCAAAAGACATGGGAAACAAATCCCAATTATCCCTGTCCGCCTTGGTGCAGGGATTCATCTTCTCACTACAAGTAGATGGGAGGGAGCGTTCTACTATCGATTACTACCAACTATGAGAGACCCAATACCTCTTCATCCAAGCTCGTTGCCAAAGATCCCCATGGCAACAACATTTCGCCCAACTGTCGATGCCAGATTATGGGTCAACCCCAACTTAGGGGCTTTCAACTGGCGGGGCCCAGCCTTACCCTGAAGCTGCTTATATACCTCATACATCATCCTCAAGCCGCTTGTTTCACACGCTCAAAGGCATAATATACCCTATCGCGTACCTCAGTTTCCCTCTTAATCTCTATAGGATGTGACGGAACTTCAAAGACCACAAGCTTTACCTCGTCTCCCTCTTTCAGCTCGCCTTCAGCGCAGTTAATTATGCGACCCAGCAATTGCTTTAGCGGACTGTTCTTGCCAAAATCGAGCCAGGCCATGATTATCGGAGGAGGGAAACCAATGGGAGCACCAGCTTGAGTCTCGGTGAAAGTAACCACTTTGGCTCTCTGGGGGAGGTCTACCCACTCCAGTTCCTCAGACCAGCACTTAGGGCAGATAACACCCGGTGGGAAGGCGATATGCCCGCACTTCTGGCACTTGGTGGTGGTAAACCTTCCCTCTCTGAGATTATCGTAAAACTGATAGAGCCGATTAAATTCCTGGCATTCCAATGGCCACATATCCATTTCCGTAATATATCTGCCATCCAGAGCTGGAGTCCCGACTATTTTTGCCTCTTCTAAATCCGCCATCTTCTTTCTCCTTATCTACCTTGATATAGTTTATTCAACCGGTTCTGTCCCGTAGATTACCACTGTGTGCTGGGCACAGGCACCGCTTAGATTATGCGCCAGGGCAAACTTGGGATTTTTCGCCTGATTTATCGCCCTCCCTTGAAGTTGCTTGCACAGCTCAAGGGACTGGCGGGCCCCGGAGGCACCAAAGGGGTGTCCACAGCTGATAAGGCCACCATCGGTATTTATGGGACGTTCGCCATCAAGATTGAGGGCACCTGAGGCAACGTAGGCGCCGCCTTCTCCCTTTTTGCAGAAACCGAGCTCCTCCATCTCTATAATCTCGGATATAGTGAAGCAATCATGGACCTGAGCCACATCTATATCGGCGGGACTGAGCTGGGCATTCTTGTAAGCTACCTCCCCCGCTCGTTTCAGGTGAGGCCACTCGGCAAGGGTTTCCCCTGGCCACCCGGCTGACATGCTGTGAGTGGCGTGTTGCCCCGTGCCACGAATGTAGACCAGGGGCTGGTCAGAAAGCTCCTTGGCTCTCTCTTCCGAGGCAATGATAACTGCTGAGGCGCCATCAGTTAGAGGACAGCAGTCAAAAAGACCGAATGGGTCGGCGATTAGTCGGGCCTCTAGCGCCTCTTCCATGGTAAGCGTCTTCGGGTAAAAGTGTGCCTTGGGATTGGTCGAGCCATAATTGTAATTGGCTACGGAAACACGTGCCATTTGCTCCTTGGTTGTCCCGTAGCGCTTCATATGCATTTTGGCAATCATGGCAAAAAACGGTGGAGGTACGCCTAACCCCATAGCCGAGTCCCAGTCATGGTCATTGACCGCCAATTCTGTATAGTTCGTTTCCCACCTCTGGGGCAGATAGCTCTTCTCAGCGCCTGTCACAAGAACTACCTCAGAAATACCGCTTTCCACCAATCCCTTAGCCAAAATAATCCCCGTGTTGGAGCCAGCGCACAGGGTATCCAGCCTGGTACAAATTGAGGTCGGTTTTAATCCCAATCTGTGAACTATAAGAGGCGCTGTGTTAAGGGCGTTGGAATGCCTCCCCACCTTTGTGGAACAAAAGAGGAGGCCATCTATATCTTTGGGTTTTAGTGCTGGAATGTCATCAGAGCAGGCTTTGGCTGCCTCCTGAACCATATCAAATAAGGTTGCCTGTCTTACGCCAAATTTACTCACTCCCCCGCCAACTATTACCGCATTCGTCTTCTTCGCCATCTAAATTCCTCCTATTTCCATAAAAAAGATTTCCCGTAGAACAGGGACCTCGCCTATCAACAGGCTCTGCTTCCATCTCGATGAGAGGCTTACCTACACCACAAATAAGTCCAAGCCCCCCATCATGTTCATGGTCGCCCCACTCATATACTTAGCCTTATCTGATGCCAGGTAGGCGACGGCGTTGGCAATCTCCTCCGGGTCGGCTGGTCGCCGCCACAGCAGCTTCTTACCCAGACTATCGGTGGCCTCCTTAACCAGCGGGGCGTCGGTCTGGGCGACGCCCACGATGACGGCGTTGCCGGTTATGTTGAACCTGGCGCCCTCAATGGCCACCGTTTTGGCCAGGGCAATTAGACCCGCCTTGGCCGCGCCGTAGCTGGCCTGCCCATCACCTCCCATAACGCCGGCTATCGAACTGATATTGATAACGCGCCCCCACTTGTTCTCGCACATGTCCGCCCAGACCGCCTTGATGCAGTAGAAGGCGGAATGCAGACAGACTTTGACCTCATTATCAAACTCCTCTATTGTCTCCTTATGGATACGTATGAAGTGGCCCATCTGGGCGGCGTTGTTGACCAGTATGCTCACCGCCCCCAACTCAGCCTTGACCTTGTCCAGACCTTTTTGCACGTCCTGGGCGTCGCGGACGTCCATCTTGATGGCGATTGATTTCCTGCCCAGCTTCTTTATCTCCTCAGCCACTGCCTCCGCCCCCTCGAAGTGCCCGAAGCCGCTCGTGGCGACGTCGGCACCATCACGCGCCAGGGCCAGGGCGATGGCCCGCCCGATTCCATGCAGTCCTGAAGAGCCACTGACAAAAGCTATCTTACCTTTTAACGACATTCCTTGCCTCCTTTAAGATTATGTACTATATATTATTATATTATTTAAGCGATAACTAATATGTCGCTGATATTTATTTCCAGCATTTTAACGCTTGCCAAAATACGGTCAACATTCCTGTCTACGGCTTGAATTCCGCCAGAAATATTCTGTAGTTCGGTGGCTGCCTCTTTAATCGCCTGGATCTTTTTCGCCATTTCTTTTAAATTATACCCCTCTACCATTTTGTCACTCCTTGCGTCTTAAATCCTTGAACCTCTTAGCCTTAACATCATACCTCGGTAAGGTGCCATATTCATGAAACTCTAAGTTATATCCCAAGTTGGTCTTTATCCTAAGCTGGTCAATTAACTTAGCACGGATTGTTTCAATATTACTATTCGGCTGCTCTGGGATTACTTCTACCTTCAACGTAATGTCATCAAGGTCGCCTTTTTTGGTAACCAGCACTTCATACTCGTCGCTCAGCTCCGGGATGCTCCTGACCACTTCCTCAATCGAGGTTGGCGCCAGCAATACCCCCTTCACCTTGATAATGTCATCAGCCCGGCCGATAACACCGCCTTTCAGCAGTCTAAACGTTCGTCCACACTCACATTCATCGGGGCTCCACTGGATTATATCTTTCGAATCAAATCTGATGCATGGTTGAGCCATACGGTCAAGGGCAGTTATGACCATCTTGCCCCTCCTCCCCGGCTCGGTAATGATCTCTCCGCTGTCAATATCCTCTATCTCCACCAGGAACAGAGCCTCATTAATATGCAAGCCGGACTGGTAGCGGCATTCGAAGCTCCAGGCACCTATCTCAGTAGCGCCAACATGGTCATAGACCTTGGCTCCCCACGCCTCTTCCATTCTTTTCTTGGTTGCCGGGACGCTGCCCCCGGCCTCACCAGCCACGGTTATCTTTCTTATGGTTAAGTCCTTGGCTGGGTCAATAGCCAACTTCCTTCTGGCGGTATCGGCCATGCCCAGTACATAGGTTGGTGTTGCCGCCATGGCGGTGGCTCTTAACTCCTGCATCTTCAGTATCCGGGCCTCGGTATTCAATACACCGCCAGGGATTACCTCACAGCCCAGCTTCTCAGCCCCATAGTGGGCGCCCCAGAAGGCGACGAAGATGTTGTAACCAAAGGGTAAAAAGACCCGGTCATAGTCTCGGTAGCCTTGAGCATATAATAGATAAGCCCAAGCTTCAGCCCACCACTCCCAATCCTGCCAGGTATCGGGTTGATATACCGGCTGCCCGGTTGTGCCGCTGGTCTGATGATATTCAGCAACCCTCTCCAGGGGCACACACAACATATCTCCATATGGGTATGGGTCTTTTCTCTGAATAGCTCTCATCATCGATTTCTCTACTTTTGGCACCTTTCTTATATCCTCAAATGTCCTGATATCGCCAGGCTCTATGCCAGCATCACTGTATAGCTTGTGATGGAATTTAGAGTGCTCATGTGCCCACTTAAACATGTTCTGAAACTTCTTTAGCTGTAGCTCCTTAAGCTTCTCAGGGGGTAGGGTTTCAAGAATTGGGTTCCAGTATTTCTCCACCTCTTTCATTCAGGTCTCCTTTTAACCCTTAATGTATCATCAAGCCAGTTTCATGCTGGCAAATAATCTCCCAGCAGTGGATAATGCTTAAATAACGGAATCATCCCAGATGCCCTCTGCATTAATGCTCTCTTTCATATGGAACTATAATAGGCAAACCCGTGGAAACTGCCCTTGCTTGTCAAACTTCGCATCAATATATTAGCATCAATGGTTATCGCTATCAATCCCGCCGCAACATTCCTTTGACCCGCAGAGGGTGGATCACGAAAAACCATACGGCTGAAATAATCAGCTTTTTAACGCAAAAGAGCGGCAAAAGCATTGACAAAAGGTGGGAAGCAGTGCTAGAGTAAACCCACTGAGAATTTGATAAGACTAATTGAACACTATATCATCTAGCGCCTTCGTACTTTTCATTTAATAAGATAGATACTGGTTGGAGGGTGGCAGGGATTAATTAATGATAAGGGAAAACAAGGATATGGTGTCTGACGAAGGGTTCAGAAGACCCAAACGTTGGTGTGCTTTTGAGCCCTTCTGTGGTTAGATAGGGAAGTGTGAATCTAGAGGCTAAAAAGCACAAAGGAGGTGGATAGATGAGGTGACACTTAATATCTCGCAGAGTAAAGCCTTATTAACTAAGGAGGAATTCAAGTGAAGAAGAAAATATTTTTTATCTTCTTAGCATTTACCCTGTTGGCACTTCCTTTTTTGACTGCCTGCGCAGCAGAAGGGGGGGGAGAGGAGGCACCATTTGCAGGGGTTATATCACTAAAAGTCGCTAATTACTTTGGTGCCGCGGCCAGTCAATCTAAAATTTTTGATGATTTTTGTAACGACCTAGAAACGCTCACTGGTGGGCGGGTACAGGTTGATTACTATCCTGGCGGCACCTTGCTTGCCCAGGACGCGATGTTTGACGGAGTGGCCTCCGCAGTCGCCGATATAGGCTACTCCCATGTTTATTATACCCCAGGTCGCATGCCGGTTACCGAATGTGTTGGTTTACCCCTTGGCTATACCAGTGCCTGGGTGAGCGGCCACGTCATGATGGATTTCTACAATGAATTCAAGCCCGCGGAATTTGATGATGTGGTAGTGCTCTGGATGAATACCTCCACCCCCAGCGCCATAAGCACGGCTGATAAGCCGATACACACGCTGGGAGACCTCGCTGGGCTAACCCTGAGGGCACCCGGCATTGCTGGCGAGGTTATTGCTGCCCTAGGCGCAACCCCGGCTCCCACACCGATGCCTGAGGTCTATGATGCCATCTCCAAAGGTACCCTTGACGGCGAGGCTTCAAACTTCGAAACACTTAAGACGTTCAATTTCGCTGACGTTGTCAAATATGTGACGTCAGTCTGGCAAATCACCAATCCCTACCCATTTTATTGCGTGATGAACAAGGACACCTACAATAATTTGCCGGCAGACATTAAAATCATTTTTGACAAGCTCGTCGGAGTGTACGCTGAGCGGTCTCAGTTGATGTGGAACGCCGTAGATTTCACTGGCAAAGCGTATGGCGAGTCACTGGGTGTGGTGTTTAGCGAACTTACCGAGACTGAAGCGGCAAGGTGGCAGGCAGCTGTGGCACCGGTAGTAGATAACTATATAGCCAAAATGGTGGCTGCTGGCTATTCCGAGGCAGAGGTTAATAGCTGGATTGATTTTATTAAGGCGCGAATTGAATACTGGACGGCGAAGCAGATAGAATTGCGTATAGCGTCAGCAGCCGGGCCTCCAGAGGTGAAAGCTGAAGCCGTGTTAGGGCAATAGCTCTCACGAACTTGGGGACCTGAGCTTGGCGGCTTGGTTATCTATTAATTTGCTACCCGAGGGTGGGTGTGGGGCTTTGTCCCCACACCCACCGAAGATGACGAGTGAGGCTTAGTGTTAGAAAAATTTGAGAAGTTTAATCAGCGGATAAGCGGCTGGTTTGAGTGGGTAGGGATAGCTGGGCTGCTGCTTATAGTGGTTATCACTGGCGTCGATGTCATTGGGGCTAAGCTCTTTACTTGGCGTCTCTTCGGTGCCATTGATATAGTCATGCTTTCCCAGCTAACCGCCATTGCCTTTGCCGCCGCCATGACCCTCATTATCGGCCGGCACATCCAGATAGAGTTTATTGTCGAAAGACTGCCTCAGCGTGCCCAAGCCGTTATCGACAGCATTGTCCTGCTTCTTGAACTTGGACTCTTCTTTCTGATTATTTGGCGACTCTGTGTTCTTGGTTATTCCTTTCAAACTACAGGCGAGAGTAGTGGCACTATCTACATGCCCTTATATCCTTTCGCTTATGGGGTTGCTCTTGCCAGCGTCCTGGTGTTTTTGGTGCTTTTATCGAGGTTTCTTAGCTCGCTAGCAAAGGCGGTAAAAAGATGAGCCCAGAGGTTACCGGAGTTGTTGGCATTGCCGTTCTGCTCCTTATGTTTCTTCTCGGAATGCCGGTCGCCTTCGCCATGGCTTTAGTCGGGTTTGCTGGTTTTGCTTATTTAACTAGCCCAGGAGCCGCCTTTACTATACTATCCCATGATATCTTCACGCAATTTTCCTCCTACCCGTTAAGTGTTATCCCAATGTTTATCCTCATGGGTACCTTTGCCTACGCATCGGGAATCAGTAGGCGGCTTTATGGCACGGCCTATAACTGGGTAGGGCAACTACGGGGCGGACTGACCATGGCCACCGTGCTTGCCTGTTCCGGTTTTGCAGCCATATGCGGGTCAACAGCGGCCACGGCGGCGACAATGGGCAAGATAGCCCTTCCGGAGATGAAGAGGTATAACTACGATGATACCCTAGCCACGGGCACCGTTGCTGCCGCCGGCACGCTGGGCATTCTTATACCGCCGAGCACTGTCCTCATCGTCTACGGGATATTGACCGAGGAATCCATAGGCAGACTTTTCGTCGCCGGTATATTGCCGGGGATACTCCTTAGCATATTCTTTGTCGGCACGGTTTTCTTTATCTGCCTGCGCAACCCCGCCGCCGGTCCCCCTGGAGCCTCAGTCAGCTGGGGAGAGAGAATAAAGTCGCTTACCGGAATTATTGAGGCCGTGGTTTTATTCGGTTTGGTCATCGGTGGGTTATTTCTCGGCTGGTTTAGCCCCACTCAGGCCGGCGCCATCGGTGCCGCTGGGGCTCTGGTCATCGGCCTAGCCAGGCGCGAGCTTAGCTGGCGCTCATTCTTTGAGGCGGGGAAGGATGGCCTGACCACCTCCTGTATGGTTATATTCATTATTACCGGGGCGATAATCTTCGGTCATTTCATGGCCGTATCCCGGATACCCTTCGTGTTGGTTGACTGGATAGGGGGGCTCAATCTGCCGTCAATGGCTATCATTGGGATCATATCCTTCATATTTTTCATAGGCGGCTTCTTTATGGATTCTATGGCTCTAATTGTGCTCCTCATCCCCATCTTCTACCCAGTACTTATCAAACTCGGCGTTGACCTGATATGGTTTGGGGTGATAGTTGTGCTCTTAGCCGAGATGGGGGTAATCACACCGCCGGTAGGGGTAAATGTATTTATCATTAAAGGGATTGCTCCAGATGTACCCATTGAGAAAATCTTTAAGGGGATATTCCCCTTCCTTGTTGGCTTGATTCTTTGTGTCATTATACTGATGATTTTCCCCCAGATTGCTACCTTTTTGCCTAGCTTTGCTACCTATTAGGACTGACCAACTTTATCCCTGACACCTAAATGTTCCAAAAGAAAAGTTACATTTTTAGGTGCGTTCTGACAGGGGAAATGGATTAAATGGGAGAAGAAGACCCACCGGGAATTGTACAGAACGTCAACCCGTTGCACAAAATGAGTGATCGTGCAATGGGTGGAAATTGCACAACATACTAAATGTCAGTTTTGTTCAATAGTCTCTGCTCAAGGGCCGCTACACACGACAAGTTTTTGTGGTCGTCGATTGAACTACCTGCCTTTTCGTTTACTTCTAAAAATACGATACTTGCCTACATTTCACTTGTACGTAGTCAGCAGGAGGGCCACAGCCTGTCTTCCGCTCCGTACTGTACTATTGATTCAGCAAAAGTGCACTGGAATATGCTGAATTTCGCCTCAAGTCTGCTTGGACTTGGCGGGTTTCTCAGAAGGCTTCTCTCCTTCCGGCCAGTTGGCAGTCACGTAGGCAAAAGCTGGCGGGAAGTATCTTCCGGCAGCAACCGCCCTTATACCGTTGAGGAGGTCAGAGCTGGCAGCCTTCTTCGGAATGAAGCCCTGTGCCCCCGCCTGCTTGGCAACAAACATATTCTCCTCATCATCATACTGGGTCAGAATCAAGACCTTTGTTTGAGGACACTCCCTGGTTATTCGCTTTGTTGCCTCCAGACCGCTCATTACCGGCATGACAATATCCATCAAAACCACATTTGGTAAAAGTCGTTTTGTCTTTTCAATAGATTCCTTCCCGTTGACGGCTTCGCCGATTACTGCCATGTCCTTCTGCAATCCTAGGACAGCGCATATGCCATCCCTGACCATGGTATGGTCATCAGTTACCAGTATCTTTATGATGCGGAAGGCTTCCTCAAGCAGGCTCTGAATTCTGGGCAACAATGCCGCCGGCTCAATTGGCTTGGTGGCGTAGAACTCAGCCTCAAGCTGCATGCCCTCCTCCCGCCTCCAACCCCGGATTGGTCTCTCCTCTTCCCTGGCATCAATTACCACCAGCGGTATGTCCCGGTATCTGGGATGCCCTTTCAGCCATTGGTGCAGCCGGAAGGCTTCCCCTGCCGGAGATATGGTGCCCAGAACGATGATGTCAGGCTCCTCCTTCATCCTTTCCTCGACCTCCGGCCGGCTACAGGTGACCACCTGATAGGCCTTAGCCTCAAAAGTCCTGGCGCAAGCATCGACAAAATCCGGTTCATCATCAACAAGCAGGATTCTTTTAATGTTCTCCATTTCACCCTCCTCCTTTCAATAATTCAGTACATCACCTCAGCGAGGTGCTCCAGCCAGCTCGGCCGCCTCCAGAATCTCAGGCACAACCCCCTCATTGCCTACCGCCATGATATGCACACCGTGGCACAGCTTTTCGTTCTTAATTGCCTTGATAAGCCTAACCGCAATCTGAATACCCTTCTCCAGCCCCTTCCCTTTCTCCGCCGTAGCCAGCTCATCAATGATGGCCTTGGGCACGATGATTCCGGGTACATTGTTCGTCATATATTTGGCCATCCCGGCAGAGGCCAGAACGATGATGCCGGCCAGGATTTTGACGTTGAACTGAGAGGCGTATTGCATGAACCGCCGCAGACTACCCATGTCGAAAATTCCCTGCGTCTGGAAGAACTGCGTCCCAGCGGCAACCTTCTTATCAAACTTGATGAGCTGTGGCTCAATGAAGTCCGCCTCGGGATGGACAGAAGCCCCGAGGCAAAACTTCGGTGCACCTTTCATATCATTACCAGCTATGTCTTTGCCTGATTCCATAGTCCTTATCATCCTTAGCAACTGAACCGAATCAAGGTCAAAGACGGGTTTGGCTGTCTTATGGTCGCCCACATCAACTGAATCACCGGTGAGGCAAAGCACATTGGTGATGCCCCTAGAGTAGGCAAAAAGAAGGTCGGCCTCAAGGGCCAAACGGTTGCGGTCACGGCAGGTCATCTGCAGGATAGGCTCGCCACCGCGCTCCTTCACCAACAGACAGCCACCCAGCGAAGGGAACCGCATCACTGAGCTTTGGTGGTCGGTGACATTTATGGCATCAACCTTCTCTTTAAGCAAATCGATGTGATGAACCAGCTCTGTGGTATCTGTGCCCTTAGGCGGACCTACTTCTGAGGTCACAACGAATTGGCCAGAGTCGAGTTTTTCTTCGAATTTTGAATTAGCCATTGTTCTCTCCCGTGTTGATAGTAGCTTTGCTCACTATTCTCTTCGGCCTCGGGATTGCCAGAAAGTTCCTCGGCGGGTAATAACGGCGCATCTTATCCAACTGCTGTAATCTCTCCAGACGCTTATAAATCAGCACCCAGGCGCAGTCCATGTCCTTGTTGGCTTCGCACTTGCCGTTTTTAGTACCGGCGCAAGGGCCGTTGAGTATCCCCTTGGTGCACCTGGTGATGGGGCAGATGCCACCGGTCTCCTCCAAACGGCACTCGCCACAGGCAGCGCATCGCTCATCCCAGACTCCCCCCTCTTTGGCCATACCCATGAAAGAGGTATTGACCCCGGGCAGAACCGGCATATCTGGATAGTACTCAGCTATAGCCTGCACTCCGATACCACAGCCAAGCGAGAGAATGGCATCCACCTCACTAGCCTTGTCCTTAAGCATTTCAACAAATTCAGGGTCGCATTGCCTCTTCAAAACATATTGGGAAAAGGTGTGATTGTCACCACTCTTTACCTGCGCCAGCCGCAGGGCATTATTGAGGAAAGCGACCTCACGCTCGCCACCGGCATCGCAGACCGTCATACAGGTGCCACAGCCGACTATCAGCACCCTTTGGTAGGGGCTGATCATTCGCCTTATTTCTTCCAGAGGTTTTTGCTCAGCGACTATCACCGTTTCACCTCCTGCATTATTATCGAGGCTAGGTAGAGTCCACTTATCTGTTCCACGAATTTGTCCAGCTCTTTGGCCGGGTCTACCCCGGCGTCGGTGGCAAAGGCATGAAGACGCACCGGCTCGATGCCAATCTGTTCCAGGGCTCCCCTGACCTTTTTAACACGCTGGCGAACCCGGGCAGCGGTATTTTCACGGGCGCACTGTTCACCACAGCCAGCGATAAAAACCCCCTCGGCACCCGCCTCAAAGCTACGGAACATATGCTCTGCCTCTACCTTGGCCACACAGAGAACGGGCACAATCCAGACTCCTGCCTTGGCCTGCCGCCATAAGCTGGCCAGAGTGCCCGTGCCAAAGAGCCCGTACTGGCAGCAGAAGCCAATAATGAAGGGCTTGAGCTTTGATTCTGTCGCTGACTTCAGGACATGCTCCAGCTCATCGCTTATACTCCGCCGGTCGTAGGGCTTTCGTAGGACTATCGCCTTTGCCGGACATTCGGCTATGCATATACCGCAGGCCAGGCACTGCTCAACCGGAATCTGGATGGTGCCGCTGGTATCAATGCGGGGCACATGGTACGGACACACCCTGAGACAGGTAAGACAGGTGGCGCATTTATCCTGAGAGAGGATTTCGGCACCCATGCCGCAACGCAGGCATCTTCTTGCCTCATTGATAGCTGTTTCCCAGTCGTAGACCTGCTCTTCTGGCTTGAAGCCTTTTCTGGCTTCAGGGGGCAAGATGGGTGGCTCAATCCTCCCTACCTTTTTTATCATCTCTATCGTCTCGGCCGAGAGGTCACCGCTCAGCGTTTCCCCTTCTTTCCCGGCCATTGGGTAGCGGTGCTGAAGATAGTCATCGATGCGGCTGGCTGCCAGTCTTCCTGCCGCTAGCGCTTCGGTGACCGTGGCTGGCCCGGTGACAGCATCTCCACCGGCGAATACGCCTATCCGATTGGTGGTTAGCGTTACCGGGTCAACCTGAATGGTGCTGCCCTTACCCATGCTGACGCCGAACTCACTAGGGGTATGCGGTGCCTGCCCGATGGCGGCAATAAGAGAATCATATTTCTCATCGAACTCACTGCCCTTAACTGGCTCAGGGCGGCGCCGACCGCTGGCATCCGGTTCAGCCAGCTCCATCCTTACACAGGTTACACGTAGCTTCCCCTTCTCTCTTTTTATGTTGGTCGGCGCCACTAGAAACTTGACGTCTATCCCCTCTTCAAGAGCCAGCTTCACCTCGGTGGGGTCAGCCGGCATTTCATCCCGGCTGCGCCGGTAAAGAATAGTAACCTTCTTTGCTCCGAGACGCGCGGCGGTGCGAGCGGCGTCAATGGCTACATTTCCCCCTCCCACCACCGCCACCCTCTGCCCGAGAGATGGCTTGAGCCCGAGGTTTATTTCACGGAGGAAGGTTGCCCCATCTATGACCCCCGGGCTATCTTCTCCCTCTATCCCTATCTTCAGGCTCTGGTGTGCGCCAATAGTTATGAAGATTGCCTTATAGCCTAGGTCAAATAGCAAATCGAGAGAGACCACCCTGGCATTTGTCCTGATTTCAACACCCATCTGGGTCAGCCTTTGCACTTCAGTATCCAGGACTTCGCGGGGGAGGCGGTACTGGGGGATACCGACCCTTAGCATGCCTCCCAGCTCCGAATGGGCCTCAAAAATGGTTACCGTATAGCCCAGCTTCCTAAGATAATAAGCGCAGGCAAGCCCTGCCGGGCCAGACCCAACTATAGCCACCTTCTCCGGATGGGTAGTTTTAGCCTCAGCATGAATCATCCTGTCGCCGCCGAACTCTACGGCAAATCTCTTTAATGCCCGGATGGCTATGGGCTTATCCACCTGCTGGCGACGGCAGACTTCCTCGCAGGGATGGGTGCAGACATAGGCACATATGGAAGGGAAGGGATTGCCGCTTCTTATGACCTGCAGTGCCTCCATTATCCTCCCCTGAGCAACCAGGTCAACGTATTCCCTGATGTCCATGTGTAGGGGGCAGGCTGCTTGACAGGGGGGAATGAGGCTGTGGTCAACATAATTTTGGGTACGGGATTGAGAGCTTTGAATTTTATCATTCATCGGGACAGCGCCCCCTTTATAATCAAGTCTGGTTCCATGATACAGCGATACCCCGTTGGGGCAAATAGGAAAGGTACGGGGATGAACGGTGATTTACCTCTGGAGTTTGTACTAGGTAAAACCCTTGAATTAGGGGAACGCTAGGAGAAGCAAAGAGCAGGGGTTGGCTTACGCCATCAAATGGTTATGACTCGCTTGCGTATGGCGAACTTGATGAGGTCGGTCTTATTGTGGATGTTCAGTTTCTTCATCAGGCTGGTTCTGTACCATTCCACCGTCTTGGGGCTGACCACAAGCATATCGGCAATTTCACGAGCGGTATACCCCTCGGCAAGCAGCTTGAGTACTTCTCGCTCCCTATTGGTCAACTGTTGGTAAGGGTCTTTTCCCCCTTCAGCACTTCTCTTCACCTGAAACTCTTCCACCAGCGCGGTAGCTGCTGAAGGCGATAGATAGGATTCACCACTATAAACCGCCTGAATGGCGGTAGCGAGTTCGGAAAAGGCTGACATCTTGGTGATGAAGCCCTGAGCTCCCGCCTCGATCACGGGGACAACGTAGTCGGCATCGTCATACTGGGTCAGCGCTAGTACCTTGGTTCCGATGAATTCTTTTCTAATTCGGCGTGTGGCTTCCAGACCGCCCATAATGGGCATGGCTAAGTCCATAAGCACCACATCCGGAACAAACTCCTTCACCTTCTCCAGCGCCTCCATACCATTGGCTGCCTCGCCAACCACTTCTATATCCGTAGCTAGCGCCAGCAGAGCCTTGATACCATCCCGCACCAGCGTATGGTCATCAACTATCAGTACCCGTATCTTCTTCATCGTCTAGTTCCTTCGCCAGGTCTTCCACCGTCCTGTTCAGTGGCACTTTGGCAATAAGCTTGGTTCCCTTACCCGGCTTGGACTCAACATAGCCACTGCCACCAAGCAAGTTTGTCCTCTCCCTCATGATGAACAACCCGGCACCCCGACCACTGCGGTCAACACTGGTAAGCTTGCTGACGTCAAAGCCCTTGCCATCATCGGCGATGATTAATGTGCACTCGGTATCGTTACACTCCAGCTTTACCTTGGAATTCTTTGCCTCCGAGTGTTCCAGGATATTGCCGATGGCACCCTGTGCGATGCGGAAAAGCGTTACTTCAACCTCAGGCGGCAGGCGCTGGTCGGTGCCCTTGAAATCAAAAGCTACATTGATGCCATGTGACTGGAGATTGTTCTTGGCGTAGCGGTGAATGGCTGCCGGCAGTCCCAGCTCATCCAGCAGGGTAGGACGGAGTTCCTTCATGAGCTGTACTATCTCATTACCGATGTTAACCGCATAGGAGTGCGTCTTCTTGAGCTTCTCCAAGAAATCTGGGTCGGTAAAGCCTTTCAGTCCCGCTATGCCGATGATGGCCTGCAGGCTCAAGGTCAGGCTGGTGAGTGACTGTGCCGTCTCGTCATGGAGCTCACGGGCAATCCTCTTTCGCTCCTGCTCCTGAGCCATCAGAGCATACTGAAGCAGGATTTTATACCTTTTCCCTACCCGTTCCAGCCGTTCATATAGCTTTGCCTGCTCGATTGCGGTGCCAAGATAGTCGCCAATCGAAGTCAGGAGCGAGACATCGTCAGTGCCAAACCGCCCCGCCATGTGGCTGAAGATATTGAGCACGCCAACTACTCTATCCCTGGCCTTAAGGGGGATGCTGACAAAACCCCTGATGCCCTCGGCACTCACCAAGTCTGGGCGAGCGGTGCGGGGATCCTGGGAAATGTCCTCTATTAACATCGGCTCACCACTCTGCGCTACCCTGCCCGCTATACCATCGCCAAGAGCAATACGCATGTCCTCAGCGTATTTGGGAGATAAGCCACGCTGCACCCGATAATACAGAGTCTTGGTCTTCTCGTCCAGAAGGAGAATTCCGCCAACCGCCCCGCTGATAAGTTCTAGGATATCATCCAGAGCAGTCCTTAAAACGGCATCTAGATTGTGAAGTATGCTTACAGTATTGGAAATATGGCTAAGGGTCAGCAATTGGTGATGCCGCCTGACAATCTGCATCTCAAGGTTTCTTTCAGCGGTGACATCCCGCCTGATCTCCACGATTGCTTTGGCATTGCCGAGCTTATCCCGGAGTGGAAACGCTGTAACCTTGATGTAACGGGTAGTGTGGTGATTATGGAGTGGGTGGAGGATGTCCACTGTTGTACCGCTGTCAAGCACCTTTCTCAGCGGACATTCCCACAGGGGAGGATTGCAGGGCTTGTCTCTGCCATGGAGGGCTTGATAACAAGACTTGCCAACGGGTGCAGATTCCTGGTCTAATTTTCGCTGTGCAGCCAGATTGGCAAACCTTATCCGGTAATCACTGTCAATGACCAGGAGTTCGTCTTCAACACCGCTCAATACTTCCTGCAAGGCCGGCAATTGCAGGTCTTCGATGGTTCGTTCGATTTCTGGCTTCTTCCCCCGTGTGGCCATCTCGATCCTCTTAGTTTTATTGTATGGTAAAGCCAGAAAAAAATCTAGCTGTAAATTATCAGGATTGCCTTTGCCCCACCGGCGACTCTAAACAATTTGGCTGATTGTTCAATAGATATTCAAAATGCAAAAGGTCCTATTTGTGCTATCAAGGCAGGACCTCTGGTTTTCATATGGAGTTCTGCTACTCCTGTTTGTTAAACGACCAGATAGCTCCGATTAGTAATACTATGCCCACGCCAAGAACCAGTAGCGCCGACTCCGCAATGCCCATTGTATGGCCAAATATTGTTACCCCAGCAACTTCGCTGCCTAGAAAGACTTGGCGGATGGCGTCAATACCATAGGTAACCGGGTTAATTTTGGAAAGTACCTCAAGCCAGGTAGCCACGCCAGTCAGCGGGAAAAAGATGCCGGAGAGGAACATCATAGGGAATATCACCAGCTGCATAGTAAGCTGGAAACCTTGTTGGGAGCGCATGCGGGCGCCAATTAGAAGACCCAACGCAGATAGAGCAATAGAAAGGATTATTATTAGCGGTATCAATCCGAGCACTATTCCCCAGCTAAGAGAAACGCCCACAATAGGGGCAATCACCAGCATGATGACACCTTGCATGATAGCAATGCCGGCGGCACCTGTAGCTTTGCCCAGAAGTATTCCGCTGCGGTTTAAGGGCGAAACCAGCACCTCCTTGAGAAAACCGAACTCCCTGTCCCATACAATTGACACTCCGGACATTATAGAGGTCATAAGCACCGTCATGGCTAGAATGCCCGGGTACATAAACTGGAGGTAATCCACACCCGGCATCATCTGGCCGATAAGCTTGCCGAACCCAGCTCCGAATATTACCAGGAATAGAACTGGCATAGTAAAAGAGGAGATCATGCGCGCCCGGTCCTGTATAAAGTGCAGGAACTCTCGATAGGCTATTACCCATATTGAATGAAAAAACTTTTTCATTTTTGCTTAATGACCTCTCATTCTCATTCTTCTTTTGAACAGCTGCTGCATCTGGTCTGCTTCCTGTTCCCTGATGGCGCGACCGGTAAGTTTTAAAAAGACATCTTCCAGAGTCGGCCGATGAAGGCCTATAGAAATAAGACGTATGGGGAAGCCAGAAACAAAGCCAGGTAAGAATTCCTCACCATGGGGCACGGTAAATCTTATCGTTCCGTTCTCCTGGCTCGGCTGGAGATTATATTGGTTCTTCAGCAGGCTTACCGCTTTGTCATTATCCTCTGTCTTTATTGTTATCACGTCGCCGCCAAAAGCATCCTTGAGCTTGTCCGGTGTATCCAGCGCCACAATTTCACCGTAGTCAATAACCGCAATGCGGTCGCAGTTCTCAGCCTCATCCATATAATGTGTGGTCATGAATATGGCTAGGTTTTCCTTTTTCCGCAATTCATGGATGTGGTTCCAGATACGGCTTCTGGTCTGGGGGTCGAGCCCTAAGGTGGGTTCGTCTAAAAATAACACCTTGGGGTGGTGTAACAAGCCGCGGGCAATCTCCAAACGGCGTTTCATGCCCCCAGAATAGGTGTTGGTTTTCTCCTTCCTTCTATCCCATAGCTCCACCATTTCGAGCAGCGCCTTCATCCGCGGCTCCAGGGTTTCCTTGGGGATACTGTAAGCATAGGCATGGAAACGCAGGTTTTGTTCCGCCGTCAGATAATCGTCCAGCGCCGGCTCCTGAAAGACCAGACCGATTGATTCCCGCACCTGGTCGCGCTCTTTGATTACGTTAAAACCGTTGACTATGGCTTCCCCTTCGGTAGGGGCTAGCAGCGTACAGAGCACGTTGATAGTGGTTGTTTTGCCCGCGCCGTTGGGGCCCAGGAAACCGAATATCTCCCCCTCCTTGACGCTAAAAGAGACGCCTTTCACTGCCTCTAATTTACCGAACCTTTTCACCAGATTTTTGACTTTAATTACTTTCATTTCTTTACCCTTCTTCTTTCAGTGACTTTGCTAGCGTCTCAAGCCTTTCCAGCATTCCGGTAGCCGTGGTGATAAATTCCGAAACAGTTTCAGCCTTGGTAAGCATGAGCCCGCCATGGCCTCGGCTACCGAATACAAGTAGCTTGGTAGTAGGCGTTATTTCAAAATCTCTACGCGCTTCAGCCGGTATAACCACCTGACCCCGCTCGCCAACTGTTGTTGCCCCATAAAATTTAGGTGCGTTTTGCTTGAATAAGCTGCTTTCCATTCCACTTACCCTCCCTAAAAATACGAATAGTGTATTATATCATATTTTTCATACTCGTTCAAATGGGCAGCTGAAAACTTGTCCAAGTCGCTTGAAGGGAAGGTTCAGGTACGCGCCTAGAGGGATTCGAACCCACGACCCTCGGTTCCGAAGACCGATGCTCTGTCCGCTGAGCTATAGGCGCACATGTGTAATTTATGCACGAAAATGTCTGCGTGTCAACCGCAGCATGGTAAAATTGCTAACCATTTGCTAACATTTCACTGACTGACTGTTCTGAGGCCGGCTGCAAACCTTCCTCGAAGCGAAGTGTCGCTGCTTCCTGAAGCCCGGGCATTACGTGAGAATAGGTGTCGAGCGTGATGCCGATGCTGCTGTGACTCAACCGCTCGCTCACTATCTTGGGATGAATGCCCTGCTTGAGCATAAGGCTGGCAAGAGTGTGGCGGAGGTCATGGAACCTGAGATTGGGTAGTCCGGCCTTTTTAATAATCTTTCAAAAAGTGTAAGTAATAGTCGAAGGGTCTAGCGGCTTGCCGTCCGGCTTGGCAAACACGAGGCCATCATCTTGCAGCTTTAGCCCTAACAATAACCGTTCGCCTATCTGTCGTTCCTTTAGCTGGCCCAGAAGAATACATACTGTTGGCGGCAGCGCTATTGTACGGCGGCTTTTAGCCCTTTTCGGGGTAGCAGTCATTTGACAAAATAGTAAATCCCCAAAAGTCATAAGACCTTTGGGGACCCCGAAAAATTCAATTTTCCTTCTTTATCTTTCTCCACCCTCTCTGGCTATAATTCTTGCCTCCTCGGGGATAGAAGGAGGAACTGGCTCAGCAAGAATCCTTTTTACCGCGCCAAAGCGAGGGGGACAACTTTGAAAGCAAATACCACACCCTATGCATTTCTCTTGGTCGATGACATGGATCTGATTCTTGGCACCTATGATCGCCCCTACAGGGCATTTCCTGAGGCAAATCATGCAGGCCTGGCACTTATCTGGGTCAATATAGTATGAGATTAGCTTCTTACGGGCATAACTTTCGGCTTCTTCAAGATCTCGTTTTAACTGCTCTAGGTCTTTTCCTTCGCCTATGCCAAGAGGTCCTAACTCCTTTAGCTGCTTGGTGAAGTTGGTAACAATTTCGGCAAAACGAATTCCTTCAGAAGCAGACACCCATTCAATCCGCAATCTTTCCGGGTTCAACCCTATCTGTTCCATTAATTTTTTACACAGCTTGGTCATATCTAATGCATGGTAATTCCCTTCCGTGGCATAATGGCATTCACCAAGCCAACAACCGCCGATAAGCACTCCGTCTATTCCTTTTGAGAAAGCCCGGAAAATGAATGCCGGGTCAACTCTGCCGGAGCACATCACCCTTATCACCCTCATATTAGTGGGGTATTGATACCTGGAAACTCCGGCAAGGTCCGCCCCTGCGTAGCAACACCAATTACATAAAAATCCTAAAATCTTTGGTTCAAACTCGTGTCTCACAACCATTTTTTAGCTCGCTCCTAAAGAGTAACCCTACTTTGTTCATTAGTGGACTTCGACAAGGGCTGGAAATGCCGTGTCAATTTCGGCAAAGATCTGCTCATCAGTATAGTGCTTTAGTTGTATAGCCCCTGTTGGACACTTTGTGTTACAGAGGCCATCTCCTTTACAGAGGACGGGAATGACCCTGGCCTTTTTGCCTTGTGGTGTATCATAAAGCTCTATAGCCCCGTATTTACAAACTGACTGACACTGACCACAGCCTACGCACTTACTCTCATTCACCTCACAAATAGCACCAGAGGCGGTGACTGAATCCCTGGAAAGAATGGTTGCCGCCCGGCCGGCAGCTCCGTAAGCTTGGCTAATCGTTTCCGATATATGCTTGGGATAGTGAGCTGTCCCACACAGAAAAACGCCATCGGCAGCAAAATCAACAGGTCTTAATTTTACATGGGCTTCTAAGAAGAAACCATCCGGGTTCAAAGGTACCTTGAATAATTGGGATATTTCATTACTTGTTGCTGAAGGAATAACGGCGGCAGCCAAAGCGAGTGAATCGGCATCTATAGCAATCTTCTTACCTAAAATAGGATCGGTCACGGTAACCCTTAGAATACGCTGACCACCCTCTTCAACAGCTTCCACCTGGGGTTTATCATCCGGCTCATAGCGGATGAACTTCACCTCTCGGTTCGCCGCTTCTCGGTAATAATCCTCGGCAAACCCGTAAGTTCTCATATCTCGATAGAGAATGTAGATATCCATCTGGGGGTTTATCTCTTTTAGTTTCAAAGCGCATGTTATAGCATTATTACAACATACCCGGCTGCAGTAATTTCTGTCTTCCTGTCGGCAACCTACACATTGGATCATCACCAAGCTCTGGGAGCCAGTCACCTTCTCCTCTCCTTTGGCGATTTGCTCCTCTAACTCCAGCAAGGTAAATACCCTATCATCTTTCCCATAAAGGTACTCGGTGGGTTTATATTCTTCAGCACCAGTGGCGATGATGGTTATGCCGTGTTTTATCTCCTTGACCCTTCCCCCAGACTTCACCTTAGTTATGAAATTCCCCACATAACCGGAAGCCTCGGTGATGGTAGAATCAGTATACTTGTGAATTAAGGGGTGTTGGTAAACTTTGCGTATAATATCACTCAAATATGCTTGAACATCCATACCGTCCAGGGTGTAATGAATTCTTCGAGCTATTCCCCCCAAGTCTGTATCCTTTTCCACTAGGTAAACCTCAAATCCCTGGTTGGCTAAGCTCAGAGCACTGGTCATTCCGGCTATACCTCCTCCGACCACTAACCCCCTTTTGTCGACCGGCAGCTCAAATTCCTGTAAAGGCTGTAAAAGGGCAGCTCGGGCTACCGACATCCGAACTATATCCTTTGCCTTTTCGGTAGCGGCTTCCTTTTCTCGAGAGTGGACCCAGGAGCAATGTTCTCTTATATTAGCAAATTCAAAGTAATATGGATTAATTCCCCCCTCGCGAAGCGTGTCCCGGAATAGCGGCTCATGTGTCCTGGGGGTACAGGCGGCGACAACCACGCGATTGAGTCCATGTTCTTTGATTGCGTCTGCTATCCGTTGGGCAGCATCAGTAGAACACGTAAACAGGTCTTCTTGAGCGTGGACAACATTAGGTAAGGTAGAAGCATATTCAACTACCGAAGGAACATCTACCACTCTTCCGATATTGGCTCCACAATGACACACAAAGACCCCCACCCTTGGTTCCTCACCTGAGACATCCCTTTCCGGTGGATATTCCCTTTCTCTGGACAGCTTCCCTCGCCGGTAGGCAAGGAGTTGACTACAAAGGGCAGAAGCCCCGCTAGCTGTCATAACCGACTCGGGGATATCTATAGGACCCTGGAAGGCTCCGCTGACAAAAATTCCCGGGCGGGAGGTCTCAATAGGATTAACAGGATTGGTTTTACAGAATCCGTGAGAATTGAGTTCGATGCCGAACTTATTAGCCAATTCTTCCACATCATCAGGAGGGTTCAACCCAACGGATAATACCACCAGGTCGAATTCCTCTTCCTTTACTCCGTCATCGGTAGTAGAGTATTTTATGGTTACATTCTTGCTTTCTGGCAGCTCTTTCCCTATTGATACGTAGCTTCTTATAAATCGAACCCCGGGAAGGTTCTCTGTTCTTTGATAAAATCGCTCGAAATCCTTACCAAATGACCGGATATCGTTATGGAATATAGTAGCCTCAATCTCAGTGTCATGGTCTTTTGCCAGAATCACCTGCTTCTGGGTATACGTGCAGCATACGGCTGAACAATAGCTGTTGCCGCCCGGGATAACCTGTCTGGAGCCGACGCAATGAATCCAAGCCATCTTCTTCGGATGCTTCCCGTCAGAAGGGCGCCTTATCTCGCCTTCGTAAGGGCCGGTGGAACATAATATTCGTTCAAAGTCAAGACTAGTTATCACATTCTCCATCTTTCCGTAGCCATAGTCGCCCCTCAACTTGGGGTCAAATATCTCATAGCCCGGAGCCAGAATTATCGCCCCTACCTCTACTTCTATCTTTTCCTCCTTTTGATGAAGGTCTATGGCGTTATTCTTACAGACTCCTACGCAAATGTTACATTTTTCGTCTTGAAGGAAAAGGCAGCTTTCAGGGTCTATATAAGAGACAAGCGGAACTGCTTGAGAAAAGTATATATGGCTGGCTTTACTAAAAGATAAGTTTTGATTGTATCTATCTAGGACTTTAACTGGGCAGTACTCGGTACAGGTAGTACAACCTCGGCATTTATCATCTAAAATGTATCTGGGCTTTTTAATCAGGGTTACCTTGAAGTTTCCTGCTTCCCCTTCCACCCTGTCAATTTCAGTATAGGTCAGGATCTCTATATTGGGGTTTCTATCACATTCAATAAACTTAGGAGATTCGATGCACATAGAGCAGTCATTAGTGGGGAAGGTCTTATCAAGCTGGGCCATCTTGCCGCCAATAGCCGGTGCTTTATCAACTAGGTAAACCTTAAAACCCATATCAGCTAGGTCAAGGGAGGCTTGAATACCACTGATCCCCCCACCGACAACCATAACATCGCCGATATTACTTTCTGCGGGACTATTAACAGACTGCCCTTCAACTGGTTCTTTTTCCACTATTCTCCGTCCTTATCAGGCTTCTTCGGTTCCCCAATCGCTTCTTGGATAATTTCTGTGATGTCTTTAATCTCTATGACTTCACTATCCTCCAGGGTTAACCTGCTATCCTCAAAATTGGTGATGCAATATGGGCAGGAAGTAACCAGCACCTCAGCCCCGACCTCAATAGCTTGTTCTAATCTGAGGTCGGAGAATCTTTCACCCTTTGGAGTTTCCATCCAAATCCTGCCTCCTCCCCCTCCGCAGCAGAGACTATTTTCCCGCGAATCAGCCATCTCAATCAGTTCTAAACCGGGTACCTTCTTTAAGACCTCTCGGGGTTCGTCATATATGCCATTATGCCGACCCAGGTAACATGGGTCATGATAAGTAATTTTCTTCCCATACTCCTTGGTGAGCTTTAATCTTCCTTCATTAATAAGCTCGAATAAATATTGGGAGATATGAACCACCTCAAAGTTGGCCTTAAATTCGGGATACTCGTTTTTGAAGGTGTGGTAGCAATGAGGCGAAGAAACAAGGATTTTCTTCACTCCATTATCGATAAAAGTTTTGATGTTTTCCCTGGCCAAGCGTTTGAATAATTTCTCATCGCCCGCCTTGCGGATGCTTTCTCCGCAGCAATTCTCCTTGGGACCCAGTATCCCAAAATCCACCCCTGCCCTGTTAAGGATATTGGCTGTGGCAGTAGCTACCTTTTTTAACCTTGAGTCATAGCTGGGGTAGCAGCCGGGGAAATATAAAATCTCCGTCCCCTCGGTGAACGTTTTTACCGACAGGCCTTCTGCCCAATCTGCCCTCTTGGCTCGTTCTTCACGCAAGGGGTTGCCTTCAGCACCGAGGCTGGCACTGGCGGTGTGGATTGGAGCCGGAGAAATCCCTGCTTCCGAGGCAATCCTGCGGAAAGATAGACTAACGTCTATCGTTCCTACTCCCCTGGGGCACAGCTGAGGGCATGCTCCGCAGGTAGTACAACGCCATATATCTTCACCTTCTATCTCAGGCAAACCGAACGCAGCCTGTCGGACTATGTTGCGCATACTAAAGTTTCTGACCCTGTTCCAGGGACAAACCGTATCACATAATCCGCATTGATAGCATAATTTGAAGGCTTCTCCGCCAGCCTCTTTTATGGCATCTATTGCCTCTTTGAAGGGGGCTACAGTCTCCATTATCTTTTTTAAATCCTCTTCTTTCGCCTTAATGTTTTATTCCTTGGCTAATCGGGCAACGGTATCCATTACCGTCTTGGCTCCATGTTTTTTTATTAATGATTCTAAGCCTACCTCCATCTCCCCCAGCTTCTCTTCTTCTTCCCCTTCCTCTTCCCTTTCTTCGTAAGTCAGAGCATCAGATAAGCACCACTGAACACATAACGGCTCTGGTAGTGGCGGTTCTTCTTCACACATATCACATTTTAGAGGTAGATCGGAGTCAGGGTCTTTGAAAAGGTTCCGGGATGGGCAGGAAGCCCGGCAGAAGCTACACTCGTCATATTCCTTTCCGTCAATCGTATAAATGTCTCTACCATTACATTCGGCTTCGGTATACTCACCGGCCAATACCGGAACATAAATATCTTTTAATGGGTCCCAAAGCACCCGAATCCGAGACCTCTCCGGGTTAGTGCTGCTATATTTGGGCGCAGCGTGAAAGGCGGAGCAGACTACCTCACAGGCCCGGCAACCATTGCATTTATCGACGTCGATCTTTATTACCTTGACTTTTTTCATTATTTACTACCCTGACTTTTTTCTTTTTTGGAATCCTGCTTAGTTACCTTTACTTTTTCCTTTTTATAAACCCCTCTTTGTTCTAAGTCCTGGCTAACGTAATCCAAACCGAGTTCGTCTAAAGTCTCTTTGGTAGGAATACCTTCATTATTCCATCCCTTAAATTTATAATACTCGTCAAGCAGTTTAGCTTCCATCTCAGGGAATCTCTTCCTCCAATGGTCCTCCGGCGGACGCTCGTCCTTTCTCCTCATGCCTCTTCTTACATTAATGGCTCTGATTAAAGTACGGTTCCTTCTGGCTATTTGCCATAGTTTGGCTTCATCGATATCCATCCCGGTGGCAAATGAGATTAAACTCGGTAAATTGTGTATATGATAGGGAGGCTTAATGGGGAATGATGACAAACCGGCGCATATCCCGGTGGCGTCGTCAATGTAATGCATAGTCTCTTGCCATTCAACAAGCTCACAGGCGGCTTCACTAGTCGGGTAATATGGAAGTGTGCGTGGCTCCCAGTTCAAGATAAACTCCTTAAACTCTTCCTTGGGAACCTGGACCCAATCCTTGACGAACTCCTCTCTCTCCTCTTTGGTAGCAAAAGGCGCCTGGGGTATCTGCCCTTCAATCTGGGTAATGTTGATTTTCTCGCCTGTGGACCACATGAGATAATAAATAGGGTTCAGCACGCCCAGTTTGATAGGAATCTGCTCATGTTTCTTAATCGTATTATGGTCGTAGGCCTCAGCCCCCTTGCCAATCTTTTGGGCCGCCCAATAAACACCATCGGCCAAAACATCTCCAATCCCTTCCCGCCGAACGATTTTTTCAAGCAACCAGAAGAATCTCTCCTCGTTATCGGACGGAAATCCCGGCATGTCCTGGTCAGTCAAAATGCCAGCTTCATAAAGCTCAAGGGCGAAGGCCATAACTTGCGGGGTTGTGTATCCGTCCACTCCATGCTCCTGAGCCAGACCAGCGATTTTAAAACCAAAATCCAGGTCTGACATGGCCGCCATTGTATAAGTAAGTTTCGAGTAACATTTCATCATGTATCTTTGCAGTTTGGGGTGGGTAATTATGCCCCCGCATTTCATCGGGCAGTTATAGCAGCTTATTAGCCGCTCCACCGCTTTGTCCTGAATCTTCTTCCACTTTTTTTCGACTTCCTTGTTCCAAAAATCCTTTCTCCTGACGCGGGCATTTCCCCAGGCAAAACTGGCAGTGTGCCACTCCTCGTCATGTAGTGTCATCTCCTGGGGTGACCCGAGCCCGGCTAAAATGGGCGGTACCCCCTTGATGGGATTATCGGCTCGGTGTTGTATATATTTCAGCACCTCGTTGCAAAGCTCCATAAATTCAGCTGGTCGGGCAATATTGACGTCCTTTGTTCCGCGAACAGCTATCGCCTTTAGCCCTTTGTCTCCCATAACGGCGCCTATTCCGCCCCGGCTGGCACTAGACCTGCCCTGCTCGATGGAGGCAAAATAGACCCTGTTTTCGCCGGCCAGGCCAATAGTAGCCACCTGGGCTTTCGGCTCCTTCAACTCCTGTTTAATAAGTTCTTCAGTTTCAAGACAGCCTTTACCCTGGAGATGAGAGGCGTCACGTATTTCTATTTTGTCATTGTTTATCCACAAATAGACCAGATTGGGGGACTTACCACGAATGATTACTTTGTCATAACCGGCAAATTTCAGTTCTGGTGCCCAAAATCCTCCCATTATTGAATATGCCATTAACAAAGTCTGAGGAGAAAAGGTAGAAACAATGGTACGATTAGCACCAGTAGCCGGTGTGCCAGCTAAAAGGCCAGCGCTAAATATCAGTAGGTTATCAGGGTCAAATGGTTTGATTTCAGGGGGAACCCTATCCCATAATATCTTGGCGTTAGTACCTAGACCCCCCAGGTGAAGTTCAGTTAATTTTGGGTCAGTTCCTTCCTTCTCAATGCTTCCCCGGGATAGATCGATTTCTAAATTGACCCCTGTCTCTGCGTACCTCATTTTTTACCCCCTAGCTTAGTTAGCCTCTAAACAACTCCTCCGATTAAGTGTTTAGCCCTCCTTGCGCTTCGGTAGTTCTTGGACGCTGAGTTGAAGTATTCATTGGCTTTCTCGGTGAGCAAGCCGTGGTATTCATCAAATAGAGCGGCTGCCTGGGGACGCAGCCAATTCTCGGGCAAAAGCTCTTGGGGCAAATCAGGATCCAAGAAGGGCAACTTGCGATATTCATGGATAAGGTTGAAACGTGCTACAAAACACTCGCTGGGTTCAATAGTTTCACCGGCCTGTAATCGTTTCAGGTGCTCTTCCAGTTTCGGGCGATACTCAGTCAGGAAATCAGCATACTTCTGGTGTATCTTGCCCAAATCCCAGCAGCGGGAAACTATCTTCTTGGGATCGGTGGACTCTTGATGTTTGGCTTGGAAAATTTGAATGTGCTCCTTGATTTGAAGCCTCTCGGCTAAATCTTCCACCTCTTTAGTCAGGTCATAGGGCGATATCCAGGTAGCGTTGCTTAAGGGCCCGTACCCCATCCAACTCAGCTCAAGGCGCAGGCGATCCCTCGCCTTTCTTTCTCGCTCAGGAACGGAGTAAATAACTATGTTCCAACTTCCGTCCCATTGATTGTTCCTTCGCACAAAAATGCGCTGTGTTCCTTTAGCCAATAAACTATGGCCTTCCTCCGTTAGCGAATAATAACTCCTCACCCCACTGTGCCTTACTTTAAGTAGACCAGCCCGGCACATCCTTGATACGGCTGACCTGACAGACTGCTCGGAAAGGTCGAAATTACCCAGCAGTTTTATCAGGCTGCCAATTCCAATTTCCACCCCTATATAACGTACGTAATCACCGTAAAGGGTCAGCAATGCTGCTCTAGGACCAAACATCGGTATGTCTCTTCTTCGGTATTGCGTTAATTTTACGCTATATTATAATATTAGCATATAACGTCAATCATGTCAATACTTTTGTGCTTGGCAATTCTTCAAAAAATTGTTTGAACCGAGGCTAGCCAACTAGCCTTAAAGCCATTATACTTAGAGAAAGCCGGAGGCCACATAAAAATGTCAAAAGATAGAAGCGTGGAGTGGGTTGAATATACGAAGGTGAATGCAGAAGTTACTAAGGCTAAGGAAAGAATAGTAACAGAACTTGGTTTATCAATTATCATAAATGGAAGGCATTTTGCTACAGCGATGATAACGCCTATGATGGAGAAGGAGTTTATCATTGGGCATCTATTTGGGCAGGGAATTATAGAAAATATTGTCGACATAGAATCAATAACAGTAAAAGATAATATAGCTGAAGTAACTTTGCCCAGGAAAGAAGATAAGGCAAATTGGTCTCCGGAAATACTTTCTGATTTTAAAGTTAGTAGGGAAGATATATTCGATGGGGTCAACGCAATCCTAAAATCTAAAATATATGCCGAAACCGAAGCCATACATTCAGCTGGACTGTTTAAACAAGGGGCAGAACCAATTTGTATAGCCGAAGACGTTGGAAGGCACAATGCACTAGACAAAGTTATAGGCTATGCATTGATTAATAAGATTGATTTTAGAAATACATTTGCGGCCTCAACCGGAAGGATGATCTCTGACATGGTTTCAAAGATTTGCCGAGCGAATATTCCAATTGTGGCGACAAAGACTGCGGTAACAAAATTGGGAATCGAAATTGGTGAAAGGTGCGGATTGACAATTATAGGATTTGTAAGGGATATAGGGATGAAGGTCACCAAAGATACGGGTGTAAGAATTGCAGCTGAGAGGGGAATGAAGATTTACACGAATCCCCAAAGAATACTTTATTGATACAACCGAGCAGTCAAAGTGGACATAGCCTGATGATTCTTGCCTTTTGTGCAATTTCCATTCATTGCACGATCACCCATTTTGTTCAATAATGGATATGCTGGCTCACAGCAAGCTGATTTCCATTGTACTTTCTAGCGAAATGTTACATCCCCAGCAGACAAATCCTTTCTCAATAGTTGTCCCACATGAGAAGCCTTTTTTGCTAACATTCTGTTAACGAACTGCGCGGGACCGGGTGTCACCAGATGGCATGACAAACCCTGATTATACCTTGCGCCAGATACAAAATGGGGACATGTGATACCTAAAAACACTGGATGGCATGGCCCGTGTCGGTTCCGAAGACCGATGCTCTATCCGCTGAGCTATAGGCGCTTGCTTGGTGGGGTGAGTGGAGGGATTTGAACCCTCGTTCTCCAGGGCCACAACCTGGCGCCTTAGACCGCTAGGCGACACTCACCACGGGTGGTAGTATAGCTATTATAGCTAAAAGCCGCTTTACTTTCAATGATTACCTGTGGGCTAGCTCAGCTATAGTAACCCCCTCACCACCCTCCCCGTAACCGCCTGGTCGGTATGACTTGACCAGTGGGTGCCGGGCTAGCTGGTCGCGGACGGCTTGGCGCAGAGCCCCCGTCCCCTTACCGTGGATTATCCTTACCTGATAAATGCCAGCCATAAAGGCGTCATTTAAGTATCGGTCAAGCTTTATTAGTGCCTCGTCTATGGTAAGCTGGCGCAGGTGCAACTCGTTTGCTGGCGTCATATCTTTGACGATTTTAGCACGGCGGAGGGGGCTTTGTCTCCGAGGGGTCTTTTAAGTCTATCTCCCCGCCCTGGCCCACCCTTAAAGGCTTTGCCTCTGAGACTCCTCTGAACAGGGGGAGAAATAAAAAGAGAGGTATAGCCTCTTTTGGGCGGGAGGGTATGGGAAGAAAAACATCTCTTTAAAAGTGGGGTGGGGTAACTTCAGGACTTCCTGAGGAAAATGTCCAGGCTCTTGACCTTTTTCACTCCCTTGAGAGAGGAGGCTAAAGCCAGGAGGATATTGCTGATAATCTGTTTGGGGAAACTGCTTAAGGCTATGGGGGCATTGTTTACATAAAGGGAGACGCGCTCCCTTTGCGGCTTTATGAAGCCCTTTTCCAGAAGGTCAGCCAAACCTTTAATATCCTCTAGGGAGAACTGCCTGGTCTTGGTTTCCAGGGGTTCATCGGTAGCGATAGCTATGAGCTTCCTGACGGTGGCAAGGAGTGGACCGGCTTGCTTGCGGTGTACCTCTATTTTGGGGGCATCGCCCCGCCTGAAACCTTCGGTCAGGATGATGTCATAGTCCTCGCCCAGGAGATGGGCTATCTGCTCAAGGCTGAAGTCCCGGGTAGCGGGCTTGATTAACACTACCTTATCCGCAGAGCTAATTACCGTCGCCTCGCTCCCGGCTTGAGTATGGCGCCAGCTATCCTTGCCCGGCTCATCAAAGGTCAGGTTTTGGGGAGTGTGCTTGATGGTAGCCACTCGGTAGCCCCTTGATTTCAGCTCCCCGATCAGCTTTTCGATAAGGGTTGTCTTTCCTGACTGTGATTTACCGACAATGGAGACTATGGGCGGCATTGCCTGTTCCTTTTCGGCGAAAAACAGAGGGGTTGCCTATAGCTCGCCTTGCACCAGCGTGGTAGTATCCTGGACCCCCTGGAGACTACGCACTTCGCCAACGATTACCTTGGCTAGCTCAAAGAGGCTTTTAGTTTCGGCTATAGCTATTGCGTCCCACTGTCCGAACACCAGGTTTAAATCGATGATTCCGGGAATGGCACGAATCTGGGATAGAGTATCGGATTCTAGCCCTGGAACCAACTTGATGAGAAGATAGCCCTTCACCATTTGGCGGTATTATATTCCCTCTCGGTTTAGTTGGCAAGCTTCCCCGCTATGTTAGCTGTTGACAGATGGCGAATATTAGAATATAATCGGGCGAAAATAAATAAAGCAAAGGCTGTGAACAAGACTAGTAGGCTTCAAGCCAGGGCACAGAGAGTCGGGTAAGGGTTCCCAGAAAAATCTTTGATTTTTCTGGGTGTCTAAGGTGTGAGCCGATGCCTGAGCAGAAGCTGAATGGACTTGGGAGCCGCAAACCGAAAGCCCTTCACAAGTGAAGGACGAGTAGGCTTTGTCGCCGGGGGAGCGTTATCAAGCCCCAGGGTATTAAGGTAAAATCCTCCGTACCTGAAAGAGATGGTCAGTGGATCTGACCAAGAAGGGTGGCACCGCGAGTAGCCCTCTCGCCCCTTTAAGGCGAGGGGTTTTTTAATTAAAGGAGGTAGATATGTTTACTTTGCCATGGAGGTGGTCCCGGGCGGGGCCGAGCGGAATAGGATACTAGCCTAGAAACTCAAAATAAAAGGAGGACAAAATGGAAAGATCAATGTGGTTTCTTGACCAGAAGGACATGCCAACCAAGTGGTATAACATCCAGGCTGATTTGCCCGAGCCACTGCCGCCAGTGTTACACCCGGGCACGGGAAAGCCGATAGGCCCTGATGACCTGGCGCCACTATTTCCTATGGGGCTTATTATGCAGGAGGTGAGCACTGAGCGCTGGATTGAAATCCCTGATGAGGTGCTGGAGATCTACCGCACCTGGAGACCAACCGTGTTGCACCGGGCACGTCGGCTGGAGAAGGCTCTGGATACGCCAGCCAAGATTTTCTATAAATACGAGGGGACAAACCAGGCGGGTAGCCACAAGCCCAACACGGCGGTCGCTCAGGCCTACTATAACAAGGTGGAGGGTGTCAAGCGTATAACCACCGAGACCGGTGCTGGGCAGTGGGGTAGCGCCCTGGCTCTGGCGGGCGCCTTCTTCGGTATAGAGATCAAGGTCTACATGGTCAGGATTAGCTATGACCAGAAGCCCTATCGGCGCATCGCCATGGAGGTCTGGGGGGCTAATTGTGTCCCCAGCCCCAGCACCGATACCAAGGCAGGGCGAGATATGCTGGCCAAGTGGCCCGACTGCCCCGGCAGCCTGGGTCTGGCTATCAGCGAGGCGGTGGAGGATGCCGTCAGCCGTGACGATACCCACTACTCTCTGGGCAGTGTGCTCAACCATGTCCTGCTCCACCAGACTATTGTTGGGGAAGAGACTAGGAAACAGATGGAGATGGCTGATGCCTACCCCGATATTATCGTCGGTTGCATCGGCGGCGGCTCAAACTTCGCCGGCCAATTCCTGCCCTGGATTCGGGATAAGATTAGCGGCAAGAAACCAGATATGCGCATTATCTGTGTTGAGCCGGAAAGCTGTCCCAGTGTGACCAAGGGACTATATGCCTATGACTTTGGCGACTTAGTTGGTCTCACCCCGCTACTCAAGATGTATACCCTGGGGCACGGCTTTGTTCCGCCCCCAATCCATGCCGGTGGACTGCGCTATCACGGCATGGCGCCCATCATCTGCCACCTCCATAAACTGGGCCTGGTTGAAGCCCAGGCGGAGCCCCAGACTGCTGTCTTTGAAGCCGGGATAAAGTTTGCCCGCACCGAGGGCATTATCACCGGTCCTGAGCCGTGCCACGACATTAAGGTGGCTATTGATGAAGCCCTTAAGTGCAAGGAATCAGGTGAAGCAAAGACCATCCTGATAGCTCACAGCGGGCACGGGCACTTTGACCTGGCTGCCTACGATGCCTACCTAACAGGTAAACTGGAGGACTTTGCCTATCCTGAGGAGGAGGTAAGGAAGGCGCAGCTCGAACTGCCCAAGGTACCGTCATAAATAGCTATGGGGGCTGGGCTTTAAAGCCCAGCCCCCTATCTTTATCCCACCTGCAATGTTTTTCTCTTTGCCTTCGGGAGCGTTGGCGACGGCTTGCACAGATAGGCTCACTATCATATAATTCAACGTGATGGCTAAGGAACAGGGTAAAGTCAAACAGCAAACAAAGCGGATTCTAAACAGGTTTGGCAGAAAAAGAGGCAATCTTATCCCTATCCTGCAAAAGGTTCAGGGCAAGCTTGGCTATCTTCCCCGGGAAGCCATGCTGGAGATTGCCCAATTTCTTGGTATGCCAGGGATAGATGTTTACGGCGTGGCTACCTTTTACAATCAGTTCCGGCTCAATCCTCCTGGCAGGCACTCAATAAGAGTATGTTTAGGTACCGCCTGCCATATGAAGGGTGGTTACATCACGCTGGATGCCTGGAAGAGAAGGCTGGAGATTGACCGAGGAGAGACCACCCATGACCGGGAGTTCGACCTGGATACTGTCGCTTGCGTAGGCTGCTGTGTTATGGCGCCGGTAACTGTGGTCGATGATAAGCCACAAGGCAAGGTTGAACCGACTAAGGTAGATGGAATCCTGCTCTCGTTTAAGATGGAAAAAGAGAAGCGGTGAAAGTAACCGGGCATCAAAAGGTGGCCTCAACCTTCCGGGAGATAAAGAGTCGAGCCGAATCCCAATGGCGGGAACTCCACGGTGGTCAACCGGTAATTATGGTGGGTGCTGCCACCTGTGGTCGTGCCGCCGGGGCTCTGGAAGTACTCCGGGCAATAAAAAACGAGCTTAAAAAGCATAAGCTTGACTGCCCCGTCATTGAGGTCGGCTGCATGGGGCATTGCTACGCCGAACCAATTGTTATCATAAGCAAGCCGGGCTTTCCTCCTATCGTCTACCGACAGGTCAATCCAGTGATAGCCCAGAGGCTGGTCAGGGAATTTATCCTCGGCGATGACCCCTGTCTTGAGTTCGTCCTCGGCGCCCTGGAAGAGAACGAGCTTGTCCCCAGCTTCTCCGATTTCCCCCGCGCCAGGTTTGAGAAGAAGGTTATCCTGAAAAACTGCGGGAATATTGACCCCCAGCAGATAGAGCACTATATTGCCAACGGAGGCTATTCGGCTTTTGTAAAGGCGCTCCAGATGCCCCCGGAGAAGGTTACCAGCGAGGTCAAGAAATCGGGTTTGAGGGGGAGGGGCGGCGCTGGCTTTCCCACCGGAGAGAAGTGGGAAATCTGTCGCCAAGCCCAGGGTAAGCCAAAGTATGTAATCTGTAACGGCGACGAGGGTGACCCCGGCGCCTTTATGGACCGGGCTATTCTGGAGAGCGACCCCCATTCCGTGCTGGAGGGCATGCTCATTGCCGGCTATGCTACCGGTGCCCGCTACGGCTATATCTATGTTCGTGCCGAGTATCCACTGGCTGTCCGCCGAGCCCGAATTGCCCTTCGCCAGGCGAGGAAGCTGAACCTGCTGGGCAGGAATATCCTGGGCAGCGATTTCAGCTTTGATATCAAGCTGTTTCAGGGCTCAGGTGCCTTCGTCTGCGGCGAGGAGACAGCCCTTGTTGCTTCGCTGGAGGGAAAAGCGGGCACTCCCTATCACCGCCCGCCTTACCCGGCAACCAGTGGTCTCTATGGCAAGCCGACCCTTATCAATAATGTGAAGACCCTGGCTTTTATCCGCCACATAATTGGGGGCGGGGCGGAGAGGTTTGCCAGCATTGGCACTGAGGGGAGCAAAGGGACGGCTGTTTTTGCCCTTGCCGGCAAGGTGGTTAATACCGGGCTGGCTGAAGTGCCCATGGGCACCACCCTGCGCCAGCTCATCTTTGATGTCGGCAGTGGTATTCCCGGGGGCAAGCGTTTCAAGGCAGTGCAGATAGGCGGTCCCTCCGGTGGCTGCCTGCCTGAATCGGCTCTGGATTTGCCTATTGACTTTGATTCCCTGACCGATGCCGGGGCGATGATGGGCTCTGGCGGCATGATTGTGCTCGACGAGGACGACTGCATGGTGGAGATATCCCGCTATTTTCTGGAGTTCACCCAGCGGGAGTCCTGTGGCAAGTGCACCTTCTGCCGCCTGGGAACGAAACAGATGCTGGAAGTCCTGGATGAGTTTACCAAGGGCAAGGGGAAAATCAGAGACCTGGATATGCTTGTTGAGATGGCCGAGGACATAAAGGCTGGCTCGCTCTGCGGTCTGGGCAGGACGGCACCCAATCCGATACTATCCACCCTGCATTATTTCCATGACGAATATGAGGCACATATCAGGGAGGGGCGGTGCCCGGCATTGATGTGCCGCGACCTCATAGCTTTTTACATTATCCCCGAGAAGTGCGAACGCTCCTGTGATGCCTGCGTCGGCACCTGCACTGTGGAGGCAATATCTGCCAACGAGAAGAGAATCAAGGTTATCGACCAGGAAAAGTGCGTCAAGTGTGGCACCTGCGTTGATTCTTGTCCTCCTCAATACAACGCTGTGGTAAGGCTATCACCTCCCAGCCAGGTGCCAGCTTCAAAGTAGGAAGATGAAGACGGTATCTTTAACCATTGATGGTAAGAAGGTAACCACCCCCGAGGGGGAGAAAGTCCTGTGGGCGGCGTTAGATAACGGTATTTATATACCCAATCTGTGCGCCCTGCGTGATGCTTCAGAGCCTGCCGCCTCCTGCCGTCTGTGTTGGGTGGAGGTGGAGGGCAAAAGTCAGCCGGTTACCGCCTGCACCGAGACAGTAGAACCGGGCATGGTGGTGAATACCAAAGGTTCGAAAGCTTTAAGGCTGGCGCGCACCGCCCTGGAGTTGCTTCTGGCGAGTAATGTGGTTGATTGTGCTCATTGCCCTGCCAGCGGCTCCTGCGAGTTGCAGAAGATAGCCGCTCACCTGAAAGTTAAGCTTAAGACGAGGCGTTTCCGGAAGCTGCTGCGGGAACTGCCGGTGGATTCTAGCAGCCCTGAGTTTATCTACGACCCCAACAGGTGCGTGCTCTGCGGTCGGTGTATCTGGATTTGCCGGGAGCGTCTGGGTATCGGTGTCCTTGGTTTTGCCCACCGTGGTTTTAAGCGCATGGTCACCACCTTTGGTGATGAGCCAATGGCTGAGTCGGGATGCCGGGATTGTGGTGAGTGTGTGGCTAGTTGTCCTACCGGTGCCCTGACTTTCAAGAAGTAGCGGCTATATAATCACTTATTAGCTCGTCCGTAGTCGTCTTCCAGTCTGACCACATCTTCAAGTTCAGGGGTTGAGACTTCAAAGAAGGTGGTGTCCTCTATAGCCTTCAGGCGGTGCTTGGTGTGGGGTGGAATTCTTATACACTGGCCGGGCTCAAATGTGCTCGGCACCAGCCGCCCGTCGCTGCCCTCAATTTCAAGTAAAGCCTTTCCCTGATAGAAATACATAGTTTCGTCCTTCTTCTCGTGATATTGAAGGCTGAGTCGGTGCCCTTTTCTAACGAAGATTAACTTGCCGGCATACTTTGGCGTCTGAGCAAATAGCAGTTCAAACCCCCAGGGCTTCTCTATTTTCCGGGGAAGTTTATCTTCCATCTTTATCCTTTCTCAGACCCCAGCCAGTTCCTTGCCCACTTCCAGCAGCCTCTCTACTTGAGCCGGGCTCTCGCTTTCGGCATAGATGCGGAGCACGGGCTCGGTTCCGGAGAATCTGATGAGCAGCCAGGTGGTATCGGCCAGGGTAAGGTGGAAGCCATCGGTGGTGTTTATCTTGGCCACCTTGACCCCCTCAATGGACTGGGGCAGATTATCGCTGACACGCTTGGTTATCGCCTGGCGCTGGTCTTCGGGGAAGGTGAAATCCCGGCGCTGGTAGTAGTGGGGACCGACTTTGCTGTAGAGATAGTCTATGAGTTGCGAAGGGGTCTTACCTGTCTTGAGCATGAGGTCAAGGAAATAGATGCCAGCCAGGATGCCATCTCGTTCTGGCATGTGACCGCGGAAGCCGTAGCCCCCGCTCTCTTCCCCACCGATGAGGGCATTCTTCTCTATCATTATGGGGGCAACATATTTAAAGCCCACTGGCGTCTCATATACCGGCACGTTGAATATTTCGCCCAGGCGGTCAACCATAGTGGTACTGGTGAGCGTCCTGACCATAGCCCCCCGCTCCCGGCGCACTTCAAGCAGATAGAGGCAGAGCAGGGCAAAGACCTGGAGCTGGGTCAGGAACTGCCCATTCTCATCAATGATGCCCAGGCGGTCGGCATCACCATCAGTAGCTAAGCCAACATTTGCCTTCTGCTTCTTGACTAGAGCCGAGAGCTTAGCCAGGTTAGGCGCAATCGGCTCAGGTTGTATCCCGGGGAAGAGGGGGTTGCGCTCGCTGTTTATCTCCACCAGCTTCATAGCCCCTCCGCTTAAAAGCATGGGGAAGTAGCCGGCGCCAGCCCCGTACATAGGGTCGACAATTACCTTGAGCTTAGCCTGGCGTAGCCGGTCCAGGTCAGCGAGCTTGGCTAGCTGTTGAACGTAGATTGGAGCCAGGTCAAGGTAGTTTACTATTCCCTGGTCTAACGCCTGGGACAGCGGCATTCGGTCTATTTTCCCTGTAGTCAGGGCATGGGAGAGGTGCTTTTCTATCTCGGCGGTAACCTCGGTTGAAGCGCTAGTCCCTTCCTCGCTCTTATACTTGAAGCCATTCCAGATAGCCGGGTTATGGCTGGCAGTGATGACGATAGCCCCACCCGCCTTTTTGGCTAGGGTGCCAAAGCTTATCGCTGGCGTTGGGGTAGCCTTGGGGCAGAGGTAAACCTTTATCCCATTGCCGGCAGCTACCTCAGCGGCGACTGAGGCAAAGTCCTCGGAGGCAAAGCGATTGTCATAGCCAATAATCAGCCCCCGGCTGGCTAAGCCTGCCTGTTTAAGGTAGTCAGCCACCCCTTGAGCGCAAGCCCGCACATTGTCGAAGGTGAAATCCTGGGCGATAATCCCCCGCCAGCCGTCGGTGCCGAATTTAATCGTAGTGTTCATCTTAACACTTACTGCTTACCTGCTTACCAGATAAGGGAGGAGAGCCTCCCTCAAGGGAGGCTCTCCTGATTGGCTGCAGATTAAGGGGTTGGGTCGTAATAGTAAATTACTAGTATGGGACGCAGGCTAGCCGTGGCATAGTCGGAGGAGTAGAAGCCTGTCCAGCCCTCCCAGCTGCTCTCACTGGGAGATTTCAGCATTACGCCGTAGTTGTTTAGGCTGCCGTCCCACCAACCCTTGGCCATGTTGGTAATATACCAGTAGCGGAAATCGTTTGTTGGCGTAGCCGGCAAAGTGTAGGTATATTCTGGCGTTGCTGCAGACGTTGGCTGGGCATTCCAGGTTACAGTGCCTTCATTCCAGGCCCCCTGCACTAAGTAAGCTCCAATGCTCGCTGCATGTGAGGTAACATTGTAGTAGTAATATAATCCCAACCTGGCACTTATTATTACAGCATCATCGGGAAGCGCATCGAGGCTGAATTGCAGGTACGACCTGCAGATGCCCATTGCCCTAGCACCAGCATATAGAGTAGTGTAGCTTCCAAAATTCGTGGTCGAGCTAGGGCTATATACATAGGCATCTTTACCGGCAGTGGCGTCAGGCTGTATGGTCATCGTCTGCTCTGAGGCATAGTCGAGCGACCAATTAATATAGGTGGTCTCATCGGCATTGACTACTACCAGCGCCTCTCGATATTCGTAATGATACAAGTCCAGCGTGACGATGTAGAAGCCAGGGGCTACATTGGTTATGACGTAGGGAGTTATATTTCCCGTATTCATCCCATCAAGATAGACCGTTGCTCCGGCAGGACTAGAATTGATGTTGATGGAGCCGAATTTCATTTCGACGATGATAGCGCAGCTCTCGCTGTCTGTCCCACCTCTACCATCGCTGACGGTCACGCCGATGGTATAAGTTCCCTCGGTTGCCAGCGCTGTCCAGGTAACCGAGTTACCAGCTCCTGAGATAGCCCCGCCGGTGGCTGCCCAGGCATAGGTAATGATATCGCCATCGGCGTCACTGGCGGTACAGGTTACAGTGCAACTCCCGCTGGGTAACACGCTGGTAGCACTGGGGGTAAGGCTGGCGATAACTGGTGGGGTATTGGTTATCTGAATATTGCAGCTCTCGCTGTCTGTCCCGCCTTTACCATCGCTGACGGTCACGGTGATGGTGCAGGTTCCCTCAGTTACCGGCGCTGTCCAGGTAACCGAGCTACCCGTTCCTGATATAGTCCCACCGGTGGTTGACCAGGCATAGGTAATGGTATCGCCATCGGGGTCACTGGCAGTACAGGTTACGGTGCAGCTCCCCCTGGGTCCCACCGTTGTGGCACCGGGGGTGAGGCTGGCGATAACCGGTGGGGTATTGGCTACCTCAATATCGCAGCTCTCGGTGGCTGTCCCGCCTTTATCATCGCTGACGATTACGCTGATGGTGTAGGTTCCCTCGGTTGTCGGCGCTGTCCAGGTAGCCGAGTTACCCGTTCCTGAGATAGTCCCACCGGTGGCTGCCCACGCATAGGTAATGGTATCGTCCTCGTCGGGGTCACTGGCAGTACAGGTTAAGGCGCAGCTCCCTCCAGGTCCCACCGTTGTGGCGCTGGGGGTAAGGCTGGTAATCTCCGGTGACTTGTTGAACAAGCCACAACCGCTCCCCATGAGCATGGTGAGGATAACCAAGCCTGCAACTGCCCATTTAACACCTTTAGATTTCCACATTGTTTGATACCTCCTTTGTTTGAGTGCAACCAATACTGCTGTTTGGCAAAATATTACGTCATTAAGCTGGTTAAGTCAATCGTTTATAAATCGTGAGCCAGATTTTATGGGGTTATTTTTCCACCCCTCCCCCCGTTTCTAACAGAACTTTTTCTTTCTCACTCAGCTCGAAGAGTCCTTCGGCTGAAGGACCGCCCTACAGGGGTTTCACCTCTTTAAGACTCTCTTACTTCCCCTTTCTTAAAGGGTGGCGGGTGGGAAAAGATATAAAAGGGGTTAGGGGAGAGGGGCTTCGCCCCTCTTAGACTCCCTATTTATTGTTTTCCCATCGCCTCTTTCTTTAATATCTCGGCTTTATCGGTCTTTTCCCAGGGGAGGTCTAGGTCGTCTCTGCCGAAGTGCCCATAACAAGAGGTGGGTCTGTAGATGGGACGGCGCAGGTCGAGGCTTCGGATAATGGCTTCCGGTCTGAGGTCAAAGTGCTTTTCTATCAGATTGAGTATGCTCTCGTGGTCGACCTTGGCGGTGCCGAAGGTCTCAATGGAGACGGAGAGGGGATGGGCAACACCAATGGAATAAGCAATCTGGATTTCCAGCCGCTCAGCCAGGCCGGCGGCGACAATATTCTTGGCTATGTAGCGAGCCATGTAGGTTGCTGAGCGGTCGACCTTGGTTGGGTCTTTGCCCGAGAAGCAACCACCACCGTGCCGGGCAATACCGCCATAGGTATCGACCAGAATCTTGCGACCGGTGAAACCGGTATCGGATACCGGACCTCCGATAACAAATCGACCGGTAGCATTGACATAATACTTGGTTTTATCATCTATTAGTGTGGCAGGGATGACTTCCCTGATTACTTGCTTAATGACGTCTTTTTCAATCTGAGCCTGGCTGACATCGGGGTTGTGCTGGGCTCCCAGCACTATACTATCTACCCGCTTGGGGATGCCATGGCTATATTCAATGGTTACCTGTGATTTTCCATCGGGGCGGAGGTAGGGAAGAGTACCATCTTTCCGAACCCGAGCCAGGCGCCGGCATAGCTTATGTGCTAGTGAAATAGGCAGTGGCATAAGCTCAGGCGTTTCATTACAGGCAAAGCCAACCATCATTCCCTGGTCGCCGGCACCAATCTTGTCCAGCTCGTCGGTGGAGCCCTGCTTTGTCTCCAATGATTTACCTACCCCCTCGGCAATATCAGGGGACTGCTCCTTGATTGAGACCATCACCCCGCAGGCTTGATACTCAAAGCCATATTCGGGATGTGTATAGCCTACGTCACGGACTACCTCCCGCACTATCTGGGGAATATCAACATAGCAGCCGGTGGTAATCTCACCGAGGACAATTATCAAGCCATTGGTTACCGCTGTCTCGCAGGCTACCCTGGCATAGGGGTCTTGCGCCAGAATAGCGTCAAGGATAGCGTCCGATATCTGGTCGCATAGCTTATCGGGGTGCCCTTCAGTAACCGACTCTGAGGTGAGCATATAATTAGGTGAACTACTAAAGCTACTTGACATTTTTTCTCCTTTTCTACGTCCCTTCTTGCCAACTGGTCAGGTATTGCTTTTGCTCCGGGGTCAGGCTATCAATATTGATGCCCATGGAGTTTAGTTTCAACCGAGCCACCTGTTTGTCTATTTCCTCGGGCACAGGGTGGACTCTGGTCTCAAGACTTCCCCTGTTTTTGACTATATACTCCAGACACAGAGCCTGGTTGGCAAAGCTCATATCCATAACGCTAGCCGGATGCCCTTCTGCAGCCGCCAGATTAACCAATCTCCCCTCCCCCAATAGATAAAGGTGGCGACCGTCCTTCAGGGTGTATTCATCAACGAAGGGTCTTATGCGCCGCTGGCTGCGGGCCAGACTTTCCAGAGCCGGGATATTTATCTCCACGTTGAAATGCCCGCTATTGGCCAGGATGGCTCCGTTTTTCATCACCTTCAGGTGAGCTTCATCAATGACGTTTTTATCGCCGGCGATGGTAATGAAAATATCCCCCAGCCTGACGGCTTCAATTAGCGGCATGACCTGGTAGCCGTCCATAACTGCCTCCAGAGCCCGCACTGGCTCTACTTCAGTGACAATTACCTGAGAGCCAAGCCCCTTGGCTCTTAAGGCGACGCCATGCCCGCACCAGCCATAGCCGCAGACCACCACCTTCTTACCTGCCCACAGGATATTGGTCGCCCGGGTGATGCCATCAATGGTGCTCTGGCCGGTGCCGTAGCGATTATCAAAGAGATACTTGGTCTGGGCATCGTTTACGGCAATTATGGGATACCTCAGCCCGCCGGCTTTCTCCAGGCTGCGCAGTCTGATAACGCCGGTGGTGGTCTCCTCGGTGCCGCCGATGACATCGCTGATGAGGTCTTGGCGCTGGGTGTGGAGGGTGGTAACCAGGTCGGCGCCATCATCTACAGTAAGCTGGGGTTTATTATCCAGAGCAGTATTAATGTGCTTATAATATGTTTTCTCGTTCTCCCCCTTAATGGCATTAACCGGGATGCCGTATTCCACTAAGGCAGCAGCGACATCATCCTGGGTGCTCAAGGGGTTGGAGGCGCAGAGGATAACGTCAGCTCCGCCCTGCTTCAGGGTTAGCGCCAGATTTGCCGTCTCAGTAGTGATATGGAGGCAGGCTGAAATCCGAATGCCCTTTAGCGGCTTCTCTTTGGCAAACCTCTCTTTGATTAGCTTGACTACCGGCATCTCACGTGATGCCCATTCCGTTCTCTGTTTGCCGGCTTCAGCCAGGGAAGGGTCTTTGATGTCGTATTTATTTTTTATCAACCTCACCCCCCTTTTAACTATTGTTTATCTTCCCATACCCAACCCGCCCCAAAAGAGGTTTCACCTCTCAGACTCTCTTCCACTCCTCCATTAAAAGGAGTTGAGAGAGGTCTAACCTCTATAGGGTGGGAGGGTGGGAAGTAGAACACCCTCTAACAACGAAAGGGCTAAAGCCCTTTTATCCCCACCCCTCTAAACCTTATCTAAAACCCGTCTTATATTTTCCTCCACAGGCTTTGAGCTGTCAATTATAACATGTTTTTGGGGTGGCACTTCTACCACCGTCTCAAAAGCTCTTTTCTGGGGCTGGTAAATTTCCCACCGCCCGTCTGAGGCTGAGCCTTGCTCCAGACGCTGAGCCAGACGTTGTTTAATGCTTTCCTCGTCCAGGGTGCACTCTATGATGAGAAAATCGGCGCCCATCTCTTCAGCCAGACCTTTTGCCTTGAGCCGCTCCCCAGCCTTGGTAAAAGAGGCGTCCAGAATTACCGAGCCTCCATCGCTTAGGATATGATTTGCCTCGGAGAACATCTTATCATAAGTCTTCGTGGAGAACTCAGCAGAATAGATTCCGCTATCAAATTCCTCAAAGCGATGCTCGGTTACAGGGATGTCGGCTAGCTGCTTTCTGGTAACATCCGAGGATATAACCGCCAGCCCCAGCCTTTTGGCCAGGGCTTGAGCCAGAAAAGTCTTGCCCGTGCCCACCAGACCGGTGGTGATGAAAAGTGCTGGCTTTGACCTGGTGTAGGCGCGGGCTAAATCAAAGTAGCTGCTGGCTACCTCAAGGGTATGTCTCTTTTCGGCGGGGGCAATATAAGGGTCATCGAGCTTGAAGCTCTCCACCTTTCCTCGCACATAAGCCCGGTAGCACTTGTAGAAACCCAGTAGCTTGAGTAGCTCTTTGTCCCGGCTCTCAGCTACATAGGCGTTGACCAGGCTACGTGATAGGTCGGCTCGCCCGTAGTGGTCTAAGTCCATAGCCAGGAAAGCAATCTCCGAAGCGACATCAGCGTATCTGAACCTATCGTTAAATTCTATGCAATCGTAGATGCAGATGCCGTCGGTGAAGCAGATATGGGCAGTGTGGAGGTCTCCGTGGCAGTCCCTTATCCTGCCATTGGCTATCCGCTTGCCAAATAGAGAGGCATTTCCCCGGGTAAAGTCGTCGGTGTAATCCTTGATACGCTGACACTTTTCTCTTGAAAGGGTAGTGCCTATGTATTTTTTGGTCTGGTCGAAATTCTCGTCGGTGTTCTGGGTGACGGCTTTAATTTCGCCAAAGGCGCTTATATTGGCGTTGGTCTCTGCCTTTTGGTGAAATGCCGCCAGTTTTTGTGCCACCCGGGTTACCATTTCCGGTGACACCCGGTTATCACCAAGCAGCACGTCCATCATTGCTTGCTGGGGGAGACGGCGCATCTTTACGGCATGCTCTATAACTTCCCCCCGACCTCCCACCGAGATAGTCCCCTTATCCCGGGTTATGGGCACCACCCCCAGATAGACCTCGGGGCAGAGACGATGGTTAAGCTCAACCTCCCGCTGGCAGTAGAACTGGCGCTTTTCCAAAGAAGTATAGTCCAGGTAGCCCAGGTTTACCGCTTTCTTTACCTTATAAACAAATTCATCGGTGAGGAAGACGAATGACATCTGGGTCTGCACCAGCTCTATTTTCCCCGGAGCCTGGGGATAGGCTTTGGGCTGTAGCAGGGCTTTAACCAGT
>Ga0315544_1000317_pt1 | contig 47515 bp, 50 predicted proteins | sample SalMarSW160130MG_2_FD_202543 | JGI IMG/M metagenome (GOLD analysis project Ga0315544, IMG submission 202543) | Salt marsh sediment microbial communities from the Plum Island Ecosystem LTER, Massachusetts, United States - Salt Marsh Sediment SW1601-130 ...
GTATGGTCAGAGGTGACATCCTCAAAGGTGTAGCTCGATACCGCCCCCACCGAGTTGCCATCGACCAGGATATCGCTTATCACATAGCCCGCGTCCGGAGTGATGCTGAAAGTCTGGCTCCGGCCGTAGCTGACGCCCACAGTGCTCCCGGGTGAGATGCTGCCGCCGACCTCAGCATCGGCGGTAATGGTATATTGAATCACGCTAAAGACTGCTTGGATCGTGTGGTCGCCGGTTACGCTGGTGAAGGTGTAGCTCGATACCGCCCCCACCGAGTTGCCATCGACCAGGATATCGCTTATCACATAGCCCGCGTCCGGAGTGATGCTGAAAGTCTGGCTCTGGCCGTGACTGACGCCCACAGCGCTCCCGGGTGAGATGCTGCCGCCGACCCCAGCACCGGCGGTAATGGTATATTGAATCACGCTAAAGGTCACGTGGATAGTATGGTCAGAGGTGACATCCTCAAAGGTGTAGCTCGATACCGCCCCCACCGAGTTGCCATCGACCAGGATATCGCTTATCACATAGCCCGCGTCCGGAGTGATGCTGAAAGTCTGGCTCCGGCCGTGCCTGACGCCCACAGCGCTCCCGGGTGAGATGCTGCCGCCGACCCCAGCACTGGCGGTAATGGTGTGGTCATAGTGACAGACCGGCATGAGCGGGCTGCTGGTATCAGAAGCCGGAGAGCTACACCCAATCCCTACCAGAGCAGATAGTGCAATGATTCCCGTAAGCAAGCAAATCAGAATATATAGCGCCCTCTTCATTCTTTCCCCTTTCCTCTCTCTTTTAGGACTGCCTTATCATACCTCGACAGTAGCGACCTTTTTGTCTATCAGCTTTCGGCTCAAAGGAGCCATCATCTCCAATAAAGCAAAAACCGACCCTTCCAGGTCGGTTTCACCATTGGCTCCCCGCCACCCAAGTGACCATTTAAAGGCAGCGGTTCAATGCCTCCTGCTCACTCAGCCAAGTGATACGCTAGTCCATTCTAAGCACCCTTCAGCAGGGGTTCTTCTCTCCTTTCCTGACCCTTGTTTCCCCTCGACCTCCAGATTTCCGTAGTTGCCTGACTCGTCAGACCCGGTTGCTGGGCACCTGCATCCTTGGACAGCCTCGAATATTTTCGCCAACCGGGTATGTATCAATGATAATTATAGAATAAATGATTATAGCATATATTTATTAAGATCCTGTCAAGGGTTTTGAGAAAATCCGGCGAGTTTTCCTCACACAATTGCCTGTTTTTCTCGGAAAGTGAGGCGGGCTTGTCCCTGCCCACGAGTTGCCCGACTTATCCAGTGTATATTGTCTACGAGGCATATGGCAGAGGCTCAACGGCTTCTTGAGTTTGCGGAGGATGCTGAGACCCTGTTAAGCTAATCCTATAACTTCTTCTTAAGCGAGGCCACTTTCTCCTTCATGTCCTGGGGCTTGTCTCGGCGGTCGTCAATTTCAACCGTGGTTATCACCCTGGCAACCCCTTCCCCGAAGGCCCCTTCGTGCATCTTCTTTACCGCTGCCAGAATCCTGTCCAGGTCTCCCTCTATAATCGTCCCCATTGCGGTCATCTCGTACTTTATGTCCTTTTCCTGCTCCAGGACCTTGACCGCGCGTGCCACATACTGGCTGACTGAAGGAGTCTTCGTTCCTAACGGGATAACGCTTACCTCGGCTATTGCCATTTTCTCACCTCCTTACACATCCAGATTTTTTGTGGTTGCCGCATTTATCAGGTCCTCCGCTTTTTTGTCATTGCGAGCCCCGACTTGTCGGGGCGTGGCAATCTCATCACCTCCCCCAGATTGCTTCGTCACTTCGCTCCTCGCAACGACAAAGGGGGGAACCCAATTCATTAGGCAACTACATTTTTAGACTGTCCAACATATTATGTCAACCAAACGGAGGTACTTCTGCCCCTACTCATCGGAGAACCTCTGTGCTTAGTTCTATTTTACCAGCAATGATAAAATAACGTTAACCGCATGACCTCATATAGAATTCCTCTCCCTCGACGGGGGGCCCCTCTCCACTTGCTGGGGAGGGTTAGGGTGAGGCAAGGTGAGGGTGAAGTCCCCCTCCCTCTAACTCCCTCCCGCCGGGGGAGGGAGAACTATAAGGGGTTTTGCAATTGACTATAACTGGAAATATATGAAGGAAAAGGAATTAATTGAGAGCCTGGCCAGAAAGGCTGGCGATACCCTTATGAAGCATTTCCGCCAGGACTGGGCTTTGCTCAAAGAGCGAAGCACGGCTAAGGAAGCAGCCACCAAATATGATAAAGAGGTGGACGGGTTAATTGTCGAAGAGATTAAGAGACATTATCCTTATCACAGCCTGCTCACCGAGGAAAGCGGTTTTCTCCAGGGTGACCCCGATTGGCTCTGGATTGTAGATTCTCTGGATGGCACAGGTAATTTTGCCAATTTCAACCCCCTCTTTTCCGTGTGCATAGCCCTGATGCACCAAGGCGAACTTCTGCTGGGGGCGATTTATGCTCCGGCGATTGATGAGTTTTACTTTGCTGAAAAGGGCAAAGGTGCTTACTTAAACGGGGTAAAGATTCAAGTATCCGATGTATCGGACCTCAGCCAGAGCTACATTCTCTACTGTGAAGGTGGAGAGAGAAACCGGGGAAGAACAGGCGAGCTTCTGTATAAGGTTTACCCCCGGGTTACGGACATACGCAAGCTGGGTTCGGCTGGACTGGAAACAGCCTGGGTTGCCGCCGGCAAAGGAGAAGCTTACTTCTCCACCAGGATTGAGCCCTGGGATGTTGCCCCCGGTGTCTTATTAGTTCAAGAAGCTGGTGGAAAGGTCAGCGATTTTCAGGGCAATCCCTGGAAGCCCCAAACAGGCGACTTTTTATTTTCTAACAAAAAGCTTCACGAGGGGATATTGAGCTTGATTTCTTCTCGGTGATATGAAGGTAGTACTATAGTACCATGCCAACAAAAAAAGCAATTATAAAGACACTGGGAGGAAAAGAAATTACCGTAACGGAACAAACTCCCATCCCCTGCTTTCGCTGTGGCATCTGCTGCACCTACTACCAGGCTCCACTTACCCCCGAAGACATAGACAACATCGCCTCAGCCCTGGGAATATCGAGCTCGAAGTGCATCTCTAGATATGCTCTGAAGGTGCCGATAAAGGAAGGCTACCTGCTCAAGAGAACCGAGAAAGGCTGCATCTTCCTGGCCTGGGATGCGGATGGGAAAGCCCGCTGCACCATACATCCCTCGCGTCCTAAAGCTTGCCGGGAATGGACCCCCGGCCTGTCCAGGCCCGAATGCCTGGAAGGACTGGCTAAACTCAAGTCCGAAGGACAGATAATGCTGCTGGAGGAACTACTCAGCTCCCAGAAAGACAAGCAGGACCTTCACTCATCTCTGGAGAAATAACCTCTGCTTTAGCTTCCAAGGCAACATTTTTGAAGAGCACAGATTCATTCTCAAAACAGATGATGCCTTTCGACGACCTACGACTTCCGCCCTATAGCTTGCAAAAACTCGTCTTCCCCAATCTCAAGTTGCTTAAGAATATCCGAGAGTAAATATGGACTGATGCTCTTAGCAGGATGGATAGGGACACCAGCTCGGCGGCAATCCGAGTGATGAAATATTGCGTGACTCCCCTTTTGCCGGACCTTATCAAACCCTAACGCCTGGAATCCCTTCACCACCTCTCTAGCTTTGAGAGGAGGCAGTTTCGTCATTCCCCTATTGCGACCCAGCTTGTGTCAATTTCGTCAGGGATCTCCTCACCACGCTCCTTGCGACATTCAAGGCAAAGGTCAAGCACCTCTTTAATGTTAGCCAGGCATTCCTCGTAAGTCTCACCCTGAGCGTGAGCTTCCGGAATTAACGGACAACTGGCAATATAGAACCCGTCAGGTGCTTTCCTAACAATAGCGGTATATTGCATTTTCTCCTTCTTCCACAATTATAGCACAATTACATTAGCTACTCTCCAGATTAGAGCAGCCTCTCGCTTGTCGGCGGCCCGGTCGGTTTCTCCCCGATATAGCACCGTGGATTGAGTTTCCCAGCCCCATATTGCTACACTATAATTCACCGTATAATCTCGGATATATAGAAATCCTCGCCCTCGACGGGAGATCCCTCTCCACTTGCTGGAGAGGGTTAGGGTGAGGCAAGGTGAGGGTGAAGTCCCCCTCCCTCTAACTCCCTCCCGCCGGGGGAGGGAGAACTATAAGGGGTTTTGCAATTGACCATAAATTGAGATGCCTGAACTGCCTGAGGTAGAGACGATTAAGAACGAGCTTGCGCCCTGGGTCGTGGGGCAAAGCTTCACTCAGGTTACCATCCTCGATACCGAGCTGGTGTGCGGTTGTTCTGCTGAAGAAGTCCGTCGCGGATTAATCGGGCAGAGGGTAGAAAGCCTAGGACGCCGGGGAAAGTATCTCATCTTTCACCTATCGAATGGCAGGTCACTGATTATACATCTCAGGATGACCGGCGTCTTGCTGTTAAATCCTAAAGGGGTTGACCGCTATGCCCGGGCGGTCTTTCACTTTTCCAACGGACACCGCTTCGTTTTCAGTGACCGGCGCCGGCTGGGATTGATTTGGCTGGTAGACGATGCCGATACTGTGGTCGGCAAGCTGGGTCCCGAGCCGCTGGATGAAAGCTTTACCCCGGGCATTCTGGGGCAAAGATTAAGCCGGCATCACATCCCCGTAAAAGCCGCGCTTCTCGACCAGTGTATCGTCGCCGGAATCGGCAATATGTATGCCGACGAAGCCCTCTTTGCCACCCGGATTCACCCCCTGAGAAAAGCAGACTCCCTGTCGCCCGAAGAAGTGCAAACTCTATATCAGAGCATCCGCAGAGTTCTTGGAGCAGCCATCGGCAGCAAAGGCGCCAGCGTGGATACCTACGTCCGTCCCGAGGGCGAACTGGGCACAGCACATTTTGATTTCAAGGTTGCTCATAGAGGAGGCGAACCCTGCCCCATTTGCGGCAGCGCCATCGAGCGGGTCCTGGTGCAGAACCGTGGCACCTACTTCTGCCCTGGATGCCAACCTCTCCATTGCGGGCCTCTGATATAAAAACTGGCAGCGGCTGGATTTGAACCAGCGGCTAAGGGCTTCCTAATCCCTTTCCAGCAACACGTTACCATTCCTTAATTATCGAAACTGAGGGTCTTCCATCCTACCTCGAAGTCACTGCCAAAACTCCTGAAGGCATAACAATGGGGGTGAGACATCGAGATTTCGTTGTAGAGGGGGTTCAGTTTCACCCCGAATCCATCCTCACTGAAGTAGGACACGATATTTTGAACAACTTCCTTGGTTCTACTTTAGCCTTGTGATATTCAGACATAAGACTAACGTCTGCTTCTCACCTTCTCACTCGCGGCACGAACCAGATAATCAACAAGATGATTCCAATCACAAGTAAAATCCAGAGGAGCGGGCCTGCTATGAAGTGGAGAAGTAGACCCAGCAGCCACAAGACGAACAGGATAACACCAACGGTCAAAAGCAAACGGAACATGCTGACCTCCTTTTATTTATTCTGACCTTCCCCTCGTTCGTTAGTCTGTTCTTCTATAAGAAAACTATCCAGGCAATGCCACCAACGACCCTCACTGGGCCCAAAATCAGCAGCTACCAGTACCACCGCTTTATCTTCACTTCGGGTTGGAATATTGGGTCGCCTTGTCCTGCACACTCATTGGATGGCCTCTTCTATTCTAAATTTTAATTAGAGCCCAGGGACTCAAGTATCTAACAACCTAAACTGAAACTATAAGTCCATGGTACACCAGAGTCATCTTTACCTGAGGTACGCTATAATAGCCATTATGCCAATGATGATGAGATAAATACCAACCAGATAATTTAGTATCTTGGGGAAAATCATAACGATAACGCCGAAAATAAGGCTTACTATCCCCATCCATAGACTCAAAGCTGGAAACCCAATTGCTGGCATGAGAATTTCACCTCCTTTCTTTAGATTCACAAAACATTGTGAGGTATTTTATCCCCCTTAAAATCAGTATAATTAAAACAAGAGGCAAGAAAGCTGTCAAGCCAAGCAATCCGAGAAGCTGCCAAAAAGGCGTAGCTTTTAATCCATGATGAAGCCTCAAGTTATCCTCAAACTCTATATCAGAGCATCCGCAGAGTTCTCGGGGCAGCCATCGGCAGCAAAGGCGCCAGCGTGGACACCTACGTCCGCCCCGAGGGCGAGCTGGGCACAGCCCATTTCGATTTTAAGGTTGCTCATAAGGGAGGCGACCCCTGCCCCGTTTGCGGCAGCACCATCGAGCGGGTCCCGGTGCAGAACCGCGGCACCTGCTTCTGCCCCCGATGCCAACCTTTAGGCCGCGGGCCTCTGATATAACAATTGGCAGCGGCAGGATTTGCACCTCAGAATTGTGCTATAATACGAGGTAGGTGCTATATTACATACCCTTGTAGCTCAAGGGAGAGAGCATCCCTTTACCAAAGGGAAGGTTGTGGGTTCGAGTCCCATCAAGGAAGACTACCAGGGTGGTGAATCACCAGCCTGTTTTTTTTATTCCGCCATCTACAAAACTGGTTGCTAGTCCCTTCGGTCTAGTTAATTGGAATGGTATTTCCACAGACACTAATCACATGGCATACACTAATATTGTTCAAGATGAGTTTGACTTCAAGAAATAATCAACCTCAGGCAAGACAGCGTCCAATATTTCATAGAGCAACCCCATGTGCTTCACTATTGGTAGATTGTCGGTATAATCTTGGCAGCCAATTTTACCTCCAGGATATCGAGTGGAGGCTTCATGTGTATAAGTTAAGGCTGCCAGCAAAAACAAGGAAAAGAGCAGCCTATCTTTTGAAAACTGGCTCTCTAAACTGGCTTTAATCTTTCTCTTTCCTGAAACACTACGCGCAACCAAGGCTTTCATACCAGAGTCTAAGGAAAACTGGATTGTTAAATCAATTAGACTTTCGATTCCTGACCTTTCTAATGGTGTTCCCAGGAGGATGAAAGAAGGTGGGGACTCATTGTATTCGTATAAATAATTAAACTCTTTCCCATTAATTCGAAGTGAGAGCTCCAATGTTTCGTTCTGTTCAAATTTAATAGGGGATGGGAATAATGATAAACGCTTGAGTTCTATTGTATACTGTAATGCTTCAACTAGGTCTGCTTCAGGTACATTTGCTAAATCACATTCACATATTGAGGAAAGTGTTGAACTGCTTTCACTGGCTGCCAGCTTTTGCCAGAGTTCTATGAGCAATTCCTTGCTGTTGTGTCTGAATTTCCTCTTAAAACCACTGGAGTTGAATTTGCCTGAGGCAACTGCTAATGCTTTTACACTTTTCTCAATACATTGCTGAAGTAGATATATGGTCAGAGCTGGGTCTTTAGTCTTCAACAGTTTTGCTGCTTCGTAATCCTTGCGAGACCTTTCTATCCAAATCGCGACATCTTCGTTATAGTGCTTAATTTTAGTATTCATGTCTTTCAAATACCCAGTCTATTTTAATCCAATATTATCAATAGGGCTATATCTCTTATGTGACTCTCTATCGCATCAGGGCATCCCACAGCCTGATAATATCGGTTGGTCGTCATCAACGTTGACAGAAAGCCTTCTCAAATTATTATCTTCTGTTTCTAATAGCATCAATTACTGAAAGAAGAACTCCGACACCTATGAAAGGGTAGCCTATCAGACGATTATCACCGAAAATAATCCCCAGAACCACTAAGGACATACCAAGTATAGCGAGGTTTGAGGGTTGTTGATATTGCCTTCCCCTGGCTATAAGCAAGAGCACCACAATAACAACCAGGGCAACGATTGAAATGGCTATCCACACTGGTTCCATAAATACCTCCTTTTAGAAGTACTGGCTACTTTCAAGAATTATAGCACTGAGGGCAAAGAGAAGATAGATTATTACCAGGGAAAAACATGGGGATGTCTGTCTAGCGACGCGTATAAATACTTGATACCGTTTTCAGTGTCTACCTCAAGAGATAAATAGGCGGAAGCCAGAAAGCGACCTGCTACCAGGTATACATCATATATGGAGTACTAAGACCACGAAATAGCCTTCACGGAGTGCTGGCTACAAACTTCTTTTTATCCTTTTTACAGATAATTTGTATCGTATGCCGACCCGACATAACCGCCGTAGGCATTCCGCCGCCCGGATTGACCCACTGCCCGGCCATGTAGAAATTGTCAAGTCCCGGCAGGGTCTTGCTCATCTGCATCATGAGAGTCTTGGTGGTAATCATCCATCCTTCATAGCTGCCCTTCCAGTTACCGGTATAACGTACCCATGTCATCGGAGTAGCTACGTCACGCATCTCTACCTGGGCTGCCAGTCCCGGAAAGCGCTTATCGAGAAGGGCAACCACCGTATCTGCTATCTGCTCTTTCTCCGCTTTATATCGTTCGGGCTCTTTGTATAACCTCTCCCAGTAATCGTAATCCGTATTGAACTGGACCTTGACCACAGTCTTGCCCTCCGGCGCCAGGGTGGGATCGAAATTGTAAATGAGTACGCCGAGTGTTTTCTGTGCTTTGCCGGCAATAGTTACGGGTTTCTCCAGAGGGAAAGTAAGACCGCCTACCGAGGGCGGCACATCATCGAATTTACGAGCCACTCCCAGGCCGATATATATCAGCGGTGGAAACAATTGGAGATTGTCATAATAGCCGCGTATCTTGTCATCGATGCACTTACCATCCAGCATATCGAATATGGTGGTATGACCGTCGGCGGCAGAGATAACGATGTCGCCCCGGTGTTCCGTACCATCCGCCAGCCTTATGCCTACAGCTTTATCGTTTTCTACCAGTACTTTTTCTACCCCTGCCTTGAGATGTAGTTCGCCGCCAAGGTCAAGGTAGCGCCGCTGAATATAGCTGACAAGGGCCAGGGCGCCGCCGATGACATAGCCGGCTGCCTGCTGGTGTTGCCAGGCAAGCATCATCGGCATGGTTATCGCGGGCATGTCGGCGAAGCCATCCTCGGGAGCTACGTTGACAACTTTACGAAGTAAGGGGTTTTTAAAGCGCTGAGCGAAATCGGCCGTGCGGATTTCAGCCCACTTTCGTATGAACCTTAAATAAGGCAGCATTTTGACCGCCTTGATGCCATCAATTAGACTATAAAGCTCCTGGGGCTTATCTACAGGCATGTCGAATCGAGCGAGATAGCGTATTGCTTTGGTGAACTCGCGGATGACCGCTTCATCCTCGGGGGCAAATTCCATCATCTGCTGTTCGAGGCGGTTGACATCGGAATACATAGTAAAGACCTTACCGCTTTCATCTTCAATGAGACTATACTGGTCAAGATTGATAACTTTCCACTGCTGCGCCGCCCCAAGCTCTTCCCAGAACTTGTGAAAACTGGTTCCCGGTTTGGTACCCACCAGCCAGTTCATTGCGCCATCAATGGTGTAGCCCTTGCGTTGCCAGCCGGTACATACCCCGCCGGCCTTATCATGCATCTCAAAGACAGAAGTACGGTAACCGTTCATCCGACCGTAGCACCCCGCCGCCAGACCGGTGAGTCCACCCCCGATAATGATTATTGACTTTTCCACATTTCTTCCTTTTCGGCTTATATTATTAACAGGATAGTGCATGCTATATTGATGTCTGCTAATTGTCAAGCATTATGGAAAGCATATATGTAGCAGAACGTATGATTACTGAGAAAACGAAAGGGCAACTTCTGCCTCTCAGAGCGTGTTTATTATAAAAAAGTTGGGGGTCTCGGCTCGACCAACCTAGACCCCCCACGGGAAAGGAGTTAGAAGAGTGAATACAATAGCTAAGGAAACCTTGCTATCGTTCCGACTTCTGTCGGTGACTATATAATACCATTACCATCATGAACCCACCATGAACTCTCTATGAATTATCCCTGAATTTTCTCCTAGAGTTGCTGCATTCTGGGTTGGTCGGATGTATAATTCAATTAACCAAATTGGAAGTTGCATGAAACCGTTAGTAGTTTATTATTCCCTGACAGGTAAAACGAAGCTGGTAGCTCAAGCAATCGCCGAAGCCCTGAATGCAACACTACTGGAGATTACGGAGACAAAGCCCAGAAAACCAGGGCCGTCCATCTACGCGATTGGAGGCCTCGAAGCTAAAATGAACAAGGGAAGTAAGATAAATCCCATAGATGTCGACTTAAAGCAATATGAAACGATATTTATCGGTTCTCCAATATGGGGTTCAAGACCGGCACCGGCTATTAACTCATTTATATACAAGACAAATTTCGAGGGCCGGAGTATTATTCCATTCTTTACCATGGCTGGCGACAATTCAGCGAAAGCTCTGGCGAACATAACGGCTAAAATAGAGAAAAACCAGGGCAAGGTCGCAGGCTCTTTCGCCATAACATCGTACGAGGTGTCCGACGAGGAAACCATAGCCAGGGCTAAGGAGGCTATTAAAAATTACTAAGGAGTCGCATCATCTATGCTGGCTAAACTGACATTTCTGGGTGCAGCGAGGAATGTTACAGGTTCCTGCTACCTTTTAGAGAGGCAGAATACCCGTGTGCTTATAGATTGCGGGATGTACCAGGAGCGGGAGCACCAGGGGAGAAACTGGCAGCCATTTCCGTTCGACCCTCAGTCGATTGACGCCGTTTTTTTGACCCACGCCCATCTCGACCATTGCGGACTTTTACCTAAACTGGTACGGGATGGTTACAAGGGCAAGATATACTGCACTGAGGCGACGGCTGAGATAGCCCAGATTATCCTTCTCGATTCCGCAAAGCTGCAAGAGGAAGACGCTGCATATAAGGCAAAACGCCATAGAAGGGAAGGGCGCCGTGGTCCTTATCCTGAAATACCCCTTTATACCGTAGAAGATGCCGAAGCGGTCGAGCCGCATTTTTCCGCCGTAGAATACCTGAGCTGTGTCAGAGCTAATAGCAATGTCGAAGGTTGTTATTATGAAGCGGGGCATGTACTGGGGGCTGCAACCATAAGTATAAATATCCGGCAGGATGGCAAAAACCACAGGGTAATTTTTTCCGGTGATATCGGCGAGCCCGACCGCCCGATAATAAAAGACCCGGCTGTTTTCGACGAGGCCGAATATATAGTTATAGAGTCAACTTACGGCGACCGTACTCACGAAGAACATGAGAACCTCGATATTCAAAAACAATTGCGCGATTGTATCAACAGGACGGTAAGCGCCGGAGGCAACATCATTATTCCCAGTTTCGCACTGGAGCGGTCCCAGGAACTACTGTATCACCTGAACGAATTGTTTCTACGTAAGGAAATTCCACCTCTAATCGTCTTTCTGGACAGCCCTATGGCAATACGGATTACAGAAGTATTTAAACGTCACGCCGAACTCTTCGACAAAGAGATGATGCAGCGTCTGCGGCAGGGTAATTCCTTTTTTAGCTTTGAAAACCTCAAAATAGTACAGACTGTGGAAGAGTCCAAGGCCATTAACAATATAAAGGGAAGCAGTATCATCATAGCCGGCAGCGGTATGGTAACCGGCGGCCGTGTGAAGCACCACATTGTCAATAACATCAGGAGGCCAGAAAGCACAATATTATTCGTCGGCTATCAAGCGGAGGGAACGCCGGGCAGGATATTGCTGGATGGCGCTAAGAAAGTCCGTCTCCTGGGGCAGATACATCCGGTGAAGGCACACATCGAACAAATCGAAGGGTTCTCGGCCCACGCCGACCGGGATGGACTACTGGAGTGGTTAGATGACATTCGTGTCCCGCCGCGCTGTGTATTTATCACCCACGGGGAAGAAAAGGCAGCCAACAGCTTTGCCAAGGTCTTGAACGAGAGGACCGGCTGGACCGTAAAAGTCCCCAAATACCAAGATACCGTGGAGCTAGCTTAAATCGAGAAAGAAGGTTCAACTGTGAAAAAAAGCATTTTGCGCTGGGAGTTAGGGGGAATCGTCTTCATAGTTGTTTTGGGGTCGTTGCTGCACTTTGCCTTCGAGTGGTCCGGGCGTGCGATTCCCATCGCCCCGATTGCCGCCGTGAATGAAAGTGTGTGGGAACATCTGAAGTTGGGGTTTTGGCCAGCATTGGTATATGCGGTTTTGGAATATAGCCGCTTTGGGAAGTCGACGAACAATTTTTTCTCTGCAAAGACTCTAGGAATTTATCTAATACCAATCACTATCGTGGTCCTTTACTATTCGTACACAGCTATTCTGGGGCATGGCCTCCTGATAGTTGACATTGCGATTTTCGTTGTAGCCGTCATAGTCGGGCAGTTGGTGAGCTATAAACTGCTAATTGCCGCTCCATTACCGGAAAGGCTTAACCGTTTCGCCCCGATTGCTTTAGCAGTCCTGGGCATTCTCTTCGTTCTATTCACTTTCTATCCACCGCAATTGCCGCTCTTCAGAGACTCCGTCACCGGTGCCTATGGCATTGCCGGATAGCACTGTGAAAAACAAAGGCGGTAGCGGCGGGACTTGAACCAGCGACCAAAGGCTTATCAGAACCGGCAACATGCCCTTGGGCGTTCCTGCCCAAGTGTATATTTTCTTTTACTTCTCATATATGTATAATATACGTGTGACGAGAAGCGTCGCAGGATACATGTATGATGAACTAGATAATAACCAGTTTAAAGCGTAGGAGATGTCTATGATAGATTACATGGTCAGAAGTTTCGTCTCTTTTTTTCAAAACCCCACCGCCTGGGGTATTGGCCTGGCTATAGGCTTCGGTGTGGTCTGGTTAGCCTGTTACCGGCCGCCGCTCTTTAAGAAACCCTGGCTCTGGGCGGTCCTCGTAAGCAGCCCATTCCTAACCCTGGCTGCTGTTTGCTTTATTCTAATTCCCCTCCAACAGGCAATGGATCATTTCTTGAGCCAGCAGGTATCGGGGCACTGGGTTTTTCTGGCGGTGATACCACTAGCACTCCTCGGCGGACTGGTGTATGAAGGGGCAAAAATGGTACCGGTGGTCGTCTATTGGAGGCGTAGCGGCAAGAACATTGACCCCAAGCTGGGACTTATTATCGGCGCTGTGGCCGGAGCCGGATTTGCAATCTTCGCAGCTCAACACCAACTCAATTTCATCTTTACCTGGTGGCCAGTGCATACTGGCGGCTTTTGGGCACTGGCTGGATTTTGGGAGAGTTTCTTTGTCGTAGCCGCTCATATTGCCTTTTCCGCCCTGGTCGGGTACGGTCTGGCTAGGGGCCGGGGATGGCAGTTCTACCTCATAGCCTCCGGTCTGCACGCCTTACTGAACTATGGCAGATTTTTGCTGATAGGGCTCCTTCCCGACCTTCACGAGGAAATCTATATTGCCGCGGTAGCCGTGGCGGTAACGGCCTGGGCTCTGTGGCTCCGCTGGAGAAAAACAAAAACTACGGCTGAGCCTGAAAAATCATCCCCGTAAAGCTACGGCCGCGAAAAACAAAAGTGGCAGCGGCGGGACCTGAACCAGCGACCAAAGCCCTATCAGAACCTGCAATGCATCCCCGGGACATTCCTGCTCAGGGGTATACTCTTTTATTTCGCATACAGGTATAATGTGTGAATGTCGAGAGGCGTCGAAGAGTACATGTACAATGAATTGGACAAGAACTAATTTAAAGCATAGGAGGAGTCCATGTCTTTGATAGATTATATGGTCACCTTTTTCAAATCGTTCTTTCAGAACCCCAGCGCCAGTGGTACTTACCTGGCCATAGCCATCGGTCTGGCTATAGCCTTCGGTGCGGTCTGGCTGGCCGGTTACCGGCCGCCGCTCTTTAAGAAACCCTGGCTCTGGGTGGTCCTCATAAGCAGTGCCTTTCTAACCCTGGCCGCTGCTAGCTTTATTCAAATTCCTCTCCAGGCTTGGGCTGGACAAGCGCTGAGCCATTTCTGGAGCCAAGAGGTCCTCATGCGCTGGATTCTTCTGGCGGCGATCCCGCAAATACTACTCAGCGGACTGGTGCAGGAAGGGGCAAAGCTGGTGCCGGTGGTCGTCTACTGGCGGCGTAGCGGCAAGAATATCGACCCCAAGCTGGGGCTCATTATCGGCGCTGTGGCCGGAGCTGGATTTGGCATCCTCGAAGCGCAGTGGGCGCACAATCTCATCCTCGCCTCAGGGTGGACCTGGGCAGCAGTGCAAACCGGCGGCTTCGTGGCGCTACTTGGATTTTGGGAAAGGTTCTTCGCTGTAGCCGCTCATATCGCCTTTTCCGCCCTGGCCGGGTATGGTCTGGCCACGGGCCGGGGATGGCAGTTCTACCTCATAGCCTCTGTCTTGCACGCTTTACTGAACTACAGCGTAGTTTTGTTGCAGGCAGGGCTCCTTACCGCCCTTCATGTGGAAATCTATGCTGCCGTGCTGGCCGTGCTGGTAACGGCCTGGGCCCTGTGGCTCCGCTGGAGAAAAAGGGAAGCTACGGCTGAGCTTGAAATATCATCTCCATGAAGTTACCGAATCAAGAGTAGATTATCTTGTAAAAGGAGAAAAACATGGCAGAGGAAGAAAAACGTTGGTACCGCCGCCGCTCCGTGACCTTGGTGGGCCCTATTTGGTTCATCGGCTGGCTATTTACAATCGGCTTCGCCAGTCTGAACTGGTGGCAGATTATACTTGCCCTAATAGTCTGGCCGTACTTTCTGGGCCGGGCACTGATGTGACCAGTCAAGAGAGGGTACCCCAATCCAGCTATCAAGAAGAAAAGGTGACGGCTGCGGCTGGATTCGAACCAGCACCCATAGGGTTGTTCATTTCAAATAAGCCTAAAGCGTATTAACAACGCCTCGTCTTGTTAAATAATTCTAGGCAAGGTTTTCAATACCAGCAGGCTGCTCTGGGAAAAGTGCCATAGCAAGAAATAGTGGTAGGGTGTATCATTTTGCCACCAGCGATTTGTCCGAAAACGACTGAACCAATACGTGAATTAGCAATCGCAATTTTAGTCCGGAAGCTACATAACGGTACAACACGCTATAGAAAGGAGGCGTCTTGTGACTGGAACAGGCAATCAGGCAGAGGCAGAGGATCGGGAGCAAAGGTACCAGCTAATGAAGGTGGCTTTAGGTGAGGCTGAAGCTGATTTAGCCATCGTTAACGGCTCTGTAGTAAATGTCTACACAGGGGAAGCGCTGGAAGGAGCTTCTGTCCTTATTAAAGGCGACAAAATAGCTTATGTCGGCAAGAATGTCGGTAAGTCCATTGGCTCCTCGACCAGGGTCATTGACGCTGCCGGTAAGACGCTGATACCCGGGCTTATTGACGGTCATGCCCATCTAGACTCCATGTATTCGATAAGCGAGCTATCGCGGTATGCTGTCGCCGGGGGCACTACCACTATGATTACCGAGACTTCCAACATCGCTGGGGCGCTGGCGTATGAGGGTACTATTGCATTCTTAGGGTCTAGCAAGAACCAACCGATAAAAGTCCTCGTTACCGCTCCACCGATGGTCACTCTAAGCCCGGTAACTGAGGAGCATGCCATCACCGTTAAGGAGCTTCGCAGGCTGCTCAGGCGAAAGGGGGTTATCGGCTTGGGCGAGCCGTACTGGGGTGGGGTAGTGGGTGGCAACCGACGAGTCCTTGAGCTAATCGCCGAGACAATAAGGATGGGCAAGAAAGTCGAGGGGCACAGCGCTGGTGCCAGCAGCAATAAGCTACAAGCATATATTTCGTCCGGCGTCTCCTCTTGTCATGAACCAATCACCGCAGAAGAGGTTATGGAAAGGCTAAGATTAGGACTGTTTATATTCATAAGGGAAGGCGAAATAAGGAGGGACCTGGAAGCCATTGCCAAGATAAGGGATGAAAATATTGGTTTGACACAACTGGCGTTATCAACCGATGGAATAGGACCATGGCAGCTTATCGACGATGGCTATATGGACTTCGTGGTGCAGAAAGCAATCAATCTGGGTTTCAATCCAATTCTGGCGGTACAGATGGCAAGCATTCACCCGGCACGGCACTTCGGCCTGGATCACCTTGTCGGTGGAATAGCCCCGGGCAAGTACGCTGACATTGTAATTATCCCAGATTTGCGAACTATTCGGGTTGAGTGTGTAATCAGCAATGGGCAGGTTGCTTTCCAGAACGGACGACCGGTTGTCTGGTCTAAGAGATACGAGTATCCAAGCGCAGTCCGAAACAGCATTCGTCTGGCCCAGAATTTTACGGCTGACGACTTCGCTATACCCGTGGAACGCAACCGCAGCCAGGTGAAAGCCAGGCTGATAGACCAGGTTACCAATTTGGTCACCAGAGAAAGTTTCGCAGATATGCCGGTATCGGATGGTCAGCTCAAGCCCGACGCCAGCCGAGATATAGTCAAGGTAGCTGCTATCGAGCGGTCTTACCGCACCGGGAAGAGCTTCGTCGGCCTCATAAGAGGCATTGGACTTAAGCACGGGGCAATTGGCACCAGTTATGTCTGGGATTGTGGCGATATTATAGTAGTGGGGGCCGATGAAACTGATATGGCACAGGTAATAAACAAGATTAAACAATTAAACGGGGGGATAGTAGTGTGTGCCGGGAACAGAATATTGGCTGAAATAGCGCTCCCAGTGGCAGGGGCAATCTCCACCGAACCTATGGAGGCTGTAGCTGGTAGGCTCAATGAGATTCAACGGGCAGCCACCGACCTGGGTTGTAATTCTCCCGATATACGTACGACTTTGGCCGTTCTCTCTACCCCGGCTATACCCTTTCTCCGAATATGCGAACATGGACTGTTTAATCTCAGACAGAATCAATTCGTTGATTTGATAGTGGAATGAGCAGGTTTGGGGAGAATCAAAAAACTCCAAAGCCTTATCAGAACTGGCAATGTGCCCTGGGGAATTCTTGCCCAGGTGCATATTCTTTTATTTCACATACAGGTATAATGTGTGAACCCATTTGATATAAGAAGGAACAGGTGATTTCTGAAATATTCGATATTACAAAATTGAATTCAAGGAGTAAGAAACATGAATACAAACTCCTTAGAAAAACTCAGTCAAATTGAACTAGCCCATTACGCCATCGATGTATTAAGGCGGGTAATGTTGCACTATGGCATATGGTTCAACGAGGTCGTCCACCAGTTGGGTCTGGAAGAAGCCATTCGGCTCGAGGAAGAGGTTTCCGCCTCGTTTTTCCCCATAGCCATAAAGCGCCTATCCAAGACTCTGGGCTTTCAAACTGAAAGCGACTTGCCAACCTGGCTGGTTAATATGGAAAAGGAAAGGTTAATCGGCCTGATAAAGGCTATGTCCTTTAACTGGCTGGCAGGTGATGGTGTATGGTTCCGAACCGTTGAGGATAACTACGATATGTATACCGGCAAAAGGTGTAACGATACCTGTTGGACCAGGTATTCGCCTCTGGAAGCAGCCATGATAAAATCGTTTTTGCAGCTTCCCCAGCAAAGCGGACTGGATGGTTTAGAACAAGCTTTAAACCTTCGGCTTTATGCACAAATCAATGAGCAGACCATCGAGAGGTCAGGAGATGAACTCATTCTTCGTATGGTGAAATGCCTGGTCCAGGGGACAAGAAAGCGCAAGGGGCTGCCCGATTATCCCTGCAAGTCGGCTGGAGTGGTAGAATTCCCGGCATTCGCCAGGATGATAGATTCCAGAATCAGAACCGATTGCATCAGTTGCCCTCCCGACGAGCACCCGAAGGAATGGCTTTGTGCCTGGCGGTTTTACATTCCCGAATAGGCACCGGGCAAATGGAATAGATGCGGACGACAGTAAAGAAAAGGCTTCTAATCGGAGCAGGAACCTTATCCACAGGACTAGGGATTATCGGTATTTTTGTCCCGATCCTACCTACAACCCCATTTCTATTACTCGCCGCTGCCTGTTATATGCGGAGCTCCGAACGGTTTTATCAATGGCTTATAAACAACAGAGTATTTGGAGCCTACGTCAGGAACTACATTGAAGGCAGAGGAATGCCTACAAGAATAAAGATATTTACCATCCTTCTACTTTGGCTAACTATCGGACTCAGTATAACTTTTGGAGTACAGAACATAGTTATCAGGATAGCACTAATTTGTATTGCTATTGGGGTTACAGCACATATTAGCCTGATCAAAAAAAGAAAAGTTGAAGATATTTAGAAGTAAAACTAACTGGCAGCGGTGGGATTTGAACCAAATAAAAGGAGGGCTGGGAATAACGACCTGTCCCAAGTGCGCCAAGATTTACGGCCATAATTATGTGGTGGCATTTGCAGAGGTGTAAGATATCCTCTTTTTAATATGGGAAATGTCGGATTAAACGGTGGTATTGACAACCAAAGCATGGATGGCTATTCTGAACCTGCGACGCCAATATTCAGGGGGTTGGTATGAAACTATCACCAGAGGAAAAGAAGAGAATCTATGAGGAAGAGAAGGCGCGGATTGAGGCACGGGAAAAGATAGAGCGAGAGAAACTGACAGAGCCGTCAAGTACAGGGCTGTCCCCAAATATTGCCGGCTTACTGTGCTATGTTGGCATATGGATAAGCGGCATCATCTTTTTCGTTTTAGAGCAGAAAAACAAATTTGTTCGTTTCCACGCGGCGCAGTCAATTGTTGCGTTTGGCACCCTCACAGTCGCCGGCATTATACTTGGTTTGATACCAGTGGTCGGTGATGTTTTTTCTACAATTATAGGAATTATAGGGCTCATCGTTTGGATAATAATGATAGTCAAGGCTTCTAATGGTGAGTGGTATAAACTACCATGGGCCGGTGATGTTGCTGAGAAGATGGTCGCTTCATCAAGGGTAACAGGTGAATACGCTGAACCTCCACTCTCAGAACCAACAGCAGAATCAGAGGCGGAGGCAGCAGCACCTACGCCACCCCCCGCTGCAGATTTAGGTAAACGAATCGGAGATAAAGTAGACGCTCATTTTAAAGGTAGCAGAGGAAGAATAACAGCTTCCGCCTTTGTCATCGCCTGGAGTATCGTTTTATTAATATTCTTCAATTTTTTTAACCAATACGTGGCCTACTACCATTCGGAAACAGTAGGCGGCATTACTACATGGACAAGATATCCGTTCTTTACAGAAAACATCAATCTATGGCTACCGATTCTTACAGCAACTCTAATTATAACTATTGCCGGTCACATTATTATGATTATCCTGGATAGGTATATACTGCGTGAAATAATAAATCTCGTTATAAATGCATTCGCACTTTGGACGGTTTTAACTCTTCTAGCCGTCTTTCCTTTCGACTTCACAGTAATACCTAACCCTGCTACGGTTCATGCCACTTATTTAGGCGTCAGGATATTCTTGATTTTCATTTCAGTCGGGATAGGAATCGCAATACTGGTCAGTGTGATAAAGTTAATTGTTAACGTAGTCAGGGGGACTGTCAGTTACGAGGAACATATTTAACTAATCAGTTTTGTCAAACTGACCGCCTATAAAAAGTGGTGAAAACTCTGTATCATTCTGAAGCTAAATAAGCAACGGTCTATTAAATAGTTGTTTAGACGCTGTTCTGTGGGGTGATTTTTGTTCGGTTCGCTAATCTGCTTCATTTACGCTTGAGAGACAGCAGATTAATATTGGAAGTTGCTATCAGGCAAATTCCAACAATCCCTATGACTGTGGAAATGCCTGTGGTATTTTCTCCCAGGATATCGCCATCGAACATAAAAATAGCAGCTACTAATGCTAAAACAATCCCTATTATCCATTGCGCGAAGAATGCTCTCTTCTTATTGTTTATTCCTTCCAGCTTCCCCTCTTTTTGCCTCCTCCAAACTAATAATGCTAGAATTACCAATACGACAGCAATAACAATAATCGCAATCGGTATACTATTGACCATCTTCAACACCTCCAATTATTGTTTCCCAGCATACTACGTTTCACCCCCCCAGGTTGTCAAGTGGACTGAATTTCCGGTAGCGGGTCAATTAGAGAGGATTTTTGTTGGTGGCAGCGGCTGGATTTGAACCAGTGTCTAAACTGTAAGTAGTATAATAATATGACTTATATTATATTGGCTGGAATTCGCAATGTCGCGTAGAAGAAAACCTATATCATTCCGTACTTTAGAGGTATCACATGTGGTCGGCGCTACCCATAGCCAGCTTGCGTATTGGGATAAGACAGGCCTAGTGAGCCCGAGCCTGAGAGCAGCATCCGGAAGAGGTTCACGCCGTCTCTATTCTATAGAAGACATCTTCGAATTAAAGATCCTGATGAAATTGTTGGATAGTTCGCTGCCTCTACAGCGGATACGGTCGAGCTTCCGCTTTATACGAGGTCAATCCAAGGCTTTAGCATCCTTCGTAGTGTTCACGGATGGGAAGACAGTCTATTTCTACGAGGACTATGATGTTCTCGTAGACACGTTAAAGCAAGGCCAGACAGTATTACGTATCGCGGTTCAAGATCTGATTGCAGAAGTACAAGCTAGGTTGACCAACGGGCGGTGAGCACAAGAGTAACCAATCCTGTCACGATTGCAGGATATCAATGAATGACTGACGGGGATGCCCGCAGTTTAGCCGAGGCACTAGGGAATTGTGCAGATGTGGAATATGGCAGCGGCTGGATTTGAACCAGCGACCAAAGGCTTATGAGTCCTCTGCTCTACCCCTGAGCTACGCTGCCCAAAAATAGTTTAGCATTGGCTAGAGGAGACGGTCAAATTAAGGGAGTGTAATTTAAGGATAATTTGGGATTGCGCACCCAGAAATGTCCGGCCAGATTGACAAGGTTCAGGGTATCCTGCTGGATGCTGATATAATTAATTATGAGGTCAAGAACAGACCCGGATTATGACATTACAGCTGTTGCCAGGAAGTATTTCGAGCTTGCCGAATCGTATACATTGGAGGATAATTAAAGAGCGCCAAATTTCCGAGCAGAACCACTAATAGGGAGGTAGAGTATGTTAAGGCATTTTACATTGGAATATTGGATGGAGGAAGGTTGGTATGTCGGAAGGTTGAAGGAAGTCCCAGGCATATTTAGTCAGGGCGAGTCTCTGGAAGAATTAGAAGAGAATATCCGGGATGCCTATCACTTAATGACTGAAGAGGAACTTCCACCTCGGATTATAGCCGAAACGAAAGAAATAGGAATAGAGGTGTGAAACGGCGTGATCTTGTCAGGGAATTGGTGGAGCAAGGATGTTATCTCAGGCGCCATGGCAGAAAGCATGACATATACATTAATCCCAAAAACGGGAAAAAGGCTCCGATACCTCGTCATCCTGAAATTAAGGAGAGCCTTTGCGAGCTGATCAAGAGGCAACTCGGGCTCAAATGCTTGTAATGCAATAAAAACAGTGCTGTTTCTAAGAGCTATTTCGAGCCGTACAAGAGGCATAAATTGAAAGAACCGTTTGTTAAATTCGTAGAGAGGGATTTGCCAACTGGGGTGTTGCTTATCACCTGCGGCTTGCCGGGCACCTGGAAGACCGAGACGAGCGAGGAGATTTCCAGGATCAAGGGTTACCCTATCCTGCGGTCCGACCTGATTAGACTGGAAGTGCTGAAAGGCGAGAATATATTCGATGAGAAGGTCGCCTCGGATATGAGCAAACGCACAATGGTCTATGATGAGACATTTCGGCGGGCAGACGAGATCCTGGAGAGAGGCGATAGCGTAATACTGGATGCCACCTTCGTCACCCAATCGTTGAGAAGACAGGCTGCTGCGATAGCCGCCAAATATAATAAGACCTTCGTCATCCTTGAGACCCATTGCCCCCAGGAGGTAGCCATCGCCCGGATACTAAGACGTACCCAGGAGGACTACGAATCGAATGCCCTCACCGAGCAGGCCTACCTCAACAATAAAAAGAGGTTCGAAAAAGTGGACGTGGATGACCTGAAGCGATTGTATCCCGTGCTCAATATCATCCACCTGACAGTTGATACCCAATATGACACGCCCGAAGACTGGTATATCATCGGCATGGAAAAGAGATAGCAGTGAAGATAGATTTGCACATCCATACCAAGACCTGCTCGGATGGCAACCTCCCTATTGAAGATGTTTTCCAAGAAGCCAAAAACAGAAACATCGATTTAATGTCGACGACTGACCACGATTCTGTAGATTGCCAGGAAAGAGCTATTGCCCTGGCAAGAGAGCATGGCATATCTTACGTCACAGGGGTGGAATTAAACGTGACCTTCCATTATCCTGAGAGCAATAAAGATGTTTCTCTGGACTTTTTGGGATATGGGTATGACATCGGCAATCAAGAGCTAAAGAGCAAGCTTAAATTGATAAAAGAACACAGGAAAAGAAGGGCACGTCAGATTTTAGAAAACCTGAACGTCGAGTTCGATAAAGAGGGTATCGAAAGATTTACCGAGGAAGACCTCAGGAAAATAGAGGATAGTGTGGACGGCGTGTTCGGGCGACCCCATATAGCGAACTACCTGATGGAAAAGGGGATTGTAAAGGATAAGGACGAGGCCTTCGATAAATATCTGGTCAAGTGCGATGTCCCCAAGTACCCACTCTCCCTTGCTGAAGCATCAAAGCTGATCAGGAACGCCGGGGGTGTACTGGTACATGCCCACCCCAATGACCCCCACGGAACATCCCTGATAAGCATAACGCGCGATTTGGACGAACAAACGAATGTCATAGAAAAATATATGCTACAATACATCGATGGTGTCGAGTGCTGGCATACGAGACATGACGAGACAACCACAGCACACTATATTGAATTTGCCAGGCAGCACAATATGCTCATGACCGGCGGCAGCGATTGTCATCAAAAACCGCTCCTTATGGGCACATTGGATATACCTGACTGGGTTGCCGAGCAGTTCAGCTAATGCCATTTTCACGGAGCTAAAAAGATGAAGAACTATGACATTAAAGACTCTTCCCTGGCCCAGGAAGGCAAGCTTCGCATCGACTGGGCTGGCAAAGAAATGCCAGTCGTCACGCTGATAAAGGAAAGATTCGGCAGAGAAAAGCCCCTGGCGGGAGTGCGTGTCTCTGCTTGCCTCCATGTCACGACGGAAACGGCCAATTTAGCTCTGGCTCTAAAAGAAGGTGGTGCTGAGGTTGTCCTGTGCGCCTCCAACCCTTTAAGTACCCAGGACGATGTAGCTGCTGCCCTGGTTGACTACGGCATTCCCGTCAACGCCATAAAGGGAGAGGATAACGAGACTTACTACCGACATATCATCACCGCCCTGGAACATAAGCCACAGATTACCATGGATGATGGTGCGGACCTGGTTTCCACCCTTCATAAGGATTACACCGAACTGGCTGCCGACGTCATTGGCGGCACTGAAGAAACGACCACAGGGGTCATCAGGCTGAGGAACATGTCCAGAGCCGGTAAATTGATTTACCCCATTATTGCCGTAAACGATGCCCAAACCAAACATTTCTTTGACAACAGGTATGGAACGGGGCAAAGCACAATCGATGGCATCACCAGGGCTACCAATATACTCTGGGCGGGGAGGAAAGTGGTTGTTTGTGGCTATGGCTGGTGTGGCAAAGGGATAGCCAGGCGGGCTCAAGGGCTCGGGGCGCAGGTTATCGTTATCGAGGTCCAGCCTATCCCGGCTCTGGAGGCTGCCATGGATAGCTATCAGGTCATGCCTTTGATTAAGGCTTGCGAGATAGGAGAGGTCTTCATCACCACCACGGGCGATATGAACGTTATTGATAAGATACACATGTTAGAGATGAAAGACGGAGCTATTCTAGCTAATAGCGGCCACTTTAATGTAGAAATAAACATCCCTGCTTTGGAAGGCCTGGCCAAATCGAAGAAAAGAATACGTCCTTTCGTTGACGAATACACATTGGGCGATGGACGGCGTATCTATCTGTTGGGGGAGGGCAGGCTAATCAATCTGGCTGCCGCCGAGGGACACCCGGCCAGCGTTATGGACATGAGCTTTGCCAACCAGACCCTATGTGTGGAGTATATTACCAGGATGAAAGGAAAGCTTGAGCCCGCGGTCTATCCTGTGCCTGAGGAAATTGACCAGGAGGTAGGCAAACTAAAGCTCGCCTCCATGAATATCACCATTGATTCCTTGACCGAGGAACAAAAGAACTACCTGGCAAGCTGGGAGTTAGGAACATAAAAAGGAGTAAAAATGCCGAACAGCTTTAATCAATCGGATTCCTATTTAGCCACTGCGGAGTGCGTCACCGAGGGGCATCCCGATAAGCTATGCGACCAGATTTCAGACGCTATCCTCGATGCCATGCTGAAACAGGACCCCTTCGCCAGGGTTGCCTGCGAAGTGTCAGTGGCCATGGGTATGGTGATGGTTCTCGGTGAGATTACCTGCAAGAGTTACGTGGAAATTCCTGACATTGTGCGCCGGGTAATCAAAGAGGCAGGCTATACCAAACCCGAATATGGCTTTGATTATCGGACCTGCGGAATAATGGTCTCTCTCAAAGGACAGTCAAGCGACATCGCTGCCGGAGTCGATCAATCTTTAGAAACAAGAACAGGAAAGGCAACGGACGAGGTTTTAGACAAGACCGGTGCCGGTGACCAGGGAATGATGATTGGCTTTGCCTGTAGAGAAACTCCCGAGCTTATGCCTTTGCCTGTGGCACTGGCGCACAAGTTGTGCCGGCGCTTGGCTCAGGTAAGAAAAGACAAGACTGTGCCTTATTTAAGGCCCGATGGTAAATCTCAGGTGACCATAGAGTATAGTCATGGCATACCCAAGAGGGTGGTCTGTGTTGTTATTGGTGCTCATCATGACCCGGGGGTGGAACGTAAAACAATCGAGCACGACCTTATAGAGCAGGTGATTAAGAAAGTCATTCCCGCCAAATTGCTGGATAGTGAGACTGAATACTACATTAACAGCGCCGGCCAGTTTGTCATCGGTGGGCCGGTGAGCGACACCGGTTTTACCGGACGCAAAATCATTGCCGACGCTTACGGCAGTGCCTGTGGACACGGTGGAGGCTCTTTTTCAGGCAAAGACCCTACTAAGGTAGACCGCTCCGCCGCTTATATGGCCAGATATGTCGCCAAGAATATAGTAGCTGCCGGACTTGCTGACTACCTCGAGCTTCAGATTGCCTATACCATCGGGAAAGCTCACCCCCTGTCATTATCCATCGAGACATTCAGCACAGGAAAGGTCCCCGATGAAGTCATATCAAATCTCGTCAACAAGCATTTCGACTTTCGGCCTGAGGCCATCATAAGGACTTTGGACCTGCGCCGCCCCATTTATCGCCAGACTGCCACCTATGGGCATTTCGGCAGAGAAGACCTCGACCTGCCCTGGGAGAGGACGGACAAGGCCGAAATTCTAAAAAAAGAAGCGGGCTTGTAAAAGTGCGAACCTCAAACCAAGTCAAGAGTCTTTTGAGCACTATGTCCCGCCTTAACAAAACGTCGGTCGGTGTAATGAGGTAAAAACAAGCGATTGTGCAATTTCACCCTCAGGTATACTGTGGACCTTTGCCTCGCCGCCTCTTTGCCCAGACAACCAGTGCCATGGAAACCAGCGCCACCAAGCCTACTATGACTGTCTTCTCGGCTGGAGTGGTGTTGACGGCTATGGTGCTCATGGCCACAGCGGGCAATAGCCCGGCCCTCACTACTGGTTTCAGGCTGGGATGCTCAATTATGAACTCGGCAATTGGCGGGCTGACCCTATAATAGAGGCCTACTAAGGCTTGTCCCAGCCGGTTGGTCAGGAGGTATTCATCCCTGAAATCACGGAGAACTTGTATATCCTCAGCCATTGGGGTGCCGTAAGCTGCGGTGGCGATGAAGCACCCAGATGCTGGTTCGACTAGGACGGCACCGCCTGCGGCGACCACGGTGCCGTCGTTCTTAAGCCCTACCGTGTGCTCGCTGCCCGCGGCGACCTGGATGATGTCCGTCCAGCCCTCGACATCGCACCCCGAATCGTTATCTCCCACGACGACCACCGTGCCGTCGGACTTAAGCCCCACCGTATGAAACAAGCCTGCGGCGACCTGGGTGGTGTTCGTCCAACCGCCGACATTGCACTGCCCACGGCGGTTCCATCCCACGGCGACCACCGTGCCGTCGGACTTAAGCCCCACCGTGTGATACCAGCCTGCGGCGACCTGGGTGATGTTCATCCAGCCCCCGACATCGCACTGCCCGTATTCGTTCCATCCCACGGCAACCACCGTGCCGTCGGACTTAAGCCCCACCGTGTGACGGCTGCCTGCAGTGACCTGGGTGGTGTTCGTCCAGCCGCCGACATTGCACTGCCCTGAGGAGTTATCTCCCACGGCGACCACGGTGCCGTCGGACTTAAGCCCCACCGTGTGATACCAGCTTGCGGCGACCTGGGTGATATTCGTCCAGCTGCCGACATTGCACTGCCCCTCCCAATTGCGTCCTACTGCGACCACTGTGCCGTCGGACTTAAGCCCCAGTGTGTGGTCGCCTGCGGCAACCTTGATGATGCCTGTCCAACCGCCGACATTGCATTGCCCGGCGTAGTTGTATCCCACGGCGACCACGGTGCCGTCGGACTTAAGCCCTACCGTGTGCACGTCGCCTCCAGCGACCTCAATGATATTCGTCCAGTCACCGACGTCTGACTCAGGGGGGTGGTTATAGTCATCTGAAGCTTCAGCAACCACCGCAGAAAGAATCAAACTACAGAGCAGAACAAGACAGAGTGAAGCCTCTAAGATCGTCTTTCCATTTTTCATTGCTGTACTTCACTTGTGCTGGACTGAACATGATGGGAACTAGAGCAACCTTCCGATTCACGCACTTGACCACCAACACTACATTCGCCTTTAGTACTCATGATGCCATTATATAGTACCATTGTTAAATTTTCACTAAGGAAATTGCCAATAGTTTTTTTGTGCACCGCCCCATTTATCGTCAAACTGCCACCTATGGGCATTTCGGCAGGGAAGACCTCGACCTGCCCTGGGAGAGAACGGACAAGGCCGAAATTCTAAAAAAAGAAGCAGGCCTGTAAAGGCTTAGCAGGTTGTCTGGCTCTCGCTACTTCAAGAAATTACACGCTTCCTAAGAGCCCTTCGGGCACTATGTCCCGCCTTAACAAAACGCCATAACGCATGTCTCACATGTAGAGTACTTCCATTGACAGCTTGTAATGAGTATACTTAAGATTAGTCATGATGGAAGTACCTCCTTTCATATTATTGGCTGTGGCCGCTTTTTGCTTAGGTGCGTGTCCTTTTTCGCTTTGGGTCGGGCGGCGTCTCCTGGGCAAAGACATAAGGGATTACGGAGATGGTAATCCGGGGGCGGTCAACGTCTTCCGAGCGGGAGGACGCAAAGCAGGCAGTCTTGCCCTGACCCTGGATATAGCAAAAGGTACTCCTTTTGTAGTCCTGGCATACTCGTTCTTTGCGCTTTCCGAGGCAGCAGTTGCAGTAGTCGCAGTAAGCGCGATATTGGGAAGCGCCTTCTCCCCATTGCTGCGCTTTAGAGGCGGTAAGTCAATAGCCATTACTTATGGAGTGCTGCTGGCACTACCTTACCCTGAGATGTGTTTGTCATTTGCTATCTTTATGTTCCTGGGTTTTCTCTTCATAAAGACCGATAGTTGGATAGTGATGATGGGACCAACAGGGTCACTGGTTTTCTTGGCAGCTACCAGGGCAAGCTACTGGGAATTATCATTCATGCTAAGTGTGCTCATGATACTAGCAATAAAGCATCGTAGCGAGCTAAGGACTGTTCCCCAATTTGAAGTGAAGCTTATTCACTGGCTTCACCCAAGAAGATACAAACTATAAATTGGCAATAATGGGACAAGTGCAATGAGGGGCAGAGGTTACCACGGGGCTCTTCCCGAACTTCTTCACACAGTCTAGGCGCATGTTTGCCTATCTGATTTTTGGGTTTCTCCCAGCCAGCCTCGGCTATCTCTGGCTACCGGGTAGCTGGGTTATTGACCGGCTCACCGGCAGTGGTTGCTACGCGAGCCCTTCCACGGAATTCAGCGATTGCCAGTGCAAGTTTCTTTTCTCATCGACCTAAGTTCGGCTATGATGCTCCTGACCTCCAGTGAGATAATGAATATTCCTGGCACTATGATTAGCAAAATAAAGCCTAACTTGGTAGTGACGAAAGAGGAGAGGTAGCCTAGAAAAGGCACGTGGAACCACACCTTCCCTATGACATTCCCTGCAAGAACAGCACTGCCGTCAGGATTAGCGTTGTTGTCGCCGGCGGTGCGAAAGCTGAGTGCCTCGCTGCCATTTGACACTTCAACCACTCGGTGAGTTACCACCTTGTCCGCTTCCGTGCCTGCCCTAAAGGTGATGATGTCGCCGACTTTGATAGCAGACGCTTCCACTGATTTCGCCGCGACTACCGAGCCTATCGGAATCGTGGGCATCATGCTGCCGCCGTAGACAGTAAAGAAATTCATCCCAAAGAAGTGAGGTGCCAGGAAAAAGAAGACCACAGCCGAAATGACCAGGGCTAGAAGAATGTTGCCTATCCAGTTTACTACTTGCCGCATAGCATTTCCCCCAGTTAGTAATAATCTATGGTGACCTCGTGTAAAGTTGGAGTTTTGGATGTGTCTGAAGTAGTCAAGGTTGCCCGCCACTGCAGATATCTCCCTGAAGGCAATCCCGAGGTAACTGGGGAAGTCCCTCCAACAAAAGTCCATGAAGGCGTCGCAGCATTCTTGGTGAATGCGGTATCGGATGCCCTGACTTCAAAGGTTATGTCGGTATTGCTGGGTAATGTTTCGTCCCAGAACAGGGCGTCCCACCCTGCCCCGGCAACTCCAGTATCCAAAACCTGAGAGGCAATGGTGCCTGAGGAGACATATCCGCTTTGAGGGGCATATTTGCGAACCCTTATATCATCTGTGTAGAATTCCCATCCACCATGCACCACGAACCTGTCGAAACTGTTGTATGAAGAATCGGAAGTCGCTATGGACTCAATCAAGCTTCCCGTAGCATCATATAGCTCAAATTCAAGAATGTCACCGGATTTTCTGAACTTGACCGTCATCCAGGTATTCCATTGGTAGGCCGAGGTGCTCTTTACAACCAGGTTGGTGCCTGAACCCCCGGTCCTTCTTTCTATGGCGAAATTTGAAGGCAAGGAATTGAAATCGTACATTCTGGGGCCATAGCCGTTAAAACTGCCGTTCTCTATTCCATAGCGGTTCTGGCTGCCGCCATTTTCGTTTATCCTTTTGGTCCTGAAAACAGCCTCAAAATTGCTCAGCGCCCCGTTGTTAAATAAGGAATATCCTCCATTCTTGTCATTATAGGCTGTTTTAAGAAGGACGTAGTTACCACCATCATTTGCGATTTGAACTATCCCGCTTCCATATTGAGACCAGTCTGAGATATCGCCATCTTCAAAGTCATCAAAGAACTCGAAGGTGGCATCCCCGTCGCTGGCACTGCTGGCAGCACCATTGCCATAATACATGTAAATTGTTTTAGTCCCTGAAGGGATGGAGGGGACTTTAACCCAGAAGATGGCTGAAGTTGAGGCAGTATAGCTTTCTCGCCAGTGAGAAAGCTCGGTTGAGCCATCAGAATCTTTAAACCTGATGTCATCGAAGTCAGGCTGCATGTCAGCGTCATAGTTCACATCAACCCTGACCTGATAGTCAGTCAGGCCGGAGCCCGGATTACTTATAGTTACAGGCACCCGGCGGCTCCACCCGTCTTCTGACCCTACGCTGGTTGTTGGCTCCGGGTCGGCGTATTTGCGGACTCTTATATCATCTGTGTAGAATTCCCAGCCACCATGCACCACGAATCTGTCGAAACTGTTGTATGAAGAATCGGAAGTCGATATGGACTCAACCAGGCTTCCTGAGGAATCATAGAGCTCAAATTCAAGGATGTTGCCGTACCTTCTAAACTTGACCGTCATCCAGGTATTCCATTGGTAGGCTGAAGTACTCTTTGAAGCTAGGGCAGAACCGACACCCCCAGTCCTTCCTTCTATGGCGAAAATTGAAGGCAAGGAATTGAAATCTGCCATTCTGGGGCCGTAGCCATTAAAACTGCCATCCTCTATTCCATACCGGTTTTGAGCGCCGCCGTTTTCGTTTATCCTTTTCGTTCTGAAAACAGCCTCAAAATTGCTCAGCACCCCGCTGTTAAATAGGGAATATCCTCCACTCGGGTCATTATCGGCCGTTTTAAGAAGGACGTAGTTACCACCATTATTTGCGATTTGAACTATCCCACTTCCATATTGAGACCAGTCTGAGATATCGCCATCTTCAAAGTCATCAAAAAATGCAAAAGTGGCATCCCCATCGCTGGCGCTGCTGGCAGCGTCATTGCCATAATACATGTAGATTGTTTTGCCGCTTGAAGGGATGGAGGGAACCTTGACCCAGAAGATAGCTGAAGTTGAGGCAGTATAGCTTTCTCGCCAATGAGAAAGCTCGCTTGAGTCATCAGAATCTACAAACCTGATATCATCGAAGTCAGGCTGCATGTCAACGTCATAGTTCACATCAACCCTGACCTGATAGTCAGTCAGGCCGGAGCCCGGATTGCTGACAGTTACCGGCGCCCGGCAACTCCAAGACGTAAAATACCAACTTTCCTCTGAGCCTACGCTGGTTGTCGGCTCTTGCAAGACAATTTCGAGCTTAACATCCCCAGGGCTTGAGGAGGTATCTACATTATCTAAGACACCGGCTTGAAAGTCTCCTTGGGTGGTTTGCACCCACTGGCTAGAGACCCAAGCCAGAAAGGTGTTGTCGGCATTCAGCTCAGCATCAGTGAAATATGCCGTAGTGCCTATACCAGCTTGGCCGGCAATTAAGCCGACCAATAGCAAGACCATTAATAGCCTGTGCATCATTCGCTCCGCTAAATTTCCTCTTCCGCTTGTCTGGAGCAGACTAGGGGGAGGGACTTAGTGCCTCCCCCTCAGTCCTATCTCGCATACTAATTATGGATTATTGGCAGTTTGTTCGGCATCGAAAACAAAGGCAACGGTGCAGGTAGCGCCCTGGTAGGTATTGTCTGTATCCAGAGGCAGCGTCGCCTTGAAGCGAAGCCTCTCGCTAGTTCCTGAAGCAAGTGTTCTATCGCCAGCCTGTCCACCCTGCGCCGGATCACCAAAGAAGGCCGATGACAGCACGCCATCGGGGCCATAGATGTTTGCTCCCCCGACCACATCATCATCTGTATACCATATTGTATCAGCACCGGGGTCTGTCACCACATCAATGGTCAAATCGAGCTGCTCATCAAGGGTGCTAGTGTCATCTGCAGTGGTGGTCATAGCGTACCTTAGCTCCAGGCTACCGCTGTTACTGACTTCGAGACCGCCGTACACTACGTCACCCGGCGCCATATCTGACACGGTAAACATGGCAGTGGCTGGGTCAATGCCGAGAATCACTGTGCCTGTTGTGAAAACATTGTCCGCGTTAGTCTCCTGGTCACTAAATACAGCCATTACCCCGCCTGTAATCAAGGCTGCCAGAACAGCGATTATCATCAGGCTTGTTAATATCTTTCTCATCTGTTTCATCTCCTTTCTGTTTAATTAGGTTTCCTCGAGTTAATATTTGTTTGCTGATATTACCCATTACATAGCTACCCCCCTTTTGCCATTTGGCGAATTTCCTCGCAACAACAAAGGGGGTCCGGCAAATCGCCCGCTACGATATTGAGATAACTGGTTTCTATTTTTCATCTTGTTGACCTCCTCTTCGACTTTCTTAATTTCGGCCTCTGTGAACAGCCTCCACCCTCGCCCATCCTTAAGCGATTGATTCTTGATGATGCCGTCATAAAACCAACGTAATAGATTCGACCTGCTTATGCCTGCTAGTCGAGCAACCTCACTGGTTTTATAGTAGTTCTTTCCTTTAAATTTGATTGACATATGTTAACCCTTATTGAAATCATTTAATCAAATCTAATATTAAATTATATCTAAGCGTGCCAAGTTGTAAATCACCCAAATGACCTACTTTGAGCAGAAAATAGTACTAGGACGATAGTAATGGATGGAATGGCTGATTAAAATGGCGAAGCTACTGGAAGCGGAGAGTCTGTCAGTTGTAGCAGGCGAAGGATAATACCAGGCAAATTGTACATAAAGCCAGATTGTTTTCTGCTGTCTAGCTATTTACCTCACGCCTCCGGGTAAATCACATCCTCCAAGCCTTGGCAATGAGGGGCAGAGGTTACCATGGAGCCCTTGCCGAGCTACTTCACATAGTCTAGGCGTATGTCGGCTTATCGTATTTTTGGTTTTCTCTTATGCCAATCGGTTGCTTGCTCGTAGGCGAAGGCGATGCGCAGCAGTTTTTCCTCGCTGAAAGGCTTGCCCATGATTTGCATACCTATAGGCAGATTATCAGCAAAGCCGGCGGGTATGGAGATGGCCGGGATTCCAGCTATGTTTATGGGTAAGGTGCATACATCGCTTAGATACATCTGCATCGGGTCTTCTAACTTCTCACCCAGCTTAAAAGGCACTATTGGCGAAGTTGGAGTGACCAGGGCATCATATTTTTCAAAGGCCTGGTCAAATTCCTGTTTTATCAGTGCGCGCACCTTCTGTGCTTTAAGATAGTAAGCGTCGTAATAACCTGCGGATAAGGCATAAGTGCCCAGCATTATACGCCTTTTAACCTCAGGGCCGAAGCCAAATTGTCGTGTCTTCTCTGTTGTCTCGATTACATTACCGGCATCTTGCCCAGAAAAGCCATACCGCACTCCATCGTAGCGAGCCAGATTCGCTGAAGCTTCAGAGGGAGCAAGTATATAGTAAGCAGCCAGAGCATATTTAGTATGAGGTAGAGAAACCTCCCAATCTATTTCCGCACCGAGTTCCTGGAGTTTATTTATAGCTGCTTGCAAAGCCACTTGTACCTGGTCCTGCACGCCCTCGACAAGATATTCCCTGGGAATACCAATCTTTAGTCCTTTGACGTCAGGAATTAGTTGCTGGGTGTAGTCCGGGACAGGATAAGGCACTGAGGTTGAGTCTTTAGAATCATAGCCGGCAATATCATTCATCACCAAGGCGCAGTCAGTGACGTCCTTGGTCATCGGCCCAATTTGGTCGAGTGAGCTGGCAAAAGCAACTAAGCCGAAGCGGCTGACCCGACCATAGGTTGGTTTAAGCCCCACCACGTTACAAAATCCCGCTGGTTGACGTATGCTGCCCCCGGTGTCAGAGCCCAGAGCATAGATAGCCTCACCTGTGGACACAGCAACTGCTGAGCCACCGCTGCTGCCGCCGGGGACCCGACTTAAATCCCATGGATTGTGGGTGGGGAAAAAGGCGGAGTGCTCAGTAGAAGAGCCCATGGCAAACTCATCCATATTCGTTTTCCCTACTATTACCGCCTTCTGTGCCTTCAGTTTCTCTATTACCGCAGCATTATAGGGAGGGACGAAGTTTTCCAGCATCCTTGAACTACAGGTAGTCCTTATCCCCTTGGTGCATATGACGTCCTTGATTAAGGTAGGGATGCCGGTTAAAGGGGTAACCTCACGAGCGGTTTTGATGTAATTATCGACTTTCCCGGCCTCTTCCAGAGCGATGTCTTCGACAATAGTGACACAGGCGTGAACTTTCCCTTCTATCGCGGCGATACGCTTCAGTACAGATTTTGTCAGTTCCGTCGAGGAAATTTTCCTTTGTTTAAGAAGCTCGTGTGCTTCATGAATAGTTAGCTGGTGTAGTTCATTCGCCGGCATATTTAGAACCTTTCTCTGAGGCTGCGACGCCTGATAACTTTGCGCCAGTCGCCGCCAGCTTTGCCATGCATCTCTTTAAGCCTGGGGATATATTGTATGCCCAAGAATACCCCCAAGCCTATGGAGTAGAATACTAAAGCCAAAGGCTCGCCGTAGCGGTCGACGTAAATAAACCCCGCAACAAACGGGAAAACAACAAGGAGCAGGCTATAACTAAAAGTGGGATTACGAGTAATACGTAAAGCTATTGCAAAAACAATAAAGAGAAACGGAACTGCCCAGGGCATCAAGAAAATGAGAATCCCTATGGCGGTAGCTCCTCCTTTGCCGCCACGGAACTTGAGGAAGGCAGGAAAGACATGGCCAATTACGGCGGCTGCTCCGGTAAGCCCGGTAAGAAAATCAAATTGTGAAGTCAGGGGAATGTCTGACAACCACCGCACCAAAAGAATCGCTCCTACGCCTTTGCCCAGGTCAACCAAGGTTACCAGCACTGCCTCTACCAACCCGACCTCGTAGTAGACATTCATAGCGCCCATGTTTTTGCTTCCGACCTCGCGGATGTCTACCCCTTTTCTCAGGCGACCGGCAAGATATGCTGAAGGGATAGAGCCAAGGAGGTAGCCAATTACGATGGCGATAACTATGTCGCTAACCATTTGCCTGATGAGCTCACTCTAGTATTGCTTGAACCTTAAAACACTTTTCTGCTTGTTTTGGTGCGTTTGATAAAATCTCAGCCTGGGAATATGAGTCAGCTACATCGTCTTTCCTGAAGACATTTTGTAGTGGAATGGTATGAGTCGCTGGTGGCACGTTGGCTGTATCTACTTGCTTGAGTATTTCGAAGTTCTCCAGAATATTAGATAGCTGGAGGCTAAATTTCTCCACCTCTTCTTCGCTTAAGCCCAAGCGAGCAAGCCAAGCGATATGCTTCACCTGTTCGTAACTCAGTTTCATCTCGCGTTACTATCACATTACAGCATCACACTTCATAATGCAACAGCAGTTGCTTATCTTCAGGGGCAATATTATAATGTGGAGTCGTGCAAATCCGAAACGTTGTCCTACTATCTCATCAAGGGGCTGGTAAAACTTCACTTACCGAGTCCATGCTCTTTACCTCAGGTGCTATTCAGCGTTTAGGTAGCGTTGAAGACGGCACTGCTACCTCAGATTATGACCCGCTTGAGGTAGAACGTCACATGGGCATCAACCTGTCCCTGCTGCCATTTGAGTGGCAGGGGGTGAAGCTGAATCTCATTGATACACCAGGATATGCTGATTTTATTGGTGAGGTAAGATCGGGATTGAGGGTAACCGAAGGAGCAATAGTTGTAATATGCGCCGCTTCAGGTGTGGAGGTAGGCACAGAACAAATGTGGGACGATACTGAAAAAGCAAATTTGCCGCGGTTGATATTTGTTAATAAGATGGATCGTGATAATGCCGATTTCTTCTCTACTTTGCAAGGCATTCAGGCTAAATTGTCACCAAGATGTTTGCCTCTTCAATTACCCATAGGTTCACAAAGTGATTTTCAAGGCATTGTAGATTTGGTGACTATGAAAGCTTATACCGGCGCTACCTCACAGGAAGCAGAAATACCTTCGCCACTCCAGGAACAAGCAGAAGCTAGCCGTGAGAAGTTAGTAGAGGCCATCGTGGAAATTGATGACGAGCTCATTAACAAGTATCTGGAGGGCGAGCCCATAAACCCCGATGAAATCGGGGCTGCCATAAAAAAGTCTACTCTTGCTGGCAAGCTGGTGCCTGTTTTTGTTGGCTCTGCTTTGCAGGGCATCGGCACCCAGCAACTTTTCAACGGTATTTGCCATTGTTTACCTTCGCCAGAGGAAAAGGATGTCTTCGTCGCTAAGAATGTTTCCACCGGTAATCAAGAGGAGGTCAACCCTGATTCGAAGTCTCCCCTGTCCAGCCTTGTTTTTAAAACCAGCGCCGACCCTTATGTCGGCAAGCTCAGTTACTTTCGGGTTTACTCAGGCGTCATTTCCAGTAATTCCCAGGTTTGGAATGCCAACAAGAATAGCGTGGAACGGATTGGCCAGCTCTTTACCATGCTGGGCAAAAATCAACAGCCAGTGCCGCAGGTCGCTGCCGGAGATATTGGGGCAGTGGCAAGGTTAAGTTTAACCACTACAGGGGATACCCTCTGTGCTCGCGAACACCTTGTTATATTCCCCGGTATCGAATTCCCCAAAGCGAATTTCAGCATGTCAATCCAGCCTCAGACGAAAAGCGATTTAGATAAGATGAGCACAGTGTTGCCCAGGATTTGTGAGGAGGACCCTTCTCTCCAAACACGTCGCGAAGTTGATACTAACGAGTTTATTATTTCCGGAGTTGGTGATAGCCACCTGGAGATAGTCAAGGAGAAAATACGTCGCAAGTTTGGAGTAGAGGTGAAATTAGACCTGCCCAAGATTCCTTACAAAGAAACTATTACTATGTCAACCAAGGCGGAGCATAAACATAAAAAGCAGAGTGGAGGACATGGTCAATATGGACATGTCCTTCTGGAGTTGGAACCTTTGTCCCGGAATGGGGGATTTGAATTTGCTAAGAAAATCTTTGGGGGGGCAATACCCCAGAACTATATCCCCTCTGTAGAAAAGGGAGTCAATGAGGCGAAACAGGAGGGGGTTTTAGCTGGTTATCCCGTAGTGGACATGAAGGTAACCCTTTACGATGGCAGCTTCCATTCAGTAGATTCTTCGGACATTGCTTTTAAGATTGCTGCAGCACAGGCCTTAAAAAAGGGGCTATCTCAGGGACAGCCGGTATTGCTTGAGCCCATAATGAATCTCACTATAACCGTGCCTGAGACGTATACCGGGGATATTGCTAGCGATCTTAACACCAAGAGGGGACGTGTGCTTGGGATGAACCCCAGTGACGGCATCAATGTCATCCAAGCACAGGCACCTTATGCAGAACTGCTCCGTTATGCCATAGATTTAAGGTCGATGACACAGGGACGCGGCAGCTTTACAATGGAGTTCGACCATTACGAAGAAGTGCCAGCTCATCTTACTCAGAAAATCACCGCTGACACGAAGAAGACAGGCAAGAGCGAATGAGAGCGCCCGTCAGTTTTTATATTATTTAGCCAGCTAATAGCTCCTTTAGCTTGTTAGTAAAGGCCGGCACCACTTCTTCATATTTACCCACCACTCCAAATTCCGCTTCCCTGAATATATTAGCCTCAGGGTCCTTATTAATAGCTATGATGTGCTTGGAACCCGAACATCCCGCTGTGTGCTGGCTGGCACCCGAAACTGCTATAGCGATGTAAATATCGGGGGCAACAATCTTTCCAGTAAGCCCGATATGCACCGCCTCCGGCACCCAACCGTTATCAGCAGGAGGACGTGAGGCACCTACCGCGCCATGCAGCAAATCAGCTAGCTCTTTCAATGTAGTCTGGAAGGGCTCAGAACCCCCTATCCCCCTGCCTCCACAGACAATCACAGGAGCATCCTCAAGCTTAATGCCGACCGCCTCTTCCTTAACAGTTTCTAATATCTTGGCCCTTACTTTCGACGTATCTATGTCAATCTTGGTGGGCACGACCTCTCCTTTCCTCGAGTCATCATGCCCCAACGGCGACATTGCTTTGGTCCTGACAGTAACCACCTGAGGCACAAGCTCGCTGGTGAATACAGCTTGAGCATTGCCACCATAAACAGGCCGCGTTTGTATCAGCAGCTTCGTCGCCGGGTCTATGCTTAAGTCGAGACAATCCGTCGTCAGGCTGGTACCTAGTTTGAAGGCAAGGCGAGGAGCCAAGTCTCTACCCATAGAAGTCTGCCCTATAAGTATCGCCCGAGGCGAAATTTCGTTGACCAATTTTTCCACAGCCTGCATATAGGAATCTGCTTGATATTCTTTGAGTGCGGGGTGTTCTACAGCATAAACCTTGTCTGCTCCGAAGGCAATTGCTTCTTTAGAAGCCCCGCCAACTGAATCGCTGGTCAGCAGGCAAGATAAGTCTTCCTTCAAGTCATCAGCAAGCTTCCTACCACATCCCAGCAACTCAGTAGTAATGGAGGCTAACTTCCCGTTTGCTAGTTCACCACAAACTAATATACCTTTGTTTTCAGCCATTATTTCCTCCTTGACCTTAAAGCAATTTGGCTTCCTTGAGCCTGACGGCCAGATTAGCGCCCGCCTCTGCGGGCGTCTCTCCTTCGATGATTTCACATTTGGCTTCCTTGACTGGCTGGAAGAGTTTATCTAACTTGCTACGCCTTCCAGCAGCGCCAACTTGTGAAGGCTCAAGCCCGATATCGGCTGGCTTCCAAATGATAGGTTGTTTTTTACCCGCTGCCATGATTCCTTTCAAGTTGGGATAACGAAGCGCTCCTATCCCGCTGGTTACTATAATTAGGGCAGGAAGCGTCACTTCGACAACCTGGTAGCCATCGGGAATAACTCTCTCAACCTTCGCTTTCCCATCTGTGACCTCTACCTTACGAGCTAAAGTTACAGCCGGGATTCCTAAAATCTCAGCAATTCCTAACCCCACCTGCCCGGCATCCCAGTCAGAGGATTGCCTACCGCAGAAAATAATGTCATATTCACCTATTTTCTTTATTGCCATAGCCAAGGCGTTGGCAGTTGACCAGCTATCGCCCCCCTCAAAAGCTTCGTCTTCCATAAGAATGAGTTCATCGCCCCCCACAGCTAACGCCTTCTTAATCACATCGCGAACGAAGTTATTACCTAAGCTGAGCGCAGTAATTTTGCCCCCCGCGGTATCTTTGATTTTGAGAGCAGCTTCCAAGGCGAATTCCTCGTACTGACCGATTACAGGTTTTACATCCGGCGGCAAGGTCATTTGGTTATTTACCACCTTAAACACAGCCGGTGGCGCCTCAGGATCAGGTACTTGCTTGCAGCAGACAATCATATTAACTGGCATTCCCTAACCTCCTTAAATCTTTTTGCAGCCTCAAAGGATACGGGAAAATCCGCCTTATGTCAATAATTCGAATTACGCAGACTTGATATGAACGGTTTAAGGGGTTAAGTGATAATAGCTACTCTAGCCACGGAATTAATGCTAAAATAGATAAAATTTGTTATTCGTGAGCATATTTTTTTACATCCGCCATCGGGGAGGCCTTTAAGCCAGCCATCCAAATCAATTGCCCTTGTTCTGGACAAACCATGGAAATCAAATTCATTGCAGATAACAATGTGGGCAAACTGGCTCGATGGTTAAGGCTGATTGGCTATGATACGCTCCTGTTTAAGCAAAAAAACGATGGTCAAATGATTAAAACAGCTCTTAGTGAGGATAGGGTAATTCTGACCAAAGATACTCAATTTATGAAAAGACGCGTGGTCACAAATGGCAAACTTAAAGCTATACTCATTAAACAAGATGACCCTAAAGTTCAAATACAGGAAGTGGTGAAGGCTTTGAATCTAAATTATCATCTCAAGCCTTTCTCGCTTTGTCTGGAATGTAATCAAGCATTAATAGCCCTGGATAAGGAAGAGGTGCAAAACCTGGTTCCCCCTCACGTTTTTGAAACTCAAACCCAATATACGGAATGCCCCGCCTGTCATCGCATCTACTGGCAGGGTACACATTGGCAGGCGATGGTCAAAAAGTTACAAGACTTGCAAGGAAGGGATAGCGAAAAGCATACTTCTAGCTAGTGCCCGGCTTTTTAACCTGGAGCTTCGATAGTAGCACGGATTAGCTAGTAGTGCTATACTCAGCCCATAACGTCGGGAGAATAAAGATAAGGCTAAGCACCTATGTTATTAGCAATTGATATTGGGAACACCAACATTAAGCTGGGTATATTTGATGGCGATAGCCTAAAAGCTACCTGGAATTTAGCTACCGGCATTCATCGCACTTCAGACGAGTATGGTGGAGTGGTGCTCAACCTCATGGAGCGGAAAAAGGTCTTGCCTTCAAAGATTACCGGAGTAGTATTATGCGGTGTCGTGCCACCGCTGCTATATATATTCGAGGAACTGTGCAGGAAATATTTAAATACTAAACCCTTAGTGGTCGGAGCTGGAGTCAAGACAGGCATGCGCATCCGCCTGGATAATCCTCGTGAGGTTGGCCCTGACCGTGTGGTCAACGCCGTGGCTGCCCAAAACCTCTACGGCAAACCGTTAATAATTCTTGACCTTGGCACTGCTACCACTTTCGACGTTGTTTCAAAGGAGGGTGATTATCTCGGCGGGGCTATCACCCCAGGGATTAATATAGCTAGTGAAGCATTGTTCACTCGCACTGCCATGCTGCCCCGAATAGAACTAGTCCATCCCAAGCAAGTCATCGGCAGAAATACTATCTCTGCTATGCAATCAGGTATAATATTCGGTTATATTGAGCTTATTGAAGGCATGATTCGTCGAATACAACAGGAATTGGGAAGCAAAGCAAGGGTGGTAGCTACCGGCGGTCAGGCTTACCCTTTTGCCGAAGAGATAGCAGCCATAGACGTAATAAATTCCGATTTAACCTTAATTGGACTGCGCATCATTTATGAAATGAACAAGGAACAGTAATGCTTAGCAACAAAAACATAATTTTAGGGGTAACAGGGAGCATTGCTGCCTACAAAGCAGCAGAGATTGCCAGCCAGCTAACTCAGGCAGGGGCGGAGGTGAATGTAATTATGACCAAAGAAGCCATCGAGTTCATATCACCTTTTACCTTTTGGGCCATTACAGATAGACCCGTAGTTACCAAAATGTTTGATTTGGCTTCAGAATCCAGCATTGAACATATCTCTTTAGCGAAAGCTGCTGATATAGTAGTCATTGCCCCTGCTACAGCTAATATCATTGCCAAACTGGCTGCTGGCATTGCTGACGACATGCTATGCTGCACGGTTCTGGCTACCAAGGCACCGGTGCTTATTGCTCCAGCTATGGAAAACAATATGTATAATAATCCAGCCACCCAGGATAATTTGTCCAAGCTTAAAGCTCGCAACTTTATGATTATTGCTCCAGCCACGGGCCGGTTAGCCTCGGGTAAAGAAGGTCCGGGGCGACTCGCCGATATCTCTGATATTATAGGCAGCATCCGCCAGGTACTGGAGAGGGGTGGAGACCTGGCTGGCAAACATATCTTGGTTACCGCAGGCGGTACCCAAGAGCCTATCGACCCGGTTCGCTACATAAGCAACCGCTCCTCAGGGAAAATGGGCTATGCTCTGGCTGAAGCAGCCCGCGACCGGGGAGCTAAAGTAACATTGGTTACAGCACCTACCCCGTTACCCGAGCCCGCAGGAGTTGACGTGGTCAAAGTCAACACTGCTCAAGAAATGCGTCAGGCAGTAGAGAATGTAACTCCCCGAGTTGACGCTCTGGTCATGGCAGCCGCCGTAGCTGATTATCGTCCGATAAAAGCGGCTAAAGATAAGATCAAAAAAGGAGAGGCAAGGTTGACCTTAGAACTGGAATGCACCCCGGACATTCTAGGAAGTGTCAAAGGCAATTTCATTAAAGTAGGCTTCGCGGCTGAAAGCAGCAACCTGGTGGAAAATGCCAAGCAAAAGCTAAAGCAAAAGGGGCTTGACCTTATCGTAGCCAATGACATTACAGCCAGCGACAGTGGGTTTGGCGCCGATAGCAATCGAGTAACCATAATTGGCCGAGAAGGTAAAGTTGATAGCTTACCTCTCATGCCCAAACGAGAGGTGGCGGACAAGATTTTGGATAGGGTGGCGAAGCTCCTCCCAAAGCCAAAATCCCGACGACCAAACAAGCTTTGAATTTGGAATTTTATCAAGATTTCTTTCGGCTGACAGCCGATAACTAAGATAGGTTTAGAGTTAATGTCCGAGATACCTAAAGCCTACGAGTCAGGCAAGATAGAAAAAAAGTGGTATGATTTCTGGCTCAAACAAGGCTACTTTTCTCCTAAAATAGACCCCAAGAAGAAGCCCTTTGTCATTATTATGCCCCCCCCTAATGTTACCGGTGAGCTCCACCTGGGGCATGCCCTGACCGCGACACTGGAGGATATTATGGTCAGGTGGCACAGGATGAAGGGGGAGCCCGCCTTGTGGCTACCGGGGACCGACCATGCCGGCATTGCCACGCAAGTAGTTGTGGAGCAGCAACTGTCTAAACAAGGGCAAACTAAGGAGGAGATAGGCAGAGAGAATTTCACTAAGTTAACCTGGGAATGGGCTAACAAGAGCCGTGAAAATATCAGGTATCAGCATCAGCTACTGGGAGCTTCCTGTGATTGGACAAGGGAGAGGTTCACCCTGGATGAAGGTCCGAGCAAAGCAGTCCGTACCGCTTTTGTCCGTTTGTACAACAAGGGATTAATCTATCGTGGAGAGCGAATGATAAACTGGTGTCCCCGCTGCCAGACTGCCCTCTCCGACCTCGAAGTAGAACATAAAGATATTGTCGGACACCTTTACTATATTCGCTATCCTCTAACTCAAGGTAAGGGCTTCGTCACCGTAGCTACTACCCGACCGGAAACTTTCCTCGGAGATACGGCTGTGGCGGTGAATCCCGAAGATAAGCGCTACAAAAACCTCATAGGTAAGAGTGTTACCCTCCCTATCATCAATAAGGAAATCCCCATAATCGCTGATGATGCTGTTGATACTTCGTTCGGCACCGGAGCATTGAAGATAACTCCAGCCCATGACCCCACGGACTTCGAAGTAGCCCAGAGACATAATTTGCCACTGGTAAATATCATGCACCCCGATGCTACCATGAACGAGAATGCTGGACCGTATCAAGGACTGGAAAGGTTTGCCTGTCGAGATAAGGTATTAGCCGACCTAGAAGACAAAAAACTTCTGGAGAAAATCGAGCCCTACTCTCATTCGGTAGGACATTGCGGTCGTTGCCAAACGATGATTGAACCCAAAGTCAGCCTGCAATGGTTTGTCCAAACACAGCCATTAGCTAAAGCTGCTATCGCGGCTGTTAAAGATGGCAGGGTCACTATACTTCCGGAACGCTTCACCAAGATATATTTTGACTGGATGGAAAATATCAGGGATTGGTGTATCAGCCGACAACTATGGTGGGGACATCGCATCCCGGTATGGTATTGCCAGGACTGTGGCAAGTTGACCGTATCGGTGAATGAACCGACAGCTTGTACTCATTGTAGTTCGAAACAAATCATCCAGGACTCTGATGTCCTTGACACCTGGTTCAGTTCAGCGCTATGGCCACATTCTACGCTAGGCTGGCCAGATGACACGGATGACCTCCGCTATTTCTATCCCGGCTCGGTAATGGAAACAGGTTATGACATCCTTTTCTTCTGGGTCGCCAGGATGATTATGATGGGACTGGAGGATACCGGTGAGATACCTTTCCACACTGTTTACCTCCATGGCCTGATTCGCGATGAAAGCGGAGAGAAAATGAGCAAATTGCGAGGGAATGTCATAAACCCTGCCGAAGCTATAAGCAAATATGGTGTTGACGCTCTCCGATTCGCTCTAACTACCGGGACTTCACCGGGGAATGATATAAACCTGGGCAAAGGTAAATTGGAGTCCAGCCGCAATTTTGTCAATAAATCGTGGAATGCCACCAGATTTATCCTTCAGAGCCTGGACGCTGAAAGGCTAGAAGTTCAGGCAACCGAGCTCCAACCGCAGATAATAGAAGACCAATGGATTGATAGCCAGCTCAACAAGCTTGTTAAAAATGTTACCGGGCTGATGGAAGATTTCCAATTTGGTGAAGCAGAGCAGCAGGTTTACGATTTTGTCTGGTCGAAGTTCTGCGATTGGTATATTGAAATTGCTAAAATACGACTTCGTAGCCAATTAACCCCTTCACCTTTGCCCTTCCTGGTCAATACATTGGAAAAATCACTGCGCCTTTTGCATCCTTTCATGCCTTTCGTTACCGAGGAATTGTGGCAAAGTTTAAAGCAACGCCTACCTGACAAAGACCAAATGCCGGCTTCCATAATGATAGCTCCTTATCCTCCCGCTGACGATAAAGCATTTGCTCCAGAAGCAGAGCGGGTGATGGATTCCGTAATAGAGATTATCCGCTCCATCCGTAACGTTCGGGCTCAATATAAGGTAAAACCAACCAGATGGATTGAAGCCCGAGTTTACGCTGATGAGCTTCTTTCGGGTCTTGTCACACAAGCGAATATAATAGAAACACTGGCCAAAGTCCGGCCCTTAACAATACGCAGTCGCCAGAAAAGGGAACCCGCTAAAGATAAAGCCCTGGTTTTGGTGTTGAAAGAGGCTGAGGTAGTTTTGCCTTTGGCAGGCATGGTGGACCGGCTTGCTGAAGAACAACGACTGATAAAAGAAAGCGAGGAAATCAAAGGAAGAATTGCCCAACTTGAAGCCAGGCTAAGAGATAATGCCTTTTTAAGCAAAGCGCCATCTCAGGTTATTGAAAGAGAGAAACAAAAGCTTGCCATGTTCGAAGATAAATTGAAAAGGTTACACCAGGAATTATCTCAACTAAGCTCATCATCGGCTGATAGCTGACAACGCTCAGCCGAGCACCCATCGCAATGGGTGCTCGGGCGAAGTGGCCTAGCTTTGAGTTCCAATATCTCATGCAACTTTGTCAGGGCTTTTTTGGTATCACTAGCCACGCAGGATTTATCACGCCTTTTTATACGATATTTAAATAGCCAATAGGTAAACTCATTAAGCCTGCTCAGGCTTATGGACCTGAGCTGAGGATAATGTCTCTCTTTTCTGAACTGCATTAAAAGGGCAAATTGAGTGGCACCATAAATGCGTTGGTAGGCTTCGTCGACTACTCCGCTATCGTTGTTCAAACCTAAAACTCTCTTTTTCTTTCGTATCTCCTCAGTTACAGCCAAAACGAGAAATTTTTCCACAAGAATGCCATAGAAATAGTTGAGGTGAGCCTGGTATTTAAAGTCACCAATGATATTCTTAAATTCGTCTTTAGGTAATTCTATCGGTGGTATACCGAAGAAGAGAAGATTTACCCGCTCATTTTCTGGGATAAGTCCATCGAGCTCTGCACACAACCTCTCCGCCAGAACTAGCCAATCGAAAGCTTCGTTGTCAACAAGATACTGATAATGTCGCCCGTCATAGTCCTCTTCAGAACTACGCCAGAGACGAATGGCTTCAAGCATAGCCACATACCAATTCTTGCCTTCAGCAATAGCACTTTTCAGCCCTTGGATTGCCTGAGTATCTCGAGTGGACACTCCAGCCACCTCCACGATTATTCCGGAAAGGTATATTATATCTCCATCAGCCCAAACACTCAAGGCGCAGTATGAGTCCCGACGTAAATTGACAGCTCTCATTCTTCTGGGCTATTATCTACTTCCTGGTGGAAAAAACCTCCGAGCACAATCCGACACTTGCTGAAGTAGCTGATGCCTTCCTATCAAATTTACCGCCGGAAGAAAGGGTAAAAACACAGGCAGAGATATCTAAATTCGCCAGGTGGCTTGGCTTATCCAGACAAGTAAAAGACGTTAGGCCTGTGGACGTGGCTAGCTATGGTGAACAGATTACCCCACCGGCAGTCAAACCCCTCAAGTCTTTTCTTACGTACATCCGGAAAAAGAAATTCAGCAGCATAAGTTTAGCTCCACACCTTAGGGCTAGACAAACTTCTTCAAAAACATTCACCGTTTGGCAAAGTGCTCAGGTCCAGGCCACCCTGACTGCACAAGGCTACGCAAAATTAGAGAAGGAATTAGCCAGCCTGAAAAACCAGCGCTCTCAAGTTACTGAGGAGATGCAAAAGGCAGCCGCTGACAAGGACTTTAGAGAAAATGCTCCCCTGGAAGCAGCTAGAGAACGTAAGGCACATCTGGAAGGGAGAATTAAGGAGATAGAGTCAACCTTAAATCAAGCGAAGATAGCGGGGGAAGGTCAGGACACATCCAGAGCAAAATTCGGAGACACGGTAGTGCTTCGTGACTTATCCTCAGATAAAGAATTCAGCTACACCTTAGTCGATCCCCGAGAGGCAAATCCAGCCAAGGGTAAACTTTCTGTTGCTTCCCCCCTGGGTAAAGCAATCCTGGATAAAGAAAAGGGGCAAACAGTTGAAGTGGTTGCTCCTGCTGGTACCTTTTGCTGCCGCATTGAAGACATTTCGGCTCTCTCAACAGAAGGGCAAGTAAGCCCGCAGTAACATCAAAGACCTGCCGGGCACAAATGGGGGGAGACGGGACTCAAGCGACGCTAATCCTCGTCAGCTTTGCTTGCGAAAAGATTTTAAAGTTTGTTGATTCACCTGCCATATGGCATAATGAATTAAGCCACAAGAAGCGGAGGGATCGCATAGTGGTCTAGTGCGGGCGCCTGCTAAGCGCTTACTCCGAGTTATCGGGGTCGAGGGTTCGAATCCCTCTCCCTCCGCCACCATGAAGATTCATCCTTCCCAAGAAAAGTTGAGAAACCCGGAATATTCTCTAGCCATAAATGCTTCCGCCCGTTATAACCAACCCGCTGCCAAGATTCTACCTTCGTTATCCTTAGCAAAATTATGGTTAAGGGGCAAATTTAGGGCTCTCCCAGTCCTTCATTGGCCTCATCCACTCCGCCCGCTCAACAAAGTGGTCGTGGGCTAAAGGCACCGGCGGGTGAGAGAGGAAGCTGGGGTCAAACTCGTCCTTGATCTTGAGTAGCCACTTGTGATAGTTGGGCCCGTAGGCTGGGCCGGTCAGGTAAAGCGGCTGATGCGGCCCCAAAAGCGAAGTGTAGAAACGCTTCCTGATGTTCTCTTTGGACGTCTCCAGGTAGAAGTGGTCAACGCCATCGGTATTTACATCGGGGTCCCAGTAAACCAGGAACTCGGAATAGCCTTGATGTCCCAGTTCGAAACTCTGGAACCAGCCGGGGTCGCCGTAGTCCGGCATAAGCGGCGGGGTGAATTTGCGCTTGAGTTCGGCATAGTTTTCCCCGTGAGGGATGGCGTGCTCCAGCGTTTCAATAACATAGTCCACCGAGACATAGCCGCCGCACATCAGCCACATGCCGGCGGAGTCGGCGTTCTTGAACCAGGACTCGTCGGTAGGCCGGGTGCGGCGGGCCTCGCCGCCCAGCTCGGTGATGATCTCGTTTAGCACCCGCTCTTCATATTCCAACTGCTCCTCAGAGCCAAACCCGACGAGCAACACCCGCAGCAGGTGAAAGCTGCTTATGGTCTTCTCGCTCTCCTTGGACCAGATATCCCAGTATTCCTCTTTGCAGCTGGCCTTGGCAATAGCCCGCCAGAATATAGGCACCTTGGTGACGCCGGCGCCTATCTCAGCCCGGGCCATCTCAAACATGGCTTTCTTCATGGCTTCTTTACTGGGCATGGTAAAGTTTATCCACTTGACCCGCTTGGGGGGAAGCTGGAGGGTGGTATGGGGTGAAATTCCGGTAGGCTCCAGTTTTTCCGGCTGGAAGGGCAAAAGCTTTATAGCCATCCTGGTGACGATACCTAGGCACCCCCGCAGGCCAGTAAAGCCCCGCAGCAGGCCGCGCAGGTCGGCCCCAAAGCCATCCCCCCAGAAGGGATCGTCTCCCACCGCCAGCGAGCCTAACTTCACCAGTTCGCCGTCGGGCAATACCAGCTCGGTGCCCAGTATGCGGCGGTGGGGCAGGCCGATGCGGTAGCTTAAGGGCGACCAGCCATCGCCCAGCATGTTGGCGATGGCAGAGCACTGCGAGCCACCCCCACCGACAATAATATAACAGCCCCGCCTCATCGCCTCCTCCTGAAGCTGGGAGTAAATCACCCCCGACCCTACCAATGCATAGAGGTGCCTTTCGTCAATCTCAAAGTCGTCCATCCGCTTCAGGTCAA
>Ga0315544_1000330_pt1 | contig 46408 bp, 50 predicted proteins | sample SalMarSW160130MG_2_FD_202543 | JGI IMG/M metagenome (GOLD analysis project Ga0315544, IMG submission 202543) | Salt marsh sediment microbial communities from the Plum Island Ecosystem LTER, Massachusetts, United States - Salt Marsh Sediment SW1601-130 ...
GAGCAGCCGCTCAGCCAGAAGGCGGCCAACAGCAACAGCCTCGCGACGATCGCTTTCTGCAGCTTCGACAAGGGCGACTCTCCTTCGCTCCCCTTGATTCTGCGCTGCCGGAGGCCTCGAAGGGGGGATGGAAGGGGCCTGAGAATGGGACGTTGCGCACCCATCGGGGGACGCGCGGCCGTCCGTCCGGCGGCTATAATCGGCGCGGAGGTCCGCGATGCCCGAACTCCCCGAGCTCGAAGTGATGCGCGAGGCGATCGAAGGTCGGATTCTCGGGCGGCCGATCGCCCGGGCGCGGGCGTATCACCCCGGGATCCTCAAGACCGTCGATCCGCCGGTCGAAGAGCTCGTCGGCCGTTCGTTCGCGGCTGTCGAACGGCGGGGGAAGCACCTGATCCTCTCCTGCGGCGAGGATCTCCACGTCGTCCTCCACCTGATGCTCGCTGGCCGTCTGGTGGAAAGCCGCAGTGACACGAAGATCACCAAGGCGACCGGGTTCGTCTTCGGCTTCGATGACGGGGAGGAGCTGCGGGTGATCGAGAACGGGACGAAGCGGCGGGTCCGCCTCCACGTCGTCCGCGCGCCGAACGACGTCGCGTCGATCGCGTCGCTCGGCGTCGAGCCGCTCTCCGACGCGTTCACGGTCGAGTACCTCACGACAGCGTTCGCCGGGCTCCGCCGCCAGCTGAAGAAGGCGTTGACCGACCAGTCGTCGATCGCTGGGATCGGGACGGCGTACGCCGACGAGGTCCTCTACGCCGCGAAGCTCTCTCCGATCCGGTACGTTTCGACGCTGAAGGTCGACGAGATCGAGCGGCTGCATCGGGAGACGCGCGCCGTGCTCGCCCACGCCATCGAGGAGATCCGCCGGCGGTCCGGGGGAAACCTCGTCGCGGGGCACGCGCGGGACTTCCTCCGCGTCTACAAGCGGACCGGTCAACCGTGCCCAGACTGCGGAACCCCCATCGCGGAAATACGGTACGCGCAGAAGAAGACGTACTATTGTCCCACGTGCCAATCGAGCGGCAAGACGATCGCCGATCGAAGATCGTGGCTGACGCGATAGTTCGAAACGCCGAAACCTCTCACCGCAGAGGTCGCAGAGAGGATCGCGTTACTGTCGCTTCAGCCCTCGACAACCGCCTTCGGTTCCCGGTTTGGTTTGGCTCGTCAAGTCCAGGGACAAACAAGACTGGCAGGATCCGCCGCTCTTACAGAGCCACGTAAGACCCTCTGGCCGTTACAGACCTCTCTGCGTTCCTCCGCGCGCTCTGCGATTGGGCTCAAAGCCTTTCACCGCAGAGGTCGCAGAGGGCCGCGGAGGAAACTCCTCCGAAAGTCGTCACCGGTGGGCATTCAGGCCACGATCCCGTGTTCGGCTTGCAGAAACCCACGGAGAGCAGAAGAGTCTGCAGTTTCTGGTCGTCCCACTTGACTGATCGAGGGTCGCGTGTGCCTCGCTTGTTCCAGACTCTCCACACACCAACGCTATGCATGCCTCTTTGGATGTGTTGCTCGGAAATCTCTGCGTTCCTCCGCGACCTCTGCGGTGAATGCTGTTCAGAGCTCGATCGGGTCCTGGATCGGGCGGCGGTCCCACTCCGGGCTTCGCGGGACGACCTTCCCGCCTTGCATCACCCAGGAGACCGACTTCAGCGCCGCGACGTCCTCGAGCGGGTCGCGATCGACGAGGATCAGATCGGCCCACTTGCCCGGCTCGATCGTCCCAAGCCGATCGGTCGTCCCGAGCGCCTCGGCGCCGCCACGCGTCGCCGCGACGATCGCCTCCATCGGTGAAAGGCCGAGTCGCACGAGCCACTCGACCTCTTCGGGAAGGAGGCACCACGGCTGATCGGCGAGGACGAAGTCCGTCCCCGCGGCGACCGTCACGCCGCGCTCGCGAACGAGCCGCATCGTCTCCGGCAGTTGCTCGGCGCAGCGGCGGAACCAGACAGCGCTCTCCTCGAGATCGATCGCGTCGCCCCACGGGTACTTCTCCGGCGTCTTCCTGTACTCCGTCAGCCGCTCTGCCAGGTCATGCTTCACCCAGAGGGTGGGGACGAGGACGATCCCCTTCGACGCCATCCGATCGACCGTCTCCTCGCTCAGGAAGCTCCCGTGTTCGATCACGTCGACGCCGGCGCGCGCCGCCATGTCGGTGGAGACGTCGTTCGCGGCGTGGATGGAGACCCGCAGCCCGAGCCGATGCGCCTCGTCGACGCCGGCCTCGATCTCCTCGTACGAGAACTCGGGCAGGTCGGTCCGGTGGGACGAGAGGAGCTTGATCAGATCGACGTCCGCCTTGTGCTCGACCCGGACGGCGTGGCGGACCGCCTCCGGCCCGTCGACCTCGTGGACGGAGCCGGCGAAGCCGGAGCCGTGCCCGCCGGTCATGCAGATCCCCTTCCCGGAGGTGTAGATGCGCGGAGCGATCAGCCGGCCGCGCTGCTGGGCCGAGCGGAGCGCGAGGTTGATCCGGTCACCGCAGACGTCGCGCACCGTGGTGACGCCGGCCTGCAGAGCGGACCGCAGGTTGCGGGTCGCGATCACCGTCGCGTACGCGGTCGGGTCCCCCTTCGGCGCGGTCGAAACGTGGTCGGGGACGGAGACGTGGACGTGGGCGTCGATCAGACCGGGGAGGAGGAAGCGGCCCTCGGCGTCGACGACCTCCGCTTCGGCCGGGAGGTCGACCGTCGAACGCGCCCCGACCGCCGCGATCGAGCCTCCTTCAACGAGGACGACGGCGTCGGGGACCGGCTCCGCGCCGGTCCCGTCGATCAACATCGCCCCGACGATCCCGATGGGCCGGCTTTCGGCTGTCATGACCATCCCTCCTAGCGGTGCCACGATACCTCATCCGTCTGGATGAATCGAGCAACAGCGAAACCGCCGAGAAGCTGAAGCGCAGAGGTCGCAGAGAAGAGAAAGCTATTGTGGTCTATGAAACCCTGAATTCTGCCTTTGCATTCTCTGCGCGCTCTGCGTTGAAGAATGAGACAGGGATCCGAGTTGAGGAGAGAAGTAGCGGTTGTGGGCCGTGAAACCCTGGATGTATCCTCTGCGCTCTCTGCGTTGAAAGGTGTTCGGTGTTCAGCAGATGCGCGGCACCGGGTCGCCGAGCGGCATGTCGAGGAACCGACGCCCACCGACCTCGGTGTCGAGGACGACCCGCTTCGGGTGCTCGTCGGTCACCGTCCCGACGATCGCTGCCTCCGCGCCGAGCGGGTGCGCTCGCAGCCGCTTCAGCGCCTCGTCCGCCGCCTCCGGCGCGACGACGATAATCGCTTTCCCCTCGTTCGCCACCTCGAGCGGCGAGATCCCGAGGAGCTCCGACAGCCCGAGCGTCGGCTCGCGCATCGGGATCGCCGGCTCCTCGATCTCGATGCACGCCCCCGCCTTGCGGGCCATCTCGTTCAGCGCCGCGGCCAGGCCGCCACGCGTCGGGTCCTTCATCGCGTGGACCGCGTCCCCAAGCTCGACGACCGGCGCGATCAGCGGCCAGATCGGCGCGACGTCGCTCTCGAGCCGCGTTTTCAGCTGGAACTCCTCCCGCGCCGCCAAGAGCGCCATCCCGTGATCGCCGATCGTCCCGGTGAGCAGGACGCGGTCCCCGGGCCGGAGGTCCGCGTCGGAGATCGCCCGCACCGCGATCCCGAGGCCGGTCGTGTTGAGGACGATCCCGTCGACGTCGCCGGTCGGCATCACCTTCGTGTCGCCGCAAGCGACCGGCGCGCCGACTTCATCGAGCGTGACGGCGAACGACTCGAGGATCCGCACGAGATCCGCGATCGGGAACCCCTCCTCGATGATCGCGGCGAGCGTCAGCGCGATCGGCCGCGCCCCCATCACCGCGAGGTCGTTGATCGTCCCGGCGGCGGCGAGCCGGCCGATGTCGCCGCCCGGAAAGAAGATCGGCTGGACCACGTGGCTGTCGGTCGTCAGGACCAGCTCGCCCGTCTCGCCCTCGGGAAGCGCGATCGTGGCGCCGTCGTCGAGCGCCTTCAGACCGATCCGTCCGACGGTGTCCTCGCCGAACCGCGGCAGGATCAGCCGTTCGAGCAGCTCGCCCATCAGCTCGCCGCCGGCCCCGTGTAGTTGCGTGATGTGGGTCTCCTTCTTGCCCGGGCTCACAGCGGACGCTCGCCTCCGTAGCGGAACCAGATGGAGCAGGCGCCCTCCGAGCCGACCATGCACGGCCCGACCGGCGACGTGGGGGTGCAGCGGACGGAGAACAGCGGGCAGTCGCTCGGGACCGCCCGGGCAGTCAGGACGTCCGGGCACCGGCATCCGGGGATCGTGTCCTTGCCCTCGGGCAGCTCGACCTCGAACCGGTCCGTCGCGTCGAACGCCGCGAACGCCTCGCGGAGCCGCAGCCCGGTCGAGGGGATCGCCCCGATCCCGCGCCAGTTCGCCTCAACGGTCTCGAAGACCCGATCGATCAGCTTCAACGCCGCCGGGTTGCCTTCCGGCGCGACGGCGCGCGGATACCCATTCTCGACCCTCGGCGTTCCGTTTCGGATCTGCCGGAGGATCAGCGCGACCGCGTAGAGGACGTCGAGCGGCTCGAACCCACCGATCACCACCGGGACCCTCCGCTCCGCCAGCCACTCCTCGTACGGTCCGGTCCCGATGATCGTCGAGACGTGCCCCGGTGCGAGGTACGCGCCGATCCGGTTGTCCGGGAGGTCGAGGAGTGCGACGAGCGCCGGCGGGATCCGCTTGTGCGAGGCGAGGATCGACAGGTTCGACGGCGGCCCGTCGAGGAGGATCGCCGCGGTCATCGGGGCGGTCGTCTCGAACCCGACGGCGAAGAAGACGACTTCGCGATCGGTCTCCCGCGCGATCGCGACGGCGTCGGCCGCGGAGAGGATCGTCCGGACGTCGCATCCTTCGGAGCGGGTCTCGTCGAGCGACCGCTCGCTTCCCGGAACGCGGATCATGTCGCCGAACGTGCACAGGATCGCGCCGGACCGCGCGATCGCGATCGCAGTGTCGATGTCCCGCGCCGGCGTCACGCAGACCGGGCAGCCCGGCCCCTCGAGCAAATCGACCGTCTCTGGGAGGAACCGGCGGAGGCCGTTTCGCGTGATCGCCATCTCGTGGGTCCCGCAGACGTGGACGATCTTCAGCGGATCCGGCGGCGCGAGCTTGGCGATCGCGTCGGCCAACGCCTTCCCGCGGACCGGATCGGAGAAGTGAAACGACGGGCTCATGAGCGGCTCTTGGTGGCAGACTGGGATTCGTCACCGACGGGAGAATCCGGTCGGACCGGATTCTCCTCCGCCGCTTCGGCAAGCGAAGCGGCGAGCTCGTCGAACAGCTTCAATGTCTCTTGTCCGTCCTCCGGGGAGAGCCGCCGGATCGCGAATCCCGTGTGGATCAGCACGTAGTCGCCGACCGCGACCTCCTCGGCCAGCGTCTCGAGCCGGCACCGCGTCTCGACCCCGCCATAGTCTACCGTGGCCACGTTCCCAGAAACTGCAAGTACACGTGCGGGCGCCGCAAGACACATAGTGCGTGGATTATAGCCGGTTGGTAGGAGGGGCTCAGCGGGGAGGTTGCTGGACCGGTTCGATACGTGCTTCAAGTGGCTCACCGGAGTGGACACGTCTCGAAGTCAGCTGGAGACGAGTATGCAGTCTCTCAACATGGAAGCTGGATCCCGGAGCACTGAATGTAGAATGTGGTTAATCACTGCCCAGTAGGTCACGTCCTGTCAAGTGGTGTGACGGCATTGCACCCACCATCCTCGCGCGGATGCTGATCCAGGCGCACGGCCATACGTAGTGCTTGCTTGGAGACGCTGACAGCGCCGCGGTGGTGACTAGTCGCACCGTATCTGTCCGGTGTACCGGCTCGCTGACAGTCTGCAAGTTGGATTCCATTCCTCCAATGCTTGTTCGATGGTCTGACATGTATCCGCGCTCACACATGGCCCTAACAGTAGTGTCAAGCGGGCGAATGCCACGTCTCTGAGTGAGCAGAAGAGGTGAGTGTCTGGAACTCGTCTGGAGTTGAAGATCTCCCAGACCCTCTGGCCAACGGTATCTGCAAAGCGGGGGTTACTGAAGTCACCATCTAGGGGAATCGGATGGGGCATAACGAACAAGCGGAATCTCCACTCCTGCTCGAATGCCCAGTCAGATGCTTTGTGAACTCCAAGTTTCCCGAACTCGACAGTGTCTGGCCGTTCGGCAACTTTCGGAGTAAGGAGCTCCTCATCGTCTGTGTAGATCATCTGATGCGGAAACTCACGTGGCAGCGGAGCCACAAGGAAGTCGTCACAGATTCGATCGTCGAGAGGAAGCACGTGACGCAGACCAGGTTCGATATGGAGGCCTCGGAACCGGTGCGAGACCTGTTCATGAGTCTCAAGCATGTCACTCGGGAGCCCGATCCGCACACCTGACATCCCTGACGGATAGAATGCCCAAAGCCGGAGGCTTTCATCTGCGCGCTCAGTCCAGCAACTCACGAACTGGTACAAGTCAAGTGGTCCAAGGTCCGACGAGTGCCCTTCAGTTAGGTCCAGCACAAGGTCAAGGCGATTGAATAGGATCTGGCGTCCCTCCAGGATCTTCAAGAATGTCTCGACCGATGTGTAGTGATACAAGAACTCGGGAGTCTCAGCCTCACTGCCCGCGCTTCTCAAGTGTTCACCTCCAATGGGAGAGTAGGCCCATTGCATATGTTTGCCAACGCGAGGTACGCGGCCGAAAACGAAAATCGCGGATGTGCCTGTAGTGCTATTCGGAACGAGATTCCAGAGTTGTGCTTGAGCCTAGGGGATTCGAATTGCGTCCTCAGTTCGAAACCAGTCCACAAGGGGGCTACTTCGAAGACCGTGCTCTTCGTCGCGAGTGCGCTTGGTCGCTCACTTCCCTCCCCAACCCGAAATCCAGATACTGAAGCCACCTCGCTCGGTGAAGGAGGTCCCTCATGATCGACCGGGTGCATGAACACATCGTCTCGGAGCTGCAGCAGGGGGCGCGGACGGACACGGTCTTCGTGGTCATCGCGGTGCTGCTGAACCTGCTGATGCTCGGGATCAGCTCCGGGATCGCGCAGGACTCGGGGGAGAACGGAACGACGACGATCGTTCTCGGGCTGTTCATCGCGCTGACGGCGGTCGTCAACGTCGTCGTGGTGTTCGGGTTGCTGAAGGGGCGGGAGACCCGATCGCGACTGATCGGCGGCCTGCTGCGGCTGTACGCCGATCAACACGTCGACGGCTACTACGACCCAGCGCTGCTCAAGAACTACAACGCCCGCTACTCGCTGTTCATCCTCGCCGTCGTCTGCATGGGTGCCGTCGCGATCGCCGTTCCGCTCGTCCTGCGGTAGCGGCGCCGCGGCGGGCGTGTCTCTTCGGGGCGGCTCTTGTTCTCGTTCGAGCTGACGTTGTAGCCTGGTCCTGGCGCAAACGCATCGCCAAGAAGGAGGTGTACACGATGCGACACAGCCTGAGGCTGAAGCTGCGTGCGGGCAAGTCGCTCTACGACGAGGTCTGTGCCAAGGCCGGCGAGGCGTTCAAGGAGCGTCGGTTCCGTGACGCCCTCGCGATCTACGAGGACTTCGCGGAGGAACATCCTGACGTCTACCCCGAGCAGATCCAGCTTCGCATTCGCGCGCTCAGAAGCTACATCGAAGAGCACGTCGAAACGCTCCAGGGCGGCTCGACCCAATCCGGCTCCTAGCAGCGGATCCGTCGGGGTCAATAAACGGTGATCCGTCACCTTGTTCGGGATCGCGTCTTTCGTGGGCTACGGTTTGCCCTTTTTTTGCGCGATCGTCCCGGCGTGGCTTCGCTGTCGCAGTCTTCCTGCCTCTCCCGGCGCAATCCTTATCCCGGGAAGATGTGCTGTGCTCTTCCGGGGCGAACGGCTTGAGGTCTTCCAGGTGGAGCCCGAGAAGATGCACGTGCCGGAGTGAGCGCGGGCCATCCGGTGGGTTTCGAGCCGGTGTCGCTTCACATCCTCGACACACGCCCGCCCAACGTCGCTCATCCCCCGAGGGCATCATCCCCGAATCTTCACTGCGAAGGGAGACTCACATGAAGAAGATGAGGAACGGGATGATCGTCCTCGCGGCCGTTTCGCTGCTGGCCGTGGGGGTCGTCGCGATCGCGGGGAACGGGTTCGGTGAGAACGCGGAGTGGAGCGCGCCGGCAAGCGACGCAGGGGACTGCGGTCTCCGTGAGGCCGGCGACTGCGCGCTGAACGAGCGCGACGCCGACGGAGACGGGATCTGCAACGCGCAGGATCCGGACTGGGTCCGCCCGGCGGACGGGACCGGCTACGGCCAGCGTGAAGGCCGCGGCCTGAATCGGGCAGGCGATCGCCTGCTCGATGGGACCGAATTCGGACCTGGGCGTGCACGCGGGGCGGGGCATCGGTCCGTCGGCTGCTGCTCATAAGAGAAGTACCTGAAACAGCGGGAGACGGCGGAAGCCGTCTCCCGCAATCGTCTTCGACTCTGCGGACGACATGAAGTAGGTGAATGGGTATGACGAGAACACGAAGGGTCTTGAGCTTGTTGGCGGCCGCGACCGCCGTCACGATGGCCGCGGTCGGGGCGTCGGCGTGCGACTTCTTCTTCAGCTACACCGAGGTGACGGCGCCGATCGGGACGTACGGCGAGATCGGGGTGCGCGTGCAGAAGACGCACAACAACTGCACGCTGTCGAGCATGGACGACTACGAGCTCGCGTGGGAGAACGTCCAGATCCTCGGCTCGACCGAGTGGGAGGAAGTCGGCCCGAACCTGTACGAGCGATGGTTCCAGGTGTCTCTCTCGGAGATCGGCGAGGGGTACCTGATGGTGTCGAAGGACTGCACCAAGGAGGGGTACCAGGAGGCGATTCTGCCGATCACGGTCCTCGATCCGGACGAAGGCGGGATCTGGGAACAGGCGAGCGGTGGGACGTATCCGCTCGACGCGCCGTCGGACGGGACGATCGAGAGCGTGGCTGGCCCCGCATCGTATGAGGCAGGGGCGCTGTCGATCGGCGGCGTGACGGTCGAGCTGCCGAACCCGACGGCCGAGCTTCCGGGCGACATCACCAAGGCGCGCCTCTTCTTCACGACGACGGACGCCGGCGACGTGCTCCCGCTTCTCATCGTGGCGGACGGCGCGTTCGTGCGGTTCGATCATCTGATCGGAGATTCATCGTAGATGCACCGTCCGAAACGGCTTTCGACTCGACTCGGGCCGCGCGTCCTCCTGGCGGTGCTGGTCCTCGTTCTGGGACTCTCCGCGGCCACGAGTTCGCAGGGATTCGACGCGCCGACCCCGTTCGGCGGCGACGAGCGGCCCAAGGAGTTCGCGGCCGCGGGAGGCGGATCGGCGGACGGCCGGTACTTCGTTCATGACCAGGCGATCAAGATCGCGATCGTCGGCGGGCTGTCCGTCCTCGCGGTATTCGTGCTCACGAAGCGCGGATTCCGCTATCGAAAGTGGCTTCTTCTGCTGTCGGTCGGGCTCGTCGGGTTCTATCTGGGAGGCGTCCTCTGCCCGGTCGCGAGCGTCCAGAACGTTGTCCTGAAGTGGAACACAGGGTACCTGTTGCTGTTCCTGATCCCGGTGATCGTTGCCCTGCTCGCGGGGCGCGTCTTCTGCGGGACGGTCTGCCCGTTCGGCGCGGCGCAGGAGCTTCTCCACGTGCGGCGATGGTCGCTCGCGATCCCGACGCGCTGGCGACGATGGCTCGGCGCGCTGAAGTACGCCGCCCTCGTCTATCTCGCAGTGCGCGTTCTGATGACGGGGACGTCCGTTCTGCAGGGATACACGCCGTTCAAGCCGCTGTTCGCGTGGGGCGGAACCCCGGCGACCATCGCGTTCACCGCCGCCGTGGCGGCGTTGTCGGTCGTCCTGTGGCGCCCGTTCTGCCGCTTCCTTTGTCCGCTCGGCGCGTTGCTGTCGCTCTTGTCGCGGTTCAGCCTGTTTCGGCTCGAGGCCGGGTCGGGCTGCGTGGCGTGCGGGCGATGCACGGCGAAGTGCTCCGTCGGCGCGTGCGACGGGGGCATGATCCGGTCGGCCGATTGCTTCCTCTGCGGAGAGTGCGTGAAGGCGTGTCCGGTGTCGAGCCTGCGCCTTGCGCCTCGCTGGCCGATCGCGGCCCGGCGATCTCGGGCGGTGTCCGAGGTCGACGGACCCGGCGTCCGCTAGACTCCGTCGTCCGCGGTGCGGACGCAGTCGCGTTGCGGCGACGGTCAGTCGATCTCGAGTTCCCTGCTCGGATGGGGGCCGGCGTCCTCGAACTGGAATCCGGCTTCGAAGACGCGCACGCAGGCCTCGACGACCTCGGGATCGAAAAGGATCGAGCGGTTCTCCACGATGTGCTCCAGTACGTCGTCGATCGCGAGGGCCGCTCGATACGGACGGTGAGACGAGAGGGCCTCGACAGCGTCCGCCACGGCGAGGATCTTGGCTTCCAGGAGGATGGCGTTGCCCCTCAGCCCGGCCGGATACCCCGAGCCGTCCACCCGCTCGTGATGCTGAAGGACGATGTCGGCGACGGGCCACGGGAAGTGGATCTCCTTCAGAATGTCGTGGGCGACGGCCGGGTGGGCCTTGATGAGCGAGTACTCGATGTCGGAGACGCCGTACGACTTCGTTAGGATCTCCGCCGGGATCGCGATCTTGCCGATGTCGTGAAGGATGCTGGCCACCCGCAGGCCCATCTTTCGCGCCTCCGGAAGTCCCATCTCGTCCGCGATGGCGCACGTCAGCTGCGTGACGCGGCGCTGGTGCCCGGCCGTGTACGAATCGCGAGACTCGAGCGCGACGGTCAGGGCGTCGATCGCGCCTTCGTACGCTTGCCGCAGCTCCTCCCTCGTGCGCACGTGCTCCGAGATGTCCTGAACCGAGGCGACCCCGAATCGAAAGCCGCCCCCCTCGTCGAAGAAGAACGTGGTGGTCAGCAGGCCCGGGACGACGCGGCCGTCCTTCCGGAGGAACCGCTTCTCGATCGTGTAGGAGGGGCTGCGCCGGTCCATGAGATCGTGCAGCAGCACGAGCTCCTTCTTGTAGTCCTCCGGGTGGCTGACTCGCTTGAGCGCTTCCGCGGCGGGGATCCGATCGAGCTCGCCGTCCTCGTAACCGAGGAAGTCGGTGAACGCCTTGTTCGCGATGAGAGGGGCGTCGTGGCTTCGGATGAACGCCATGCCGACGGAGACGCCTTCGAAACAATCCCGGAAGACCTCCTCTTCGTCCAGCAGGCTTCCGGTCGCTTCGTCCTGTCGCCGCGCTTCCACGTCGTGAAGCGCGCGGCCGATGTCGGCGGCGATGAGCGACAGGAGCACACGCTCGTTCAGATCCGGATCGGCGCTCGTCCCGGTCGTCACGGCCAGGTGGCCGTACGCTCTCCCGGCGTGCTCGATCGGGATCACGAGCTCCTCGGAACGGGCCGCGTCGGACCGCGCCGGGGCGGACCCATCGACGAGGAGCGACGTTCCGTCCCCATCTCCGAGCGTGATTCGGGCCGACGCGTAGCCGCCGGTTGCGGTGAGGCGATCGCAGATGGATTGGGAGAGGATCCGGCATCGTTGATCGACGACGCATCGGCTCGCGCCTCGGACGTGCTCGAACGCGTCGATGAGGCGGTTCGTCCGCAGGGCCGCATCCTGCAGCTCTCGGGTCCTGGGTCGCGGTCGCGTCATGTCGCCTCCAAGTTCACTCGTCTCCTCTTCTCCAGGGCGGTCCGAGCCGGCGCGGCGAATCCGCACGAGAACCCCGCGCCCTCGCACCGCCCGCCGCTCACAGGGATTATTGCTTGTAGGAGGGAAACGTAGACATGCGGGAAAGCGATCCGGAAAGCGCCGTTTGACGGCGAATCCGGTCGGACGTGGGCCCCGGGCGACCGGCTGCCGGCGAGGGACCGATCGCGTAGTATCTGCCGGAGGTGATGGCGTCGTGAGAAACCGGATCGCTGCGGGGCTCGTCGCGGCCGTCGTCGTCCCGGGTTCGGGGGCGTCGCGGCGCGCCGACGCCCGAGTTCAGCTACCGGATCCTGAAAGGCTACGCCAAGGACGTCGCGCACAGCGACTGGTGGGAGTTCTGCGACCTGTTCTGGGAGGTCTTCACCACGCCGTCCGAGAGCGAATCGCGGTGATCCGGCCGCCGAGCGTCGCTAGAATCGTCAAGAGGCCATCCCCGTTGGAGGAAAGAAGACATGGAGATCGTTCCGCTCGGACTCGAGCACGAGGCGGCGCTGCGCGACTTCCTCGCCGACTTCGCCGCATCGAGCGAGGCGAGGATTCCGGCGTTCTTCGGCGATCCGGGCCAGTCGCACGCCGAGATCGTCGAGACGTTCGCCAGGCAGTCGCGCGGGGAAGGCCTCGAGGAGGGGTGGGTCCCGGGGACGACGCTGTTCCTCGTCGAAGAGGGGCGGTTCCTCGGCGTCGCCAATCTGCGCCACCGGCTGACGGAGAACCTCCCCGGTTCGGCGGTCACGTGGGCTACAGCGTCCGCCCGTCCGAGCGGAACAAGGGGCACGCCACCCGGCTGCTCGAGGGGGTCAAGGCGTACGCGCGGGCGAACCTGAAGATCGACCGCCTGCTCGTGACGTGCGACCCGGCAAACGCCGCGTCGGCGCGCGTTATCGAGAAGTGCGGCGGTGTCCTTGAGGACGAGTCGTTCTACGAGCCGGCCGGACATCTCGTCCGTCGGTACTGGATCGCTCTCTGAGATCGATCGCTGCGCTCGGCGACGGAAAGAGCAAGGGCGCCCCGGATCGTCGGCTGAGTTTCCCCCCTCAAGCCTTAGGCACCACCCGGTGGTCGCACGTTGTGTTACAGGTCCCTACCCGAGCCGGGGCGCCGATGGAAACCGCGCCAGTCTAGCACGTTGTTAACGGTTTGTCAAGTTTTAGGTGATCTACGTCTGCGTATCGTTGTCTATATGTCCCTTGAGAACTAGTTGTAGGGCAATGAAGGCTGTAGATCAACCACAGTATACTCGCAGTCACATCATGCCGCGCAAGTACTACCGGATCGTCTCGTTGCAGGACGCCGTGCGGAGGGCCCGGATCGTCGCGGGGTTCACCTCGGCGGAGCTCGCCGAGGCGATCGGCATCTCCCGCCCGATGCTCTCGTCGATCGAGAACGGGGCGGGGACGAGCGTGAAGACGGCGCACAAGATCGCCGACGCCGTCGGACGACCGTTCGAGGAGCTGTTCGAGGTCCAGGACGCCCGGTAGGCGCGGGATTCGGTCGAAACGAACGCGGGGCAGACGCAGGATCCTCCGGGAATCTCACGTCGTGCCCCGATCGCATTCTCGGCGAAGGGACTCCTATGCGTCGTCCTCCGGCGGGGCCTCGACCCCGTGGCCGAGGAGGTCGGCGATGTTCGCCTTCGGGTCGATCACCGGTTCGATCCGCGGGGTGGCGCAGGTCATCAGCGTCGTGACCCCCGGGCCGTGGCCGGCGAGGAGGCAGTCGGAGTGGACGACGATCCCGATCGTCACGGCGCCCTTTCGATACGTTCGGCCGTACCGATTGTCGTGATCCATCAGGGCGACGAAGTCGCCGAAGCGAATCGCATCCAGCTTGTACTCCTTCACGGTGTCGGGGTCGCTGGTCATGATGTCGTAATCGCCGGTCCCCGGCTGCGTCGCGCCGACGCCGGATCCCATGCACGCGGCGGGAACGCGCGTCGTCACCGGGACGCGGAGCGTCCCGTCGGACTCCTCGATCTTCATCTTCTTCAGAAGATCCGGATCGAGGTTGAACAGCGAGACGTCCGGATAGTCGAGGAGCTTCAGCCCCTGCCCGCGGCCGCGGAGGATGATCTTGTCGTCGTAGGTCAGCTTCTCTTTCACCGCGCGGGGGAACTCGACGATGACGTGCTCGGACCCTCCGTGGTGGCCGATCGCGTAGCCGGTGGAGTTCTTCGCGTCGCCGGAGACGATCTTCGCTTCGTTCCCGGCGCAGGCGTACAGCTGGAGTCCGACGTTGGGATGTTCGAACGGCTTCTTCGTGTCGGCCGTGCAGCTAACGCTCGGCTCGACGTGGTCCCCGGCCCAGCCGAACGCCGGATCGCCGACCGCGACGTTGACGCTGATTCCGCCGATCGAAGGCAGGATAAACGGGACGCCCCGATGGTCGACGCCCCAGCGGGCACGCGTTTTCGGCGGGCCCGGCTGACACTGAAGCAGGAATTCGACGACGCGATCCTCGTTGGTCTTGAGCATGACTCCTCCTACGCGTTATGGCGCGACCTCCTCATCGAGGCACCGCACCGTGGGCGGATTGTACCCGGCCGGTGCGCGCGCCGGTACCCGGGGCCGCGGTTTGCTCGATCCGGCTCCCTCCGCTACGCTTCGTGAGACGGTCGACGCGAGGAGGGGAGATGCCGAACAGTCTCTACGAGCGGATCTACGAGGTGGTCGAGCGCATCCCCGAGGGGCGGGTGGCGACGTACGGCCAGATCGCGCACCTCGCCGGGATTCCGAAGGGCGCGAGACAGGTCGGCTACGCGATGGCGGCGCTCGGGCGGGGGACGCCGCGTCCCGGCGTGCCGTGGCACCGCGTCGTCAACGCGAAGGGGGAATCGAGCGTCGGAGGAGAGCAGATCCCCCGCCTCGAGGCCGAGGGGGTCGTCTTCGACGGGAAGGGGCGGATCGACCTGAAGGTGTACGGATGGTCGGAGTACGAGCAGGAGACGCTCTTCGGATGAGACGGGCAAGGGTTCGTCTGATCGAAAGCGTCGCCGTTCTCGCGTCCGCCGCGTTGCTGGTCGGTTGCTTCGGTCCCGTCATGCGGCCTGTCGCCGACTTCGTCTGGTGTCCCGACGGCTCGTCGGGGGACCTCGATTACTGGTTCACGTCGACCTCGACGACCGTTCCGAACCACTGGATCGAGACGCTCCGGTGGGAGTTCGACGACGGGAGCCCCCCGCTCGAGACGGCCTGGGACGCCCACCACCGATTCGACGAGGAGAGGGTCTACCGGGTGACGCTGACGGTGCGGGACGATCGCGGCGTCTCCGGCACGGTGACGAAAGAGGTCCCCGTCGCGATGGCGGCGTTCGTCCATCCCGGGTGGCTGCTGACGCTCGGCTATCCGGCCCGCGTGATCGGCGTCGTGCAGAACCGTTCCGACGAGCGGCTCGGCTCCGTCGTCGTCAAGGCCAAGTACTACGACGCCGACGGGGTCAGGCTGTCCGACGGGACGGTCGAGATCACCGACCTCGATCCGGGGGAGAAGGCCGAGTTCTCGATCGCCGCGGTGGAGTACTCGACCCGGATCTTCCACGCGACCGTCGAGGTCGACTCGTTCTCGAGCGACTGCCCGAGCGGCTGGCCGGTGTACGGCGGCGATGAGACGGATCGCTGACCTTCACCTGCATTCGTCGTTCAGTCGGGCGACGAGCCCGCGGATGGGCCTGCCGGAGATCGCGCGCTGGGCCGGCGTCAAGGGGGTCGATCTGCTCGGCAGCGGCGACTTCACCCATCCGGAGTGGTTCGGGACGCTCCGCAGGGAGCTTCGCGAGGAGCGCGAGGGAGTCTATCGATACGGCGACGCCCGATTCCTGATCAGCGGCGAGCTGAGCGCGATCTGGAGCCAGGACGGGAGACAGCGGCGGATCCACTTGGTGGTTCTCGTCCCGTCGCTCGACGCGGCGGAAAGGATCAACCGGCAGCTTTCGCCGAGGGGGAACCTCGCCGCCGACGGCCGGCCGATGTTCGGTCTTTCGGCCAAGACGCTGGTCGAGCTGATCTGGGAGGTCGCCCCGGACGCGTTCGTGATCCCGGCTCACGTCTGGACGCCGTGGTACTCGGTCTTCGGGGCGAAGAGCGGGTTCGACTCGCTGGAGGAATGCTTCGGGAGCCATACCGATCGGATCGCGGCGATCGAGACCGGCCTGTCGAGCGACCCGCCGATGAACCGGCGCGTCTCCCGACTCGATCGTCTGGCGCTGGTCTCGTTCTCCGACGCCCACTCCCCGGCCAAGCTGGGGCGGGAGGCGACGGTCCTCGATCTCCCCGACCTGACGTTCCCGGCGGTCGTCGGGGCGCTCGGCGGCGGGCCGGGGCTCACGGGGACGATCGAGTTCTATCCGCAGGAGGGGAAGTACCACTACGACGGGCATCGACAGTGCGGCGTGTCCTGGCACCCGGCCGAGGCGCGAGCGAACGGCGACCGCTGCCCGGTGTGCGGAAAGGAGCTGACGATCGGCGTTCTGCATCGGGTCGACGAGCTCGCCGATCGACCGGAGGACGACGAAGCGACGAACCGGGATCGTTACTGGAGCCTCATCCCGCTCGTCGAGATCATCGCCCAGGCGCTGGGCGTCGGCGTGAACACCCAGAAGGCGCAGCGCGCCTTCGACGCGATGATCGACCGCTTCGGCAGCGAGCTGGACATTCTCCTCGATCGGCCGCTCGCCGAGATCGAGCGCGGCGCCGACGGGCGCGTGGCCGAAGGGATCGCCAAGATGAGGTCCGGCGAGGTGCGCATCGAGCCGGGATACGACGGCGTGTACGGGAAGATCGAGATCCCGTTCGAAGAGCCGGAGCAGATGACGCTGTTCTAGTCAGCGCTCGGCGAATCCCGCCTCGACCCGCTCTCGGAGCGTCTCCTTAATCGACTCGGGCGCGAACGCCGCGTCGACCCCGGCGAGGACGATTCGCTCGACGTCTTCGCGGCGGAAGGAGAAGGCGCGGACGACGGCCGCGTACTCGTGCGTCAGATCGACCTGCGACATCAACCGGTTGTCGGTGTTGAGCGTGATCGGGATGCCCAGGTCGTAGTACCGCTTGAGCGGATGGTCGGCGTACCGCTTCATGAACCCGTTGATCTGGAGGTTGCTCGTCGGACAGACCTCGAGGGGGATCCGAAGTTCAGCGACCCGCTGCTCCACGGCGGGGAGCTTGAACAGGTGGACCCCGTGGCCGATCCGAGCGGCGCCGAGGTCGATCGCCTCCTTGATGTGCTCGGGGCAGCAATCCTCCCCGGCGTGAAGCGTGACCGGGACGTCGGCGTCGTGGGCGAGCTCGACCGCCGCCCGATGAATCGTCGGGGGGAAGCCGCGCTCCGGACCGGCGAGATCGAAGCCGACGACCCCCTTCCCACGGAATTGCGCCGCGAGCTGCGCGACCTCCATCGAGCGCTCGGTCGTCTCGTTTCGGAGCGCGGTGAGCAGGAGCCGGGCCTCGACGCCGAGCGTTTCCCTCGCGCGCTCGCATCCCGCGAGGGCCGCCTGCACCACGTCGCGCGGTGAAAGGCCGCACTCGGTGTGGAGGAGCGGCCCGAACCGGATCTCGAGGTAGACGACGTTCTCCTTGGCGGCGTCCTCGCACAGCTCGTACGCGGCCCGATCCAGCGCCTCGGCGGTCTGGAGGACCGCGATCGTGTACTGGAAGGATCGCAGGTACGCCTCGAGCGAGCCGCCCGATCCGGGGATGACGGCCTTGCGGAGGTCGACCGAGTCCGGGAACCGGCGATCGGCCGGGAGGCGCTTGGCCAGATCGAGGAACGTCTTCAGGCGGAGCGCGCCGTCGAGGTGAACGTGCAGCTCGACCTTCGGAATGTGCCGGAGCCAACGGGTCGTCATGCGCTCACTCTACGCGGTTTCGGCGAGGCGATCAAAGCGGCTACGCCATGCGCTGCTTCGCCGATGCGACCTTGCGCCGGAGGCCGTCGGTCACGCCGACGCGGTCGTCGATCTTGATCGAAAGCGAGACGCGGTTACAGCTCTGGAGGAGCCGGTCGCGGCACGCCCTGATGACGCCCATCACCTCGTCCCAGTCGCCCTCGAGGTTCGTCCCCATCGCGTGGCGCTCGTACGCGACGCCGCTCGACTCGATCACTTCGAACGCCCGCGCGACGTGCGCGCTCAGGCTCTCGCCGACGCCGATCGGGACGATCGAGAACTCGGCGATCATGTTCCCTCCTTCTCACTCCGCTTCCGTCCCGTAGCCGAGGACGTAGTTCGCTTGGTCTCCCTCGCCGACGATGACGATCGTCCTCGCGGACGGGTCGAGCGCGATCCGCGCCCACGACGGCGGGCCCCCCTGGTCGACGAGCGCCTCGAACGTGACGTAGTGGATCCCGGCGATCTCGTTGTGCGCGTTGTCGTGGTCGTGCCCCTGGAAGACGGCGATGACGTCGCCGTCCTCGGCGATGACGGCCTGGATCTCCGGCTGGTTGGCGACGAGGGCGCGCCCCCAGTCTTCGATGTACGTATCGAGCATCTGGTGGACGAAGACGACCGTCGGTCGGTCGGAGGCGGCGAGGTCGTCGCGGAGCCAGTCGATCTCCGCCTCCGGGAGGAACCCGGCGACGCCGGTGTAGGTGTGGGCCAGATCCGACCCGTCCTCGGCGTACTGCACGTCGAGGACGACGAAGTGGAACGCGCCGACGTCGAAGCTGTAGTACGTCGACTCGATCCCGAGGATCGATCGGTACTGCTCCTTGTCCAGGTTGTAGACGTCGTGATTCCCGATCACGTGGTAACGGGGGCCGTCGAACGCGGCGTACAGCCCGTCGGCCCACGCGAGGATTTCGGGGATCCTCGCCGGGTCCCCCGGGTCGGCGCCGAGCACGACCCAGCCGTTGACGAAGTCGCCGAGCTCGATGACGAAGTCCGGATCCCACGCGGCCATCGCGGCGGTGAACGCCGCGAGCCGCTCCTCGGTGTTCGTCATCCACTTCCCTTCGAGCGGCGAGTCGGTGTCGTGGGCGTGCAGGTCGGCGAACAGGCCGAACCGGACCGTGCCTTCGACATCGGCGGCGGCGACCGCGACGGCGAGAACCGTGCAGAGGATCGGTATCCAGACGAAGACGCAACGACGCGGCACGGCGAGCCTCCTTGTGCTGTTGGCTAGTACGGCAGCTCGTAGCTTTCCTGCAGCCCGAACCCCTCGATCCGGATCACCCGCGCGTCCGGATCGAGCGTCACCCGAGCGTACGTCGGCGGCGTCGGCTCGGTGTGGTCGACCATCGCGGCAAAGGTGACGTAATGGATCCCGTCGATCTCCGCGTACCGGTTCTCGTGATCGTGCCCCTGGAAGACGGCGATCACGACGCCCGACTCGCTCAGGAGCTGGCGGACCTCCTCCTGGTTGACGACCGCCGGTCCGCCGGCGTTCGGATCGAAGCTCGGGTCGAGCGGCTGGTGGACGCAGACGATCGTCGGCAGGTCGGTGCCCGCGAGGTCGTCCCTTAACCATTCGAGCTCGTGCTGGGGAATCCTGCACTTCACCCGCATGAAGACGTGATCGTAGTCGTCCTCCCCGGGGTCGTTGTACTCGGCGTCGACGTTGGCGAAGTGGAAGCCTCCCACATCGAAGCTGTAGTAGGTCTCCTCCCGTCCGACCGCGGCGAGGAACTCCTCCTTCGACAGGTCGTAGAGGTCGTGGTTTCCGAGCACGTAGTGCGTCGGACAATCGAGGCCCGAGAGGAGCGCGACCGCGTCGTCGAGGATCGCGCCGATTCGGGTCGGATCGCCGTAGTCGGCGCCCAACACGAACGCGCCGTTGACGAGGTCACCGAGTTCGACGACCAGATCGGCCGGCCAGGCGTTCATCGCGTCGACGAAGGCCGTCAGCCGCTCGGCGTAGTTCGTCATCACCTTGTGCTCGACCGGCGACTCGGTGTCGTGCGCGTGGACGTCGGCGACGATGCCGAGTCGAACCGGTTCGGCCGCCAAGCCGGTCCAGCAAAGGACCGCGCCGATCGACAGCACGAGAAGGACGGTCTTCCAGTGACGCCTGTTGTCCATATCGACCTCCCGGAGATTCGTTGGGTCCCGCGAAAGCCTAGCGGCCGAGCCGGCGGAGGGCAAGAGTTGAGTTCGCCGCGCCGGCGCGCTACGCTGCCCGGCGATGAGCGAACCGATGTCCGTGGAGGAGCTGCAGCGGGAGATCCACCGCACGGCGGTCGAGCACGGCTGGTGGGATCAACCGCGGCCGATCGGCGAGGTGCTGATGCTCGCCGTGACCGAACTCGCCGAGGCGATGGAGGCGCACCGGGACGGAGATCCCCCGAGCGGGGCGATCGACGGATTCTCCAAGGTGGAGGAGGAGCTCGCCGACACGATCATCCGGATCCTCGACCTCGCCGGCGGGATGGGTTACGACATCGACGGTGCGCTCCGGGCGAAGATGGCGTACAACGAGACGCGCCCGTACCGCCACGGAGGGAAGCGGGCTTGACCTCGGCTAGCCGGCCCGAACGGCGGCGAGCCCGAGCCGAAACGCGCGGACGTTCGTCTCGACGACCGTGTCTCCCTTGCCGGCGAAGAAGCTCTGGACGGCCCCGATCAGCGCCTCCTCCGGGAGGTCGAGGAACGGCGATCCGGCGCCGAGCATCGCCATGTTCGCCGCCTGCAGCGCGCCGGCCTGTTTGGCCAGTCCTTCCGCATCGACCAGCCGGCACGTGGGCAGCTTCTCGAGTTCGGCGAGGACGTCGGCCTTCTCCGGGTAGTCGGGGACGTTCACCAGCGGCGTCGTGCTGCTGACGACGGCGCCGGTCGGCGAGAGGTAGGGGAGGTAGCGCAGCGCCTCCATCGGCTCGAGCGCGAGGATTAGGTCGGCCGTCCCGTCTCGGACGAGGTTCGAATGCAGCGACCGATCGGCGTACCGAAGATGGCTCTGCACGACGCCGCCCCGCTGTGCCATCCCGTGGACCTCGGCCTGCTTCACGTCCAGGTCGAGCGCGCGGGCGGCCTCTCCGATCACCGCGGCGAGGGCGAGGAGCCCCTGACCGCCGACCCCGGCGAGGATGACGTTCCGGTTCATCGGGTTCCTCCTCCCTCCCGGGGCTTCGACCTTCTCGCCCGCCGTCGAGCGGTTTGGATGCACTCCCGCTGCGCGATGATCACCGACGGACCGGCGTGCGCGATCTCCTGCTCGAGGATCGCGACGTTCTCCTCGTGGTTCTTCGGATGCGGCTCGATGACGCGGACGTGATCGCGGTCGACCCCGAGGCCGGCGCAGATCTCCGCGAGCCGGCTCTCCGCCGACGAGGGCTGGCCGCCGGTCATCGCGATCGTCAGGTTGTCGGCGATGATGACGGTGACGTTCGCGTTTTCGACGACGCAGTCGAGGAGGCCGGTCAGGCCGGAGTGGGTGAACGTCGAGTCGCCGATCAGGGCGATCGCCGGATGGAGCCCGGCGGCGGCCGCTCCCTTGGCCATCGTGATCGAGGCCCCCATCTCGACGCAGGTGTCGATCGCCTCGTACGGCGGGAGGGCGCCGAGCGTGTAGCAGCCGATGTCGGAGAAGACGACGCCCCCTTCGGGACGTTTCTTGAGGACCGCGTTGAGCGCGTTGCACGTGTCTCCGTGCGGGCAGCCGGGGCAGAGGGCCGGCGGGCGCGGCACCGGGATCGACGATGCATCGCGCGTCGGAAGACGACCGAGGTCGAGCGCGTCGGCGACCGCCCGCGGGGTTAGCTCGCCGACCCGCGGGAGGTGCCCGGTCAGCCGCCCGTGGACGACGGGAGACGACCGGACCGGCGTCCCGCGGAGCTTCGCCTCGACGTACGGGAACCCCTCCTCCAGGACGAGGACGCGCTCGCAGCTTTCCATGATCTTCTCCAGGAGCGCGTCGGGGATCGGGTACTGGCCGACCTTGAGGATCGGATGGGGGAACCTCTCGTCGACGACGTCGAGCAGGTAGCCGTACGCGATCCCGCACGCGACGATCCCGAGCGACCTGTCGGGGCCGTCGGTGTAGGCGTTGAACGGGCTCTCCTCGCTCTCGCGGACGAAGTCGGGCCGCCGCTCGACGAGTCGGGCGTAGCTCCGGCGGGCGAGGACCGGGAGGAGGACGTACCGCTTCGGGTCGGCCGGCAGAGAGAGCCGGTTCCGCGGCCGCTTCACCCCGGTCGAGATCACGCCGCGGGAATGCGACAGCCGCGTCGTCAGGCGGATCAACACCGGGATCCGATGGCGCTCGGACAGGTCGAACGCGTAGGCGGGGGCCCGGTAGGCCTCCTGCTGATCGGCCGGCTCGACGCACGGGATCAGCGCGAGGTCGAGGTAGAGCCGGGAGTCCTGCTCGTTCTGCGAGGAGTGCATCGACGGATCGTCGGCGACGTTGATGAGCAGGCCGCCGTTCGCGCCGGCGATCGCCGCGTTGACGAACGGATCGGCGGCCACGTTCAGCCCGACGTGCTTCATGCTCGCCATCGCGCGCACCCCGGCGTAGCTCGCGCCGAGCGCCGCCTCCAACGCGGTCTTCTCGTTCGCGGTCCAGTGGGAGACGACGTCGCGGTGCGCGACCTCGGGGCTTCGCAGGACGTACTCGGTGATCTCCGTCGACGGGGTCCCCGGATACGCGTACGCCGCGGAGAGCCCCGCGTCGAGCGCCCCCCGTGCCAGCGCCTCGTTGCCCAACAACAGTCGGGTCGGCATTCACACCTCCTGTCGGCATGGGAACGATGAGATGTCGGTCATCGGCGACAGGGTAAGGGGCCGGCGGAGGGGCCGCAAGGCGGCCCGGGGGAGTGCCGGAGATCCGGTTGGCGTGCGCCTTCGAGCGGTGCGATCGGTTGCCCGGTCGAAAGCGGGTCGATATACTGCGCACGATTTCTTCAAGATCCGCCCAAGGGGGACACCGATATGGGGCAAGCAAGAAACATCTGCTTGGTGGGCCATTCCGGATGCGGCAAGACGGCGCTCGCGATCGCGTTGATGAAGAAGGCCGGAATCAAGGAGCAGCTCGCGCTGGACGCCTCGCAGGAGGAGAAGGAGCGCGGCCACACGATCGACCTGGGAGTGGGGACGTACACGGCGAAGGATCTGACCGTGGCCCTCCTCGACACGCCGGGCGGCGACGAGTTCGTCGAGGAGATGTACAAGGGCATCGCGGTCGCCGATCTCTCGCTTCTCGTCGTCGGGGCGGACCGGGGCGTCGAGGTCGTCACCGAACGGGCGTGGGAGATTACCGGAGCCGCCAAGCGCCCGACGGCCGTCCTGATCAACCAGATGGACAAGGAGAACGCGAAGTTCGACGACGTCCTCGCCTCGCTTCGCGACCACTTCGACGGGAAGTTCATCCCCCTTCAGCTGCCGATTCGAGAGGGCAGCGACTTCGTCGGACTCGTCGATCTAGTCACGAACCGGGCCGTCTACTTCGCGGACAAGGGGAAGACGGACGTCCCGGCCGATCTCGCGCCGGCGTGCGAAGAGGCGCGTGGCGTCCTCCTCGAGGAAGTGTCGACCTACGACGACGAGCTGATGATGAAGTTCCTCGAGGACGAGGAGATCACCACCGAGGAGGCGGCCGCCGCGTTGACCGGCGCCGTCGCCGGCGGCAATCTGGTCCCCGTCCTCTGCGCGTCGGCGACCGAGGGGAAGGGTCTCGATCAGCTGATGGCCGCGTTCGGTTCCCTCGCGGCGACGAGCGGCGATCCGTCCGGCGCGTGCCGGGCGGTGGTGTTCAACCTGTCGAACGACCCGTACCTCGGGCGTCTCTCGTTCGTCCGCGTCCTCGACGGGACCCTGCAGGAGGGGAAGGCGCTGGTCGAAGTCGGGACGGGACGCAAGGTCGACGTCCGCGACCTGTACGCGATCGAAGGGACGGCGCAGAAGCGCGTTCCGAAAGCTGCTTGCGGCCGAATCGTTACCATCGGCAAGGCCGAGGATCTGACGCTCGGCGCGACGATCGCGACGGACCAAGGCGCCGACCCGTATCCGATGCCCGACTTCCCGAGGCCGGTCTACTCACAGGCGATCGTGCCGAAGAGCCAGTCCGACGTCGAGAAGATGAGCGAGGCCCTCAGGGAGATCTCGACGACGAAGGCGACGCTTCAGGTCGACCGGGATCCGGTGACCAAGGAGATGCTGATCCACGGGATGGGCGACGTCCACTTGAGCGTCTTCCTCGAGCGGCTGAAGAACCGCTACAACGTCTCGTTGGAGACGCACCGGCCGAGCATTCCGTACAAGGAGTCGGTCCGCAAGAAGGCCGAGGCGAAGTACCGCCACAAGAAGCAGACCGGCGGTCGCGGGCAGTTCGGCGAGGTCGTCCTGCGGCTCGAGCCGTTCTCCGGCGAGGGAGGATACCGGTTCCTCGACGAGATCAAGGGCGCGGCGATCCCGGGCCAGTACATCCCCGGCGTGGAGAAGGGCGTTCTCGAGGCGATGGAGGAGGGGAACCTCGCCAAGTATCCGGTGACCAACGTCTCGGTCGCCGTCTTCGACGGCAGCTTTCACCCGGTCGACTCGTCCGAGCTGGCGTTCAAGCTCGCCGCGAGGCACGCGTTCCGCGACGCGTTCGACCGGGCGCAGCCCGTCCTGCTTGAGCCGGTGATGCGCGTCGAGGTGAGGACCCCGGAGGAGTTCACCGGCGACATCATCAGCGACCTCAACGGACGACGCGGTCGGATCCTCGGAATGGAACCGACGGGGAAGACGACGACGATCCACGCCGAGGTTCCGCTCGCCGAGATGCAGAGCTACGCGCTCGACCTGAAGTCGCGCACCCAGGGGCGGGCGACGTTCCAGATGGAGCCCGCCCAGTACCAGCCGGTCCCCGGAAACCTCCAGGACCGAATCATCGCCCAGGCCCAGCAAGAAGAGGAATGAACGTCCGTCAGTACATGCAGTCGAGGGCCGTGACGGTCGCCCCGGACGCCCCGATCTCCCAGGCGCGTGACCTGATGGAGGAGCACGGCTTCGGGCTCCTCCTCGTCGTCTCCGAAGACGGAACGCTCGAGGGGTTCATCACGCGGGCGGGGCTGAAGGAGATCGCCGACTGGGAAGCGCCGGTCCGTCGATTCTCCCATCCGGCGAAGTTCGCCGTCTCGCCCGACGACACGCTCGAGAAGGCGTCGCTCATCCTGCTCGCGAACCGGCTGGTCGTCCTCCCGGTCGTCCAGGAGGGCAAGCTCGTCGGCGTCATCACCCAGGGTGAGCTTCTCAAGGGGCTGACGCGGGGGCTCGGGATCGGTCTCGAGGCGACGCGGCTGACGGTGAAGGTGCGAGCCGACAGCGAGGACCTCTACGACGTCTTCGCGATCCTCCGGGCGCACGGTGCGAAGATCGTTAGCCTCGCCCGGGCCGGAACCGACGGCGGGACCTGCGAGGTCGTCCTTCGCGTTCAGGGGGTCGCGGAGAAGGAGAGGCTGCGGGCCGAGCTCGAGGAAGCGCTGAAGAGCGTCCGATGAAGCGGCTCGACGTCCGGTCGACGGTGCGCGAGGAGTTCATCGACATCACGCCGCGCGTCCGCGAAGAGGTCCGACGCTCGGGGGTGCACGAGGGGCTCTGCGTCGTCTTCTGCCCGCACACGACCGCCGGCCTGACGGTCAACGAGCACGCCGATCCGGCGGTCGCGGCCGACGTCCTCTCGGCGCTCGCGAGGATCGTCCCGGACGATGTGGCCTGGACGCATCTCGAAGGGAACGCGCCGGCGCACGTCAAGGCGTCGCTGATGGGGTCGTCCGTTCAGCTTCCGATCGTCGACGGCGACCTCGCGCTCGGCACGTGGCAGGGTCTCTTCCTCTGCGAGTTCGACGGCCCGCGGAGCCGGCGGGTTTGGCTGCGCTTCGTGGCTTGAACCGGCCGTTTGCGGCCTGTACAATGCGTCCGAATCGGGCGAGCGTGCCAGCGTAGCTCAATCGGCAGAGCAACGGTTTTGTAAACCGTAGGTTGCCAGTTCGACCCTGGCCGCTGGCTCTGGATGGTTTTTTTGTTTGGAGGGGTACCGAAGCGGCCAAACGGGGCGGACTGTAAATCCGTTGGCGGACGCCTACGGGGGTTCGAATCCCTCCCCCTCCAGTTGTTGTGGAAACCGGGTTTCGGTTACACTTTGCGCTTGGTGATCGGAACGCCCGTGTAGCTCAGGAGGTAGAGCACCCCCTTGGTAAGGGGGAGGTCGTCGGTTCGACTCCGATCGCGGGCTGAAGGCTCGCGTGGGAAGTCATTCCATGGGGTGAGTACGCTAGAAAGATCGGGACTGAATAGACCGTCTCAAGGAGGTTTAGGCGATGGCGAAGGAAGCGTTTGTGAGGGACAAGCCTCACCTGAACATCGGCACGATCGGACACATCGACCACGGGAAGACGACGCTGACGTCGGCGATTACGAAGATCCTCGCGACCCAGGGCAAGGCGCGGGCCATGGCGTTCGAGGACATCGACAACGCGCCGGAGGAGAAGGCGCGCGGGATCACGATCAACGTCCGGCACGTCGAGTACCAGACCGAGACGCGCCACTACGCGCACATCGATTGTCCGGGTCACGCCGACTACATCAAGAACATGATCACCGGCGCCGCCCAGATGGACGGCGCGATCCTCGTCGTGGCGGCGGACGACGGTCCGATGCCGCAGACGCGCGAGCACGTCCTCCTTGCGAAGCAGGTGAACGTTCCGGCGATGGTCGTTTATCTGAACAAGGTCGACATGGTCGACGATCCGGAGCTGGTCGACCTGATCGAGATGGAGATCCGCGAGCTCCTGACCGAGTACGAGTTCCCGGGCGACGAGATCCCGATCATCCGCGGCTCGGCGCTGAAGGCGATGGAGCACGGCGACGAGCCCGGTCATCCGGACACGGAATCCGTCGTCGAGCTGATGAAGGCGGTCGACGAGTACATCCCGCTTCCGGACCGCGAGGAGGACAAGCCGTTCCTGATGCCGGTCGAGGACATCTTCTCGATCAAGGGGCGCGGGACGGTCGCCACCGGTCGTGTCGAGCGAGGGAAGATCACGCCGGGAATGGAGATCGAGCTCGTCGGCGTTCACGACCAGATCCAGAAGACGGTCGCCACGAGCCTCGAGATGTTCAACAAGACGCTCGACTACGCGATCGCCGGAGACAACGTCGGGATCCTTCTGCGCGGGATCGACAAGGACGAGATCGAGCGCGGCCAGGTCATCGCCGCGCCGAAGTCGATCACCCCGCACACCAAGTTCGAGGGCGAGATCTACGTGCTGACCAAGGACGAGGGCGGGCGCCACAAGCCGTTCTTCACCGGGTACAAGCCGCAGTTCTTCTTCCGGACGACCGACATCACCGGGACGATGCTCCTCCCCGAGGGCGTCGAGATGGTCATGCCCGGCGACCACGTCAAGATCAACGGGGAGCTGATCCACCCGATCGCGATGGACGAGGGGCTCCGGTTCGCCGTCCGCGAGGGCGGGAAGACGATCGCTTCCGGCGTCGTCACCAAGATCCTCGAGTAAAGCGGGGCGATCATGGCGAAGAAGGGCGAAGCGGTCATCCACGTGACGCTCGCGTGCAGCGAGTGCGGACGCCGCAACTACCACACGCAGCGGAACAAGAACAACACCCGCGGCAAGCTCGAGTTGAAGAAGTACTGCAAGTGGGATCGGAAGCACACGGTGCACAAGGAGGTCTAGCTCGCGGCCGGCGATTCTCGCCGGCCGCGCAGACGCCACAGGCCCTTAGCTCAACTGGAAGAGCGTCCGACTCCAAATCGGAAGGCTGGGGGTTCGAGTCCTCCAGGGCCTGCAACCGGAACGGAGGAGCGTACCGATGATCGAACGGATCGTGAACTACCTCAAGGGCGTCCGCACCGAGGTCGCCCGCGTGACGTGGCCGACGCGGAACGAGATCATCTCGCTGACCGCGTTGATTCTGGTGCTGGTCGTCATCGTCACGGTCTACATCTGGGGCGTCGACGGGATCATCGGAACCCTCCTGAGACTCTTCGTACAGTAGAGGATCGGGCACCCATGCGATTGAAGAAGTGGTATGCCATTCAGACCTACGCCGGCTCCGAACTGAAGGTCAAAGAGGACCTGAACGAGCGGATCCACAAGCGCGCCTGGGAGAAGGCGGTCGAGTCGTTCATCGTCGACGGCGAGGAGACCTTCTTCCTCGTCCCGGTCGAAGAGGTGATCACCTCGCGGAGCCGCCGCGGGGCGGGGACCGAGTACCGGATCCCCTACGACTACGATCTCGTCGCGAAGCCGAACGAACGGGTCCATCGCGGGGAGGTCATCGCGCGCAAGCCGCCTCGGCACATGGAGGAGGACGCGAAGGTCGTCGAGGTCGAAGCGCTTCAGCGGGTGATCGTCGAGATGACCAACCGGAACGAGGAGGTCTATCTGATCCCCGCGGAGAAGCGGATCCGTCGCGACATTCGGGTCGGCGAGAAGATCCGGAACGGCGTCCCCCTGACGTCGGATTCCGACGAGCAGTACGTCGTCGTCAACCGGGGGACGATCGTCGGACGCGACAAGGTCCGCCGCGTGACGTTCGAATACGAGGACGGCAGGGAGAAGAGCCGGATCATCCCCGAGAAGTACTCGGTGAAAGTGCGCAAAGGGATCGGCCTGTCGGCCGGCGACCCGGTCGAATCGGAGGATCAGATCGTCAGCCGCGCCTCGGGTCTCCTCAAGGTCAAGGAATACAAGGACAAGCGGATCGTCACGATCCAGCGGATCGAGAAGCGCCGCCTCTTCCCCGGCTACGTCTTCGGGCGGATGGGCCTCGAGGAAGAGGAGATGATGGAGCTGATCGACGGGGTGAAGGGCGCGGTCCGCTACGTCGGTTCGAGGTACAAGCCGATGCCGATCGAGGGGCCGGAGATGAAGCTGATCAAGCGGAAGGCGGGGCTTCTCCCGGTGCCCGCTGCCGCGACCGCGGCGTCGTCGACGGCGGCGGCGGAGCCGCGGATCGAGATCGACTTCACCGTCGGCGAGGTCGTCGAGATCGTCGAGGGGCCGTTCGCCGACTTCACCGGATCGATCAAGGAGATCGACAAGGACGCCGAGGAAGTGACCGTGATGGTCAAGATCTTCGGGCGCGAGACCCCGGTGCGGCTCGGTTTCGAGGGCATCGAGAAGCTGTAGAAAGCCAGACTAGAAAGGGGAGGAGGCGGACGTGGCGAAGAACGTCATCGCGAAGATCAACCTGCACATTCCTGCCGGCCAAGCGACGCCGGCGCCTCCGGTTGGACCCGCGCTCGGTGAGCACAAGCTCAACATCATGGACTTCTGCAAGAAGTTCAACGACGCGACGAAGGGCGAGACCCCCGGGACGATCATCCCGGTTGTCATCTCGGTGTACATGGGGGGAACGTTCGACTTTATCCTCAAGCAGCCTCCGGCCGCCGAGCTGATCAAGATGGCGGCGGGGGTCGAGTCGGGCTCTCCGGAGCCGAACCGGATGAAGGTCGCGCGGATCACTCGAGAGCAGGTCCGGCGGATCGCCGAGCGGAAGCTGCCCGATCTGAACACCTACAAGATGGAGTCGGCGATGCGGATCATCGAAGGGACGGCGCGCAACATGGGAGTCGAGGTGGTGGACGCGTGAGACGGAGCAGACGATATCGGGGAGCCGCGACGCTCGTCCCGCCCGAGACCCCGCTCGGCATCGACGAGGCGATCGAGAAGCTGAAGGCCGGCGCGACGGCCAAGTTCGACGAGACGGCCGAGGCCGCGCTCAGCCTCGGCATCCGGCCGAGCCAGGTGGTCGTCCGCGGGACGTGCAACCTCCCTCACGGCACGGGAAAGCCGGTGAGGGTACTGGCGTTCGCGAAGGGCGAGTCCGTCGCCGAGGCCGAGGAGGCCGGCGCCGATTTCGTCGGCGGCGAGGACCTGGCGAAGAGGATTCAGGACGGCTGGTTCGAGTTCGACAAGGTCGTTGCGACGCCGGACATGATGCCGGTGGTCGGCAAGCTCGGGAAGGTCCTCGGCCCGCGGGGGTTGATGCCGAGCCCGAAGACGGGAACCGTCACCAAGGACGTCGGACGGGTGATCGGCGAGCTGAAGCGGGGGATGGTCGAGTTCCGATCGGACCGGTACGGCGTGATCCACGCGGTCTTCGGCAAGGCGTCGTTCGAGCCGGACGCGCTGAAGGAGAACCTCGTCGCCGTGATCGAGTCCATCGCCAAGCGGAAGCCGGAAGAAGGGCTGAAGGGGCGGTACATGAAGAAGGTCAGCATCGCCTCGACGATGGGACCGGGGATCGTCCTTGATTCCACCGAAGTCCAGGCCATCGTGGACGCGGTGGGCTAGGAGAGCCGGATGCCGACACAGACGAAGATCGATGAAGTCGCACGCCTGAAGGAGAAGCTCGAGAACGCCATTTCCCTCGTCCTGGCCGACTACCGCGGCCTGACCGCCAACGAGATGGTCAAGCTCCGCGAGAAGTTCACCAAGCAGGGGCTCGAGTACCGCGTGGTCAAGGACACCCTGGCGCGGCTCGCCGCGGACGCGGCGGGGATCGAGGGACTCGCCGACCTGTTCGAGGGGCCGATCAGCATCGCCTTCGGGTACGAGGACCCGGCGATCGCGTTCAAGCTGAGCGAGGAGTGCCGGAAGACGTACGCCCCCCGCTACGAGCTGAAGGGCGGCGTGTTCGAAGGGGTGCTCGTTCCGGAGAGCGAAGTGGTCCGCTACGCCGCGCTCCCGTCGCGCGAGGAGCTGCTGGCGAAGCTGGCGATGCTCCTTTCGAGTCCGATGCGGGCGATGGCGGTCATGCTGAAAGCGAAGATCCGTGAGCTGGCCGTGCTCCTGACCGAGGTTGCTAAGAAGCGCGAACAGGAGCCGGACCGGCCGGCGGCCGCAGAGGCGTCGGAGGAGTCACAACCCGAGGCTCAGGAGAACGCCGAACAGCCTGAGGATCAGCCCGAAGAGGAATCGCAGGAAGCACCTGAAGAACAAGAAGAGAAGCAGGAAGAGGAGGAGTAGCACATGGCCAAGGAAGACATCCTTCAGCAGATCGAGGAGATGTCGGTGAAGGATCTCGCCGAGCTCGTCGAGATGATCGAGGAGCGGTTCAACGTCTCGGCGGCGATGGCGGCCCCGGTGGCGGTCGCCGCCGCCCCGGCGGCCGGCGGCGCAGAGGGCGACGCCGGCGCGGCGGCCGACACGTTCAAGGTCGTCATGATGAGCGCCGGCCAGAAGAAGATCCAGGTGATCAAGGAGATCAAGGAGATCACCGGCAAGGGCCTCAAGGAATGCAAGGAGCTAGCGGACAGCCTCCCGGCCACGATCGAGGAAGGCGTAGGCCCGGACGAGGCGACGAGCATCAAGGAGAAGCTGGAGGCGGCCGGAGCTGAGATCGAACTGCAGTAACCACCGGGGGGGGCGCCTAGCCGGAGAGCCTGCTGTTTTTGCACGCCTGCCTTAGGGCGGCCGAGGCCGCTTTGAGGCAGAGTGTCCTTTTCAAAGGGAGATCATGAAATACCGAGAACGAAGATCCTACGGGCAGATCCAGGAGATCCTTCCTCCGCCGTACTTCCTCGCCGACGTGCGCGCCTCGTTCCACGATTTCGTCGAGAACGGGATCGCACGCGCCTTCGCCGACATCACGCCGATCGAGGGGCACGGCAAGGACGGCTTGGTGTTGGAGCTCGTCGATCCCTACCTCGGCGAAGCGCGGAACTCCGAGCTCGAGTGCAAGGACAAGGACCTCACCTTCGCGCGGCCGCTCCGCGTGACCGCCCGTCTGCTTCAGGAAGGGAAGCTGCTCCAGGAGACGGAGCTTTACATCGGGGACTTCCCGATGATGACGGGCCGCGGGACGTTCATCATCAACGGCTCGGAGAACGCGTTGGTGAACGAGTTGACCCGGGCGCCCGGCGCGTACTTCACGCAGGAGGACGTCAACCAGTACAAGGGGCACATCCTCCCCGAGCTCGGGGCGTGGCTCGAGATCCTCCTCGACACGCGGCGGATGACGCTGCGCGCGAACCTCGACCGGAAGGGGAAGGTCTCCGTCGCGACGTTGCTCAAGGCGCTCGGCTTCGACGCGGATCGGATCCGCCGGTACTTCTCGTTCGAGGTCTCGCCGGTGACGGCGGAGAGGCTCGAACCGTACGTCGGCTACCTTTCGGCCGACGAGATCCTCCCGAAGAAGGCCGAGGAGCCGCTGTTGCTGGCCGGGCAGTCGCTCCAGGAGGCGCACCTTCCCGAACTCGAGGCGGCGAAGCTCAAGTCGATCCGGCTGGTGAACCGGTACGTTCAGAAGGCGCTGGAGGAGGACCAGACGACGACGCAGGAAGAGGCGCTTCGGGCCGTCTACCGCCGCCTACGGCCGTCGGATCGGTCGTCGCCGGCCCAGATGGGCGAGTACCTCGAGAACCTCTACTTCCATCCGACGAGCTACCAGCTCTCCGAGGTCGGCCGGTTCAAGGTGAACCGGAAGCTCGGGATGGGGCTGAAGCAGCCCGTCCTCTATCTCGCCGACATCGTCCGGACGATTCAGCTTCTGCTCGAGGTCCCGAGCGACGAGTCGCTTCTCGACGAGAAGGACCACCTGGCGAACAAGCGGGTCCGCTTGCCCGGCGAGCTGGCGGAGAACGCGCTGCGGACCGGCTTGGTCCGGATGGCGCGGATCGCCCGGGACAAGCTGTCGAAGTACGCGCTCGACGAGAAGGACACGATCCGCCGCCTCATCTCCACGCGGACGGTGCAGGGGGCGATCAACCAGCTATTCTACACCGGGCGGTTCTCGCAGTTCCTCGAGCAGACGAACCCGCTGACCGAGCTGACGCACAAGCGCCGACTGAACGCGCTCGGAGGCGGGCTGACCAAGCGGCGTGCGAAGATCGAGGTCCGCGATGTCCACTCCTCGCACTACGCGCGGATCTGCCCGATCGAGACGCCCGAGGGCCAGAACATCGGGCTGATCACGTCTCTCGCTTGCTACGCGGGCGTCAACGACTACGGCTTTCTCATCGCGCCGTACCGGAAGGTCAAGAACGGGAAGGTGACCGACGAGATCGTCTACCTGATGGCCGACGACGAGGAGAAGCACATGATCGCGCCGGCGACGGCGGCGATCGGGAAGAACGGGCGGCTGCTCGGCGAGCGGGTCGAGGTCCGGACCGGCCGCGAGGAGGTCCGGCTCGTTCCGCCGAAGGAGGTCGACTTCATCGGCGTCTCCCCGAAGGCGCTCGTCGGCGTCTCCTCGGCGCTGATTCCGTTCCTCGAGCACGACGACTCGAACCGCGCCCTGATGGGGGCGAACATGCAGCGCCAATCGGTTCCGCTGCTGCGCCCCGAGGCGCCGCTCGTCGGGACCGGGCTGGAGCGACAGGCGGCGATGGACTCGGGGATGCTCGTCGTCGCGGAGGCGGACGGCGTCGTCGAGGAGGTCGACGCGCGGGAGATCGTCGTGAAGAAGGGGCGCAAGAAGACGGACTATCCGCTGGTCAACTTCGACCGCTCCAACCAGGACACGATCCTGCATCAACGTCCGGTGGTCGACGCCGGAGCCGAGGTGACGGCGGGGGATCTCCTCGCCGACGGCCCGTCGAGCGAGCTCGGCGAGCTGGCCCTCGGGCGGAACCTGCTGGTCGCGATCATGCCGTACGAGGGGTACAACTACGAGGACGCGATCGTCATCAGCGACCGTCTCGTGCGGGAGAACCTGCTCGACTCGATCCACATCGAGGAGTTCGAGGTCAAGGCGGAGGAGACGAAGCTCGGGCCCGAGGAGATCACCGCCGACATCCCGAACATCTCCAAGGAGGACCTGAAGAACCTCGACGAGGACGGGATCGTCCGCGAGGGGACGGTCGTCCGGACCGGGGACATCCTCGTCGGCAAGATCACCCCGCGCGGCGAGTCGGAGCCGACGCCGGAGGAGAAGATCTTCCGATCGATCTTCGGCGAGCGCGCGCGGAACGTGCGGAACACGTCGCTGCGGATGCGCCCCGTCGCCGGGACGGCGAAGGTCATCAAGGTGAAGAAGTTCTCCCGCGACCAGGGGGACGAGCTCGACGCCGGGGTCAACGAGCTGGTGAAGGTGTTCGTCGCGCAGCGGAAGACGATCTCCATCGGCGACAAGCTCGCCGGCCGGCACGGGAACAAGGGGGTCATCTCGACCGTCCGACCGATGGCGGAGATGCCGTTCCTTCCGGACGGGACGCCGGTCGACGTCGTGCTCAATCCGATGGGGGTCCCTTCCCGCATGAACCTCGGGCAGATCTTCGAGGCGAACCTCGGGTGGTTGGCCCACCTGAGGGACGAGCTGGTCGCGACGCCGATCTTCGACGGAGCGATGGAGGCCGAGATCCTCGGCGAGCTGAGCGAGGAGCGGAAGAAGGCCGGCCTCGCTGAAGGGGACGAAAAGGACGGGAAGGTGATCCTGCGCGACGGTCGAACCGGCCTGCCGTTCGGAAGGCCGATCACCGTCGGGTACATGTACATTCTCAAGCTCGAGCACATCGCCGACGAGAAGATCCACGCCCGCTCCACCGGGCCGTACGCGCTGATCACGCAGCAGCCGCTCGGCGGCAAGGCGCAGTTCGGAGGTCAGCGGCTCGGCGAGATGGAGGTCTGGGCGCTGGAGGCGTACGGCGCCTCCGCCCTGTTGCAGGAGATGCTGACCGTCAAGTCGGACGACACGCGCGGGAGGATTCAACTGTACAAGGCGATCCTCAAGGGGGAGGAGTTCCCCGACCCCGGACTGCCCGAATCGTTCCGGGTCCTTCTGAGGGAGCTGCGGAGCCTCGGCCTGTACCCGCGTGTCTACGATCGAAGCGACCATGAAGTCGACATCACCTAGCGAGGGGGAAGAGGGCGAAGAACGGTCGGCCGGTTTCGTCGTCTATCGTCGCTCCGGGGGACGGCGGCTGTATCTCGTCCTGCGACACCGCGACGGGAGACACTGGGCGCTCCCGAAGGGGCGGATCGAGCCCGGGGAGGACGAGCTCGCCGCCGCTCGAAGGGAGATCGCAGAGGAGACGGGAATCGAGCGGCTGACGCCGGTCCCGGGGTTCCGGACGACCAGCGTGTACCGCTTCGCCCGGGGAGGGCGGTCGATCTCGAAGACGGTCGTCTACTTCCTCGCCGAGACGGAGATCGACCGCGTCCGCCTGTCGGACGAACACTCCGACGCGGTCTGGCTGGCGGCGGAGGACGCGAGGCGACGGCTGACCTACGCGGAGGGGCGTCGCGTCCTCGACGAGGCGGAGGCGCGCCTGGAGCGGCAGCAGGGAGGGGACGGGAGTGGAGACCGCGAGTGAGTTCGCCGAGCGGCGCCGACGGTCGGACGGGATTGTCCTCGGTCGCGATCCCGCCCCTGCGACACGCGTCCGACCTCCTCGAATCGATCGAGTCGGAGGAACAGGCGGCGCGCTGAGTATGGCGGCGCGCCGGGCCGTCGCCTAGAATCTCGACATCAGCGAACAGGAACGAGGAGGGACGTCCGATGGGGAAACAGGCGTTCATCGATCGAGCGTTGGCCGATCTGCGCGAGAAGGGGCTGTACAACACGATCCGTACGATCGAGAGCCCGTCGGAAGCGTGGGTGACGATCGACGGCCGGCGGATGCTGAACATGTGCTCCAACAACTACCTCGGCTTCGCCAACGACGAGCGGCTCCGCGAGGCGGCGAAGCGCGCGATCGACGAGTACGGGGTCGGCCCCGGCGCGGTCCGCTCGATTGCCGGGACGATGAGCCTTCACATCGAGCTCGAGGAGCGGATCGCCCGGTTCAAGGGAACCGAGGCGGCGCTCTCCGTCCAGTCGGGGCTGAACACGAACCTGGCGACGATCCCGCTGCTGATGGGCAAGGAAGACGTGATCTTCACCGACGAGCTGAACCACGCGTCGATCATCGACGGGGTGCGCCTGACCAAGGCGCAGCGGGCGATCTTCTCCCATCGGAACGCCGACGCCCTGGCCGCAAAGCTGGAGGAGCACAAGGGAATCGAGAAGAAGCTGATCGTCACCGACGGGGTCTTCTCGATGGACGGTGACCTCGCCCCGCTTCCCGCGATCGTCGAGCTCGCCGAAGCGTACGACGCGATGGTGATGGTCGACGACGCGCACGGCGAGGGCGTCGTCGGAAGCCACGGTCGCGGGATCGTCGACCACTTCGGCCTCCACGGCCGCGTCGACATCGAGTGCGGCACGATGTCGAAGGCGTTCGGCGTGATGGGCGGCTACATCGCCGGCAGCGAGAGGCTCGTCGAGTACCTCAGGCAGCGAGCGCGCCCGTTCCTGTTCTCTTCCGCGGCGACCCCGCCGGACGTCGCCGCGTGCATCGCGGCGATCGACATCCTCGAGAAGGACGACACGCCGGTCCGCACCCTGTGGGATAACGCGGAGTACTTCAAGGGAGCTCTTCAGGAGCTCGGCTTCGACACGGGCGCGAGCGAGACGCCGATCACGCCGGTGATGCTCGGTGAAGCGCAGACGGCGTGGGACTTCTCAAAGCGGCTCTTCGCCGAGGACGTGTTCGGGACGGCGATCGCGTTCCCGACGGTCCCGCGGGGCAAGGCGCGGATCCGCGTCATGCTGTCCGCGGCGCACAGCCGCGAGGACCTCGACTTCGCGATCGAGAAGTTCGCGCTCGTCGGACGCGAGCTCGGGGTGATCGGGTGACGGGGAAAGAGGCGGTCCGGACCGACCGCGCCCCGGCCGCCGTCGGGCCGTACTCCCAGGGAATCCGCTCGGGGGCTCTCCTGTTCACCTCCGGGCAGCTTCCGGTGGAGGACGGGAAGCTGGTCGTCGGCGACATCGAGCGCGCCACGCGCTGCGCGCTGGCGAACGTCGAGGCGATCCTCGTCGCCGGGGGCGCGGCGCTCTCCGACGTCGTCAAGGTGACGGTCTACCTCGCCGACATGAGCGACTTCGCCGCGGTTAACGCGGTCTACGCGGAGACCTTTCGGGAACCGTTCCCGGCGCGGTCGTGCGTCGAGGTCTCCCGCCTCCCGTTGGACGCGCCGATCCTGATCGAGGCCGTGGCCGCCGTCGCATGAGCGGGGACGGAACGGCGCGGCGGACGCAGAAGCCCCCCGCCTTCTTCGACGCGCACTGCGACACCGTGATGAAGGTCCTCGACGACGGCGTCGACTTCGTGCGCGGGGAGGGGGGCGCGCACGTCACGCTCCCCGCGATGCAGGAGGCCGGGATCCGGGCCCAGATCTTCGCCTGCTTCGTCCTCAGCGAGCGGCATCCCGGGGAGGAGGCGGAGCGCGCCGAGGCGATGATCCGGACGGTCAAGTCGATGGCCGAGGGGACCGACGGCCGGATGCGCGTCGCGCGCACCCGCGAGGTGCTGGACGACGCGTTCGCCGGCGGGCCGATCGCGGCGATCCTCGGCCTCGAGGGGGCCGACCCGCTCGAAGGGAGGGCGGAGAGGCTCCGGCATTTCGCCGATCTCGGCGTTCGGGACCTGATCTTCGCGTGGAAGGACAACCCGTTCTCCGGGACGGCGTTCGGCGAGAACACGCCGCTCAGCCGGGAGGGACAGCGGCTCCTCGGGTCGGCCGAGGAGCTGCGCGTGATGGTCGACGTCTCCCACCTCTCCGATCGGGCGTTCGACGACGTCTGTCGGATGGCGACGGTGCCGTTCATCGCCAGTCACTCCGACTGCCGTTCCCTCTGTCCGAGCCTCCGCAATCTGACCGATCCGATGATCCGGAGACTGGCCGACCGCGGGGGGGTGATGGGGATCAACCTCGCGCCCGGCTTCCTCGATCCGGAGGTCCACCGGCGGCAGGCGCCGCTGTTCGAGGCGGCCCAGAAGCCGAGCGTGTCGGAGGAGGAGCGGAAGCGCCTTCGAGAGCGGGCGATGTCGATCCCGCGGCCTCCGCTCGACTGGGTGGCGCGGCACGTCCTGCACGCGATCGACATCGGCGGCGAGGACTGCGTCGGCCTCGGCGGGGATCTCGACGGGATCGCGCAGACGCCGGAGGGGATCGAAAGCGTGGCCGACTATCGCGCGTTGGCGCCGCTGCTTCGCGAGGCGGGGCTGAACGATCGGCAGATCGACAAGGTCTGCTACCGGAACTTCGTTCGCGTCTTCGACGACGTGCTTCCCTAGGGGCGCGCGCCGCGCCAAGCATCGTAGAGTGGGCGGAGCGCGTCGGCGTACCGGCCGCTCAATACGTCGGGATCGGTCGATTCCGGCTCGTTGTGCATCGTGGCGTACGGGACGCGGATCCTCCGGATCTCGACCGTCCCGCGCGGCGCGCCGGCGATGACGTCCCAATCGTCGGTCCCGTAGGTCCGCTCCATCTCCTCGCGAGGCACCGAATGGGTGAGGATCCCGCTCCGACGCTTCTCGTCGTAGCGGGCGACGTTTCGCCGCCACGATTCCTCGAACGAGACGGAGACGTACAGGATCGCCGCGCGCTCGAGGACCGCCGGCGAGAGCCGCTCCAGCGCGTCGGCGTAGCCGGTCGGACCGCCGCGCGAGAACTCGACGATCACGGTCCGGTGGTCGAGGCGTCCCGGCTCGGCAAGGACGGGCTCGACGCGCCGGTTGATCTTCTCGATCAGGAACGGCCACAGGTCGTCGTCGGTGACGGCGTAGTTGCCGTCGCACCGCCTCGAATGGAGCCGCGGCCGGCCGAGCCGCTCCCAGATGTCGTCCTCCTCGAACCGCTCCCACAGGATCGGGAAGTCGTCGACGACGCGAAACGGCGCGATCCGGAAGCTCTCGGCGCGCTCCGCGACCGGCAGTCCCTCCATGAAGTCGATGAACTCGCTCTTCCCGCTCGCCGGGCGACCGAGGAGAAGCAGGACGTCGAACGTACCTCGGAGCGATTCGCGCGGCGCGCCGTAGGAGAGGCCGAGCGTCTCGGCGAGGTCCGATACCATCTTGTGGGCCGGGCGGTCGGCGTCGATCCGGATCGTGCGGGTCGCCCGGGCCTCGTGCCAGCGGTCGAGCTCGGAGAGCATCCGATCGAGGACCGACGCCTCGACCTCGTACCCGGCCGTGCCGCGAGCCCGCTGTCGCTGCAATGATGTCGGCACGGGGATCTCCAGCCGGACGAAGGCGTCCGGAGGCGGGAGCGCGTCGCGGAGCCGCTCGTACGCCTCGACGAAGGCCGTGTCCCCGAGCGCGAGCGAGTACGCGCGGTGGACGCCGAGATGGGACTCCTCGAGGCAGAGGAAGCCGCGGTCGAGGATCTCGCGGATCCGCGCTCTCCGGCCGGGCAGCGCCTCGACGATCGCGGACGCGAGGGCCTCGCGATCGCGGAACAGGTCGAGCCCGTCGCGTTCGACGATCTCCTTGACGAGCTCCGGAAGGGCACGGACGGACTCGGGATGGAAGCGTTCCAGGAGCGCGACCACTTCGCTCTTCCCGACCGCGGGAAGGCCCTCGACGACGACGTACTCCATGATGCACCTCTTTCGGGGCGATTGTACGTGGGGCGAGGAGGCGGTGCCCAGCGAAGGTCGGGACGGCGGACCGCGGCGACCTCGACTTCATCGGGGGCCTCAGTATAATGGGCCATTTCGAAAGGAGCCTGTGGGATTGAAAAAGCTGATCATCGTCGAATCGCCGACCAAGGCCCGCACGATCGGCCAGTACCTCGGGAAGGAGTACGAAGTCCTCTCGTCGCAGGGGCACGTCCGGGATCTGCCGAAGAACGACCTCGGCGTGGACGTCGACAAGGAGTTCGCCCCGAAATTCGAGACGAAGCGGAGCAGGCTCGTCACCCAGCTGCGCAACGCGGCCAGGGACGCCGAGCGCGTCTTCCTCGCGACCGACCACGACCGGGAGGGCGAGGCGATCGCCTACGATCTGTTCACGATCCTGAACCGCGTGGTGAAGGACGAGAAGGCGTTCGCCCGGCCGGTGTTCAACGAGATCACGAAGCCGGTGATCCTCGATGCGTTGAAGTCGCCGGGATCGATCGACCTGAAGAAGGTCGAGGCGCAGCGGACGCGGCGGATCCTCGATCGATTGGTGGGGTACCTCGTTAGCCCCCTGCTGTCGCGGACGATCGCGGGCAACCGGTTTGCCGGCCTCTCCGCCGGCCGGGTCCAGTCGGTCGCGCTCCGGTTCCTCTGCGACCGGGAGGCCGAGATCACGGCGTTCGTGCCGGAGGAGTACTGGGAGATCGACGCGCGGCTCACGGACGGCGAGCCGTTCGTCGCCTCGGTGACGAAGCGGGACGGCGAGAAGCTCTCGATCCGGAACGAAGCGGAGGCCGAGACCGTGGCCGCCGAGGTCCGAGCGGCCTCCGAGATCCGGGTGACGCAGGTGGAGGAGAAGGAGCGGAAGCGGAACCCTTCGGCGCCGTTCATCACGAGCACGCTGCAGCAGGCGGCCTCGTCGCGGCTCGGCTTCGGGCCGAAGCGAACGATGCGGATCGCCCAGGAGCTGTACGAGGGGATCGCACTGCCCGGGGGGACGGAGGGGCTGATCACCTATATGCGGACCGATTCGGTCCGCGTGTCCGAGGCGGCGGTCGCCCAGGCGCGCGACGTGATCGCGTCGACGTACGGCGCGGAGTACCTCTCCACCAAGCCGCGGGCGTTCAAGAACAAGCGGCGGTCGCAGGACGCGCACGAGGCGATCCGGCCGACCGACGAGAGCCGGACGCCCGAATCGATCGCGGCGCACCTCTCGGCGGACCAGCGAAAGCTGTACGCGCTGATCCACGGCCGATTCCTCGCCACGCAGATGGCGCCAGCGGTCTACCGGCAGAGGAAGATCGTCCTGTCGGCCGGCCCGTACACGCTGGAGGCCTCCGGGAGCGTGCTCGAGTTCGACGGGTTCCTCCGCGCGCTGCCCGGCGCGCGGACGAAGGAAAGCCCGATTCCGGCGGACGTCCGCGAGGGGGACCGGGTCGCGCTCGAAGGCCTCGAGACAAGGCAGAAGTTCACCGAACCGCCGCGCCGGTACAGCGAGGCCGGCCTGATTAACCTGCTGGAGCGGGAGGGGATCGGCCGTCCGAGCACCTACGCCTCGATCCTCTCGGTGATCCAGGATCGCGGCTACGCGGTCAAGGACGGCGGGAGCCTCCGGCCGACCCTGCTCGGCCAGATGGTCGTCGACTTCTTGCGTCGTCACTTCGCCGAGACGGTCAACCCGCGGTTCACGGCCCACCTCGAGGAGGACCTCGACGAGATCGAGGAGGGGGACATGTCGCGCTTGGAGGCGCTCAACGAATTCTACGGGCCGTTCTCCGAGCGCCTCGCCGCCCTGGAGGACTCGATCGACGGAGATGGGAGTCGCGTCTTCCAGGTTCCGTCCGACGTCACGTGCGACGTCTGCGGCTCCCCGATGGAGCTTCGGTACTGGAAGGGGTCCTTCTTCCTCGGCTGTACCGACTACCCGACCTGTCGGAACACGGTCGACCTGCCGCCCGATCTACGGGTCCAGTACGGAGCCGAGGGCGTGAAGGTGAAGGAGGCGCTCGCCGCGGCGGCCGCCGAGCACAGTCAGACGATTCCGTGCCCCGCGTGCGGCGGCGAGATGGAGATGAAGACGGGCCGGTTCGGGCGCTACTACAAGTGCACCGACCCCGAGTGCGGCGAGACGGCGTCCGTCTCGACCGGCGTGACCTGTCCGAGCTGCGGCGAAGGGGAGCTGGTCGAGAAGTACTCGGCGAAGCGCCGGCGGACCTTCTACAGCTGCAGTCGATACCCGGACTGCCGGTACGCGGTCAGCGAGCGCCCGGTCAGGCCGTGCCCGGCGTGCGGCGCCGGCGTCCTGGTGGAGAAGAAGGACGGGGAGTTGCGCTGCACGAACAAGGAGTGCGGTTACCGGGAGCCGTTGCCGTCGTCGGACGCTACGCCGCCTCGGACAGAAGCTTGAACCACTCGAGCCGCCGCTTGAGGGAGGAATCCTGCAGCTTGGCGAGCGCCTCCTTCTGAATCTGACGGACGCGCTCGCGGCTGATGCCGAATTCGATCCCCACCTCGTCGAGCGTCTTCGGCTGGTAGTCGTTCAGCCCGTAGCGGAGCTCGACGATCCGTCGCTCTCGATCGGTCAGCCGCTCGTCGAGCGCCCGCTCCAGCTCCTGCACCAGGAGATGCTCGAACGTCTCGCGCTCCGGCGATTCGACCGAGGCGTCCTCGATGAAGTCCCCGAGGACCGAGCCGTCGTCGTCGTGTCCGATCGGCATGTCGAGCGACGTCATGCTCTGGGCGGTCTTCTTCGCCTTGATGATGTTCTCGACCGACGTCTCCAGCTCGGCGGCGAGGTTCTCGGGCGTCGGGAGCTCGCCGGTCTCCTTCAGGTAGTTCCGCTCGACCTGGTAGATCTTCCGGATCAGCTCGTTGATGTGGGTCGGCACGCGGATCGTCCGCGAGCGGTTGGTGATCGCCCGGAGGATCGCCTGCCGGATCCACCACGTGGCGTACGTCGAGAACTTGTACCCTTTGGTGTAGTCGAACTTCTCGATCGCCTTCATCAGGCCGAGGTTTCCCTCCTGGATCAGATCGAGGAACGGCAGCCCGCAGCCGCGATACTTCTTCGCGATCGAGACGACGAGCCGGAGGTTCGCCTCCGCCAGCTCCTCCTTCGCCTGCGTGTCTCCGCTCTCGATCCGCTTCGACAGGCGGACCTCGTCTTCTCGGGTGAGGAGCGGCACGCGGCTGATCTCGCCGAAGTAGGTCCGGATCGGGTTGTCCGATCTCGACGAGCGCACGGCGGTCTTGCGATCCTCCTCCGGCTTCGCGCTCAAGTTCCGGCTCAGGTTGATCGTTGCCTTCGACTCTTTCATCGATTCTCCCGAGGCACAAGCGCCTCCGACAATCAGACAGAATCGGACGCCCCACGGGCCTCCGATCCCGTTTCGGTCTCGTGTAGTCCCCTTCTGTTCGCGCTTCTACCTACGCGCATCCACGCGAGGACAGTATAGCACAACTCCGGAGAGAAATGAAGAGGCGGTCGCGGGCGAAACCTCGGGCCGAGCGGGCTAGATCCGAGGGAGGAAGGCGATCATTGCCGCGACGCCGAGTCCGACGAGGATCCAGAGCGTCGGCCCGTCGGCGTAGAGGGTCTCGGGCCGTGCCCTGCCGAGGGCGACGGTCACCCCGAGGGAGAGCTCCGGGGTGAACGTCCAGTTGATCGGCAACGGCTCGATCGACCGCGCTTGGAGGACGAGGGCGAGGGAATCGAGGAACCAGGCCTGGAACCCGGCCTTCAGGTTCAGATGGGAGACGCCGATCCACGTGGAGCCGACGTCGTGCCACCGGACGGTGAGGCCGCCGCCTCCGAAGAAGCACGCCGCACCGAGCCACCCCTTGACCAACAGCGACAGGCTCCCCTCGAACAGCTCGGGGAAGGAGGCCGGGTAGGTCCCGACGTCGAGCGCGACGGTCAGGTTGCGCGAGAGGAACGCCTCTCCGGTGAGGACCGAGAAGGAACCGGCCCAGTCGACCGGGAGCCCGTAAGGCACCCCGACGGCGAAGCCGACCCCGAACGGCGCCTGGCCGAGCTCGGCCGCGCAAGGCGCGGCGATCCCGACGATGGCCACGAGCAGCAAGACGTGAGTCCTCATACCATGTCCCCGCCTTTTCCGCGTTCGAATCCTACGCCCCGCCTCCCCGCCGGTGGGAGGCCGCCCGACCCCTGTGCAGGGGAGGCATGTCCCTCGCCCGCTCGGCCGTCTTGCGGACGGCGACCGTTCGGATACCCTGTTCTTGTCTGCGAGAGGAGGGTGCGCCGACATGAGGATCCGCGATCTCGAGCCGGAGGACTACGACGAGCTGATCGCTCTGTGGGACGCGGCCGGCCTCCCGTATCGGCCGCGCGGCCGGGACGGGCGCGATCGGATCGCGCGCGAGATCGCGGAGGGCCGCTCGATCTTCCTCGCGGCCGAAGGGCGGGGAGGGAGGCTGGTCGGCGCCGTTCTCGGGACGCACGACGGCCGGAAGGGGTGGATCAATCGCCTCGCCGTCCTGCCGGAGCGCCGCGGGCGAGGGATCGGGAGCGCGCTGGTCGCCACGGTGGAGGAGAGGCTCCGGGCGATGGGGATCGAGATCGTCACCTGTCTGATCGAGGACTGGAACGAGGCGTCGATGGCCTTCTTCGAGCGGATCGGCTACGTCCGACATCCGGACATCGTCTACTTCTCGAAGCGGCGATCCCCGGAGACTTAGGTCGCCGCCGTTCCCGTCAGACGCTCGGTTCGACCGGCAGGTTCGGCAGGATGATCGTCTCCTGCTGGCCTTCCTCGGAGGTCAGGCCGCGCTCGTCCCGTACGAAGAGCGCGATCGTGTACTCGCCATCGAACGGGTAGCGCACGCGGAGGATCGGGACCGTGACGACCTTGGTGTATTCCAGCGGCGTCAGGATCTCCACGTCGTCTCCGAACGTCCACATGTAGTCGGCGATCGCGTCGCCGTCGGGGTCCGACGACGACGAGGCGTCGAGATCGACGACGAGGGGGTCCTCCGTCACGTTGTAGAGCACGACGAACGACGCGGTCGGCGGCCGGCTGAGGAGAAAGCAGCCGGCGACGAGGGCGAGCGCCGCGAGCAGGACGGCGAGACCGGCGATCCATCTCGCTCTGTTCATGTTGGCCTCCCTTCGACGCAGCATAGCGGAAAGGCGGGCGACGTGTCGAGGGTCCGACGGGTTCAAGCGCCGGCGGAGCGCACCGCTCTCGCGACCGGGTCGCCGGCGCGAGCACCTGGAGGTGCTCGCGGATCGCCCTCAGGAGCGTGTATGCAGATCAGATCTGGATATTGCAATCTGCAGGGCTCTTGCCACTAGGTCGCCGATGACCCGCGAACGGTACCCCGCCGTCGCGCGGACGTCGGAGATCGGCGAAACGGCCTCGATCGCGAGACGCTTCGCTTCGGCGATCGCACCGTCGGTCAGCGGTGCACCCCGGAGGCGCTCCTCGACGGCGCGAAGACGGATCGGCGTCGGCGCCACCGATCCGGCGGCGAGCCGCGCTTCGGCGATCCGGCCGTCTTCGGTCCGAAGCAGCGCGCCGAGCGACGCGATCGCGATCGTCAGCGCGCGTCGCTTCCCGACCTTGTGGTAGAAGGTGTCGTACCCCGTCTTCGGGATCGGCACGCGCACCGTGCGGACGAACTCGCTGGATCCGAGCGCGGTCCGCCCGGGCCCGACGAAGAAGCTATCGAGCGGCACGGTCCGCTCGCCGCCGACCCCGACGAGGACGAGCTCGGCGTCGTACAGGAGGAGCGGGATCGCGCTGTCGGCCGCGGGCGACGCGTTGACGAGATTCCCGCCGAGGGTCCCTCGATTGCGGATCTGGACCGACCCGAGTGCGCGGAGCGCCGCCGAGAGGAGGGGAAGCGCATCCCGGACGTCCGGCGAAGCGAGGACGTCGCTCTCCGGGACGGCCGCGCCGATCTCGATCGCGCGCTCGGTCCGACGGATCCCTTGCAAGGTCGGGACGCGGCCGATGTCGACCAGCAGGCCGGGTCGGACGAGTCCGCCGCGGATCTTGACGAGCAGGTCGGTCCCCCCGGACAGGATCGCGGCGGCCGGGTCGGACAGAGCGGCGATCAGCTCGGCCTCGTCGGCTACGCGTTGGTAGCGCATGCGCGGTTCCCCTCCCACGCGGCGAGGTCCGCCGGTCGATCGATGTCGTGGACGGAGCCCGGATCGTCGGTGTCGACGGTCACAAGCTCCGCCCGGTGGGCTTCGATGTACGCGCGCCCTCCCGCGTCGCCCGACAGCGCCTCGCGCAGCCCCGGGACGTGCGAGCGGTGGAAGAAGACGGGGAACCCCCGACGCCCCGCGTGGACCGGCGCGGCGATCGAAGCGCCGGCCTCCGCCGCCCGAAGCACGGCGCGGATCGTCTCGGTCCGGACGAACGGCATGTCGGCGTGGAAGACGAGGACGCCCGGAGCCTCGGCGGGCACGGCGTCGAGCCCGAGACGGAGCGATCGGCTCATCCCGGCCTCCGGCCTGTCGTTCTCGACCGCGGTGCACTCGGTCAGATCGACCGCGGCCGCGATCGACCGTCCAGACTCCGCCCCGAGGACGACGATCGGCCGTCCGATCCCCGCGGCGCGAATCCGCCCGAGGATCCGCGAGAGCGCCGGCTCTCCGTCGATCGGCGTCAACGGCTTGATCCCGCCCATCCGCGTCGCGAGGCCGGCGGCGAGGACGATCGCCTCCATCAGGCGCCCTCCTGCGTCCGCTCGGCCGCGAGGCGCACGGCGTCGACGATCTTGCCGTACCCGGTGCAGCGGCACAGATTCCCTTCGAGCGCGGTGAGGATCTCGTCGTCGGTCGGGTCGGGGATCTCGTTCAGCAGCGCGTAGGCCGACATGACGAACCCCGGCGTGCAGAAGCCACACTGAACCCCGCCGGCGTCGACGAACGCCTGCTGGATCGGATGGAGTCGGTCCCCGTCCGCGAGCCCCTCGATCGTCAGCACCTCCGTGCCGTCCGCCTGTGCCGCCAGAACGAGGCACGAGTTGACCGGACGGCCGTCGATCAGCACGGTGCACGCGCCGCACTCCCCCTCGCCGCACCCCTCCTTCGTCCCGGTCAGGTGGAGGTCCTCGCGGAGCAGATCGAGCAGCCGGGTCTCGGCGTCGACCTCGCCCTCGTGCGGCCTCCCGTTCACCGTCAGTCGGATCTTCATACGTGCTCCTCGATCGCGCGCAGCGAAGGCTCGATCACGATCGGCTCTCCGACCGTCCGCTTCGCCGAGGCGACGTCCTTCAGTCCGTTCCCCGTGATCATAACCGCCGCCGACTTCCCGGCGAGGTCGCCCGTCTCGGCGAGCCGGCGGAGGCCGGCGAGCGCCGCGGCACCGGCCGGCTCCGCGAAGACGCCGGTGCGCCGCGC
>Ga0315544_1000333_pt1 | contig 45857 bp, 34 predicted proteins | sample SalMarSW160130MG_2_FD_202543 | JGI IMG/M metagenome (GOLD analysis project Ga0315544, IMG submission 202543) | Salt marsh sediment microbial communities from the Plum Island Ecosystem LTER, Massachusetts, United States - Salt Marsh Sediment SW1601-130 ...
ACAAACGAGTTATTATACAATCCTGAAAAAGTAGAGGATGCAATTGAAAATCTTGAAGAAACAACATTTTCATCACCCGACGGTAAAAACAGTCCATGGTCAAAAACATGGCTTTTGCAGGGAACAGGCAAACCATGGTAGATAGTTACAAAAAAGCCTGCTAATTCAGGAACTGTTTAAAAAACTCATCCATCTTCAGCTGACAAAAATCATTCACACGCTGAACGATATCCATTGTATGAGGCCATAACGGGAAACGGCAATAAACACACGGAACGCCGAGTGAGTCTAATTTAGCTTTTAACATATCTGACTGGCTGACCGGAACAAGTTTATCAGATGTTCCCTGAAGGATCAATGTCGGAGGATCATCTTTATCAAGGTAATGAACAGGTGAGGCTTCCTCAAAAATTCCAGGTGCTTCTTCATAGGAATGGGCAAGGAATGAAGTCACCAGTGAATGGTTCCTTGCATATTCAGTCGTAAGATCAACGGGACCGTAAATATCAACTACTGCTTTTACGAGGTGATTATTGTCCGGGACAGCTGTGCTGTTATGGATTTCACTGCTGCTTTTCCATCCGTAAGCTGCAAGAAGGGCCAGGTGTGCACCGGCCGACCCCCCGATAAGGGCAATTCTCGAAGTATCATAGCCATACATCTCACCATTTTTAAAAAGCCAGCTTACTGCATCTGTAATATCTTCAACACAGGCAGGATAAGGGCCATCATCCAGCAACCTGTATGAAACAGTTGCTGTGACATACCCTTTTTTTGCAAAGCTGATAAGGTATACCAGGTAATCTGATCGTTTACCTCCTTTCCATGATCCCCCGTGAATAAAAACCAGCAGCGGAACAGAATTGCCAGTCTTCTTCGGACGGTAAATATCCAGCTGTAGGGATTTTCCACAAATATTTTTATACTCGATATCTTTAATCTCCTCAATATCCTGAGGTATCTCAGGAGTTAAATAAACAAGGTTCTCCAGACCAAGCCAGAGCGCAAGGTAGGCGGGAGCTGTAAAATGATATCCTACAGGAGGTTTACCAGGATTTAAGGCTGACCATATCCTTGGTGACACTATCCAAAGTATACATAATATGATGATAAGCAGCAATCCATAAAGAAAATATTTTAAAATCCGGGATTTCATATGTGACGGTTTATTGAATTATACTCTTCTCAGGGTAATCTGTATCTGCCGGTCTATTCCAGCCGGTTTAATTCACCCAGCATTTCCTTAATGTTTCCATGCAATATTGGTGCTGTTTCCGGACCGAGCGAGTTCTCCTCCCCGTAAGGAGAATCGCTCCTCCCATAAGTATATGGTGCTTTCACATCCCACTGACTATGGGGAATTATATATCCAATCTCATCATTGGCCAGTCCTATTATGAATTTGTATTTACCAGGCATCATAGCCCTGACTGACGGCACTTCAACCGGTTCAACCGGGAAATCACTACCCCCGGGTGCTTCAATACCGCCATTGATAATTTCGGGATATACTTCACCGGGAATAGCAGCAAATGAAACCGGCCCTAGTTTGAAAACTGAAAGTTCCGAGCGCATTTTCATCCAGCCGCAAGTACCGCGATCAAAAAGACCCAGCAGTGTTCCCAGTTTAAACAGTTTATTATCAATTGGCAGAGTAACAGTCCTCACGAACAGAGAAATCCCTGCTGAATCAATCTTTTCTACAGGATTTTCCATTGCATTCAATGCCAGCAATGCCAGTTGTTTTCCCTGTGCCTCTGCCTTATCGAAAGCCGGTTCCCTGAATTCCTGCCCCGTGAATGGATCTTTCACTGCCAGATTCGGGTGTGTTGTCATCAACCCTCCTATCGCACCGTTAACATAGACAGCGGTCCCTCCAATTCCTGGCTTCACAAGGCTATCGCCGTTGAAAACTCCTTTTTCAACTCCCTGACGCACATAATGAGGAAAATCTGAAGTAATAAGCAAATTCTTACTCCACAGTGTTTCCGGGTGATTGGCCCAGGCTATCAAAGATCCGAGAGTATTGCCATCCTCTTTATCAATGACTCTGATCAACCTCAATCCGAAATCAACAATTTCCGGTTTTCTGGTATCCATTACCAGGGGAATCGCTCCGGTAAGGTCTTCAGATACTTCCAGCCTGACGGGACGAATGGCATTTACGGCAGCCACAACAGATTTTACAGCCTGACTTTTCACATATTCCATATACTCCTCATTGACGCCGCTCTTAAAAGGAGATTTACCCCAGAGGCCTATCAGGTCAGGACCCTCATGTGTATGTGTTGAGGTAATAATTGTACTGGTTACTCCTGCATCACCGGGAATACGGTTTCTTACATCAATTACCTCATCGTTCATAAACCCTATTGCATCGAGCACAACAATTGCCAGCCGTGTTTTACTGTCATCAATCACCATGGTCCTTGACCAGAGATTATCGTGTATGCCGTTGGCTGCTCTTCCGTTACCGAATCCGGCAATCCAGACCGGATCAAAGACTCCGTTTCCGTTGCCATCCGTAAAAGCATCTCCGTCCTTCAGATTATATTTTGCATCCCCGTTTGTATCGGTCCACCGATCAGGCACTTCAGGTGTAATCGGGAAAGCTGCAAACCCGGCATTTAATCCTGAAGATTCCCCGTTTATGATTTTAAAATCTGCCAGGTACCCTGGATTCCGGTCCTTTAAATTTGAACGGATCCATATCAATGCCAAGAAAATCAACAGAATCACTAATGACCCAAATACCTTTAAAAAAAATTTCATCGATCGTTCTTTCTTAATTTACACTATTTGCCAAAGTTGCTGATTTAAGCTAAAATATCAAAGGATAAAAAAATAAACCATTTAAAATTTCCGACTTCCATCTTCCGACTCCAATACTTATTATACTGAGTAATTAAATTTCAGTTTTTCAACATAAACTGATATTATTAACTCAAAAAAGATGATCAGGTCTGGAGGAAAATTTAATTTTGTAATCACTTTTTCTGAAACAGATTTTTTTTTATACCGTCTTTTCAGAGAGATTCAAAATTTAATGTCTTTAAAATGACCCAAAATAAGAGGGTAGTAATTATCGGCGCAGGAATAGGGGGAATTACAACAGCTGTTTATCTCGCTAAAAAAGGTTTTTCTGTTGATGTCTATGAAAAAAATGCTGTGCCCGGAGGCCGTTGCGGGCAGATAATACGCGATGGACACAGATTCGATCTGGGTGCAACAATGTTTCTGATGCCGGGTATATACAAAGAAATTTTTAAATCATTAGACATAGAACTTGAAAAAAAACTAACTCTCAAACCTCTTGATGACCTTTACAAAATATACTTTGATAATGGTGATAACCTGGCTTTTTCTCCTGATGAAAATAAAATGAGACAGCAACTTGAAAGTATAGAACCGGGAAGCTTCAAAAAATCCACAGAGTATGTTTCAAAGGGATATGAAATTTTCCGGTATTCCCTTAAAAAACTGATCAATCGTAATTTTTATAATATCTTTCAGTTCATAAACCTTAAGAATGTTCCCCTCCTTTTTAAAATAAAGGCATTCACTCCTCACTACAGATACGCCCGCAGATTTTTTAGCAATCCTCATCTGCTGATGGCATATACCTTTCAGAATATTTATGTAGGGCAGAGCCCTTTTGATGCTCCCGCCCTCTTTTCAATGCTCCCCGCCGCTGAACTTACGGAAGGCTCCTCTTTCCCAACCGGAGGTATGTTTGCAGTTGTTGAAGCAATGCTTTCGGAAGCAGAAGCATCTGGTGTAAGGTTTCATTATAATAATCCTGTTACAAAAATCTACGTAAACAGGAAGAGAGCAGAAAGTATTATTTTAGATGACGGCAGTGAAGCCGTGGCAGACATAATTGTTGCCAATGCAGACCTGCCTTATGTTTACCGTGAACTATTACCAGACAGAAGAATCACTGACAGACTTGACCGTATGAAATATTCCTGCTCTGCAATCTGTTTTCACTGGGGACTTGATAAGGTTTATCCTCAGCTGGATCAGCACAATGTCTTTCTTTCTGATGGATTCCGTAATGGCCTTAACAAAATATTCAAAGAAAAATCTGTAAGTGATACTCCAAGTTTTTATGTACATGCCCCCGCCAGAACAGATCTCTCATCCGCACCTGAAAACCATGATACACTTTCAATTATCGTTGCTGCGGGACATTTAGATAAATTGTATAAACAGAACTGGGATCAGCTAAAAACAAGAACCCGGGCTGCAGTCATTAAGCGTCTTAAACAACAGGGACTTGAAGATATTGAAGATCATATTAAATTTGAAATATCTTTTACTCCTGAAAACTGGGAAAATGTATGCAATATCTCAAGAGGTTCGGTTTTCGGCAGCCTGGGGCATAACATTATGCAGATGGGATATTTCCGTCCGCATAACAGGCATGGCCGGTACCGTAACCTCTACTTTACCGGTGGCAGTACACACCCGGGAAATGGAATTCCGAATGTACTGATATCCGCAAAACTTACAGCGGAACGTATTTTAAAAGAAACAGAATAATAAGAAATATATATTGAAGTGTTAATGATTTCACAAAAAGAAAAATATATCAGAATATTAAACTCAATCGACTTTCATAAGATCAAGGATCATCCTAATATATTAATCGCTGCAAATTTCTGGGACGAAGAAAGGTTATGTGCAGCAAAGATCTGTTATAAATTAATGCGCGAGATAGATGATCTTATTGATAACCACAAAGCATCCAACAGGACAATTGCTTTCGATAAAAAGCAGGAGTTTACTGCTGATGTCAATGAATGGCTGAGGACTATAACTGTATCTGATGAGTGCAATCCATCGCAAAAAGATCTGATTGAAACAATTAAAAAATTTAAGATTCCGCTATGGCCTCTTGAAGCATTCGCCAGATCGATGATCTACGATATCAACAACGACGGATTCGCAACCCTTGATTCCTTTCTTGATTATGCCCAGGGTGCATCAGTTGCCCCTGCCTCTATTTTTGTACATCTGAGCGGACTTACTAAACATGATGGTATTTATAAAACCCCTCCATTCGACGTGAAAGAGGCTGCAACACCTTGTGCAATATTCAGTTATATCATCCATATTATCCGCGATTTCCAGGAGGATCAGTTAAATAATATGCACTATTTTGCAGATGATCTTTTAATGAAAAATGGTCTGACAAGGCAGGTATTAGCGGACATAGCCCGTGGCAGCCCGGTAACCGTTGGTTTTAGGAACCTGATCAAGGAATACTACTCAGTAGCAAATGAATATCGCCATAAAACCTATGATGTAATACGAAGAATCCGGCCTTTTGTCGGACCCGTATATCAGCTCGGTCTCGAGTTAATTTTTAATCTCTACCTGATGGTGTTTGAAAGGATTGACTTCCGGAACGGCAAATTCACAACAGAAGAACTGAATCCGACACCAGAGGAAACCCGGAAAAGGATTTATGAAACGATTATGAATTTCACTCCGGCATAAGTCGCCCGAAACGTTGCTGGCGAGGAACACATAGGCTGCTGGCGCGGATTTGACTTCGTCGAGCTCGTCCCGCTGAAGCGGGACTCGGTTAGCGAAGCGTAATCCGTGCCTTTTTACTATCTTTCTGGTTTTAAAAGAATATAACATGAAAAAAGCTTTGTTTTTTTGTCTTATATCCTTCTCCCTTTTACTTTATGGACAGAAACAGGAAAAAGTCTACCTTTTTTCATATTTCAAAGGAAACGGGGAGGATGGTCTCCATCTGGCATACAGCAGGGATGGCGTCAACTTCACGGCACTGAACAATGACAGATCGTTCCTGACTCCCGTAGTCGGGGTTTCTAAACTGATGCGCGATCCTTGCATAATAAGAACACCTGGCGGTACTTTCCATATGGTACAGACAGCAGGCTGGACTGAAATCGGAGTAACCACAGAAAAAAATGAGGTAGATCATATATTCGGTTATTATAACGTGAAGGATTTTGGGGCTAAAGGTGACAGTGTGACTCTTGATACCGATGCCATTAACAAAGCTATTGATGCAGCTGCTTCAAAAGGAGGGGGAACAGTATACTTTCCGGCAGGTAATTACCTTAGTTTCTCCATACATCTGAAAAGCAACATCACTCTTCATCTCGATAACGGAGCAGTACTGGTTGCAGCTGATCCTTCAAAAGGACAGGGAGGATTCGATCCACCTGAACCAAATGCATTCGACATGTACCAGGATTTTGGCCACAGCCACTGGCATAACAGCCTTATACTGGGTGAAAACCTTGAGAATATTGCCATTACAGGTCATGGCCGGATTGTTGGAAACGGCCTCACCAGGAGCGGCAGAACGACACCCGGCCTGGGTAATAAGGCAATAGCATTAAAACTGTGCCGCAACGTCATTCTAAAAGATTTTTCAGTTCTGAGGGGAGGCCATTTTTGTTTGCTTGCAACAGGTGTTGATAATATGACAATAGATAATGTTAAGCTCGACACCAACCGGGATGGGTTTGATATTGATTGCTGCAAACATGTGAGAATATCCAACTGCAGTGTCAATTCGCCTTTCGACGATGCCATTGTTCTGAAAAGCTCTTACGGACTGGGATTTCCAAGGGTAACAGAAGATGTTACCATTACAAATTGCTCGGTGAGCGGTTTCGATATCGGCTCATTTCTGGACGGAACCTACCGGAAAAAAGAATATGACCGGGTTCCCGATCGCGGTGTTGTGACAGGGCGGATCAAATTCGGAACCGAATCGAACGGCGGATTCAGGAATATTACAATATCGAACTGTACTTTTGAGTTTTGCCGTGGTCTTGCCATCGAAACCGTCGACGGAGGAATACTGGAAGATGTAACAATAACAAATATTACGATGCGCGACGTTATGGGAGCACCGTTCTTTCTGAGGCTTGGAACCAGGATGAGAGGACCTGAAGGAACTCCCGTAGGAAAACTAAGTAGAGTAAACATTAGTAATGTCATCGTTTACAGTGCAAATCCCGATTATACATCACTTTTGCTGGGCATGCCGGGTTATGAAATCGAAGATATCAAATTGAGTAACCTTACAATCCTGGTAAAAGGAGGAGCTCCAAAGGAACAGGCAGACATTATTGTGCCGGAACTGGAAAATGCATATCCTGATCCGCAGGAATTTGGTAAGATACCTGCTTACGGCTTCTTCATACGGCATGCAAAAAATATCGAAATGGTGAATGTTGAACTGAAGCTTGAAAATGAAGACTTTCGTCCTCCCTTCATACTTGAGGATGTAAAAGGAGCTTCATTTATTAACGTCAGAGCTTCACATGAAAATGGGATCCCTACATTTATCCTTAAGAATGTAACTGATTTTAAAACAGTACATTGCGGAACCGTGCCTGTCCCGCGAAGCGGGAGGGGTTGGGGGCTCTTCCTCAAAACGCCGTTATGAATCCAGCATTTATTCTTCCATGTTGGTCATCCGAGAACTGCCAGGTATATTCCCCGACAAGTCTTAAATTCCTTCGCAGCAGGTAACCTGCATGAAGGGTGGCAGAGGTATAATCGAGATAATCAAGCTCTGAATCAATAAGGTTTACCAGGCCGGTAAGATACCATTTGCTCATATCTCCTCTGGGTGAGAAAATGATCTCGCCAAATCCTCCATGCGTAATTACATCATCATACATTGTATCTGTTGATTCAATGAATACATCCGAATCTACCCGTCTTAAATACTGAAATCCGATTATTACCTTTTCACCAAAATCCAGGGAGATGTCGGGGCCAAAAAATTGTATTTTGTTGGTAAACAGTCCCGTGGTGCTTGACAGCACCTCCTTGCCTGTATAACCGAAAAGCCCGATACTGACAACCTCCCCTATCGACTGGTTTATCTTGAGCATAAAGTTTTTGTATTTATCCTTATCAAACAAAAATCCGGAACTGGCCTCTCCTGTTCCGTTGCCGTTAACCATTGCAGCAACCAGACCTGTTCCCGGTAATATATCTTTCTCAATCAAAAAACCTCTTTCATATTTAAGAGAAACTATGGAATTTCCGGGGGTTACTGTATAAATCTTATAATCTTCGAGTGTGTACCTCAGCTCCCTTTTAAAGAGAGGATCACAGGCCTGAAACTGCCCGGCATAGATATTTATCCCCGTATTGAACAGATCGTGGTACATAAGAAATGCATCCTCAACTCCTGCCACTTCGCCTCTTTCGTTCATATAGAAATAGAAATAATATGAAAGTTTATCAGATAATTCTCCGCCCGACATAAGCTTCAATCCGAACGGGAATCCGAAATCGGTTGTTTTTCCGTTACTGAAGTTGTAAGATGCAAATCCGTCGAACCTTACAGCAATTGGTAATTCCCTCAGAAGAGCAAGTTTCTCATCACCGGTTTCTATAAAGTAGCGTGGAGATTCGTATTCTTTAAGTCTGAAACCATTACCCGCAAATTCATCGCCGAAAGCTTTCAGGCGGGGAATTGCAGGCGAATGGCAAACCTGGCAGCTTATCTGGTATTTGCGGGCAAATGCAGGAATTGCATGACTTTTAACTGAAGGTATAATCAAAAAGATAATTACCACAATTATGCTAACTAGATTAAAAAAATACCTTTTCATATTTCTTTTGCTTTACAATTGATTAACTCTTTTTAAATAACAAGCATCGAGCACCAAGCAACCAGCAATCCAGGTTAATTAACCCTGTTCATCTTTCAGGGTAAGATTTCTACTTTTGTTGTATGTTCATTTACCATCTTAATCTCCGATTCATCGGCAGGTACTTTTAGTAAATCGGCAACCGGTTTCACCAGCAGCTGGTAATTCAGTACTGCTCTTACTTTCATCTCACCCGGAGCGGCATCATAAGGTATACGGAATGTGAATTTCTCAACTTTGGTTTCTCTGGGGCCTATCCTGTAATCAACACCGAGTGAGCCGGTGTTCCACTGCATTATGGTCATCCTGCCCTCCGGATCAAAATAGGGCATCCTGAAGATCCTGTTTCCCGAAGGAATACCGTCGCGCTGTACTCCTTTAAAATCAGAGAGTCCCAGAGGCAAACCCATATCCTGGTAAGCAAGATAATCACCTGAGATGGTATACTCTTCCCCTTCGAAACCTTTTTCATCGACAGTAAGATGATATACCTTTCCCCTGGCATCAGTTGCCTCCACATGTAACCACGCTATTCTGTCCTCAACCGATCCTGTCGGGAATTTGTGTCCGGTTTTCTGGTTGAAGAGAGCCACGATAAAAACTATGGTCTCCCCTGGCTCAGCTTCCCGTATGTCGGGTTGTATCCTGAGTTCGATGGTGCCCCGGACTTTCCCCGGATCGTGAGCTCCGTGAAACAGGTGAAGTCGTGCATCCTCATATGTCTTGCCCATAATGGCATATTGAAGAGGTCCCTTCGGCATATGGCAATCCTGGCAACGTACACCTTCTTTTGAGTACGGCCCCTCCTTCCATTCGATCTGCGTGCTTTTCACCCAGATACCAAAGGGATTTTTCTCATTATGACAATTACCGCAAAATTCTGTAGTCCTGAAAAAATCATTCGCAATAATCTTATGGGCAGGTGATTCCGTTTCAGATTTACGTGAACCGTATTTTGTCATCCCCGGTTCGATGAAATAACTGAAATTGACCGGAGGATCTACCTGTGCACCCTGCACGAGATGACATACTTCACACGATACCGATTCATTGGCCATACTTTTTTCTGCCGGTCTTGGAGGCGGTAAAGTGCCTCCCATATATGCAAGCGGGGTATGACAACCATTACAGCCGTCAACTGCCTCTTTATAATCAGGTTTAAGATCAGCATGACGCACAGCCAGGTCAAAATATTCAATTTCATCCCAGTGGTGGGTATATGCCTGCGACATCATAGCTTGCGACCATTGTTGATAAAACTCGGGATGACATGAACCACACTTCCTTGCCAATTCAAAATCCTTATACGAGTATTTACCCTTTAAATCTTCCTGTGGGAACAACAACCGGAAAGTGAAGGCAGTCAGACCAACTAAAATTATAGAAAGTACCACGTAATTAGCAACTGTTTTTCTTATGCTCTTCATAAAACTTATAATTTTCAGATGCCAAAAGATAAGAATAAAATCTTTTATTTCTGCCAATAATTTAAGGTATAAGTTGTAATTTGGAATCAGACTTGATTAAGAAAATAATATAACCCCTGCATAATAATATAATGAAGATCAACATTTTCTGGCTTAGAAGAGACTTGAGGCTTGAGGATAATACAGCATTGAATCATGCACTTGAAGAAGGATTACCAGTATTGCCGGTATTCATTTTCGATATAAATATCATTGATGAACTTCCTGCCGATGACCCCAGAATAAGTTTCATTTATTACACACTTTCCTCAATAAACAGCGAACTTCGGAAATCAGGCAGTTCAATATGCATTTTGAAGGGTGATCCGGTATCAAGATGGAAAGAACTGACAGCATCATTTGATATTAATGCAGTATATGTCAATAAAGACTACGAACCATATGCCATCAGTAGGGACAAAGCAGTTGAAGCTTTTCTCAGAGAGATGAAAATACCATTCTTAATGTTTAAAGATCAGGTCATTTTTGAAGAAGGAGACATTGTCAAATCAGATAACAAACCATATACTGTTTTCACCCCTTACAAAAAGAGATGGCTCCAGAAATTTACAAGTTCCGGACTTGAAGAGAACCCGGACAGTATTGGTATAAATTACAATAATTTCCTTAAAAGAAATTTTGCCTTCCCTGCACTTAGCGAAATAGGATTCAGGGAAAGTACCATCAAAGTCCGGTCATATGACCTTTCAGTTATAGATGATTATGACAAATACCGTGATTTCCCGGCTATTAAAAGATACTCTGAATAATTACAGGTGATGGATTCTGGGCGCTTGTTGCCCATCGCTAGCGCGGATTTGCAATCCGTGCTGAAAGCTGGCGCCGATTTACCTTCGGACTTCGACCGACATAGTCGGCTACGTCCGACGAAGTCGGTGAGTTCCCTTCGTCCGGTTGACTTTGTCGAGCGGGGATCCCTCAACACTTTTATGGCATTTTATTTTTAAACCGGGCTGTTGAACCTTTCAGAAAATCCCTTGTTGTTTAATTTTACTAACTTTGTAAAACCAAAAACATGATAAGATGACATTAATTGCCCCCGTTCCCATTGTTGAAATGGATGGCCGAAATCTTTATTACACATTTATTGCCGGAGCGAGAAAAGTAATTGAACATCAGATTGAGCTTAACAAAATAAACGTGTTCCCGGTGAACGATGGTGATACCGGCACCAACCTTGCCTCAACTATCAGATCGGTAATTGAATCGATTCATCCGCACAGATCATACAAAATCACCGCCGACAGGATAGCTGAAGCAACCATATTAAATGCCAGAGGCAACTCCGGGATAATCTTTGCACAATTTTTCTACGGACTGAGTAACGAAACAGGCGATTATAAATCTGTTACAATGAAGCAGTTTGCTGATAGCATTGAGCGTTCAGTCAAATACATTTATGATGCTGTGGCAAATCCTGTTGAAGGAACGATGCTTACCGTTATAAGGGAATGGGCAGATTATATTCACGAAAGCTGTAACAGTTTTCACGACTTTAATAATCTACTCTTAAGTTCACTTGAAATTCTGAAAAAATCGCTTCTTGAAACAAAAACAAAGCTTAAAGTACTGGCAAAAAACAATGTGGTAGATGCCGGAGCAAAAGGATTTGTTCTGTTTGTTGAGGGTATTATCGAATTTATTCATTCCAGGAATGTTAAGGAGCTGGTAAGATCAAAAACGGAATCAGTTTCTTTCCCGAAAATAGAAGAGGTTATCTCAGAAAAAGTCGATTTCAGATATTGTACAGAAGCATTGATAAAAGACAGTATCCTGGATAACAAATCACTTATCAGCACTCTGGAAAAATATGGAGATTCGGTGGTTGTTGCCGGTTCTGATAAAATCAGGCGAGTACATCTGCATACCAATAATCCTGCAGAGCTGTTTGATAATCTGAGAGGGACAGGTACAATAACTTTCCAGAAAGCTGACGATATGATCCGCCAGAGTGAGGTTGTTTTCAACCGTAAATGGAAAATAGCCCTTGTAACAGATTCAACATGTGATCTTTCTGATGAAATGATTGACAACTACCAGATAAATATGTTGCCGATCAATATAAATTTCGGAGAGAATCACTATCTTGATAAAATAACTATTCAACCCGAACAGTTCTATTCTCTTCTAAAGGAAACTCCTTATTACCCCAAATCCTCGCAGATAAATGAAAAGGCCTTTATAAATCTTTATTCACACCTTGCTTCGCACTATGATTCTGTTATAGCGATCCATCTCAGCGATAAATTCAGCGGCACATTTAACAGCAGTCTGAAAGCTGCACAGACAGTAAGTGAGGAATTCGGCAAGCCTGTTTCAGTACTGAATTCAAAAAGTATTTCCGGGGCTCTTGGTTTAATAGTATTACGTACCGCACAGGCAATAGAGGCAGGTTATTCACACGACCAGGTCGTTACAATGGCAAAGAAATGGATCAGAGATACACGTATATATGTAAGTGTCAGAACGTTAAAATATATGGTGCGTGGAGGAAGGGTCTCTGCATTCAGAGGATTAATAGCCAGAGCGCTTAATATTAATCCTATTGTATCTGTTGATGAGACGGGCAAAGCCATTGTTTTCGATAAAGCTTTCAACCAGAAAGCCAATATGGAAAAGGTTATGAAAAATATTAGATCACTTATCCAAGGTAAAGGTATCTGGAATTATATAATTATGCATGCCAATAATGAGAATGCAGCCCGGTGGTATTCGAATAAGATGGAAGAACTAACCCTGAAAAAACCTGCTTCAGTAGTCAATATTTCACCGGTGATAGGATCTCATGCAGGAATAGGAGCTGCTTCAGTGGCCCTTCTTTTCGAATAACAAATAAATTTCATGTCATTCTTTCAGATCTATCTTCAGGCTTTTGTTGTTATCATGATCTTTATGACTACTCTATGGATCATAAGTGTGATCTTAAAAAATGCCGGTATAGTTGATATTTTCTGGGGGCCTGGATTCATTCTTGCCGCCGGATTCTACTTTATCAATACCTATGGACTTGAGCTTAGAAAGATTGTCCTGCTTACAATGGTAGTCATATGGGGACTTCGCCTGTCAGTTTATATTGCCTGGCGTAACCGTGGCAAAGGTGAAGATTTCCGTTACCGGCAATTCCGGAAGACGTATGGAGAACAAAGGTACTGGTGGATAAGTTTCTTCCAGGTCTTTCTCCTCCAGGGCATACTCATGTGGCTTATTTCTGTTACCCTGCTCGGTGCACAATATGACGGAAATGATAAAGAATTAGGTATTCTTGATTTAGCTGGCATGCTCCTCTGGATAACCGGTTTAACATTTGAAGCAGGAGGCGATTTGCAGATGGCCCGGTTCAAAGCCGATCCTGTCAATAAAGGTAAAGTTCTCAACAGGGGATTCTGGCGCTATACACGTCATCCCAATTATTTCGGAGATTCGTGTGTGTGGTGGGGATATGGATTCATATGCCTGGCAGCAGGCAGCTATCTGCCAGCTCTCGGATCTGTTCTGATGACCGCCCTCATTATTAAAGTATCGGGTGTGGCAATGCTTGAAAAAACACTTAAGAAGGATAAACCGGAATATTATGAATATATTAAAAACACCAGCGCTTTCTTCCCCTGGTTTCCAAAGCACCGGGATTCTTTGTGAGAATTTACATCTTACCCTAATTATTAGTAATTTAGAAGGATAAATGCTTTGATACTAATCTCAGCACACAATGTCGAAACTTGCCGGAATCGTAACAATATTTTTTCTGGCCTTCTCAATGGGCGCCGAAAATTTTTTATACTCCCAGGAAAAGAATGATACTTCATTTATCAACAAACAAAACAGGGATGCATTAATAAATGCCCGGAGGAATCCTGACATTTCAATATTAATCGCACATCAGGCTCTTTCATCATCACGGCGGAATAACTATCAGAAAGGGATGGCTGATGCGTACCTTGCCCTTGGTACTGCATGGCTGGCAAAATATAACAGGGGAGATAGTGCACATTATTATAACCAGCAGGCTTTCAATCTGTATAAAATATTGGATGATAATAGCGGCAAAGCCAGAGCCTGTTACGGATTAGCCTATGTTTACAGTTTTAAAGGTGACCTTGGTGAATCAGAGAGGTACAGCGAACTCAGTTTAACCTACTTTGAACAGGCAGGCGAAAAACGAGGGATGATCAATGCGTACAGCGCTCTCTCCTACCTGGCTAAACAGCAAAAAGACTTCAGTACAGCACAGTCTTATATTCAGAAAGCCATTGAAACAGCCGGTTCGATACAGGACACACTGCCCCTGGCCGATGCAAAAAACAGCCTGGGTAATATCTACAAGGACATGGCACTGTTTAAACAGGCTATCGATGCTTATTTCGAGGCTTTACTTCTATGGGAACTTACAGGTGATTCCAGCGGGATCTCAATAGCATATGGCAGTATCGGTTTAATGTACTATTATCAAAAAGAATGGGATCAGGCTCTTGAATTCTGCTTCAAGAAACTACCCCTGTCAAACGCTGCAGGAGACCTTTGGGAAGTTAGCAAAACATATAATACCATATCGCAGATTTACAACGCCAAAACAGAACACGACAGTGCACTGCTTTATCTGCGCAAAGGCCTGAAGCTGAATAATGAGATGAACTATCCCACAGGTATTGCAGCATCGTACCATAATATTGCGACTACTTTTCTGCTTATACCTGAAATCGATTCAGCCTTTTACTATATTGACAAGGCCGTCTCACTTGCCAGGCAGATAGATGATCCTGCCCTTGTAAATTATTATGTTACCCTGGGAAATGTTTACAAAGTTAAGGGAAATTACTCTGAAGCACTAAAGAATACTCTTGCTGCCTATAACCTGGGTAAGAAACTAAAGCTTCCTATGGTACTTTATGAATCATCAGCATTATTAAGTGATATCTACAGTCGGCTGAACCGTAGCGATCTGGCATATAATTACCTGAAAGAATATCAGCAATTAAGCGACAGTATCAGTAATGATGAATTCCTAAAAAGGGTGACTCGCCTTGAAATACAATATGATTTCGATAAAAAACAGAAGGAGGCAGAATATGCGCGGATGGAAGAAAGGATCCTCAACGAGAACCGTATCAGGCAACAAAAACTTGTAATGAAAGGCCTGGTAATTCTGCTGGTTCTTGTGGCTCTCATCTCCTTTCTTTACATACGTCATAACAAGCTACGCAGCCAGTATGCCCGGATCGACCTGGAGCAACGGTTACTCAGGGCTCAGATGAATCCGCATTTCATTTTTAACTCCCTGTGTGCGGTCCAGGATTTTATACTTGCCGGGAAACCCCAAAAGGCTAATACTTTTCTTACCAAGATAGCCAGGTTAATGCGAAATATCCTTGAAAACTCGAGAGAGGAATTTATCCCTCTGGATAAAGAGATTGAAACTATAAGATTATATCTCGATCTCCAGCAGCTAAGGTTTGAAACAGAGTTTGAATACAGAATTGTACTGGATGAATCGATTGATCCGGAAAATATTTCCATACCACCCATGCTTACCCAGCCCTGTGTTGAAAATTCAATTGAGCATGGCCTTCTCCCTTCAAAAGAGAAGGGACAGCTGAACATCGCTTACAGCTTCAGTAACGGACTGATGATGCTTGAAGTGACAGATAACGGTGTCGGTAGAAAAGAGGCAGCATCAAGGGCTTCAGGTAAAACAAAAAAGCAATCCATCTCTACACAACTAACAGCTCAAAGACTGGAACACTTCCGGAAGACAATGAGGGAAAAAAGTATCAGCTTTGAAATAACCGACCTGTATGAGCAAGAACGCGCAGCTGGTACAAAAGTTGTAATGATGCTGCCTTATAAGAAGATTTACACATGAAATTGGTGAGTATTAAACAATATAACTATCAGCTTTAACAAAAAGAAATATTCCTGTGCTCGAAAATCAATTATTTGCCCCAACCCTAAAGGGAGTAATTGATTTTGGCTGCGCCGAGCTCCTCCGCTTCGCGGAGCCGGTTCTTCGCACCCTTTAGTGTAAGGAGCAAACGAAGAAAATTAATAAATTTTTGTTTTAGATTCATGATAGTCAATTTTATAATAAAGATATGAATGCCATTATTATAGACGATGAACTTACTGTCAGGAAAACCATTAAAACATTGGTTCGCGAACACTTTTCTGATATTGAAATCCTGGCATCTGCCGGTTCCATCGAAGAAGGATACCAGGCAATTACCATGCATAAACCCGATCTCCTGTTTCTCGACATAGAGCTGCCTGATGGCACCGGCTTTGAACTCCTGAAAAGAGTCTCCCCAGTCACTTTTAAGGTGATTTTCATTACGGGTCACCAGGAGTATGCTCTTGATGCAATAAAAGTGAGTGCACTCGACTATATTTTAAAACCAATTGATACTGATGAGCTCTGCCGTGCAGTTAACAAAGCACAGGAGGTTATAAGCCACGATGAACAACTTCTTAAAATGCAGGCACTCAACGAAAACCTACAAAGCAAAAAAGTCCTGAAACGGATCATACTACACACTTCTGAACATCTGCAGCTTGTTTCTGTATCAGATATAATCCGTGCGGAGGCCGACAGCAACTACACGCGGTTCTGGCTTTCAGGAGGACAACGTATAATGGTTTCACGGACTATAAAGGAATTTGCCGCTCTTCTTTCCGGTTCCGGTCTTATACGAGTCCACCAGTCGCACTTAGTTAATATAAATTTTGTCGATAAATATGTCAAAAAGGGAGGCGGGCATCTTATTCTAAAAGATGGTACAGCAATTCCTGTCTCTCCCAATCTTAAGAAACAGGTTCTTCAGGCCTTAACCGATCATTTGTACGAGTAAATGTCGGGAGCAGAAAAACCATCAGGGATTGATTGGGCGCCGATACTAATTCAGAAGGCCTCTATACTCATTTACTCTTGACTTACCATGTCTTATAGGTGTAACTTTACTGAAAAAACAATAGAATTATGAAACATTCAGTATTTTTTTTAATCTTCATTAGTGCTTTAATGTTTCTCTCATCTGAAGCTACGGCGCAGGTGAAAGTAGATCTTAAGGGCAGGGTGAACCGTGAGGCAGACAAACGTGCCAAGAAGAAAACTGAAGAGGCAGTGGATGCTGGTTTTGATAAACTCGAAGAGGGTATAAAAGGCATCTTCAAGAAAAAAAACAAAAATGACACAGACCAGGGCGAAGATGTTGCCGCAGAAGGCAACGAGGAAGCCGGTGCAACAGCAGGTAATCAATCCGGAGGCGGAAAAGGCAGCAATGCAGCCTCGCCAACACTTTCATGGAGCAAGTATGACTTCGTTCCGGGTGACAAGATCATCTTTGAAGATATCCAGGAGAATGAGGAAAACGGCGAGTTCCCTTCAAGGTGGGACCTTGTTGAAGGGAGAGTAGAAAATGCCGTCTTTGATAACAAGAATGTTATCTACTTTATGACTGCTTCCTCCAAAATTATTCCTTATCTGAAAAATCGTGAACACGATTATCTTCCTGATGAATTCACACTCGAATTCGATGCATGGTTTGAAACAGATGAATATACAAGTTATATTATCTGGTTCAGGGATGTAAAAAATCAGGAAAATGCTCCCGACGAATTATATTATCAGATCTTTAGTGTTACTCCGAATAGTGCCGCGACTTTACACAATAAAAACAAAGGTATATATCCGAATAAAGACTACGAATGGAACACAGATGATGAGCCCAGCTTTTGGCGTCATGTTTCTGTCTCTTTTAACCGTAGGGCACTTAAAGTATACCTTGATGAAACCCGCCTGCTCAATGTTCCCAACATGGAGATAAATCCTATGGGGATTACTATCGGTATTGACAATTTTGGAACTGCTGGAGTCAAAGGCATCAATAGATTTATTAAAAACATACGTATTGCCGAAGGTGCTGTAAAATTATATGATAAGCTTCTGCAGGATGGAAAGATTATTGCCAACGGTATTCGTTTCGATGTTAATAAGGCAACCCTTAAACCCGAATCAATGGGTGTTATTAACACTATCTTCCAGCTTATGCAGGAACACCCCGAGCTAAAATTCAGTGTTGAGGGTCATACCGACAGTGATGGTGATGATGCTTTCAACCAGACACTCTCGGAACAGCGCGCATCTGCAGTGATCATCGCCCTGACAGAAATCGGTATTGATGCCGGTCGCCTAACGTCAAAGGGCTGGGGCGAAAACAAGCCTCTGGACACCAACGCCACCCCCGAGGCCAAAGCCAATAACAGGCGGGTAGAATTCGTGAAGATATAGCGCAATACCTGGTATTTCAGAGAGTATCACAGTTACAATAAGAAAATCCGGAAATTAAAAAGGTGCAATTATGAAAAATTATGAAATTATCCGAAGGAAAAATGCGAGGCAGTTATTAAAAAAAGTTTCTTTAGTTGCCTGCCTGGGCTTCGCCGGTTTCAGCCTGCCTTTTTCTCATGGACAGAAGGTGTCACGACTGAAAATTACTTCTGCACAGCAGGTTAAAACGGCACACAAGACTTTTACGCCAGTGAAAGCTTCTGAAATGGAACTTAAAAACATCAGGGAGGCCTTAACGTTTACAAGGTCAACATCTTCAAAAAGCCTTCCCAAGATAAAGCAGGCTGCAAAGACTTCCCGGGTGATTTATCCGATTGAAGTAACCTCCCCTGCAAATAACGATGTATGGGAAGCCGGGAGGGAATACATTATTAAATGGGAATATGGTGGAAGTGATGATGTCAGGATCGATCTGCAATCAGCATCAGCAGGCAAGCCGAAGGCACAATATCCAATTGTTAGCCAGGCGCCCAACACTGGTACTTATCGTTTTAGAGTACCCTATAACTGGATCATAGATCCCTATGGTTATGTGGTCAATATACAAACTTTAGAAAGCAAACAGAGCAGATCCAGTCAGGGTACAATAACTGTTTACACCCAGCCCGTTGATCTTGAATGCAGCATCGTGGATACAAAGCTGAAGAGGCAAACGACCAGTTACGTGTTTTATGTAGAACGTAAACGCTGGCTGGAATTTAATGTCTTAATGAGGAACAAAGGGGTACAAAGTCCTGTCACCATACAAAATGTCCTGGTCAGGCTTATAAAGCAACCGGAAGGTGTGGTTGTTGCCCAGGAGGAATGGGGATTCAGCGGCATTTATCATCACGATTGGTACAAATTGTCTGAACCAATAAAATTTAATATTAGCAATATAGAGGCAATGGTATATCCTCCTTTCAGAGATGAGGATATCAATTTCGAAGCCGGCAATTACCGTCTTGAAGTTGAGCTTGATCCTCAAAATAGTCTGAGGGAAAATCCAGAATGCAGGTATGATAACAAAGATGTGCATCTCTGGTTAATAAAATGATACAGGTTTATCACTAAACCAGCTATTGAAGATGGATTTTAACATCCGGCCAGAGTGTCAGCTCAGCAATCTTCCTGTGCAGGCCATTGCTGCTCACCGGCCTGATGGCACAATGGGCCTTATGGGAGAGTATACAGAGGTGCCGCCAACAGATCATATACCGAGCACAAGAACTATCCTATCGAAAACGAATACTCAGAAAAGATCGGTGACTCTTCCTATGGATCCTCGGTCACAGTCTACATCTTGCAACAGCCAGGCGATGAAATGGATAATCCGAATGACTGCTTTTAACATAATTTTTACCCCTGGAGGAGTTAATTTTCTTCTGGCAGGTGACACGTAAAAAGAAACGTTTATAATATAATAAATTATCATTCTTATACTTTGGAAATCATGAAAGAATTAATTGCCTTAACAATTAGTCTCTTTATCCTGCCTAAGCTGACAGGTCAGGAGCCTACTCTGAAACCTTACGGGATCAAATCAGGAATTATTGAGTACACCTATTCGGGTGATAAAACGGGCAAGGGAACACTCTATTTTGACGACTACGGAACAAAGAGTGCCATGTATGCCGAAACTGTATCGTATGGCGAGGCAACCAAAGGTTGGGTAGTCTCATACGGCGACTACCAATATATGTGGGACCCTTCGTCTGGTGAAGGAATGAAAATGCAGAATCCACTTATTACATGGATAAAGGAATCTTCAAAGGAAGATATTGAATCATTCACCGAGGCAACATATTCCCAGATGGGAATGGTTAAAAGCGGAACTGAAATGTTCTTGGGCAAAGAATGTAATGTAATAAAAGGAAATATGGGCAGGGTTCTTATATGGAACGGGATCCTCATGATGATGGATATCAAGATGGGTGCTTATGAATCAGGTCAGAAAGCCACATCAATAAAAACAAATATCCCCGTGGAAGCAAAATATTTCATACTCCCTGAAAACATAAAGTTTTCAGAAATGCCAACGTTCTAATCCTGATGAAAATATCTGAGCTAATTCAAAATTCCTGCAGAATAAATATCTTTAGCATATGAATTAACCAGTTGAACATATGTTTTTAAAGTGGATTCTGGTATTGTTAATAATTATTGTTCCGGTTACAAAAAAACGGCAATCGGAACCTCCATATGGCTTGATGGTCGAATTTATCAGGGAACCCTCCGGAGTAAGAATACTTGATCAGCAGCCAGAGTTCAGCTGGATCGTACCTGATGATGCAAAATCACAGACTGCTTATCAGATTCTTGTTTCTTCATCAATAGAAAAACTTGAGAATAATATTGCCGACATCTGGGACAGCAGAAAAACCTATGGTTCCCAATCCTCTGAAGTTGAATTAAGAAGATCCGTCCTTGCTGAAAATTCAACATATCACTGGAAAGTAAGAATCTGGAATAATAAAGACAAACCATCACCATATTCAGAAGCTCAGACTTTTGCAACCGGCAGACTTGAAGATTATGCCACAACCAGGAATAAATTCCAGGCAACATTAATCAGGCCCAAAAAAATAATAAAGACCGGATCAAATAGTTATTTCATTGATTTCGGCAAGGATGCTTTTGGCACACTGATCCTTGAAATAATACCTGCTGCCAGGGATACCCTGATAATCCACCTTGGAGAAAAAACAGATGGTGACAACAGAATTGACCGGGATCCCGGAGGTACTATCAGGTATCAGAAAGTGTTGGTACCTGTTGAACAAGGGAAAACAAATTATACCCTGAACCTGCCTCCCGACAACAGAAATACCGGTCCCGCAGCAATACATCTACCCGACTCGATTGGAGTAATTACACCTTTCAGATACTGTGAAATTGAAAACTGCAGTTTTGAACTAAAACCCGGGAATATCGCACTAAAGGCATACTGGTACTATTTCGATGACGGAATGAGTTCATTTGAAAGTACGGATACGATACTTAACCTGGTGTGGGAAATATGCAAATACAGCATCAAAGCTACATCCTTTGCGGGGATCTATGTTGATGGCGACAGGGAAAGGATCCCCTATGAGGCTGATGCTTATATCAACCAGCTGGGGCACTATTATACTGACCGGGAATATTCCCTGGCACGACTGACAAATGAGTATTTTATCAAGCATCCCACATGGCCGACTGAATGGATACTGCATACTGTCCCGATGTTTTACTACGATTTCATGCATACCGGGAATATTGAGTCAGTTAACCGTTATTATGAAGAATTAAAACATAAAACACTTATCAGTCTTGCAAGGGAAGATGGCCTTATCAGTTCAAAAAAAGTGACCGGTGAGATTATGACAAGCCTGGGTTTCTTAAATGCGAAGGATAGGATCAGGGACATAGTTGACTGGCCCCCGGCCCAGAAGGATACCGGATGGAAACTGGCCACTCCCGAGGGGGAAAGAGATGGTTATGATATGATCGAAATAAATACCATGGTTAACGCATTTCATTACCGGAACCTGGTCTTAATGGCTGAGCTTGCCGGGTACCTGAGAAAAGATGTTGACTCCCTTCTTTACAGAAACCAGGCATTAAAGGTTAAAAACAGTGTTAACGAAAAACTCTTTGATAAAACCAGAGGGATCTATCTCGACGGAGAATTTTCTCAGCACTCCTCCCTGCATGCAAATATGGTTGCCCTGGCATTTGACCTGGTCACTGAAGAACACAAAAGATCTGTTATTGATTTCATTAAATCGAGGGGGATGGCTTGTAGTGTATACGGTGCACAATATCTGCTTGAAGGGCTCTATAAAGCAGAAGAGGCTGACTATGCTTTCAATCTATTAACAGCCACTGACGACAGGAGCTGGTGTAACATGATCCGTTCCGGTTCAACCATCACGATGGAAGCCTGGGATATGAAGTACAAACCCAACTCCGACTGGAACCACGCCTGGGGAGCAGCTCCGGCCAATATCATTCCGGGGTATATGTGGGGCATAACTCCTGCTGAACCCGGTTTTTCCAGAGCAGTGATCAAACCGCAGCTAAGTAGTCTTTCCTTTTCTAAAATAGAAGTTCCGACTATCCGTGGCATAATTAAGGCGGAATATAAAATTTCGAATAATTTTAAAGAATATTCGATTACTATTCCGCCCAATATGGAATGTGATTTTGTAGTTCCGCAAAGCCAGACAGGAACTGTTATACTCAACGGGAAAAAGGTCAAAATAGAAACAGGAGTAATAAGGTTAAAACCAGGAAATAATAAAATAGTATTTAAAACTAAAAGTAAGATATCAAACTGAAAAATAAAAAGTATGAGAAAAGTATTGTCTTTTGTTGGTATAATGGCCTTTTGCCTGATTGAGTTCCAATGTCAGAATAAATCAACAGGGAAGACATTCAAAGCCGATGTGATCGTCTATGGCGGAACCTCATCAGCAGTTACTACAGCTGTACAGGTTGCCAGGATGGGCAGATCTGTACTGATTGTATCTCCCGATAAACATCTTGGGGGTATGTCTTCTTCAGGACTGGGCTTTACCGATACCGGTAACAAAGAGGTCATTGGAGGACTGGCCCGGGAGTTCTACCAGCTTACCTTTGACCATTACCAGAAGCCTGAGTCATGGAACTGGCAAAAACAATCCGAGTACGGCAACCGTGGTCAGGGGAATCCTGCCATAGACGGTGAGAAACGTACTATGTGGATATTTGAACCTCATGTGGCTGAAGAAGCTTTCGAAACAATGATAACACAAAATAATATTACTGTTTACAGGGATGAATGGCTCAACCGGCAAACAGGAGTTGTTAAAAAAGACGGCAGAATAATATCAATCAGGACCTTAAGTGGTAAAATCTTTAAAGGTAAAATCTTCATCGATGCAACTTACGAGGGCGATTTAATGGCATCTGCAGGTGTCAGTTACCATATGGGTCGTGAGGCAAATTCGGTTTATAACGAAACATGGAATGGAGTTCAGAAAGGAGTTTTTCACCATGGCCATTATTTCAAGGATAATATTGATCCGTATAAAATCCCCGGTGATCCCTCAAGCGGACTTCTACCCCGTATTTCACCGGAAACTCCGGGAGAAAACGGCACCGGTGATAATAAAATACAGGCTTACTGCTTCAGGCTCTGTCTGACTCAACATCCTGATAATAAAGTGCCAATAGCAAAACCTGAAGGTTATGATAGCACCCAGTATGAGCTTCTGGCAAGATTATCAGAGACAAGGTGGGATGAGTTCTTCGGTAAATATGACCCGATCCCGAATCTGAAAACTGATGTAAATAACCATGGCCCTTTCAGTTATGACAATATCGGGATGAACCGGGATTACCCGGAAGCCTCTTATGAAAGAAGAAGAGAGATAATAAAAGAGCACGTGACTTATCAGAAAGGATTGCTTTATTTTACGGCAACAGATCTTCGTCTGCCTGCATGGGTAAGGGAGACAATGAATTCATGGGGATATTCAAAGGACGAATTTGTGAATAATGGTTACTGGCCTTACAATATTTATGTAAGGGAAGCCCGCCGCATGCTGGGTGAATATGTAATGACAGAAAATGATGTCCTTGTTAAAAGACCTGTACCCAGGCCTGTTGGAATGGGCTCATATACAATGGATTCTCATAACGTTCAAAGATATATTACTCCCGAAGGCTTTGTGCAGAATGAGGGAGATATTGGTGTAAGGGCACCAAAGCCGTATCAGATCGATCTGGGTTCGATAATGCCAAGAAGGGAGGAGTGTGAAAACCTCCTGGTGCCTGTCTGTGTCTCGAGCTCGCATATAGCTTTCGGGTCAATCAGAATGGAGCCGGTATTCATGATCCTTGGTCAGAGTGCGGGTACTGTTGCATCACTGGCTCTTGAGAACAGGAAAAGTATACATGATCTTACATACGATGAGATAAGAAAACAGCTTATTGATGATGGGCAAATTCTGGAGTTTTAATCTTACCCCCTGAGAACCCATTCTAAATTAAAAAAAAATGACTTTTCTTTCTTCATAGTGTATCTTTGAAGATGGATGGAGACATAAAAATTTTATCACAATATGATTGCGATAATTATTTCTACCATACTCATTATAATATTTTCCCCTTTAATAATTTAATCCCAATTCACTAAATAACTAATAGATATAAGATAATATTATCAATCATCTGCTTTTGATTTTAATATGGAGTCACCTGAAAATCCATAAAAGAGTAAGGAGTGTAAGCTGAAAAACTTAAGAGTAAGCGCCATTAAATCAATCTGATCATGAAAAAACTGTGCCTGTTGATTACAGCAATCTGCCTACTGTCATTCAGTACTGCACAAGCCCAGCTTGGAAAAGGAACAATTATGACTGGTGCTGCCTCAACAATTAGTCTGGGTGGTGCCTGGGGCTCTGAACTGATGAGCCTTGGATTTATTTCCAGCAATGACGATTATAAAGAAACTCTATTAAACATTTTGCCCAGAGGAGGTTATTTCGTAATGGATAACCTTGTAGTTGGTTTGGATGTTATTTTAAGTTTATATACCGAAAAAAGTAGTGATGCCGATTATAAATGGACTCAGAGTATGCTCGGTGTGGGACCTTTTACAAGGTATTATTATCCTCTGCCAACAATTTACCCTTTTGGTGAGTTTAGCATGATTTTTGGTTCAGAGCTGGATAAATATAAATCCGGGAGTTATGAAGATGAAGATAAATGGAATGTATTGATGGTTGAATTGGGAGGAGGGGTTGCTAAACCAATTGGCGACAGAGCAACATTGGATGTAATGGCAGGTTACTCCCGTGTAGTTAGAAAATACACGGATGCAGTTGAAGATGGCAAAGAAACTTGCTCAGGGTTAATAATAAAAGCAGGATTTACAATATATTTTGGATTATTATAGTCATCTGAATTTCAAATTAACTTACTGTTTCTGTCCTGATCATAATAAGGTCCGGCATGTCGGACCTTTTATATTTTTGTTTTGCTGGTTTTATGAGATCTGCATACAATCATTATATTTATGCTTTCAAACAAGCCGGTTAAAAATGATTAGATCCCATAATATCATTCTTGCTCTTCTGATTTTTCACCATGCTGTTTTGTTTTGCCAGCCTGATTCAACTTCCTCCGATAAACAGGCAATAGTTATTAACAGGCTCACTCAGTCCATAAACTTCGATGGGATACCTGACGAAGAAGCGTGGAACCCTGTTACTCCTTTAAAAATGACTATGCATTCACCTGTATTCGGCAAGGAACCAACAGAAAAGACTGATGTCCGGATAGCATACGATGACAGGTATCTGTACATCGGTGCAATGCTTTATTACCAGGACCCAGATATGATAATGTCAGCCAGCTTTAAAAGGGATTATGAGGGAGTAGGCGGTGACTGGTTCGGCATACTGCTCGATACTTACAATGACAAGGAAAACGCCGTTGCATTTCTTACGAGTCCTGATGCCCTAAGGTTTGATGCAAGCATTCAAAAAGATGCAGTTATGTATCACCCCGATCAGATGCCAATGAATCTAAGCTGGAACACTTTCTGGGATGTACTTACAAAAAAGGATTCAAAGGGTTGGTCAGCAGAGATCAGGATTCCTCTTTCCAGTCTCCGCTTTCAGGAGATAAATGGTGAAGTAAGAATGGGCTTAACTGTTGAAAGATGGATCCCCTCAAAAAATGAAATTGACCTTTATCCTGCAATTCCGCCCAACTGGGGTCAGACTTCACCCATGAAACCATCACAGGCACAGGAGGTAACATTCCGTGGTATTAAACCTGACAAACCACTCTATATCGCCCCTTACTTTCTTGCGGGATACGGGAGTAATTATGACCTTAATAATAATGAAACCGCTTATTATAAATCAGATAAGCCTGTATTGGAAGCCGGACTTGATATTAAACACGGTATCTCCGGCAATATGGTCATGGATCTGACACTGAATACTGATTTTGCCCAGGTTGAAGCCGATGATCAGCAATTCAACCTGACACGGTATTCACTTTTTTTCCCCGAAAAACGCATGTTTTTCCTCGAAAGAGCCAGTATTTTCGATTTCACTCTGGGTGGAAACAGTAATCTTTTTTACAGTCGCCGTATCGGTTTAAGTGATGACGGAGATCCTGTCCGTATTTATGGAGGAGCCAGAATCGTAGGAAGAATGGGCAAATGGGATGTTGGCTTACTGGATATGCAGACAGCACCACTGTGGATAAAGGATTCCGAAGGAATCAGAGAAAAGATCCTTCCTTCGGAAAATTTTGGTGTATTGCGGTTTCGACGACAGGTAATTAACGAAAACTCATATATAGGTACAATATTTACAAGCCGGTTGGGAATGAATGGTTCATATAACATTGCCTACGGTCTCGATGGCATTATACGTATTTTTGGTGATGACTATCTCGACTTCAAGTGGACCCAGACTTTCGAGAATGATACTGTAAACAACTCATTCAAACAACCATTAAGATTCGGAGCAGGCTGGGAAAGACGTTCAAGAAAAGGTCTTGGTTATAATATTGGTTATTCCTTCTCAGGGATCCACTTTAATCCGGGTATTGGTTTTGAAATGATGGATGACTATACAAGTATCAGGGCAGGCATGCAATATGGATGGATGCCGGCGGAGAATTCAAAACTTTACAGACATTCCCCTGAGGTAAGGATAAGCTACAGAGCATATGTCGAGGATGGTTCATTGATGACATTTTCGAGTTACACGGGCTGGTCCTTTCAGACAAAGGACCAGTGGCAATGGGATCTGTTTGTGGTTTACAATATCGAAAATCTGAAAGATAGTCTCGAGATTATTGAAGATGAATTATATATCAATCCGGTAAGGTATAAGTTCATTAATCTGAGGGGAAATCTCTCAACTCCGATGTCCAAACCTTTGTTTTTAATGTTAAGAACTGAAACCGGACAATATTATGACGGCATACGTTTTTCAATCCGTCTTCAGCCAACCTGGAATATTTCCAGGCATTTTGAATTTGGTGGTACATATAATTTTGATCATCTTAATTTTCCTGACAGAGATCTGAAAATGACAAACCATATTGCAGGTCTTAAAGTCCTTTACATGCTTGATACAAAATTCTCAGTTAATGCCTTTGTCCAGTATAACACTGCCTTAAATGAAATCATCACCAATCTCAGACTGAGGTATAATCCGAAAGAAGGAAATGATCTTTATCTGGTGTTTAATGAAGGCCGCAATACAAACCTGATCCGTGAAGTTCCGAACCTGCCCGTTTACAGTACAAGAGCAGTTATGCTGAAATATACATATACCTTCAATCTATAAAATCTGCTTATATCCCCTGTATCATTCCGAAATTATGAGATCCGTAATTTTAACTTTTAAGAGATAAAACAACTACAATAATCACGGACTGAATTGAAAATGAATAACCTGCAGTTATAAATATTTGTTGAAAACTTCAATAATATGTTAAATAATTATAAAATCATGCATGCTATTAATTTTTTTTAGTATTAAATTTGACAAAAACTATCTGGAATTCGTATAAGAGTAATTAAGGAGAGCCAGATAATATGCAGGAAGGCATAAAAAAGATTAACCTTAATTAATTAAAATAACTAAAACCAAATCACTATTAAAATCAAATTAAAATGAAAAAAATCACCAGATTTCTAGTGCTTGCAATTGTTATGTCTGCTTTTACGGCAGCGTCATTCGCTCAGGTATCAGCGACAGCTTCAGCAACAGCAACTATCCTTACCCCGATTGCAATAACTAATACTGTTGACATGGATTTCGGGTACCTTGCAGTAAATCCGACCCCCGGGACTTGTGTTCTTGCTCCGGATAATTCCCGCTCATCCACAGGTGGTGTTACATTGATGGCAGGAGGAACTATAACTGCAGCCAGTTTTGACATTACAGGCCTTGCTGCTGCTGTATATACAATTACTCTTCCAGCCGGAGTTACAACAGTTTCTGATGGATTGGGGAATACTATGACAGTTAACACCTGGACCAGTAATCCCACCCCCACAGGGACCCTCACGGGTGGTGCTTCAACCCTGACAGTCGGTGCCACATTGAACGTAGGTGCCAGTCAGCCAGAGGGAGTTTACAATACTTCAAATGCAGGTGGTAGTGGCGAATTTACTGTTACAGTAAATTACCAATAATAAGGTTTTAAGTATGTCAACACCTTCCACAGAATAATGATGAGGCTTTTTAAATTTTATTCCGGCCTGCTTTTTCTATTTGTTCTTGCTGAGATTGAGGTGCTTGCACAGGTCCCTACATCGGCCAGCGCAACAGGTCATGTTATTGCAGAGATTGTTCCTGTATTCTCTGCAAGTGAGACATCACAGCTGAATTTCGGACGTTTTTCCCCGGGACCACAGGGAGGTAAGATTATTCTTACTCCTCAAAACACTGTATCGGTTCTGGGAAGTGTCTTCAAAGGTACCGGCACACATAATGCTGCCAGTTTTTACGTAACAGGTGATGATGCTGCTGCATATTCAATAACATTACCAACAAGCCCTGTTGTTCTTACTCATACAGCCTCTGCTAAAACCATGATCGTGGATGATTGGATATCAGTACCTTCATCTGGTATAGGAACAGGCATGCTGCAGGATGGATACCAGATAGTATATGTCGGAGCAACCCTTAATATAGGTACACTGCATGATAATCCCGTGGGAATTTATACAGGAACCTATATAATAACATTTGACTTCTACTAACTGGATTGTATTTAAATCTTTACTCAATGCCTTTACGTAAATTTATATTTTACCTTAAGTTCCTTTGCCATCTTATGTTAAAGAGTTGTATGATCGCCCTGTCAGTGTTTTTGATCTTTACAATTCTTTCGGCTTTTAATGCATCTGCCCAGGGTAATCTTCTGATTACACCGAGAAGGGCTGTTTTTGAAGGATCAAAGAGATCGATGGATCTTAATCTGGCAAATATCGGACAGGACACAGCAACATATGCCATATCCATGATCCAGATCAGAATGAAGGAGGATGGAGGATTTGAGACAATTACAGAGCCGGATCCCGGTCAGAAATTTGCAGACCGGTTTATAAGGTATTTCCCTCGCTCAGTTACCCTGGGACCAAACGAAACCCAGGTAGTAAAGATACAGCTTATCAGATCAAACGAATTGGCGACCGGGGAATACCGGTCTCATTTTTATTTCCGGGCTGTACCTTTAATAAAACCGTTAGGGGAAGAAAAGGCCGTAAAGGATACAACTTCAATTTCAGTCAGGCTGACACCTGTTTTCGGCATCACAATACCTGTAATAATCAGAACCGGAGAATCAACAGCTAAAGTGAGTATTTCAGGCCTGGCACTGAATTTTGTGAATGATACTATCCCCTGGCTCAGTCTGGTATTTAACCGGACAGGAAACATGTCAGTCTACGGAGATCTGGCAGTGGACCATGTTTCACCTGACGGTAAAGTAACTCGTGTAGGTGTTGCAAATGGCGTTGCGGTTTATACCCCGAATACCCTCAGGCGGTTTAGCTTTAACCTATATACAATTCCGGGAGTTGATTACAGAACCGGAAAATTGCTGGTTTCTTACTCAGCACCTACAGATGTTAGGCCGGCCAGGTTTGCGGAAGCCGAGCTGCCACTTCGCTGAGAAAGTACTTTTGGAAGAATTATATTATCAGTAAATCATAAAGGTAATCGGATGAAAACGAACAGGCTTCTTATTGCATTGACATTTCTTTCGTTCTGTGCCGGCATTTCTTCACAGACAGTCGTTGTAACGGATGACCCGGCTTACACAACCGGGGATGCTTCTTCAGTACTCGATATCAAATCGACAACTAAAGGACTTTTAATTCCACGAGTGACCCTGACAGCTAATCTTGGCTCTCCCCTTCCGGTCACATCACCTGCTACAGGTTTGCTGGTATATAACGAAGGAGCAAATCAACCACTGGGATTTTATTATTGGAATGGAACCACCTGGGATATGCTTGTAACAGGTACAGGTAACTTTGTTGACCTTACAAGCAATCAGACAATAGGAGGAGTTAAGACTTTTTCTTTATTACCTGTTTTTTCGTCACTCACACAGGGATCAGTGCTCTTTGCATCAGCAGGTGGACAGATAGCTCAGAATAATGCAAACTTCTTCTGGGATAACACTAACAACCGACTGGGTATAGGAACAGGATCACCTGTTAATAAATTAACAATCGGAGATGCAAACCAGGAAGCTATCTCAAGAGATATACAAACAGGCAAACTGGCAATAATGGGAGGAACTTCTGAAGCGACAGGTGCCTATTTTCAGATCACTGGCGATCAGAATACCACTTCCCCTTATGAAGGAAGTGCAGAATTTGTAATCAGAAACCTGGCGAGATCCCAATTCGCTTTATTCAGTTATGATGGAGCGAGCACATGGAATCAGCGGCTTCAGCTAATGGGGCAGAACGGAAACACTTTTCTGGTTCCAAACGGCGGTGTAGTTGGTGTTGGATTAGCAACTTCAGTAACACCAACAGCAATTCTTCATCTGAAAGCCGGAACAGCCACAGCAAATACAGCTCCTCTTAAATTTACTTCCGGGACAAATCTGACTACACCAGAAGCAGGTGCGGTTGAATATGATGGAACAAACTATTATGTAAGTAATGCAGGAACTCGCTACACACTTGCTAAAACGTTAACAAATACTGGATTTTTAAACTTCCCATGGACAGCAGCACAGAATAGTTCCGATTTAACCATTTCAGTTCCAGGAGCTGAGCTTGGTGATGTTGTTGTTCTTGGTATTCCGAACGGCTCAACCAATACAAACTCAACTTTCACAGCATGGGTAAGTTCTTCTGGTAACGTAACTGTTAGATTCAACAACTATAGTACAGTAGGTCGTAATCCTGCTGGTGATACTTTCCGTGTAAGCGTTTTGAAATACTAAGATGAAAAAAGTCAGTTTTTCTATCCTTTTACTATCAATAGCAGCCGGATTTCATGGATTATCATTTGGTCAAGGTATAATAATTTCCTCAGGAGCCTATTTATTTAACAGCAACAACTATCTGATCCTAACCGGAAACTGGACTAACGACGGAACATTTACAGACTCTGGTGGAACTCTGATTTTCTCAGGCACCACACAATCTCTTGACGGTACTTCTGTTGCTCAGTTTAACAATATCACTGTTTCATCTGGCAGTACAACAACGGTTGTTACATCCGGCCAGACACTCAGCAGAATTCTGCTAAGCAATGGAACTCTGAACGCTGACGGAAACATCACTCTTCTTTCAACAGCCGTGCAGACAGCACTTATTGACGGCAGCGGTACAGGACAGGTTAACGGAAATGTTATAATGCAGAGGTATCTCCCTTCAGGATTTGGATATAAATATTTCAGTTCTCCATTCCAGGCTGCTACCGTAAATGAGTTTGGCGATGATATGGACCTGGGGGCTTCATTTCCCTCATTTTACCGATACGATGAAAGCAGAACAACTTCAGGATGGGTTAGCTATGTAAATCCTGCAGGCGTTCTAAATCCGATGGAAGGATATGCCGTCAATTTCGGCTCCTCTGCTGTTCCCATCACCGCCGACGTTACCGGTGTGGCTAATAACGGAACCCTGTCGCTGACTCTTTACAATAACAATAATACCTACACCCTGGGATTCAACCTTGTCGGTAATCCTTATCCATCCCCGATTGACTGGGATGCTGCCTCAGGCTGGACAAAAACAAATATTGATGATGCCTTATATTACTTCAAGGCGAGCACAACAGATCAGTATGGGGGTACTTACAGCACTTATATCAGTGGTGTTTCGAGCGACGGACTGGCGACTAATATAATACCTTCGATGCAGGGATTCTTTGTCCATGTGACTGATGGATCTTATCCTGTGACGGGTACACTCGGAATGGATAACTCTGTAAGGATAACAGACCTGACACACTCCTTTATAAAATCAGGCGATAATGAATCAAAGCCATTAATTCGTCTTACAGCAGATTTCACGGATGATTCTTCACCAGCCGATCCAACTGTGATCTATTTTGACAATAAAGCAGATACAGGATTCGACAGCAAGCTGGATGCCCTGAAACTGATGAATACCGACCTGAACGTGCCAAATCTCTATTCTATAAGTACCGATGAGTACAAGCTTTCCATAAATGCTTTACCATATGCTTCAGAGACTCCCTGTATAGTACCTCTCGGACTTAAAATTTACAAAAGTGGATATATTACTTTCAAAATAAGAGATATAGATGATGAATTTCCTGAGCAGGGGATCTATCTTTCTGATATTGTTGCAGGAATAGAGCAGGATCTGCTCCCCGACAATGAATACAGGATTTACCTTGAAGCCGGGGAATATTACAACAGGTTTTATCTTAACCTGACATCTATCCAAACGGATATACCTTATATACAAACTGAAAATAATCTTTTCTCGATATACAGCTCCAAAGGGATACTCATAGCAAACTTTAATATATTTCAGGGTGAAAAAGGACTTCTGCTGATTCACAGTCTTACCGGAAGCGCACTATTTATGTATAATATCTATCAACCGGGATACCACGAATTCAGCCCGGTAATAAAAGACGGAATCTATATTGCCACTTTTATCACCGGAAAAAGAAGGGGATCAAAGAAAATATTAATTCTTAATAGGTGAAATTTGTTTGCCATAGAAACATTTGTCGGACGAGGCTTATTTCCGTAATAACAGCGATCGTGCTTCTGTTTATCCTGAATCTTCCGTCAAAAGCACAGGAGCCTCCACCCCGTCCTGTTCAAGTTACAGTGACTGCCCAGATCCTTGGTTTTGGTGCTTTCTATCACGGACCTGTGGGAGGAACCGTGACCATTTATCCGGACGATTCACGATCTGCTACCGGTGATATAGTCTTGCTTGGTATGGGATATTTATTTTCTTCAGCACTTTATGAAATAATTGCCAATCCCGGAACAGTTATCTCTATCCTGAATGGTCCGGATGTCTCTTTGCCGGGAAATAACGGAGGATCACTCAATCTTCATATTGGCGACTCAGATCCTGTATCTCCATTTGTCACAACTGTTCCCTATGGGATTATAACATACATGAATATCGGAGGAACTATTACAGTTAGTAATTCAATTGCTAATCCGCCAGGCGATTATAGTGGCACTTTTGATATAACTTTAGTACAGGAATAATCAGTCGGACAAAGATATAAAGGGGAAAAAATAAAAATGCAAGTCAGAAAAGCATACTCCGTCAAATCATTATCAAGGTGTATGCGCGTAATGCTGACAAGTTATGTTTTTATTTTTACTTGTTTATTGCATATATTATCTTCATCGCAGGTTAATGCCCAGGAAGAACCGGAATATTATGAAATAGCAATTTTTCTTGAAATTCCGCGGGTAGGTGGTTTTGAAATTGATGTAGTGATCAGGGGTGAGGAGCTGTTTCTTCCTGTTACTGATCTGTTTGATTTTCTGAAGATCCGGAATATTCCTTCACCGGGATTGGAATCTGTTTCAGGTTTTTTCATCAGTCCGGAGGCTACATATGAGATAAACCGTACGGATAATATCATCCGCTACCAGGATAAGACATTTAATCTGGAACCGGGTGATCTGATCCGCACAGAATCAAATTTGTACCTGAGATCATCATATTACGGGCAGATTTTTGGACTGGAATGCATATTTAATTTCCGCACTCTCTCAGTTACAGTGAACAGTAAACTTGAATTACCATTGATACGTGAGATGAGGTTGGAGGAAATGCGGCGTAACCTTACCCGTCTTAAGGGTGAAGTAAAAGCCGATACAAATATCAGCCGGACATATCCCTGGTTTAAATTCGGGATGGCCGACTGGTCAGCTATAGCTACTGAAGAGATTAATGGTAAATCAGAAACAAGACTTAATCTTACTTTGGGATCAATGATAGCAGGAGGAGAAGCAACTGCATCAATATACTACAATAGCAGTGATCCATTCGCTGAGAAGCAGCAACACTACCTCTGGCGACGTGTTAACAACGATTTCAGGCCATTAAGGCAGGTAATGGCCGGAAAAATCTCAACACATGCAACTTCTTCGATATTCAACCCTGTAGTGGGAGTCCAGTTTACCAATACACCGACAACATTCAGACGGTCGTTCGGCTCTTATACACTCAGTGATAAGACTGAACCCGGGTGGATAGTGGAACTCTATATAAATAATGTACTGGTAGATTATGTAAAAGCTGATGCTTCGGGTTTTTTTACATTCGAAGTACCGCTGGTATATGGGAATTCCATTGTAAAGCTTAAGTTTTTCGGTCCCTGGGGTGAAGAAAGAACCCGTGAACAGAATATCAATATCCCGTTCAATTTTCTTCCTCCGAAAACTATGGAGTATACTGTTAGTGCGGGTATTGTTGAAGATACCCTTAAAAGCAGGTTTTCGCGTGGCAGTGTCAACTACGGTGTTACACGCAGCCTGACTGTCGGAGGCGGTGCTGAGTATCTTTCGTCATTGCCATCCAATCCGCTAATGCCATATTTAAATGCTTCGCTGAGACTGACTAACAACCTGCTGCTTACAGGGGAATACACATTAGGAGTCAGAGCAAGAGGGACACTTACTTACAGGCTGCCGTCGAATCTACAGTTCGATCTCAATTATACCTGGTATGATAAAGATCAGAAAGCCATATTCTATAACTACAGGGAAGAGCGTAAGGCAACAGTGTCAATGCCTCTGAAAATAGGAAAATTATCATCTTACCAACGACTCACAATATATCAGATAGTCTTCCCCGAGACAAAATATACCACAGGTGAATGGATGTTTTCCGGGTCGCTTTTCGGGATTAACACTAATCTGTCGACATATGGCCTGTTCCTAAGCGGTAAGAATCCTTACCTGTATAGTAACCTGTCTTTCGCATTCAGGCTTCCGGCCGGTTTTGTCCTTATGCCTCAGACCCAGTTCGGATACACTCCCATTGAGTTTCTGTCAGCTAAAGTAAGACTCGAAAAACATCTACTTGAGCATGCATATCTGAATATATCATATGAACAGAATTTCAGAAACGATCTGAAACTGGCAGAGCTGGGATTTCGTTATGACTTTTCATTTGCACAGACCGGACTATCCGTCAGGCAATCAAATAAAACCACCTCTTTCGTACAATATGCGAGGGGCAGCTTAATAAATGACAGAGAAACTAAGTATCTTGGTACCGATAATCGTCCTAATGTTGGCAAAGGAGGGATATCAATTATAGCCTACCTCGATTTGAACTCCAACGATAAGAGAGATCCGGGTGAACCCAAGGCTTATGGACTTAATCTGCATACTAATGGTGGCCGTATTGAAAAGAGTGATCGTGACACAACAATACGGATACTGGGTCTTGAACCTTATACTGATTGTTTCATTGAACTCGATCCCAACAGCTTTGATAATATTGCCTGGAGGCTGCCGAAACAGACACTCAGTGTCGAAGTAGATCCCAACATCCTTAAACCTGTAGAGATCCCTGTTATGGTTGCAGGTGAAGCCACAGGTATGGTTACCCTTGAAAAAGAGGGTGAGAAGAAAGGACTGGGACGGATTATAATAAGCTTCTACACTTCAAGTCTTAAACCTGTAGCGAAAACGCTTTCGGAACAAGACGGGTATTTCAGCTATTTCGGACTGGCTCCGGGTGACTATATTGTCAGAATTGATACAGCTCAGTTAAGAAAACTTGAAATGATTGCCGAACCGGACTCCCTGCAGTTCAGCATAGCAGCAGGTAGAGATGGCGATATTGTATACGATCTTGATTTTATGCTTAGAATGAAACATGTTGATACAACAGTTATTCCTCATGAGAAGCCGGTTATCAGGAAGGATACAACATTTACGATCACTCATGAATTAACCCAGGAACTTGTCACCATAAAAAACGACAGCCGGGCTATACAGCTTGGAGCATTCACACAGCGATCAAATGCTGAGGCTTATCGTCAAAAGCTCGAGAGGCTTCTGGATAAAACTGTTAGTATTATCATTGAAGACAACCTCTTCAAGGTACGTGTACCTGATCTTAAAGACCGTGAAGATGTGGATGAGGATATTGCTATTCTGCGCCAGAACGGTGTAACTGAACTATGGGTAATAAATCTGAGATCAAAACAGAGACAATGGATTCTCATAGAAAAGCAGGATACTGTAGTGAAAACAATAGAAACGGATTACAAAAAACACCTTCCAAGATTCACCCATGATATGGCAATCCAGGCTGGAGCGTTCCTTCAGGAGTCCATAGCTGTCGCTCTCAGGGAAAAATTAGCAATCATACTTGACAAACCGGTGGTCATTCTCCCTGAAAATGAATACCTTAAAGTTCGTATAACAGGATTTGAAAGCCTTGAAGAACTGGAAAAAATGATACAAACACTTCGCCTGATGGGATTGCGGGATATATGGATACCACCCGTCAGTATGCCGGAGAAGATAGTACAACCTGCTGTTGAGAAACCCGATACCACCATTAAACCGGTAGAGGAGAAGGTTGAAAGTCCTGCTGTTGAAGAGAAGCCAGCGAAGCCGGAACCAACCATTGCACTCCAGGTTGCAATTTTCAACAGACTTTCACAGGCTGTGCGTGCCCAGCGACGAATCACTTCCAGACTCAATCTCCCGGTAGAAATAGTCGAGAGATTTGATAACTACTATGTGATAGTCACCGGATTCTATACCCGGGAAGAGACCTATAAATATTATCCTGAACTGGCAGAGATTGGTTATCCGCGTATTACCCTCATTGAGAACTATAAAAAGCCATGATTATTCAACCAGAATAACCTGCTGCCCAAAAGAAGATCAGCAATATAAACAGGATATCACTTGACTATAATTTAAGGAAGACTTAACTTTATTTTCTCAAATCCGCGAAGCTTCATGGCTGGGAATTTCAAAAATCCAATTCAACTCTGGCAGGAATTAAAACAAAGAAAAGTTGTTCGTGTTTTCACAGTATATATTGCTTCTGCATTTGCTATTTTAGAGGCTGTAGATATTATATTTCCGCGCCTGGGATTCCCGCCCTGGGCCGATACACTGGTAATGATTCTTCTTGCAAGTGGACTTGTTATAGCAATTGCTTTTTCCTGGATTTTTGATATCACACCGGAAGGAATAAAAAAGACAGAGGATTTAAAAGAAATAAAAAAAGAAGATATTGCACCTGTTGATGTTGAGAAATCGTTAGTTGCTCAAAGGGATGATGAGCTACGTGCGAATGAACAAGAGCAATATGCCCGGAAGATAAACCAGTATAAAAAGAAAGAGAAAATATACAGCCTTAGTTCATTAGGTGTGATCCTTGCTGCTGTTATTTTGTTTATTTTTTCCAGCGGAAGTACAGTTCCTTTCTCCAAACGCGACTGGATTGTAATAACCGACTTTGAAAACCTGACAGATAATCCAGTTTTTGATAAATCACTCTATACGGCTTTCTCGCTCTCCATTAATCAGTCAAGGTTTGTTAATGTTTTTCCCAAATCGAGAATGTTTGAAACCATGGCAATGATGAATATCAAAGACCAGGTACATATTAATGAAGAAATCGGGTTGCAGATAGCTGAAAGGGAAGGAATTAATACATGCATAGTACCCAGCATCAGTGAAGTCGGAGACAGATACGTTATAACTGCAAAAATACTTGAGACAAGTAGTGGTAATCTTCTTACATCAATAATCTTAAATGCCGATGATCAGCATGATATCCTGAAGAAGTTAGATAAACTAAGTACCAGAGTCCGCCGCAACCTTGGCGAATCACGATACAATATTGCACTTCAGGACAAGCCATTAGCAAAGGTTACTACTTCATCAATTGAAGCATTGAAGCAGTACTCTCTGGGTCTTGAGCGTCACTGGTTCTCTGATTTTAAAGGTGCTAAAACCTATTATGAGAATGCATTACGGATCGATTCCAGCTTCACAACAGCAAAAGCATCTCTGGGCACTCTTCTTTATGAGAGATTTGATGTTGAAAAAGGACGTGAATTATTAAGTCAGGCAATTAAATCTATTGACAATCTTACTGATAAAGAAAAATACCCCATCCTTGCTGCTCATGCTATCAGCGTTGAGAATAATATTGACAAGGCAATTGAAAACACCAAAATCCTTACCAGGTTATATCCTGATGATCCTGCTTTCCATAATAACCTTGGCTGGTACTATCAAAGCACTGAACAGTATGAAGAGGCTTTAACCGAGTATAAAAAAGCCGTTCAGATTAATCCCGGCCTGGGTTTGACTTATTCAGGTATTTTATGGATATATGACACATACATGGGAAAACCTGATTCCATGATGATCTGGTCTGAAAAAATGATCTCTGATAATCCTCAGAATGCAGGGGGGTATTTCCATCTGGGTTCAGCATGGTTTTGCAAGGACAGTATTAAAAAGGCTCAGCAATCTTACCTTAAAGCACGGGAACTAAATCCTTATCTGTCGATGAACCTTTATCGGCTGGCTCATACTTACCGTATACAGGGACTCCACAAAGAAGCTATCAGAATACTGGAGACAATAATTGAGAATAACAAGTACGAAATCGACGTCTATTCTGATATAGGGATCAATTACCAGGCATTGGGAAATCAGGAAGAGGCTCGTAAATACTATTCCAGATTTAAAAAAATAGCATCGGAAAGATGGTTAAAGGAATATCCTGATGTGGCTGCCAGTTATACTAAAATAGGTACAGCTCATGCCCGGTTAAATGATATGGATTCAACCAAACTGATGCTGCAGAAGGCAATTGAGGTTGATTCAACAGCACACTATGAATTCGCCACCCTGCTATGTTTAATGGGGAAAATACCTGAAGCTGTTGAAGAGATTGAAAAGGCACTTGAGAATGGATACAGGAATCTGACATGGTTAAAAATGAATCCTGATCTGCAAATTATTCAGAATGACGACCGGTTCAGAACATTACTGGATAAATATTTCTATTAACCGGCCATTGATCTGTTTATTTATATATAAACAATAATCACTTTATGAATTCAGATAAATTCTCAGTGAAGTCGAGGTTTGGGAGTTTTAAATTTGCCTTTCATGGTCTCTCATCTCTTATTAAAAATGAACATAACGCCAGGATTCACCTGATTGCTGCGCTTATTGCTGTAATTGTGGGGATTATGCTTAAAATCAATTTAACCGAATGGTGTATACTTACTATTGTCATTGGACTGGTATTTATTACGGAGCTATTAAACACATCTCTTGAAAACCTGACAGATATTGTTGATCCTGAATGGAATGCAGCTATCAGAAAAGTAAAGAATTATGCTGCTGCTGCAGTTTTGATCTCAGCAATTGTATCGGTTGTTGCCGGAGCTTTGATCTTTATACCCAGGCTGCTTGAAATTTTATAATTCAGGAGCCAGTTTCTTCAGTATCTTTTTTCTGTTATTTTAATTAATATGACTATCGGTAATCAATAATATAACAGTATAAATAAAATAAATATATTCTTATGATGTTAATATCCAGGTACTTCCATTTTCCCCAAATTACCCCCTTTCCTGTTTCCCCCTCGAATTTCGCGAAGTCCAGGAATCAAAAATTGAAGTATCAAACTGACATATCATTTTTTTAAACAAGGATGCTTCTCTTGCTAAGAAAAGGATATACAAATGAAAATATTGCCTTTAAGGCTTCTGAAGGTTGCACGGCATATTATAACGATGAAGAAAACATTACCATGTACGGATATCAGTATAACTGGGAAACAGCTGTGATCAGAGATAACGCCAACAAAAATATGGCTTATTCAGTGTGCTGTATTAAAGATTAAAGCTACTTCTCAAATCATTTCAAACCACCTGAAATTATTCCCGGAGCTGCCAGGTTTATTTCCCGGTATTTGATCATACTCCACTGTTTTTAGTAACTTTGGTACAACAGAGTTACTATAAAATGAAAGATAAAATAAGTTTATACCCGCTTACCTTTCTGTTTGCATTAATAACACTGCAAATTTTTGCTCAGCCAGTTGCTTTACATCCTGATAATCCTCATTACCTGATCTATAAGGGGAAACCTCTTCTTCTTATTACCTCAGCAGAGCATTATGGCGCAGTGCTGAATAAGGATTTTGATTATATAACTTACCTCAATACAATGCAGGCAGAGGGTATGAACTATACCCGGATCTTTGCCGGTACTTATGTTGAGATACCCGGCAGTTTCGGTATCCAGAATAATACTCTGGCCCCTGCGGTGGGAAGCTTTATTGCCCCGTGGAAAAGAGTAAATGAGCCCGGTCTGTACAAGGATGAAAATAAATTTGACCTTAACCAGTGGGAACCGGAATATTTCGAACGCTTAAGGAATCTGGTCGAAGAAGCTTATGCCCGTAACATTATTGTCGAGGTTACTTTTTTCTGTTCAACTTACCAGGATACATACTGGGAACGCAATCCTTTTAATCCTGGTAATAATATTAATGGCTTTCCCGATATTGACCGCAGAAAATCAAATACTCCCGACAATGGCCCTCTTACTGAATTCCAAAAAGCCCTGGTAAGAAAAATTGTAACTGAACTGAACAGATACGACAATTTGTTTTATGAAATCCAGAACGAGCCATGGTCTGATGATCCGCAAAAAGCGATGCGAACGCTGAGAACCCTCGATCCGCAGGGTATGAACTGGGCAAAATGGGCAGAGACAGCTTCTGAAGCTTCTCTTGAGTGGCAAAAAGAAATTGCTTTAACAATAAAAGAAACCGAAAAGAAGCTGCCGAAAAGGCACCTTATAGCCCAAAATTTTGTCAACTTTAAACATTCTCTTGAAGAGGTTGATCCAAACATTTCAATTATTAATTTTCATTATGCATGGCCTGAGTCTGTCTGGATGAATTACGGATGGAACCGCCCTGTGAGTTTTGACGAATCCGGTTTTGCCGGTAGTTCAGATACCACATACCTGCGTCAGGCATGGCAGTTCATGCTTGCAGGAGGAGCTATCTTCAACAGTCTCGATTATTCATTCTATGTTGGAGCAGAAACCGGGAAAGGGCAAAATGTTGCACCGGGAGGTGGTAGTGCCACTCTCAGGAAACAACTTACTTTTCTACACTGCTTTCTTGGATCCCTGGATTATATCCGTATGAAACCCGATTTTGAGGTGATCTGCCATTCTCCCGGCCTCGAATGGCAGGCATTGTCCGATAAAGGAAAACAATACGCAATATTCTTCTCCGGCAAAGAAACTGAATGGTTAAAACTTATACTACCGACACGTAGCTATAACTATATGTTTGTATCTCCCTTTACCGGTGAAGCACTTTCTGAAGGTACTATTGCAAGTAAGGGAAAGATACAGGAACTTAAATTTCCTGAGTTTACTCACATGGTTGCACTGATGATAACTAAGGAATAAATTATTAAATAATCAGTTTATTAAAAATCCAAAATAAAAATGTCATGACAACAAGAAAACTAACCCGACGCCAGGCAATTACTGCCGCATCAGCAGGAGCCCTGGGAACATTGGTTAACTGGTCTTTCACACCTTTCAGTATTGGGAGTAAAGACCAGGAGAAGCTTGCAATTCTGGGCGGGCCTAAAGTACACGATGGAACATGGCCTGAATGGCCGGTCTGGGACGAAGCTGCCGAAAAGAACATTGCCGAAATGTTACGTACCGGCAGGTGGTGGAGAGGCAGTGGGGAACATGTGGTTGAATTTGAAAAAAAGTACGGTGAGCTGTTGGGTGTAAAACGGTGCCTGGCAACTGCCAGCGGTACAACGGCCCTGATCACTTCCCTTAAAGCTTTTGGAGTTGATGCAGGCGATGAAGTGCTTATATCGCCATATACATTCATTGCCACCTACAACGTTATTTTTATGATTAAAGCTTTGCCGGTATTTATCGACTCCGATCCAGAGACTTTTCTCCTTGATCCCTCAAAAATCGAATCACGGATCACCGACCGTACTACTGCCATAGTGCCGGTTCATATATATGGTTTACCTGTAGATATGGACAGAGTAAATGCAATCGCCAGAAAACATAATCTGAAAGTTGTGGAAGATGCCTGCCAGGCATGGCTGGCTGAGTACAGGGGGAAGAAAGCAGGAACGCTCGGTGATGCAGGATGCTTCAGCTTCCAGAACTCCAAAAACCTTCCTGCCGGTGAAGGAGGCGCTATAGTAAGTAATAATGAAACGTTTATGGACAGGTGCCATTCAATTCATAACTGTGGAAGACCTTATGGAAGCATTGCAAGGACATCATCTTATCCCATTTCAGGATCTAATTTCAGAATGCAGCAAATACAGTCATTGATCCTTATGTCACAGATGAACCGGATCCAGAAGGATGCCGATATCAGACTTGCAAATGCCCAATACCTCGATAAGAAGCTCAGAGAGATACCAGGTATTGTCCCTTATAAACTGGCTGACGGAGCTACCCGTTCGGCATACCATCTGTACCCCTTCAGATACCTTAAGGAAGAGTTCAATAATATCCCGAAAGAGAGGTTTGTAAGAGCCCTTAATGCAGAAGGAATACCCTGCGGCAGTGGTTACGGTCCGCAAAATAAAGACGGACTGATTGAAGATACCATCAGTTCAAAAGGCTATAAAAGGCTGTTCTCTGAATCAAGACTGAAGCAATGGCGCGAAGAAAACGTCCTGCCGGGGAACGATAAGCTCTGTTCCGAAGCTGTGACCTTCTATCAAAGTATTCTCCTCGGAAGCAGAAGCCATATGGAAGATATCGTTAAAGCCATTACGAAGATCTATGAGAACAGGGATGCTCTAAAAGCGTAATATACAATTAAGCTTAGTATTACAAATTTACTGACAATGAAGATAATAACCAGACTCATGGTCTGCCGGGTGTGTTTAATTCCCATGCTCATTATTGCCTCATGCTCAGGAAACAAACAAGATTCCGGAGATTCCTCAATCCAATCCAATGACATCCGTAATTACCTGATAAAGGCAGCGCAGGAAATATCCGGTTCTGCACTTTCAGATATTAAAACGCTTGATGACTGGGAAAAGATGAGGCCTGAACGATATTCTGAGTTTATTGAGATGATAAGCCTTCAGGATATGCCGCTAAACGGAGATAGACCCCCTTTAAATGTGTGTGTTACAGGTACTCTCCAGAGAGATGGTTATCGTATAGAGAAACTTTATTATGAATCCCTGCCGGGATTGTATGTACCTGCCAACCTGTATATCCCGGATAACATTACAGAACCTGTACCGGCTATTCTGTATGTATGCGGACACTCAAGAACACAGAAAATTCATTATCAGACCCATCCTGCGAAATTTGCACAACTCGGATTTGTTTGCCTGATAATCGAGACAATTCAATGGGGCGAGGTCTATGGCGAGCACTGGGGATGTTATGCCAGAGGGTGGTTTAACTGGTACAGCCGTGGCTATACTCCTGCTGGTGTAGAAGTATGGAACGCCATACGCGGACTCGACCTGCTTTCGGAAAGACCCGAAGTAGATGAGGTAAAAATGGGAGTTACCGGCATCTCCGGGGGCGGTGCACAAAGCTGGTTCATTGCTGCTGCAGATCCGCGTATCAAGGCAGCAGCACCTGTATGCGGAGCCAGCACTCTCGAAGCTCATATATCAACCCGGACAATCGATGGTCACTGCGACTGCATGATGCCCATTAACACATACCAAAAAGATTTCCAGGATATAGGAGCACTGATCGCTCCAAGACCACTCCTCATCTGCCAGGCCGATGCCGATGGTCTGAACAGTATCGAATCAGTTCAAAAGATCTATACCGACGTCAAAAAGATCTATGAGCTTTGCGGCGAACCTGATAAAACAGGACTTGTAGTAACACCTGGAGGCCATTCATATCATCAGATATCAAGGGAAAGAATATTTTCATTCTTTATTGAACACCTCATGGGCAAACAAGTCTCCCCTGAAGAAGCCGGAGATATTGACCAGTCCCCCGATAACCTGTTATCTGAAGAAGAATTAAGAGTATATATTGACGGACCACCTGAAGATGACCGCACGAAAACTATTCAGGACTCTTTTGTAAAGCTTGCCGGAACTCCGGAAATCTTAAATGAAAATGAACTTTCAGCTTTTCGTGATTCCGTGATAGAATTCCTAAAGAACAAAACTTTCGTTGCATTCCCGGAAACATCCCCTCCGTTTGATCCTGCTCTGGTTTTTCACACACTCGACAGAGCACCAAATGGTTGTGATATTTACAGTTTTGTGCCGGAAGAGGGCTGGTGCCTGAAGGTTGACCTGCGCTGGAGAAATGATCCTTCAGTAAAGAAACCATTAATGATTGTACTACGAAACCGTGATGAAAATCGCTGGGCATCTGAGGATTTTATCAGCGATCTGGATGAAGAATGGAATCTGGCTTTTCTGGAAGTACGTGGTGTGGGGGAATTCGGCTGGGATCCGAACCTGCAGTGGCATGTTCGCCGGGCTTCAGCCTGGACAGGCAGAACCCTGGCCTCAATGCAGGTTTATGACCTGTTGCGGTGCATCGAATTCTGTCGCACTCTCGAAGGCGTTGACAGTGATAAAATAGGTATCGCATCAAGAGATGATATGACCGTTGTTGCCCTCTACTCTGCCCTGCTTGATAGTAATTGTGAGACACTGATATTAAAAAATCCGCCTGAAAGCCAGGACGTTGCAAGTAGTCCCGATGGAAGGGGAGCAGCTTCAGAGATGCTCAATTGCCTCAGGATTACCGATGTTTATCAGCTCCCTGCTTTACTGACACCAGCTAATATTGTATTTATCGGGGAAATACCTGAAGCTTTTGAATGGTCTGAGAACATCCTCATTAAGCTTGGGAAGAAACCATTTACGAGGATTGCTAATTTTTAAAAGTCCTCTACCCGAAGGGTTTGCCCCCCTGAAGGAGGGCAAAATTCCAGCAATAAATATAGCCCCCTTTAGGGGATTGGGGGTGAAAAATTACAATGTATTCCTCTGTGCCAACCCCGTGCGACTCTGTGATTAAACATCTATTAATTAACTCATAATCAGCTCATTTGTACCTTTTTCCAGATCGAAGCAAACAACAGATCCTGTTTTATCTGAATACCAGGTTCCGTTTTTTAATGCCTTAATATCTTTTATTCTCATCAGTGGCTTTTCTTCTCCTTCCCTTTTGATCCGCAGATTACGAACAGAAGTATTCACCTTTATCGTAAAGCCGGGAGCAGAAAATGGAGCTTTCAGGATAATAGTATTTCTGGTTGATGAAACAGAAGTAAGTTCCTTTGCAGCCCAGTATCTCGCAATCTCGCTC
>Ga0315544_1000340_pt1 | contig 45509 bp, 35 predicted proteins | sample SalMarSW160130MG_2_FD_202543 | JGI IMG/M metagenome (GOLD analysis project Ga0315544, IMG submission 202543) | Salt marsh sediment microbial communities from the Plum Island Ecosystem LTER, Massachusetts, United States - Salt Marsh Sediment SW1601-130 ...
GCTTATGCGAAATAAGGTCACAGGAATATGTATCACGAAGCCACTGCTTCTCCGATATATGAAAGCCACCAGCCCCAAGCGAGACAATCGGCATTAGTCCTTCAACCATGACGGGCGGAGTATCTCTGTAAATATAGCAGCGAAGTATGGCTTCCGTCCACTTGCGAGGCCCCTTAACATTCATCGGAAGACGATAGGACTTCTGCCTGTAGTCACGATTGATAATCGCCTTAAATGCAAATTTCTCCTGCAACTGTTTACCTGCCTCCGACCGAAGAGAGTCCACTGTTGCCAAATACACAACATTCTTGCCCTGAGCAAGATATCGGTCTATTATCCCGATTTCTCCTGTTGAATACTTACTCGTCGGTGCTGAAAGCAACAAAGCATCATAACCAAACTTGAGCTCCTTTGAGGCCCAGGGTCTCAGCTGTGGTTCTTTTGTCAACTGACCATAGAAACAAAAAAATCCGCCGGATTGTTTTGTCATATACTTCATTGAGGATGTATTGCCTGTATGGATAAGCAAGTCATAGTGCACCGGTCGTGTTTGGTAGTATCCAACGCCAAAAGCGAGTAACAGGAATATGTTAATGACCGCCGTTGCTTTTACGGTTTGCTTACTGAATCCACACATAGCCCTGATGACAAAAACAACTACCGCTAAAATGACACCCCCGACAAGAAAGATAATATCCAAATTGAATCGAGTCCCTGCGAGCCACCTCATACAGTTCATAACGAACCGATAATGGTCACCCCAGTACATAGTCGGATTCGACATAGCATTATGGTCGCCAAGCACAACGATACGTCCCTTTCCGTATTCGAAGGCAGCAGCTGCCGCCAAAGGACCGGACAATTCATCACTATCGCGCTTTTTGTTGCCGTTGTGGACAGGGCCTTCTTCCTTATTGTACTTATCCGACCAGGACGACTTCGATGAGAAGAGCACGCCGTGCGGTGTATCGAACGAACCTCCATTGAAAAACCGATATTCGGATACACCTTCTGTTACAGGATGTTCTTTCGTGATTGGAATATCCACCCATGAAGGCGAGACAGGCCCCGGCTGATTAATATCGCATATACTGTCATTGCGGACTTGAACAGGCAAATCTTTGAACAATTGATTGAACACCTCAGACATATAGTGTGCGTTGGTATGTTCAACAAGAGCAAACAATCCACCTCCGTCTCTTACCCACTCAAGCAGAATTTTTTGCTCCTCGTCGGTCATAAAACGGGAGTGATATGTTTGTTCACCGACAAAAAATACATCATATTTGTCCAGTACGGCTCGGCTAAAGCCGTCGTGGTTCTCAACGTGTAACCTGAAACCTTCTTCCTTAACCGCATCACAGAACCGCTTGAAACCCGAGACCGTGTGATAATTGGACCTATACCTGCGATTACTGCGATTCCAGAGGTGTCTCGCACCATGAGTGGCATCGTAATACACCTTTGCACCGCGGTGTCCTTTGAGCCCAAATCGCCGTATCGACCAGCCCCCATAAATCACAGCTATAATGCATACCACAATCAGAAGGTGCAGACACAGCGAAAGCAGAAACTTCCAAGTATTATCCTTCAACTGCTCACCCTTTCAATTCCCATTATCCAAATTACTAACGCCCGCCCCTGCACATCAAAATATTAGCTTGTCAGCAAGCATCCCAATGGACGAAATACCCTTCTCAGCATCGCAAACGCATCCTGCGATTCTTCCTTGGGTTCCAGCCCGGTCAAAATCCCTACCGCATAGACCGCGAGCATAATCAGCAAAAAGTCATAGGGGATTCGGTAACGTATCTCTCCTATATACATTAGAGCAGTGTACAGCATCGTGATATAATGCAACGATAAAATCTCCAGGTATACGTTCAATCTGAAAAACATCGCAAAAAATCCTACAAATGCCAGAGGGAAAACATAGTATTGCACAAGTCCGGGCCAGGACTCAAAAAGCGATTTTCTCCACCCGTCCTTGGCATGATTTCGCTCAGGCCACATGGTGTTGAAATATGCAAGCAGGAGCACATTGCGACACATTAGGCCGGCCCTTTCGCCAAACGTAAGCTGTGACCAATAGCGCTTCCGTTCAGCGTCAAGTATCTCAGCATCTCCGATGTATCCCTCAAACTTGAATTGCTCCGTGTACCCAAGATTTCTCGCAGAAGGCGGCTGGAATTTTCGCGTTCGTCTGACGCCGCCATACTCATCCATCTCACAGACAATCCGCTTATACCAACTGCTCGCAAATAACCGGTTAACCGGGCCGTTGCCGCTTATCAGAGCATACCTACCCGTAAAATAATGATAACGATACATGCTAAAGCCGGCTACGACAATAACCGGGATGGCAAATGCTGCCAGCAACCTCCACCGAAAAGCCGAAAATCTCTTCCTTCTAATGACAGCCCAGACCATGAAAAGCAAGGCCGTCATCATTAGCTGAGGCCTTATTGCAAAGCCAACCGCATAAACAATACCTGCGATTGCAGCCACTATCGTCGGTTTGTTGGTGCGCAAAAGCCAAAACGACACAAGCACACTAACATACATAAAAAAGCTATAAGGGAGTTCTGTTGAGAAAAACCCCGTGTATACAATCACCGGATACCATATGGTGCACAACAAGCCAACGATATAAGGCAACCATACACATCTAAAGCAAAACCTCGATACAATCATCACCACCGCAACCGTAACCGCTGATAAAAGAGCACCAACTATTGACATCGCCTTATAGTTCTCCGGCCCGAAAACAATCATCTGCAGCGAATAGAAGTAGTGCGCACCGTAAGCTACCACAGCTAAATAGGGATTTCTTACTTGCTCACCTTTGACAAGGTCCTGGGCCCTGTCGACATAGCCAACCATATCTGAATATATAGCTTCGCCGGGCGGCTGAATCCAAAGCACCCACCAGAGGCGTAAACCAAGCGATGCGGCAAAGAACACTACAACAGCCGCAACAAAAAATCCTCGTGACTCGAGTATTCTTTCAATCCGATGCCGCTGAAACATATATTTACCTTTCAAAACATCAGGAGCATATGTCACTAATCCTGAGATTCTCCGACCTGCATCGCAGATAACAATCTTACAAAGAAGCAAATAGCATGCTGTGCGGTATCAACTCGGACCCAATGCCGAGTAAGTTTGAACCTGAATGTCCCGACCGACTTGTCGGGAAACTTGTGCATATAGGTTGATTCTTTGCTATTGTATGAATACATCAACGACCTGGCGACGAGCTTGCAGCTATCGAGTAAATTTTCCGCCAGTCGCTCCCTGCCCACCCGTTTTGCCAGATAGTAGGCCGCGATAAGCCCTTCCGCTCGCGCACTATCGACGTAAACGTGGTCGCCGTAATGATAGTAAAATCCTCCCGGATAGTCGTAATAAGGGCTGTTATCATCGTTATACATATGTGAAATCATTTGATTAGCATCGTTGAAGACAAAATCGAGATACTCGCTTTTCTGAAACTCCGGCTCAGCCGACCATTCTTCAATCGCCTGCATAAGCCAGCCATCGCTCGGCAACGGCTCGAACATATCCGCGTATCTGACAGGCCTGACGAAAATCAGAAAATCCAGTGCCCTTTTTGCGTCGTCCCTGACCTCCCGTCTCATCTCTTCGCTTAGCGGCATTTCCCGCTCGAATAGAGCAAGACCAAGAAGTGCCTCCCCAGGATAATAAAAGGAAAACAACTGCCTTTTCTGCTCCGGCGGCGGCGAAATGAGCGGCTGGCCATCGTTAAATCCCGGATGAATATAATAGCCAATCATCTCACCATCCTCGTCGATACGTGAAAGCAGGTGATTTGCCATACCGAAGATATAGTCGTCATATTTGGTGTCTTTGGTGATTTGGCGATAACGAAGAATCGCAACAAGGCCTACGCCGGTTCCGCCGAGTTTCGCTTTTTGGTTGTAAAAGACGTAGTAAGCTTTTCTCCCTTGGTATGCATGCTCACGCGTTTGCTTCACAAGGTAACCAATCGCCTTGTCCGCAGCGACCAGATATTCATCTCGGCCGGTCAACTCGTAAGCACGCAGTAATGCCAGAACACCACCGCTGTGTCGAAGGATGTTGTAGTAATTATCCTCCTCGGTCCTTTTCGGGTGAGCATGGTCGATTATGCTGTCGCGAACACCATCATAGTAATATAGAAATCTGCCGTCTTCATCCATATTGTCGTAGAGCCAGCGGGCTGCTCGGCCGGTCAATTCAAAAAGCTTATCCCTGGACACCTTGACGGGCACCGGGTAACCACGATACAAAGGCAAAACGTCCTCGCCGTAGCTGATAAATGCGACGCTTTTTATTACCGACCATTCGATGGGCAGCTTAGTAAGAATTTTCACTCGCTTTGATATCTTGTTGGTCTGCTTAGCAACACCCACCTTCTTGGAAATATGATTCAGGGCTTGAGCAATCGTCATATGGCCATAAACAGCGGCTTCTGTGGGCATATACAGATAGGTCTTGCCTTCGTATATAAGTTTGAAACCGGTGATTCCCGGCTCAAAACGGTTCTTATCAAACCTCGATACGTTTAGCCGGCCAATATCGAGAGGATGCTCTTCGGTGATGACCTCAAGCATAATCCTGCACATGTCAGCATCAGCAACATGAAATTCGGAAAACCTTTCGTACTTCCGCAGGCGCTCAACGGCACGGTTAATGCTCTCAAGGCCCGTTCGTCTTTTTGTAATCCAGCGAATCTGTTCGATTCCCCCTTCGAACAGGGTAATAGATACCCACGCACATTTTCGTTCGAGGTCGACATTCAGCCCTGACGGCAATTCATCTACTCGGGTATGATTCACTAGTGCGTGCCTGATTGAGGACAATAATTCACGTTCGGGCGAAAAATCTCGTTCGAGCCAGCCGGCGAATTCCTCTGCTGACACCGCATGGTTATGGACCGTCGTCTCGTCACCGACCGGCGCAGACGGACGTTTTGACCGGCAAGCTAATCCCGGCACCAGCACCATAACGGCAACTGCCGTCAATACCGCAGGAATAAACAGAAGTCTTAGAACCGACGCTTTTCGCATAACCGACACTTACTCACAAAACCCGCCACCGAAAGTACCTTCGCCCGTCTTCTCACAAATATACTTCGACAATCGAAACAGGGCAAACCAGTTCTTATATTTTCGGCTCTGGCACAAGCCAGAGAGTAGCAGATGTGCCTTAACTCTGGCTGGATTATACCCCTCACCCCTCCTGCAAAACGAAGTCTTGACAGCTACTACGGGCCCCATTAACATCCATCAAACGGCCCAAGAAATACGATTATCAGTACTAATATGCCTGAAATCGAATACGTACAATTATATTGCTTCTTTCAATGATACTTTCATTTGACTACCCTGTTTGGGAGCAAGGATGCACTATGTGTCAACAGAGTTTGCAGCTTAAAGACCGTCCCCGAATCCAAGCTGATATTCAGCATCCGTGAATTTGTTAACAACAGAGCCAACGTATAGCCGATTAACCTAAAAATAAACTACTTTGCTTTTAATGAGGATACCTTTTATGAAAACCCTAAAAAACTTCGTGCGGCTCGTTCTTATGATTGCCCTGTTGGCAGCAGCCACCTCTATAGCGGCTAAAAAAACGGAACCGCAATTCGAACAAAAACGCCAGGCCGAAGCGGAGGCAAAGCGCCAAGCAGCAGAAGCAGCCAAAACCAGAAAAGAGGAGCAAAAGCAACTGGAAAAGCAATTGGCCGAGGCCAGACAACGGGCAAGGGCAGAAATCGAGCAGGCAAAACACGACAGGGACGAGGAACTGGCAAATCTGGATACAAGTGCACCCGCTGAACAACTGGACCGACAGAAAAAGCAAATCGAAGCTGACTTCAGGGAAACGCTGGCGAAGATAGATATGAAACTGCGACTGACAACCGCAAAACAGCAACTCGAACAAGCAACACTGCCCGAGGATACTACCGTTCGTCTGAAAGTTAAAGAAATTCGTTTCAAAGGCAACACGCTCATTTCCACGGCAGAGCTGCTGGCAAGTATGCCGGTTGTGTTCAATACATCGTCCGAGACCTTCGCCAAGGCCGACAGCAAATATCTCTACGACTTTACGCCGTTGTTCGAGATAATCCTTGAGCCGGGCGAAGCACGTGAAGTGTCGGCTCGCACGATTCAGGGGCTTACGCAATACGTCCTCTCGGTTTACCAACAGAAGAATTATGGAGGCATTTACGTGTATGTCCCCGCAGGGGCGCTTAAAGGCGGTACGGAGCTAAAAGACGGTATCCTGCAGGTCGATATCCTCGAAGCCACTGTAATTGACGTCGGCACCATATTCTATGACGTCAACCAAGCCGAAGTTGAGAAAGGATACCTCGACCCCAACGCAGTGCTTGCCTGGTCACCTGTAAAACCGGGCGACGTCGTAAATAAAAAGAAACTCGACGACTATATCAACCTGCTGAACCTCAATCCCGACAGATATGTCTCAGCCACCGTCAAAAAAGGCACCGAGCCAAATACTTTAGCCATCGACTACGGCATCTACGAGGCCAGTCCCTGGCACTGGTTCATCCAGGTTGACAATTCCGGAGCAAGGAAACGACAATGGAATCCCAGAATAGGCGTCATCAACACCAACCTGCTTGGCTTCGATGATTCATTTTTCGCGATTTATCAGGCGCCGCCTGAGTCGGATTGGGAGGATAATTATTCGTTGTTCGGCAGCTATGACTTCCCTCTGGCCGGCCCCGGATTGCGGCTTAATATCTACGGCGGCTACAGCGAGTTCGACCTCAGCCCCGAAGCCAGTGACATCGATTTCTTCGGTGGCGGCCGGTTCATCGGAGCCGACTTGCGATACAATATCATCCAGGTCAATGATTGGTTCTTTGACGTAATCGGCTCAATCAGTGAGGAACGAAGCAGAATCATCCCGTCGGAGTTTGAGTTTCCTGAACTATTTGCAAGCAATGTGAGAATGACACTATGGGGTATTGCCGTCGATATCCACAAACGCGACGACGTATCAAATACCTCCATCGGTTATAAGCGCACTTCGAGCATGAGCGCCTCAGACCAGAACGAATTTTCAACAGCAAGGTCGTCCTCCGACCCGTATTTCACATTCCACACGTTCTCGGCTGCACACAGCCGCAAGCTCGACCCCAACAAAATCAGCCGGCTAAGCACCACATTCAAATGGGTTGTTACCGAGGACCGCCTTGTTCCGGCAAAGATGATGCCTCTCGGCGGAATGTATACCGTCCGTGGTTACGACGAATATGAAACCATCGGCGACGGCGGAGTCCTGGCCAGTGCTCAATATGAATTCGACCTTGTAAGATACGAAAAGGTCAAGGGGCGCTCAAGAACACAAATTGAGCAGGAAGAAAAAAACCGGGACACAAAGTTCGGCTTGAAGAAGCTTGCACCGCTGGCATTCGCTGATTTCGGCCGCTCCAGAATAAACCAGCCCGCAGGCAGCGAGAAAGGGCACGAAACGCTTTTCTCCATAGGTATCGGCACAATCGTTGAGATAGGCGACAACTTCAGCGGCGGTGTGTACGCCGGTTATCCCCTCAAAGAAACTGAGGACACAAGACGGGGTAAAGGGCGGGTAAATGTCAGCTTGATGATGCGGTGGTAATACCTTAGTTTGGAGCAACGCTCAGAAAAGAATGGTCTTCTCTGCCAAGTGCCTCAATCGCCGACGCTGCAAATTGCCTGTCTACCTGACCACTGGCAGCCAGCCGTACGACGGTTTCGAGTTCCTGCGATAACATAATAGTCTCATTGACCGCCGCGACTCTCGGATGCTCGGGACCAAAAACGGTTTCGACCTTCGTCAACACGCTGCAGGCCAGCTTATATCCCTGTGCGAAGTTACCTTGAATGATTTGCAGTTTCGCAAGGCAGTTCATCGCCATCGCCGTCAAATCGCTGTCGGGCCCAACCGACTTCTCAAATACCCCAATTGCTTCACGACAGGCAGCTTCCGCCTCCGCATACCTGCCCTCACCGAGATATAATTCGGCCATCGCCTCAAGCACCTCGCCTCTTAGCGGATGCCCATCACCGAGTTTGGCTCCAGCCGCCGCAAGCGATTTTGCCAGCAGCCGTTCGGCCTGCACTATATCCCCTCTGGCCCGACTGATACGCGCCATCATCAGACAGTTGTCTATAAGCAAATGATGCCCTTCACCGTATATCTTCTGCTGAATTGACGTCGCCCAGCTCAACACCTGCTCCGCCTGCTCGTATCTGCCCTGAAGGTAATACAGCTTTGCGATATCGGCGAAGACGTTCGCCGTGTAAAGATGCTCAGGCCCGTAATAGTCGCTTATAATCCTAATCGCCCGCTCATACTCTGTCTCTGCTTCTTCCAGCCTGACTTCAAACGACGCTACAACGGGGTCGTCCTCCGAATGACACTTGCGTATAATCACCATCGCCTTGTCCAGCGCCGCGCCCGCCTGGTCGTACTTGCCCCTGGCCTGGAAAATCGATGCAAGAATTCGCAACGTGTAGGCAACATAAGGATGGTCGCTGTAATATGATTCCTGCTGTAGTTTCAGGCCGAGCACACACGATTCTTCTGCTTCGGCAAATCGACCCTGGTTCTTATACACCCATGCAAGGTCAATCAGGCATGAGCTTTCTTCTTCGTCAGCCGCATCCTGAGTTTCTGCAATATCAAGCGCTTTGTCGACAAGTGTTTCGGCCTTATCGTATTCGCCTTGTGCCATATAAACGCGAGCAAGGCCCTGCAGCATCCTCGGCGAGCACCCGGCACTGGACCCGTCAGCAGAGGCCTGCGCCGAATGCGCATAGATAAGGACCATCGAGAACACTACACCGAACATAACGTCCCCGAAGTGCTTTAACATAGAGTTTTGCCCGAAGGCCTTCAAACTATACCCTCCAAACGGCCGCTCCTCCGAAGCGATTCTGCCTTGATAAAAACCCTCTCCTGCGATGATGCCTATTGGGGTCTTCGTAAGAAACAACGCCCCACTTTAGCTCGAATATGTATTTGCCCCTCCGCCATCAGGCTACAACGTACCTGCACGAAAAAAAACCCCTCATCCAACAAAATATAACAATGCCTGAGGCCTGGGAGAAACGCGCCCCCTGGGCGGATTAAAGCCGATGTACGCAAAGCTTGCGACCGGATTAACGGTTGTATCACCTTTGACAAATAGAGTGATTTTCAATCCTCGACCTTATCCGGCCAACAATTTATCCGGACAAGATTCTTGGCCCGATATTGGAGTATTAGCTTGACATCGCTATGGCAAACTTCATAAACTGCTTGGTTTTTGGAATTTGTGATTGTGAACTCATTCACTAAGTAGGCGTAGTAAACCTGTGGGATACAACAAGGTTTCAAACATGATTGTTCTCAGACCGCCCCACTGCCGGGCACTGACACTGCTTCTTACAAATAGGCAGGCGAATGTATCCAGTCGCAAGCTGGTATAGCTCGTTAGCACCAACACCTGCCGGAACAGGTGAACTTTGAACTGGTCAAGACTGGCTTAAAGGGTATATTGAACTCTTCGCCGCGTGGGATTATGGCCCCGAAAAAAGTAAAAGTAACAACAATAGATATTGCACCGGACCTTGCCCGAATGCCATACTATATCCTTTAATTCGGGAAAGACATCGGGCGGGCTCAGGGGATAAGACCGAGGGACATTTTTTAACTGAGGCAGAAAATGAAGACAGTTAAAATCACCAAGGACGCTTTCGGGCGTCTTGTGGATAATCTTATAAGCCGGCAGAAGGTCGTAGGCGTCTGCGCCAAAGGCGACCGTTTTGAATTCGAACAGCTCGATAGAGCCGACCAGCTGCGGCTAGACTACGATGTTACTCTTCTGCCGCCAGGCAGAAAGTACTTTTTGCCACCAGCGGAAACATTGCTGACCTACGAAGTCGGAGGCAATTATCAATCGGTCTTCGACGACACCAAATTTGTCCTGATAGGTGTCCATCCTTACGATATGGTCGCGTTGAATCAGATGGATGAGTTGTTCCGCCAGGACAGCTACGATGTTCACTATATGAAAAGGCGGCACAACGCCACGATTATCGCCTGCGACGTCGTTACCCCCTCCAAAAACGTCTTTGCTGCCTCAATGGGAACCGCCACCGTTAAAACCGGCTTCGATATATTACTCACAGATATCGGCGATGCGTTTGCAATGGAAGTCGGTTCGGCCAAGGGCGAGGAGCTTATTGCCAAGGCAGATGGTATTATCGATGCCACTGCTGAAGATATCGTAAAAAAAAAGGAAATCCAGGCCGACAACGAGAAACGATTAAATAAACATAAACTAAACTGCCACTTCTCATATTTACCCAAGCTGCTCGAAAAAGCATACAACCACCCCGTCTGGGAAGAAAGGGCCCGGACCTGCTTTAGCTGTGGCTCCTGCAATCAGGTATGTCCAACCTGTTACTGCTTCAATGTCCAGGACGATGTTAGCTGGGACTTCAAGACAGGCAAAAGAGACCGGGCCTGGGACGGATGCCTGCTCGATGGATTCACCAAAGTCGCCGGTGAGCATGAATTCAGAAAGAACCGTGCCGACAGGTTCAGACACCGCCTATACCGCAAAGCCAAATATGTGCCCGAAAAAATAGGCAGTAAACTACCGGCCTGCGTGGGATGCGGACGATGTGTAGGTGCGTGCCTACCGGATATCGCAAACCCCATCAACATTTATAACAGACTTATCGAGGACCTTGGTGTCGAGTAATTTAATGATGCAGTCCGATTTTGGGAATAAGGAGTTCGGTAATGTGTGAGCGATGTGCCGTTGAAAAAGATATTTACCTGCCTCGATTAGCAGGGCTTGAGAAGAAACGGCTGATGAATCCAACGGAAATGTACCTGCGGTTTTCATTCAATGACGGTGAGCCGTTTGACTATATACCGGGTCAATTCGTTGAAGTCTCTATCGGAGGTGTCGGAGAAGCGCCAATTACGATCTCTTCGTCACCAACGCAGAAAGATTACTTCGAGCTGGTCGTCCGCCGAATCGGCAACGTCACAAATGCGATTCATCGGGTAAAGACCGGCGACAAGGTCGGGATACGCGGCCCACTCGGCAAGGGCACATACCCCATAGAAGAGGCCAAGGGCAGGAACCTCGTATTTATATGCGGCGGTATCGGGCTGGTTCCCCAGCGGTCTTTTATCAATTACATCCTCGATAATCGCAGCGACTACGGCGAGCTGACGGTCCTGCTCGGCACAAAATGTATAGCGCAGCGATTCTTTCACTCCGAAATTGACTCCTGGTCCAGCCGAAATGATATGCAATTTATGGAGTCTATCGACGAAGCCGATGACTGCTGGCTCGGCAACGTTGGAGTCGTAACGACACTAATACCCAAAATCGAGACCGAGCTAAGCTCGGCGCTGGTCTTTATCTGCGGCCCGCCGATTATGTACAAATTCGTCCTGTTGGCCCTGCAGGAGGCAAAAGTGCCCAACGAAAATATTTTCCTCAATTTAGAAAGGAAAATGAAATGCGGCGTAGGTAAGTGCGGCCACTGCCAGATAAACAACTTGTACGCCTGTGTGGATGGTCCGGTATTTCGTTATTCAGACCTCAGTATTGCGCCGGAGGCAATCTAAAATGGATAAACCCAGAGTAGCAATTTTCGACTTCGCCTGCTGTGAGGGATGCCAATTGCAGATAGTCAATCTCGAAGAGGAGCTGCTCGACCTCATAGAAATCGTCAATATGGTCGAGTGGCGAGAGGCGATGAGCGAGCAGAGCCGCGAATACGACATAGCCATCATCGAGGGTTCAATCACAAGGCCGGAAGATGAAAAGCGACTTGAGGTTATAAGGACAAGGGCCAAAACGCTAATCGCCTTAGGGGCCTGCGCCACAATCGGCGGCATAAACAAGCTCAAGAACAATTTCGATATGCAGGACGTCAAACAATGCGTTTACGGCGGCTCAGCCAATATGCCGCACTTAGACACTATGCCTACAAAGGCCGTGGGTGAAGTAGTGAAGGTGGATTACAAAGTTCACGGCTGCCCCATAGACAGAAAGGAATTCACATACATTATCCGCTGCCTGCTTATGGGCAAAAAACCGGAGATACCGGAGTGGCCGGTCTGTGTCGAATGCAAGGCGAAGGGAAATCCCTGCCTGTGGGATTATGGGCAGGTTTGCCTGGGGCCGATTATAAGGGCTGGATGCGGTGCAAGGTGTCCGTCATCGGGCTTCAGGTGTTTCGGCTGTCGCGGCTATGTCGATGACCCTAATATTAACGCCGCCAGGGATGTTATTGAAAGATACGGTTTGAACATCGAGATGCTAAAGAGCAAGATGATTCTTTTTGGAAGCGGTCAGGGACCAACAAATGCATAAGAACATCGATATCAATGTGCATCACATAACACGCGTCGAGGGGCACGGTAACATTGTTGTCAACGTCACCAACGGCAAAATCGAGAAACTCGAGTGGCAAGTGCCCGAGGCGCCGCGATTCTTCGAGGCAATGGTCAGGGGCCACAACTATCAGGACATCCAGTTAATCGCCTCACGAATCTGCGGAATCTGCTCCATCACGCATTCGCTCGCCGCGACCAAGGCAGTCGAATCCGCACTGGGCCTCGAAGTCTCTGAGCAGGCGAATAAACTTCGACTGCTAATGCATTATTCCGAACAGCTTCAAAGCCATACCCTGCACATTGGATATCTGGCCGCCCCGGATTTCTTCGGCGCACCGTCGGTAGTGCCACTGGTCACCAGTGCCGCAGACCTCGTCAAGACGATTGTCAGAGTCCACAGAATCGCCAATGAGTGGTCGGACCTTATTGCAGGCAGAACGACGCATCCCGTAACAATCTTACCGGGCGGCCTGACCCGCACTCCCACCGAAAAACAACTCCGCCAGTTGCAACAGACCCTCAAAAACACAATACCAGAACTCAAAAAAATCGCCGAAGCGCTTCTTGGCGTCGCAGCCAACATCCCCGGTTTCGAACGCCCAACCGAGTACGTATCTCTAAAGCAGACCAAACCCCCAACCTACACCTTCTACCATGGTGGCATAGCCTCCACCGATAATAACGGCACCGTTGTTCCGATTGAGAAATGGCATGAAGTGGCAAACGAATATGTAGTGGAGCAATCGACAGCCAAATGGGCAAAATGGCACCGCGACAGCTATGCGGTAGGCGCACTGGCCAGATTCAATAACAACGCTGAACTGCTTTCACCGCAGGCCAAAGACAGTGCGAAAACGTTCGGTCTTGTAAAGGGCTGCTGTAATCCCTTTATGAACACCGTCGCTCAGCTCGTCGAATGCTTCCACGTCGTCGAAACAAGCACACAGATGATAGATGAGATGCTTTCCAAAGGACTGAAAACCGAAACGGTCACAAGCAAGCCGAAGGCTGGCAAAGGCGCCGGCTGTGTAGAGGCGCCTCGCGGCATACTGTTCCACGAGTATGAATTCGACAAAAACGGCAACTGCGTCGCTGCCGATATGTGTATCCCGACGAACCAGAACCACGCAAACATTCAGAAAGACTTCGAGAAGTTCTTGCCTGAGATTCTCGACCAAAACGAGGATGATATTCGCCTCAAACTGGAAATGTTAGTTCGCGCTTATGACCCCTGCATCTCCTGCTCGACACATTTGCTTAACGTGCAGTTTGTAAAGTGACAGACCAACCGCCAAAGAAATGGTTCGACAAGCTCACCGCAGGAAAGACGTCGTTGTAATAGGATTAGGCAATATCCTGTTGTCCGATGAAGGCATCGGCGTTCATCTCATAAAACGGTTGTCGACCCGACAAAACGAATTTCCTCTTGTCGATTTTATTGACGCCGGCGCAGCCGGCATGTCGTTACTACACCTAATCGCAAACCGCAAAAAAGCCGTTATCCTCGACTGCGCCAAAATGGATGCTCAGCCGGGAACAATCAGGCGATTTACACCCGACCAGGTCGAAAGCGTCAAGAAGCTGTCTAATTTCTCCCTGCACGAAGTTGATATACTCCAGGTGATAAATCTCTCAAGGCAACTGGGCGAGTGCCCCGGTGAAATAACCTTTTTCGGCATCCAGCCGGAATCCATAAGTCCGGGCCGGGACTTGAGTAAGACGCTTTCCAGCGGTATAGACAATTACATAGCCGATATCTGCAAAGAGCTTGCCTGATACCACCTCCGTATTTCTGCAATATATACAAGGCCCCGAACGTCAATGTAGAATGGAGTACGGTATGCGCAGAGAAAAGACTACAAATATGAGCCAAAACACGACAGCCCCGCAGGTGGGGGCCTTTACGCTCGTGGAAATCCTCGTTGTCATAGCTACAATTTCGATTTTGCTTGGCGTACTCGTGCCCGCCCTTGGCAAGGCCAAGGCCTCGGCTTCTCGAACGAACTGCAAATCGAACCTGCGCCAGATAGGCTTTGCATTCAGTTCCTACCTTGACGATAACCGGGATATAATGCCGACGGCCTGTGCCTTTCCCTGGGATATCACAGATACAAGTGACGCCCATTACAAGCCGCCAATAACGAAGTTTTTGGGCCCCCTACTGAAAGAAAAAGATGTTTTTACCTGCAAGGCGGACACCGACCAAAAATACCATTTAAGGGTAGGTCACACCAGCTACTATTACAATGGAAGCCAGCAGAGAGGGCCGGGGTGGACGGACGGCCTGGGCGGAAAGTCGATAGCCGCCTCAAACCCTGCAAAAGCCGGAGTGAAAGAGAGAAACATAGAAGTAATGAGCGATTTTGACGCGGTTCACAAAAAATTCGGTAACCCGGGCGAGGAAAACTTCGTAAGCGGGAAAAATTACCTTTATGCCGACTGGCACGTCGGCGACTCGAAAAACCAGGATTAAGAATATGACAAAAAAAAGCAAAACAATTCTCATATTGACAGTTGCTCTGGTTGGCGGTGCGGCGGTTGCAATCCCCGTTACCGTTCGGTGGATAAGCAAACCCAATTTTTCAAAAATGTCACCCCGGCAAATTCGAGAGTATTTTGACTCCAATGATTTCCGCGATGCCAACGAGCAGACAAGACGCGATATACGCAGGCAGATGGGCCAGGCAATGCAGGCAAGAATGGAAAGGCAGGTCGATGAATATTTTGCCCTGGCAGAGGGAGACAATCGCACGGCGTATTTAGACAGGATAATCGACGATATGCAGGCAAGAAGAGCAGAGTTTTTAGCGGCACGGGACCCTAATCGACCGTTTGACCCGAACCGCTCTGGGCGATTCGGTCCACCTGATGCCAACGGTTTGAGGAGATTCGGCCGGCGTGATGCCGGGCAACAGGGGCAGATTAGAAGACCGGACCCCGCAAGGATGAGGGAACGCTCGGAAAGGTTTAGTGCCGACATGAGGGTGAAAATGACGCAATTCCGCCGAGACTTGTTTAACCGTATGCAGGAACGCGGCATACAAGGCCCGATGATGGGCCGCGGAGGTCCAGGCGGCTTCGGCCCCGGTTTTGGTCGCGGCGGTATGGGTCCGGGCCGCAGCGGCCCAGGCAATCGGCCCTAATCCAATCCATCAACTCACGCTTCCTTATAACACTCCGCCGGGCCGATTGTGGATTTGTAAAGCCCCCTCTCGAAAAAGAACTGGCGGATGCTTGTGCATAGATGACACTTGCCAGCATAACGTTCCGCAGGTTTGTAACCCAGTTTCATCGCCTCATCAAGCAACCCCGCAGGCCCACGCTTAAACAACACATCAACCACTTCATTGTTACCCGGCTGCCAGCTCTGCCATATCTCAGCGAGCGATTGCTTGGTAACATTGCCAATAATTATCCCACTGCAGGTCCCGCTGAACACGTTGCCGTATGGGTCGATATGCACTCCCCTGGCGCCTAAAAACGCCTTCCTGCAATTCTGCGATGCGATTTGCTCTAAGGTCTGTGATGCAACCAGTTCCGCCAATTTGCCAGCCGCCCGGCCGGTGAATCGACAGGGATAATCCTTCAATGCTTCAATGTATCGCCTTTCCCGCTCGGCTGCGGTTACGGTTTTCATCTCAACCGGATTATCGAGATATTTTTCCCAGCGCACCAAAACACGTTTTTCTCCCAGCATCTCCTTCGCTGTTTCAGCCAGTCTTCCGACCGGCTCGATATCCACGTATTCCTGATGAAACGGGTCGCAACTGACCTTAAACCGGTTCATACCCAGCTCGTCGAGAATCTTGAGACGCTCTTTAACAATGCTGCCATCCGTCGCCCAAAAGCCATTCGTCTCAATCAAATCAATCGGGCCAAGACCTGCTTTGCTTGCCTCTCGCAAAACCTCTACCAAGTGCTCCCAATATAGAAACGGCTCACCTCCCGTGATATGAACCTTTGTCGCCTCGCCTGCCAATTCCTTCAGCGACCGCCAGGAGTTAATCACCGTCTCGACCGGCATCAAGCCGGCCTGCTTAGGCGAACAGTTATAGTAACAGAACTCGCAACTCGCGTTGCACCTGTAAGTCAACAAAAGCCCTGCGCTACGCCAAACTTTAAACTTCTCGTCCTGGCGCCCCAAGCTATGGTTGTAGATGTTGTCCGAAAGCGTCCCCATATCTAACTCTCGACCCGCCGGCCCAGGTCGGCATACCTGTCATTGTATTTCTTCAGGTGCACTTGTATTACTGTAATGTCAGCTGGTGTGATGCCGGAGATTCTGCTCGCCTGGCCGAGTGTCTGCGGACGAAATAAAACCAGCTTCTCCCTCGCCTCACTTCGCAAATGCGCTACCATCGCATAATCCAGTTCTGCTGGAATCTTCTTTGCATCCAGATTCTGCAGCCCTGCTGCTAACCGCTGCTGCTTGGCTAAATAGCCCTCATATTTGGCGTCTATTATCACCGCCTCGACAATGTCCCTGCCGAATCCGCAACTTTTCACATAAGTATCTTCATACAGCGTCTGTGAAAGTGCATTGCCCGGCCTGCGAAGCTGTTCCCACATATTCTCGCCACTGCTATTATTCGTCAGCAGGTACTCTTTAAGCCGCTCTATATCATTTACCTTCTTCTGAAACCTCTCCCATCTTTTGCTGCCAACAAGCCCGACCGATTTGCCAATCTCCGTCAGCCGTCTGTCCGCATTATCCGACCTCAAGCTAAGCCGAAACTCAGCCCGTGACGTGAACATCCGGTACGGCTCGTCTGCAATCCCCGCTCCCTCCACGCCCAATCCCTTCGTAAGCAAATCATCTATCATCACGCCGATATACGCCCGGTCTCGGCCGAGCACTACCGGCTCAGCGCCTTGTAGGAATCTCGCCGCGTTTATCCCCGCAATTATCCCCTGTCCCGCTGCCTCTTCATAACCGCTTGTGCCGTTGATTTGGCCTGCAAAGAAAAGCCCCGCCACTTTTTTTGTCTCAAGGTTGTTCTTAAGCTGAACCGGCGGACAATAGTCATACTCAATCGCGTACCCGTAGTGCACAATCCGGGCATTTTCACAGCCCGGCAGGTTTCTTATCATTTCATCCTGCACGTCCTTCGGCAGCGACGTGCTTATACCGTTGCAGTAAATGATTCTGGGCCGCTCTTCCTCCGGCTCCAAAAATACCTGATGCCGGGATTTATCCGCGAATCGCACTATCTTGGTCTCGATGCTCGGGCAGTACCTCGGCCCTGTAGAGCGAATCTGCCCGGTATAAAGCGGCGCACGGTCAAGATTATCGCGAATCAACTGATGAATCTTGTCGTTGGTATATGTAATCCAGCAGGGAATCTGAAGCCGGTCTATTTTTTCATTCATAAACGAAAATGGCACCGGCTCTTTGTCACCGTGCTGAACCTCGAGCTTATCATAATCAATCGTCCGGGCATCGAGCCGGGCCGGCGTGCCCGTTTTTAGCCGCCTCACAACAAATCCGAGTCGCTCAAGGCACGCCGAAAGCTCATCAGCCGCCGGCTCATCCCGCCTGCCGCCGACAAACTGCTCCGAGCCGATATGCATCACCCCGCGAAGAAATGTCCCTGTTGCGACAACCACCGCCTTGGCACGATATACACAGCCATCACTGCACCGAACGCCACAAGCCCGGCCATTCTCGACGATTATCTCGGTCGCCATTGCTTCGATGATGGCAAGGTCGGGCGTTCGTTCGAGCGCATCTATCATAAACCGCTGATACTCGTATTTGTCGGCCTGCGCACGAGGTGATTGCACAGCCGGTCCCTTAGAGCGGTTAAGCATCCTGAACTGAATCCCTGTTGCGTCAATCGCCAGCCCCATCAGCCCGCCTAGCGCGTCAACTTCACGGACAATCTGCCCCTTCGCAAGACCCCCAATTGCAGGATTGCAACTCATCGCTCCAATTTTGCTCTTCTCGATGGTAATAAGCGCGGTCTCCGCGCCAACTTTGGCGGCCGCTTGAGCGGCTTCTATCCCGGCGTGCCCTGCCCCGATTACTACACAGTCGAAATCATTTGCTTTCATTTGATTTGGAAAGTGCAACTGCTGAGGCAACGGCGAAATTCGCGGTGTGCGTGATGCTGACGCTTATTTGCGTGACACCTAATTTGTCGGCAATTTTCCTTACCTCGCCGTACAATCTCACCTCCGGCTGGCCCGTCGGCGTGTTTACCACTTCAATATCCGTCCAGGCAATCTTGCCCCGCCAGCCCGTTCCCAATAATTTCAGCACCGCTTCCTTGGCGGCAAATCGGCCCGCAAGTTTCTCGACGCCGTTTCGGTTCTCTTGCGCGTATGCCTGCTCCGCAGTGGTAAAGACCCTGTCCATAAACCGCCCGCCATGCCGTTTGACCATATCCTCTATTCGAGGAAAATCAACAAGGTCTATGCCATGTGCAATTATTCCCATCCGACGATTCCTGCCCGCTGGTTTCTCCGAAAACTGCGCCCACCTTTACCTGTTGGCCATTCTGTAAATTTCGCGCACACAGAAATCAACAAATCTTGCCTTTTCCGCCGCCGAGGCCTGCTGAACAAGCTCCGCATTAAGTTTGTCAATCGCGGCTCGCATTCTTTCAAATGTTATCCTCGCTTTGACCTGGCTCTGAACCTTCTCGAACGACTCCACGCTTTTCGGCTGATACTCCACAAGCTGCATAATAAAAATATGCCCCTCGGCCTCTATCGGCCCCGTCACCTCGCCCGTTTTCATAGTCTGCGCCCGCTTGGCCAGAATATCGTAAGGAGCCGCAAGCGATTCCGGGGCAACCTTTCGCCAAAGCCCCCCTGCCGACGCCCTGTGCCCATGCGAATACTCCCCGGCCAACCGCTCAAAATCCTCCCCGCTGTTTATACGTTTAACAAGCTGTTCTGCAAGCTCGCTTGCCTGCTGCACACGGGATTTATTTGGGTCATTATTGGTTAGCTTCTCCGGCTCTATATCGATAAGCCGAAATTGCAGCGAGCCGGGCGTAGAGTAATACTGCTCCTTAGTTGCATTATACGCCGCCTGCATCTCACTATACGTTACCGGCTCATCCTTAGGCATCTGCTGGGCGATATAGCTCTGGCTTAAAATCCTTCGCTTCTGGTACTGCTCGAACTTGCCCCAGTCCATCCCCATCTGTTTAAGGGCCTCATCCGCCTTGGCATAATCCCCGCCGAAGTCCATCACAAATCTTCTGACCTCCGCGGCCGCCGCTCTGTCAAGCTCATCATCTATCTGCTCACCTGCCTCCTTTCTCGCTTTGCTGTAAAGCAGGGCATCCGATATTCTCGACACAAGCTGCTGCTCAATCACCGGCTCTGCAAGCTGCCTGAACCTCTCGAAATCCGTCTTCTGGGCCACCTGCGCCAGCCGTCCAAATACCGGCCCGATTACATCCTCTACGGTTACTGTCTCCCCGCCTACCGCAAGCGCAAAACCACCGCTGGCCTCAGGCAGCCCGTCGCGTTTTGCAAGCGGCATCGTTGCAAGCTGCTCGTCGGTATATTTGGGTTTTTCACCACAGCCCCCAAGCAGCAAAACCGCCATCAAAGTCCAGAATACAGCTTTTACCATAAAACGTCCGATTCCATTTCACAACCAGCTTCTGGGTCACCGATTCTACGATAAAGCCGGAGCATAATCCACAAAAAGCTTTACAGGCATGCTCATCTGTGCCGATGAATAATACTGCTTGATAAGGAGACGGATTATGAAAAGAGCATTCGCAATAAGCATACTGCTGACGCTTCTCGCGGGCTGTCATACCGATATCGTAACCACAGCCCAGCTAAAAGCAATCGAGAATAAATGCGTTCACATCGAACTTATCGAAAGCCAGGACCCTTATGCAGGCAAAGTCCTGCGGGATATGCTCGAAAAGGAATTTGTCCGAAAACAGGTCCAACTGTGCGACGCCAACACCGCAAACATCATAATAACCGGTTCAAGCTTCACGAGCTATCGCTCGGCGGGCAAAGACGGAATGTTCGGCAGCAGGGAATCAGCCGCTGAAGCAATCGAGGCAATAAGCTTAACCGCACGGGACAGTGCGGGTAATGTCCTGCTTACAGCTTCCTATGACAACTCGGAGCAACTCACCGCAGGCAAACTCGCACGGGAGTTCGGCTCCGCACTTGCCGGCAAATTAAAATAAAAACAGAGAGAACTCACACGACCGTGGAATCCTTACGGGCAACTTCTTTGGCCTGCGCGGCCTTGAGCCGGGCAAGTTTATCGGCAAGTTTCTTATCAGATAGCGCGAGAATCTGAACCGCCAATATGGCCGCATTTTTTGCGCCCGCTTTGCCGATGGCAACTGTCGCCACGGGAACCCCTGACGGCATCTGAACCGTACTCAACAGGGCGTCCAGCCCGGCGGGACCATCCTTTGCTGCAAGGGGAACACCGATTACAGGCAGTGTTGTCCAGCCCGCAATAGCCCCCGCCAGATGGGCCGCCATACCGGCAGCGGCGATTATCACCTTGAATCCGGCCCCGGCCGCCTTTTGGGCAAACTCCGCCGCTACTTTCGGCGTGCGGTGAGCCGAGATTATCCGCACAACGGGCTTTATGCCAAAATCTTCCAGAGTATCGATACACGCCTGCATAACGGCCAAATCGCTATCCGAGCCTATCACGACCGCAACTGTGGATTTTCGTTTCTTTTCAGATGCCATTTGTCTTTCCTGCCCCTGTCTTTTATAATATGTCGCCGTTTGGGATAATGGCATTATCATACCGACACTGGGCCGCAAAAGCAACTGACAGGTGCATAATATGCAAAAGAGAAAACCCATTGTGGCCGGTCAGTTTTACCCTGCCCGGCACGACCAGTGCATTGACGAAATAAACCAGTGTCTCGAAGAAGCAACGATAAACCAGCCGCTTCCCGACACAATAGTCGCTGGTATTGTGCCGCACGCCGGCTGGACATTCAGCGGAGCAACAGCAGCAATGGTCTTCGCAGCAATCCGGCAGCAACATCCTGAAGTCCACACCTTTGTCATATTCGGCGCCGCCCATGGCTATTACGGCCGAACACCCGCATTGTACGACAAAGGCAACTGGATAACACCACTCGGAGAAATCGCCGTCGATGAAGAGGTTGCCCACGCCATACTCGAAAGCAAGACCGCAACCAGCAACCCGGACGCCCACGACACCGAGCATAGTATGGAGGTCCAAGTCCCGTTCATTCAACATCTCTTTCCCGATGCCAAAGTATTACCAATTCTCACCCCACCCACCGAGCAGTCTATCACCCTCGGCGAAATCGTCGGCAGCATAATCGCCAGCGACGATGAAAGAAAAATCGTCTGTCTCGGCTCAACCGACCTTACCCATTACGGACCCCGCTATGGTTTTACACCGATGGGCGCCAATGAAGAAGGATTGAAATGGGCGATGGAAGTCAACGATAAGAAGTTTATCGACTATGCTCTGAAAATGCAGCCGGAGAAGATGCTTGAAACAGCCGCCGAAAACTACAACGCCTGCGGCGCCGGTGCCGCCGCCGCCGCGGTTGCCGCCGCAAAAGTCCTCGGCAAAAATAAAGGTATCCTCCTCGCACACACCAACAGCAACGAAATTATGCTTCGCAAAATGGGCGCCACCAGCGCCGAATCCGTCGGCTACGCCGCCATTGTCTTTTAGACTGAACTCTCACCACTTACAGGTCTCATACCACAACCATAACCACCAAGCCATCAAACCGCTTAAAAAACGCATTTTTCTGATTCAATATAACCCTCTCTGCTCCCCATAGTAAGGCCCAACACGGCCTCTGGACGCAATCCTATTGACAGAAGACCGCTTTTGAAGTATACTTTAGGTCTAATAAAGTAAAACTGTTAACATATTGTGCTGCCGAAATCGGGGGCACTTTCGGCAAACACAGCCAAGAGAGGAGTGTGTTTGTGTATTCCGCATTGCAGACCCTTTCTGTGAGAGTGGACTGCCTTGTTACCACAATCCTTCTATGCACGAGCTCTGCTGACAGCAGGATGCGAAATGCAGCAGAGTTGCGATGTTGAAAAGGGCACAAATTTCGTAAAGGAGAAGAAATGAAAGAGGCAAAAAGGTCTTTCGTTCCTGCTATACTGCTTTTCGCACTGCTTCTGGGGCAGTCAAGCGCCTCAGATTTCTACGTAACTAACAACACAGAGTTACAGAACGCCCTGAACGCTGCGAGGGTCAACGGCTACAACGACACCATTTACATCCAACAGGGCTATTATGACGCAATAGGCCCGTTTACCTATGGCACAGCGAGTAACGACGGCATGGCTGTGACCCTATCCGCCGGCTGGGACGCAAACTTTGCCGCCCAGGCGGAGGACCCAACAGCCACACGTCTGAATGGTAACGGCGCCAATCCCGTCCTTAAGCTCCTCGCCAACGCACCAGGCGCCTATATAACCTTCACCATCGAAAATCTTACAATTGAAGATGGATATGCCAGCGGACCCGACGATAACGGGGCGGGACTCTGTGCCTACACTGGCCAAGCAGGTGATGGGAGCATTAATCTTACTATCCGTAATTGCCTGTTTAGAAACAACTGGGCTGCGAACGGCAGGTTCGGCGGCGGCATCTTTTGTAACGGCTCTGTGCAAATCCGCAACACCAGCTTCCTCTCAAACAACGCCTCCAGCGGAGGAGCAATATACATAACCTACGACCCGGACCGGGGCCAGTCTGTTAAGCCCCTGCTTGACCACTGTTACTTTGAGGACAACACAAACTACGGAGCAAACGGCAGCTCAATCTGGCACAACGTCGCACTTCAGGTCCGCAAATGCACATTCAAGGGACGATTAGATGGCCTCAGCAGCAGCGGCACCGGCGGCGCAATCTACTGCGGCTCCGGCTCTAACCTAAATATCACAAACTCCATCTTCACTTCAATAATAACAAAGGGCTCCGGCAGCGCTATCCGATGCTCTGACAGCACTATGACTATCACCAACTGCCTCTTCACTTACAACTACGCCGGCCTGGGAGTTAGTGATGGCTATGGTGCGATTGCGTATGATTATCGCGACGGCGACCCGCGGCTATTCAAAACAGTTAATATCACTAACTGCACATTCATTAACAACTCGACAAGCGTGGCCAACGCAGCAGCCATATACAACCACGGAGCAACAATGAATCTGACAAATTCTATCTTCTGGGACAACGACAATACCACAGGTATCTGGAACCCTTATGGATTTGTTAATATGCACTATTGCCTCAGGGCCGATGCTGACTGGCAGGGTATCATCAACCACAGCAACAACGTCATAGCAGACCCACTTCTCGACCCTGACAACTATTTTCCGAGCTCTAAATCACCGTGCATTGACCGGGGCGACAATACCGCCTTGCCGGCGGATTCGCACGACCTTGATAATGATGGCAACATCACTGAAATAACACCTGTGGACCTGAAAGGCCAGCCAAGATTCTATGACGACCCATGCAGTCCCGATCTCGGAATCCCAACGGCACCATTCGCAGATATAGGCGCCTACGAATATAAACCCCTCAACGACACCATTAAATGGATGGAAATTACCAAAGGCGTCAATTATGGAGAGCCGACCACCCTGAATCCCTTGCATGAATTCAATCTGACCATCCACACAGACAACACAGTTCAATCGCTTTACTTCGAAAAGTCACGTCTCGGCAGTGTCGAAATCCCGAACGAACCGAACACACAATCAGGATATATACAGACGTTCCACTCTGTCGAAGACAGCGTTCAGATATGGGAATACCTCGTATCGGACCAGGACCCGAATATACTCAACATGTATAGCGAAGGCACTTACACCTTCACCGTGGGATACGAGGATGCCAGCCGGCAAAGCACAGAATTATGGTTCGGCCAACCCGGTAGCAGGCAACCGCTGCCGAAACCATTGCCAAAACCGGTAATAATCTCACCCGAACATGGAGCCCGGACACTCTCACCAGCTACGTTCCTATGGGAGGACGCTAACAAACCGATAATTACCACCGACCCAAACGGTGAACCAAATGATTGCATTCTTACCAACGTCAATTTAGTCTATTTGATGCTTGAAGAAGTCAATGGTAACCAGATGGATGCTGCCCTCCCGCCGGATGCTACTACTTACGGACCCGTATTACTTGAGCCAAACGACTGGAAATTCAATCTCGATTTATTTTACTGGCTCCAGGGCACAAACGCAGACAACATCGACTTTGGCGTGGGTAAATACAACCACCGCGCCCATCACTTTAAGCTCGTAGAGCCGGACTTCGGCACATTTGGTAACCGCAGAAATGTCAAATACACCCGCGACGACTGTTTCGGCGTGCCGGTTACGTTCAGCATCAGCGGCCCGGGCTATGGCGGTATAATCACCTCAGACTGTAACTTCTCGAAGATAGTTCTGCACGGCACCAGCGAGCAGTCGAAGTTCACTATCACCAGCAAATATCCAATTAGCATCGGAGATATTGTCGTCAACGGTCCATTAAAAAGCATCATCGCAAAGACCACGAATATAAGGGGAGATATAACACTGGCCGGGTCTCTTGGCATACTTGTACTCAATGATGTCGCAGACAGCCACACAATAAATATCGGTCCATCAGCAAATCCTAAAGCCGGGGTGATGATGAAATTCGGCCGAGTCAGCGACCTGACAATAGACAGCAACATACCCATCAAGACACTCCAGGCCACGGAATATATCGGCGGAGCAATCAAAGCCCCATGGCTCGGTAGTATCTCAATAAAGGGTAACAGCAAATGGGGCATACGCGGTGACTGCAACGTAAATATGAATCTTAGCGGCACCGGCGCACCAAAGGACGTTACTCTGAAAATAGCAAGGATAGCGGGCAAAATCACCGGCGGCAAATGGCAGATAAATGGCCACTGTAAAACCATACAGATGGCCTCTTCAAACCCGGCCTTCGAAATGTCACTTAGCGGCAATCTCGACACCATCAAGGCCAGAGGAAACAAAAAATTCGGAATAACCCCGATTCTCTCGGGCAAATGGATGTGCAATTCCATAAAGAGCATCTCAGCCGAAGAAATCTACCAGGCCACATTGACTATGAACCAGCAGCCACACGAAAAGATATATGCCATCAACAAACTCACGGCCAAAGAGCGAATTGTCAATAGTCGAATACTGTCGAAAGGAAACATCGGCATGATAACCACCAGAGCAATTGAAGACTCAAGCTGCTTTGCCGGTGATATTGCCGCAGGCGACCTGAATGGAGACGGCGTTCTCGATTTGCCCAGCCCGTTCCAGATGAATTACGCCGAACCGGCTACAATCAAAAGCCTCAAAATCACAGGGCTCAGGGGCTGGCAACAAAATTGTTTTACCAACACCAATATCGCAGCGGCCCGGATTCTGAATGCCTATCTCGCCTATCCAAAGATTGATAACGGAGGCACATGGTTTGGCATAACTGCCGATTATATCAAGGCCCTTAAAATCAAAAACACAAATCGCATCCTGTCGTGGAAAAATCTTGACAAGCCCGGCGACTCCATTGACTCCGAAGAGTTCAAAGACGCCAAAATCCGCATCTATGAATGACAATTATGGACGGGCGGGGATTTTCCCGCCCGTCCATATCCCATTCACCCAGTCCCTAATGCCCCCGCTGCTACCTCTCCAAACTGCCACCTTGGCAGCAGACTATATGCCAACTGCAAAATTGCCAGAAAAGTGGAAAAAGGTCCAATCGTTTCTTAACCTCTTTGCAAACAACATCTTACAACCTCGAACAATACCTTTCGGCTCGTTGGCACATACTTTGCTCAATATTTGCTATGATGGTAGCAGACTCGTTACAATCCGACCAAATTAGTGTCCTGACCATCCAAGCCGACTGGGCCTGGCCTTTGGCGTTACATGATATCTTTCGCCCAAGGGGCGTGAACCTGCTCGTCGCCGACAGCATCGACTTGTTTGTAAACGTGCCGCGGCACCGACGGATTCACACAACCATCGTCGACACCGACTGCGAGCATGGAGGCCTGTGGATGCTGAAGGTGATTCGAACGGAGTACCCGATTATGCCCTGCATACTGTTGACAAGTAACGTAACCGAGGCAATGCTTGAAGAGGCCCTGCGTCTCGACGCATTCAGCGTTATGACCAAGCCCGTGGATATGAAGATTCTGCAGGACCAACTCAATCGGCTGTTCGTGAAAAAATACGGCAGCCATATTTTTTCAACCTGAACACAAAACGTTAAAATAACGGTCAAAAGTTTTTGAAAGGAGTAGTGAGAAGATGAAGATACGACCATTGGCCGACAAGGTCCTCGTTCAGCGAGTCGAGGCCGAGAACAAAACAGCAGGCGGAATAGTCCTGCCCGATAGCGCAAAGGAAAAACCACAAAGAGGCAAAATCGTCGCGGTTGGCGAGGGAAAGCTCTCAGACGACGGCTCACGCCAGAAACCACAGGTGAAAAAAGGTAACCTGGTGCTTTTCACAAGTTATGCCGGAGCTGAAATAAAAATCGAAGGCAAAGAGTACCTGATTATGAGTGAATCGGATATTATGGCAGTTATCGAAGATTGATTATGACAGCCGCCGGTCTTCGTTTCCTCACGACCCGGCAAACAATACAAAAAGGAGAAACTTATGGCAGCAAAAAAGATAGCATTCGGTACTGACGCACGAGCGGCCATTCGTCAGGGCATCCAGAAGCTCGCCAGCGCCGTAAAGATAACCTTAGGCCCTTGCGGCAGAAACGTCGTCCTTGAGAAATCTTTCGGCTCACCCACCGTCACAAAGGACGGCGTAACCGTGGCCAAGGAAATCGAGCTTGAAGAGCCCTACGAGAATATGGGCGCGCAAATGGTCAAGGAGGTCGCCTCCAAAACTTCAACCGTCGCCGGTGACGGAACGACTACAGCGACAATCCTGGCTGAAAGTATCTTTGATGAAGGGCTGAAAAACATCACCGCGGGCGCAAACCCCCTGCAGGTCAAACGCGGCATCGACAGGGCGGTCGATACGATTGTCAAGGAGCTTCAGAAAATGAGCATCCCCGTCGCTTCCGGTAAACAAATTGAACAGGTCGCCACCTGCTCAGCCAACCAGGACGCTGAAATCGGCAAAAAGCTTGCTGAGGCAATGGAAAAAGTCGGCAAAGACGGCGTCATAACCGTCGAGGAAGGCCAGTCCCTCGAAACCGTCGTCGAGCTGGTTGAAGGTATGCAGTTCGACAAAGGCTACCTGAGTCCTCACTTTATCAATAAGCTTGAGAATATGACCGTAGTCCTCGACAAACCCTACATACTCATCCACGAAAAGAAAATCAGCTCGGTCAAATCGCTGGTGCCCTTGCTCGAAAAAGTCGCCAAGCAGGGCAAGCCCCTTCTTATCATAGCTGAAGACATCGAAGGCGAAGCCCTTGCGACACTGGTCGTAAATAAGCTTCGTGGTGTGCTTCAATGTGCAGCCGTCAAGGCCCCCGGATTCGGAGACAGACGAAAGGCACTGCTAAGCGATATCGCTGTGCTCACAGGCGGCCAAGCCATATTTGAAGACCTCGGCATCCAGCTCGAAAAACTCGAGTTGAGTATGCTTGGCAGGGCAAAACAAGTCACAATCGACAAGGACACCACCACGATTATCGAGGGAGCAGGTAAAACCGAAGAAATCAAAGGCAGAATCGAGCAGATTAAGGCCGAAATCGAAAAATCCACAAGCGATTACGACATCGAAAAACTCCAGGAACGCCTGGCAAAACTCTCCGGCGGCGTCGCACAGATAAAAGTCGGGGCCGCAACCGAGGCCGAAATGAAAGAGAAAAAAGCACGGGTCGAAGATGCGCTACACGCCTGCAGGGCCGCGGTCGAGGAAGGCATCCTGCCCGGCGGAGGCGTAGCAATGCTCAGAACGCTTCCTGCTCTGGATAAAATCAAGGCCCAGGGCGACGAGAAAGTCGGCGTCGATATCGTCCGCCGGGCCGTAGTCGCCCCAATCAAGCAAATCGCCCTCAACGCGGGACTCGACGGCTCAATCGTCGCACAAAAAGTGATGGAAACCTCCGACAAAAACTTCGGCTACGACGCTCTGCGAAAAGAGTACGGCAATATGATTGAATTCGGCGTGATTGTCCCCACAAAGGTCGAACGCATCGCGCTGCAAAACGGCGCATCAATCGCCTCACTGCTTTTGACAACTGACGCCATTGTATGCGAAATACCAGAGAAAAAGGAGGCTCCTCCGGGTCCGCCGCCTGGTGGAATGTATTGACAAAAAACCTAAGGGCGGGCCAAAAACCCGCCCTTCTCATTTTTTGAAAGGGGCTTTTCAAAATGCCGTTTCGATTTTACAGCAATATCGTCTCGCAGGCGTCCCGCCGGATTGCCGCCGGAATGCTGCTGACCGGACTTTCCCTGATTGGCTTTGGCCTGTTGATTTATCTGCTGCCCCGTGTCTTCGCTATCTTAGCGGCAATTTTGTTCTTCGCGGCTGGCGGTGGCGTTTGTATCACCGCTTTAAAGATATTTTTGGCACAACGGCATATCGACAGAGCCACCCGTGATGCATCGGACGATTACCGCCAGAACGTCAGAATCAAAATTGAACAATAACAGCTACTCGACCGGCCGATAAAAATCGTGTGCAATAGTGCGAATTACTGATTAAAATCGAAGCGATATGAAGCTGCCAAAACTGCAAAAACCGGACGGGTATGTGGGGCTGTATGTCGTTGATTTTGGCGACCATACGGGAGTGGGATTCACGGCTCAGGAAGTTGCCGAGCTTTTTGAGAGCGAACGTTATAAGCACTGTAAGGCCTACAAGATACACAACGCCTATCCCGACGGCCGGCTGGAGCTAAAAGGTATCCCGCGAGATATATTCCAGCTTGAGGCGGGTATGTTCTTCTATTGCGAAAACATAGAGACCGCCCGCGATGATTACAAACGGCTAGTCAAATCAGGCGTCGAGACAGACGTGCCCTGCCGAGCGATGATTCAATTAGCCAGATACGGCGACGACAAGTTCGCAGTAGCTTTGATTTATCCCGCTGAGTATGACGACGAAATAAGCCGCTGGCTACTGGAGAATAATTACAGAACGGCCGGCACCGCCGAAGGCGGCACCGGTGCAGTTACGCGATACTACGACGCCAACCCGGAAATACTCGAACTACACCAGCTCTGGAGCAAATCCGAAATCGAAAGTCGCACGGGCCAGGAACTTCTGGCGGCGACAAAAAAAGCCGTTCAAAGATAATATGCTTTTTCAGATGGTTTCCCGGCGAAAAAAAAGTTCCTTTTTAGGCCAACTGGCGGGTATCTTTGCGGCCATCTTAGGCACCAAAACCGCAAAACCGACCACCGAAGACCTCAAAGACGCCGAGTTCTCAACGAGCACACAGCGCCTCGGCGTGCGATTCACAAAACGCATCAGGGACGTCTTCAGATTCAAATGGCTCAAAAAAACATAGTCGCCGTCAAACGGGAGATGCTAAATGCCTGAAGCAAACCACCAGTCAGTTCAGCCGCCGGGCGATGAGCCGGTTCTCAGCGAAAACGCAGTCGCCGTGCTGCAGAACCGATACCTGATTAAAGACGAGCACGGCAAAATAATCGAAACACCCGGCCGGCTACTAAGCAGAGTGGCCCGGCTGGTAGCATCCATCGAGAAAACCTTCGGTGCCGGCGAAGAAGAAATCGAACAATGGCACAGGAAATACTACGACCTTATGGCCTCGCTGAAATTCCTGCCGAACTCTCCTACGCTTATGAACGCGGGCAGACCTTCGGGAATGTTGAGCGCCTGCTTTGTCCTGCCCATTGAGGATAGTATCGAAGGCATATTCGAAACCATAAAACACACCGCACTTATCCAGAAGGCCGGCGGCGGAACGGGTTTCTCTCTGGACCGCCTGCGCCCGACAGGCGACCGCGTCGCATCGAGCGGCGGAACAACATCCGGCCCAATTTCCTTCTGGCGGGTCTTCTCGGAAACCACGGACGCGATTCAACAGGGCGCCTTCCGCAGGGGCGCAAATATGGGTATGATGAGCGTAACCCATCCGGACATACTCAGATTCCTGCACGCCAAGCAGGACCTAAAGGCCTTTACGAATTTCAATATCTCGGTGAAAATCACCGACGACTGGATGGACACACTCGAAAAAAATCCCGAAGCATTGCACACAGTAGAAAATCCCCGTTCGGGACAAAAATATCTGCTACCTAAACAAATCGACGTCAACAATTATACAATAGGCGACCTCGTCAAGCTCTCTGACCAGCATACCCCGGCACCCGAAGCAGCCGGGCAGTTCTACACCATCGGCGATATATGGCAGACAATTATCACCTGTGCACACAAAACAGGCGACCCCGGCGTGGCGTTCATCGACCGAATCAACCGTAACAACCCGACGCCATCGCTTGGTGAAATTGAGGCAACAAATCCCTGTGGCGAACAGCCCCTGCTGCCCTATGAGGCCTGCACTTTGGGCAGTATCAACCTCGCAAAATTCGTAATCGATAACGGTTCGGAACCGGAAATCAACTGGTCCGCTCTCGGCGAAACGGTAAAGCTTAGTGTGCGGTTTCTGGACAACATTCTCGATGCCTGCCACTATCCGGTCAGCAATACCGCCCGGCTGGCACGAGCCAACCGCAAGATAGGTCTGGGCGTCATGGGCTTTGCCGACTGTCTTTTTATGCTCGGCATCCCTTACGACAGCAAACAAGGGATTAACTTCGGCGAATCGATTATGAAGTTCATCAACGACTCGGCCCGCCGGGCAAGCAGTGAGCTGGCCGAGCAGAGAGGCGCTTTTCCCAACTGGAACGAAAGCATTTGGAAGACCGAGGCAAACCTCAAGGTTCGAAATGCCGCTATCACCTGCGTCGCCCCTACCGGAACGATAAGTATCATTGCCGACTGTTCCGCCGGTATCGAGCCCCTCTATTCGCTCGTTTTTCTCCGGAAGGTCCTCGCCGGCGAAAAATTGCTGCAGGTAAATCCGGTTTTTGAGAAGGTCGCCGAAAAAGAAGGGTTCTATACCGATGAGCTAATCCGGCAGATACTTAAATCCGGCAGTATCCAGAAGATGAGTCAAATCCCACACGAAATCCGTGAAATCTTCAAATGCGCCTACGACATCAGACCCGAATGGCACATCCGTATGCAGGCCGCATTCCAAAAGCATTGCGATGCCGCCGTCAGCAAGACCATTAACTTCACCGAAAGAGCTAGAGTATCCAGCGTGGACAAGGCCTACCGGCTTGCTTATCGTCTTGGCTGCAAAGGAATTACGATTTACCGCCGGCGCAGTAGGAAAGATGAGCCGATGACGCTTTGTTAACACAAACCGCAGCAGCAACGATTTCGACGCAAATATCACGTCCTATGAACAGAAAAAAAACATCCGCGTATATATTATAGGACTTTTCAAAGGGGGCAATTTGTGCTAAAGTGATATTGGGTTATTAACCGATAAGGGAAAAAGCAGAACAAAGTTTTTCTCCCCTCCGGAAAACATCGGGTAGCGAGGCGTTGCTCGATGTTTTCTTTTTTTCCGTTGTCAAGTACCTTCAAAAAACAACGAGCTGTAAATATGACTTGTCTACCGTGTTTTTGAGCATAAGTGATTCAAAATAATAGTCTTACGTTCGACATATCCCAAGAAAAACGCTCATACCTCTCAAAGGATAACACAAAAATCCTTTCGACGATTGGAACATGCCCAACGATTAAAACGTAGATGGCTAAATAATCCAGACGGGACGGAGAAAAAAATAATTAGAAAACTTGGGCAACAGGTACGTCTGCAGTAACCGCCACCCAAGAATTGCAAACAAAAAAACGGCACCGGAATTAGCGGTGAAAACTTTCAGGTTATTTTGGATTAGGAGTTCACAAATGAGGAAGTATGTGGTAGCACTGGCTGGGGCAGTTACGATATGCTTATTGCTTGGGCTTGTGAGTAATGCACCGGCGGCGGACCCGAACCAGCCGAAGGAACCTCCCAAAAATAAGGAGGTAGTGGTCGTAGGTACCGTAAGCGTAGTCAAAGACAAAGACAATAACATTACCGAGGTCAAAGTAAAAACCGCCAGGGGCCTAACGTACCAGATAACACTCGACGACAACGGCAAAGAACTGGGCAAGACCATGGCGGACAAGAGGGTTAGACTTACCGGAACTGTGGAAACAAAAGGGGAAATCAAGTGGCTGACAGTCCTAAAATTCAGCGAACTTAAGACCAGAGCGGAGAATCCGCAAACGAAGCCCAAGGAAAAGATGCCCAAGAATAAAGATTGATGTGACTCACCCTCAATCCGTATGAGTCGCAGTATTACCACTGCGACTCTTTTTTTGGGACGAGTATCTCCTTAGAGATTTTTGCCGTGGCATTTTTTGTATTTTTTGCCGCTGCCGCAGGGACAGGGGTCATTCCGCCCGACTTTAGGCCCTTCGAGCTTAATCTGCTTGACCTTAACCTCGCCCTGAGGGGCCTGAGCAGCCGCCCGCTGGCGCTCGGCCAGTGCAAACTGCCCAACCTGGTCGTGCACCACCTGACTAACACGCCAGACGCTTCGTGCCCGGGCGCCCGCTTCGAGATGCACCTTGAAAATAATGTCCGTGACGCGCTCTTCGATATTGGCGAGCATCTCATTGAACATCCGGTAGCCCTCGCGCTTATACTCGACCTTGGGGTCTTTTTCCGCCCATGAGCGCATCCAGATGCTGCCCTTGAGATGGTCCATGTTATACAAGTGGTCTTTCCAGGCGCCGTCATACACCTGCACCAAAACATATCTCTCAAGGTCACCGAGTTCTTTGCGCAGAAACTCCCTGCCTGCCTGAAGGATTACTTCTCTTCTCTGCCCGCCGTCATCGAGCTGTTCAGTTGTTATATCCGCCTCGAAGCGTTTGTTCGCCCATTCGGCCGCCGTTTGCGCATCAATGCCGCTTATTTTATTGTCCACTTCGTCTATCAGTCTGCCGTTGTTATATGCCTCGCTCAGCTCCAGCAGTTGCCTGTGCAGCGATTGAGGATTGAGCTGCTGTATCCTCTCGACCGATAAACTTGCGTTGTATTTTTTGTTCGCCCATTCCGCCAGCGCTTCGAAACCGTACACATTCGGTCCCTGCGGCCCATACACCATATTCATTGCAAACTCTACGGGATATTCGACCTCCCTCCTTTTGTACTTGGCCATAGTCTTTTCGATAAGAAGCGCCTGCACCTGTTCGGGTTTTGCGCCGGTAAGCTCATCGATGTTGAGTTTTATCTCAAACTTGGCGCGAGCCCACTCCGCAAGCCGTCTGACTGCATAGTCGGACTTGAGGAACTCAACGAGAACCGAGCATTCTCTCTTGTCAATCTGCTCCCTCGCCGCAGCAAGCAACTGCTCTTCTATCTGTTCGGGCGTCAGCTCTTTGACTTTGTTGGCGCTCAAGCTCACGCGAAAGGTGCTCATCGCCCATTTGCACAGGCCAGCAATATCCCATGTGCTGCTGTCCTGGTAGTCTTCCAAATACTCACCCAATGACAGGGAAATGTTCTCTTCCGCTGCGACTTTGGCCCGGTTCTTGATGTGCGCCTCAATCTCATCGGCCGACAATCCTGATATTTCAGCCGGTTTCAGCTCAACACCAAAATCGCTCGCTACCCATTCCGCAACACATCTGGCCGCGTAATCACTATCGAGAATCGTCTCGCAGCTTTGCGCTATGGCGCCTTCTATCATCTCGTAGATAATCTCTTTGAGCCCCTTGCCACCGAGGATTTTGCGCCTCCGCGAGTAGAAAATCTTTCGCTGATAATCCATCACCTCGTCGTATTCGAGCAGCGATTTGCGAACCTCGAAGTTTCTCTCCTCAACCTTTTTCTGCGCCTTTGCGATGCCTTTGCTTATGCGCTTGTGATAAATCGGCTGCCCCTCCTCCCATCCTATCCAGGATAGCGCCTTGACCGTCCACTCCGGAGCAAATACCCGCATCAGCTCGTCATCGAATGACAGGAAAAACTGGCTCGAACCTTTATCTCCCTGTCTGCCGCACCGTCCGCGAAGCTGATTGTCGATTCGTCTGGCCTCGTGACGTTCAGTGCCCAGGACGTGCAGTCCGCCTATTTCCGGCACACCCTCTCCCAGTTTAATATCCGTCCCACGTCCGGCCATATTCGTCGCAATCGTTATATTGCCGCGCATCTTGCCGTCGCGGCCCTGGTGTTGATAGCCCGCCTTGGCGACTATCTGCGCCTCGCGCTCGTGCTGCTTGGCGTTGAGTACTTCATGCTCAAGGCCCAATCGTCTGTTAAGCGCCTCCGACAATGCTTCATTTTTCTCGACGCTGACAGTACCAACAAGAACAGGCTGGCCGGAACCACTGATTTCGTTAAGCTCTTCGAGAATAGCGCTGAATTTCTCCTTCGTCGCCTTGTAGATAACATCATCCCAGTCTGCTCTGATGCACGGCTCATTGGTCGGTATTACAACCACTTCGAGCTTGTATATCCTCATAAACTCTTCAGCTTCGGTCGCGGCCGTGCCCGTCATACCCGCTATCTGGCCATAAAGCTTGAAGAAGTTCTGCAGCGTAATCGTCGCTAAGGTCTGCGTTTCTTCCTTTACCTGTACGGCCTCCTTCGCCTCGACCGCCTGATGCAGCCCGTCCGACCACTGCCTGCCGTGCATAAGCCGGCCGGTAAACTCATCGACGATGACTACCTTGCCCTCCATCACCACGTAGTCTTTTTCCTTCTCGAAGACTATATGCGCCCGCAGGGCCTGTTCGAGCATATGGGGCCACTCCATATTCGACCCCGTAAAAAACGACCCCACGCCGGCCGCCTCCTGCGCCGCGGTAATACCCTCGTGCGTTAAGTGCGCGGCCTTGCGGTCGTATTCCACCTCGTAGTATTGAACCGCCCCGCCGAGTCCCGCCTGCGATTCGACAGCTTCTTTTTCAAGCCGGTTTATCATTTCCAGCGCCTTTGCGACGCGCCTTTCGTCTTTGGCTCTTTTAGCTTCCGACAATTCGCCGCGAGCGTTTGCCCGCATTCTCTCATTTGAATCGATGCGCCCCTTGATTCGGTCGTAGCCGCCATGCAGCGAAATAAGCTTTCGTGCAACGTCATCCGCCTTTTTATATCTGCTCACGTCATCGAAGGCCGGCCCCGATATAATCAAAGGCGTCCTCGCCTCGTCGATAAGAATCGAGTCAACCTCGTCGATTATCCCGTACTGCAGCTCGCCCTGCACCATCTGCTCAAGCGACAGCTTCATATTATCGCGCAGATAATCGAAGCCGAACTCGTTATTGGTGCCGTAGGTTATATCGCAGTTGTATTGTTCGCGTCGCTCGTCCCCTGCCGTATCCATATCCGCCTGTATAGCGCCGACGGAAAGTCCAAGCGCCTGATATACAGGTCCCATCCATTCGGAGTCGCGTTTTGCCAGGTAATCGTTGACCGTCACGACATGAACGTGTCTGCCGGTAATGTGAACAAGGTAAGCCGCGAGCGTGGCAACCACGGTCTTTCCCTCGCCGGTCGCCATCTCGGCAATCTTGCCATCATAAAGCACGTTTCCGCCGACCAACTGCACGTCGAAGTGTCGCATATCGACATTTCGCCTCGCCGCCTCTCGCACCACTGCAAACGCCTCCGGCAAAATCTCCTCCGGCCTTTTCCCCGCTTTCAGGGCCTCTTTGAATTCGTCTGTCCTGGCTTTTAGCTGCTCGTCGCTGAGCTGTTTGATTTGCTCTTCGAACTGGCCCGCCTGTCGAGCGACAACCATATACGCCTTGACCAATCGCTCATTCCGCGACCCGAAGATTTTTACCAGTGTCTTACTAAGCTTTTTAAACATATTTCAGCGTCCAGCGGACAGCATTCACAGTATCCACTACACGCTATACGCTAAGCACTATATTGTCAAGAACAGCCGGGCAAATTAAGTTTCGCTTTTACCTTAATTTATCTTCAATTGTGCTGAATGACGATATTTTGTATTAAGCCAACGAAAGGCAGGTAAAAAATGGATATACAGCGACTACGTCAAATTCTCAAAGAACTCAGACCCATTTTTTGGAACGACGAAATCAACCACGACCTTCATAAAAGGAACTATCCATATCGCACTCCTATTGAATCAGCCGAGTGGCGATATGAAATAGCCATGAAAAAAGTAAATCATAAAGGGACCAAACAACATTTTGATCAACTTTTCAAAGAGGTCGAGAAATGCTTAACTCCATACGATAGAATCTTTGATGTGTTAAGAAAAGAGTTCACAAGTTCATTTGCTGAACAAGTGCTTCTTTCTAATGAAAAGATTATTAAAGATTTTATTGGTGTCACCACCGATAATTTCTGGCAATGGATGAGTTTTATGGTTTGTATGTCCCACGAGGATTTTTGGGCCGACCTTGCCAGAACAAAGCCAGCAAAAACAAAGCAGAAAACGTCTTCTTTGAAAAGTTGGGCCAGTAATTTCTTTTGGACGTTGTATGAGAAAACCCTGAAAATTGTCATTGATGCAGTTCTGGAAAAAATGCGGCATAATTAAAAACCGCGAAGCCTGAAAAGCCCATTCTACTGAACGCTGTCCGCTAAACGCTGCACGCTGATTACTGCTATCTCCTTCTTTTTCCTCGTCCGCGCATACGCTTCTTGACCGTCGGACGTCTGCGCTTGCCCGGCCCACGAGATACGCCAGCATCGAGCACCGGCTCGACCGGCGCAACGGTCAACTGCCTGGCCGGGACATTTACCGAGATAATTTTCACCTTCATCGCCTGGCCGAGGCACACAATCCGGCCGGAGTGCCTGCCGATGATGCAGCAGGACCGCGGATTGTATCGCCACTCGTCCGGCCCCAAGTCCGTAAGCTGCACAAGACCTTCGATACCGAGCTTTTTTGACTGAACAAAGACGCCGAAATTAGTCAGCCCGGTAACAACACAGTCAAGCTGCTCGCCGATTTTGCCGGCCAGCATCTGCAATATCAAAACCGTCTTCAGCTCGTGCTCGGCATCCTCCGCCCGCTCCTCGGTAAAGGTAATATGCTTGCCAATCTGTGCCAATTCCTGGCTGTCGAGAACCTCCTCCGGCGATGCTGTTTCAAGATTACCCCTCAGATAACAATCAAGCGCACGATGAACGAGCAGGTCGGCATACCGCCGAATCGGGCTGGTGAAATGACAATAAAGCTTTGAAGCCAGGGCGTAATGGCCTATATGCAGCGGCGAATACACCGCCCGCTCCAAACTGCGCAGCACTACGATATTTATGGCTAAAGAGCTGTCGGTCCCCTTGACGGCCCCTAAAAGATGCTGCAAATCCGCCCTGCCCGGCTGCCTCGGCAAGCTAAGTCCCAGAGACTTTACCAGCTCGCTTAGGTTCTGCATCGCCAGACCATCCGGCTCCGGATGAATCCGCCGCATAAAAGGGACGTTGTGCCGGTCAAGAAGCGTCGCTACCGTTTCGTTGGCCTCCACCATAAACATCTCGATTATGGTATGCGGATAGCTCGCATCCGCCGGACACGCGTCGGCAACCCTGCCCGACTCATCCAAAATAATCTCCGTCTCCGGCAAATCCAGGTGCAGCATCCCGTGTTTGTCCCGCCGCTTCTCGATGATGAGGGACAATTTTTCCATATCCTTCAACAGACCGAGCACCTCCGGCTTTATGCCCTTGGTGTGTCCCTTCAGCACCCTGTCAACCTGCTGATACGTCAGCCGCTGAGTCGAACGGATTACGCTGTTACGATACCGGCGGTCCAATATCTTGCCCTGGTCGTCGTAGGTAATATAGACGCTTTTAGTAAACCTCGGCTGGTCCGGCTGAAGACTGCACACGCCGTTGCTGAGCATCTCAGGAAGCATCGGCAAAACCTTTCCCGGCAGATATACGCTGTTGCCGCGGTTTCGCGCCTCGGCATCGAGCGGCGTCCCCGTCCCCACGAACGAGCAAACGTCTGCGATATGCACACCCAGCACCCAGTTGCCTTGTTGGTCTTTCTCCAAACTTATCGCATCGTCGAAATCCTTAGCATCGGGCGGGTCTATCGTGACTATCACCTTGCCGGTAATATCGTCTCTATCCTGAATATCCGCGGGGTCGAATTCCGTCGCTGCCTTATGCGCCTGATAAATGCAACCGTCGTCGAACTCGTCCGGCAAATGGTACTGCCGGATAATCGAACTGATTTCGCTTTCATATCGCCCTGCCCTGCCCAGCACCTCGACTATCACTCCGCGAGCAAGGTACTTCTCCGTCGGATACGAGAGTATCTCGACAACCACCTTGTCTTTGTCCTTAGCCGACTTGGCCGTAACGTCATTGACGGTTATCGGCTCGACAAAACCCGTCCCGTCCGGCTGAACAATCCAGCCCTCAGTTTTCCTCGACAGTGTGCCGACGAATCTGTTGCGCCCGCGTTCAAGAATCTCGACTACCCTGCCGCTGTATCTGACCTGCCCGCGCCGCTGCGTCTTTTCCACAACCTTGGCAACCACGACGTCGCCGGTCATCGCCTCCATACTCTCGCCGGGCGGGATGAACAAATCCGCGTGGGCACTCGACTCCAGAGGACTGACAAAGCCAAAACCCTTCGGATTGGCCCTGAAGGTCCCGGTAATTCTGCCTGAAAGCCCCGGCAGCCCCACCGTGCTGCCGCCGCCGAGAACTACCTGCCCGTTTTGCCGAAGCTCGTCGAAGGCCTCTTTGAACTCAGCAAAATCTTCCGGCCCGACACCCAATATCTTAGCCAACTGCCCGACCTTGGCCGGCGCATAATCAGACCGCTTTAACAATTTCAAAATCTTATTCTTGTAAACTTCTCGCATCTTCGGTGTCCAAAAACAAAACGCCCAGTCGTCCCCACCGCAACTGGGCTCTCTCGGCGGAACTTTGCCTCATCAAACATCAGGCCTCGCCGCCGCAACAATCGGATTTTCGCTCTCCTGGTACGTTGCGTCCCCGACCGCAAACAGATTATCCTGTCTATCCCGCCTTTGCCCTCAGCGTGTTAAGCTTTTTGGCAAGGCGAGACTTCTTGCGGGCGGCCGTCCGCTTGTGCATCGTGCTCGTCGATGAAACCTTATCGAGCCGCTGGGCCACTAACCGAAACTGCTCGCCCGCCGCCTGCACGTCCCCCTTGGATAACGCCGTCTCAAATCGCTTTATCTGGGTTTTGACCGTGCTCTTGCGCACACGGTTAATCATTCTTCTTTTGGCGTTCTGCCTTATCCGCTTCTTTGCCGACAATGAATGTGCCACTTCAATCTCCCAAAACCGTTAAAACTTCTTACTGAGATGACGATTCCTTTCCGTCGTTTCTCAGCTTATCCACACGCTGCGAGACGTCCCTGTACCCGAAATCAAGCTGGGCGATTCTGCGATACACCTCAAGGGCCTTGGCCCTGTCGCCCTGCTCCTCATAACAGCGCCCAAGATTATACCGCAATTCCTTGCCGATGTCGTCATCTTTTCTTTCATGAGATTCTATCGCCTGGGTAAAAATGTCAATCGCATCCGCAAACCACCCCTTCATAAAGAAGCAAAGCCCTATTTTGCCCATGGCCGCTATCCTGTGCCTCGGGTCTTTCTGGGCCTCCTGGAGCAGCGGAATCGCCTCATCGTATCTCTTGTTGCGGACCAGCCGGATGGCGTATTCGAACTTTACCTTAAGGTCCGTGGGGTAGTTTTTAACGCAAAGACCGTAATGCTCCAGCTCCGCCCTATTCAACTGCGACATCACGCCCGCCAGACGGGATTTGGCCATGCGGTCCTCGGGATAGGCATCGAGAAATGCCTGCACCTCTCTGAGCTTGCGTTTGAACTGACCTATTCGAACAAGGCCGGCATGCTGCTTGAAGCTGAAATCCTGCCTCTTCCTGTACGCATCCTCCAGCAGTCTTACCGCTTCCTCGTCGGCCTGGTCAGTGCCGTAATCCGCCAGCGCCGAAGCCAGCGCGAATATATTCGTCGACAGCTCCGGCTCCTGCTCATAGGCCTTTCTCACTGCTTCGAGAGCCGACACGCGGTAGTCTTCGGTCTTGACAACCGCCTGCTGGGAATGAAGCTTATCCTGTACCTCGCGGTCCTTGATGGACTTGCGGAAGTCTCCTTCCTGGTCGTACTTACCGCGCGAAACAGTAAGCTCAGCCGAAAGTCTCTGCACCTCGTCGGCTATTTCAGCGTCCTCGGGCCGCAACCGAGCCGCGTATTGACAGGCCATAACCGCCATGTCCCAATGGCTGATTGCAGCATACGAATCCTTCAACAATATATACATATGAAAAGAGGGTGACTCCGACGCGTTATTCGCCGCAAACAGCAGGTCCGCTATCCACTTGGCGGTTTTATGATACCCCATTGCCACCGCTGATTTGAGCATCGTCTCGGCGTAGGGCAAATGGTCGGGGTCCTTGGCCAGAAGGTATTCGGCGTTGAGCATCTGCTCAAGGGGCTCCTTTGCCCGCATATGTTTCATCCTCTCCCGAAGCGACGGCTTTTTGCCACCCCTGACCTGTCGTATCAGCGCAAGCTCCCGCAGCCGCAAATGACCCTCCTGCAACGCGTCGGGAGTGCACCGCAGCCCTTCGATATACATATCTATCGCATAGTCGAAGTTGCCGCTGGCGCCCACCTCTGCTGCACGCTCAAAAAACAACTTGGTCTTGCTATTGTTGTCGTTATCCTGCGGCATTGGCTCTTCCAAAAAGCACTTTCAGATGGCTCCCGCACATCCATCGTAATCTTCGGCCAAATCCTGTCAACAAATTAATCCCCTGTGGCGGATAAGGGCTTGTGTTCAAATCGGGACTTTGATATAAACCCACCCATCCGGAACTAATTTATGGAGAAGATTGTATGATTACGGCCCTTGAACAGTATGACCCCCAAATCTACGAGCTGATAAGGCAGGAGGCCGCACGCCAGAGCGGCTGTGTTCGGCTTATCCCTTCCGAGAATTACGTCTCCAAAGCCGTTATGCTCGCAAGCGGAAGTTGCCTGACAAACAAATACGCCGAAGGTTATCCCGGCAAAAGGTACTACGAGGGACAACAGGTTACCGACCTTATCGAGACCCTTGCGCAGCAGCGGGCAAAGAAGGTATTCAAGGCCGACCACGCCAACGTTCAGCCATACTCCGGCTCTGTGGCCAACCTCGCTGCGTATCTCGCCCTGGCAAAACCAGGCGATACCATTATGGGCCTCGCCCTGACACACGGCGGTCACCTTACACACGGCTGGAATGTCAGTGTCACGGGCAGGATTTTCAATTCTATGCAATACGGCGTCAGCCCCGAAACCGGCAGGTTCGACTACGACCAGATTAGGGAACTGGCAAAAAAGAACAGGCCGAAAATCATTATCTCTGGAACAACCGCCTACCCCAGAGCAATCGACTTTGAGATATTCGGTGATATCGCGCGAGAAGTCGGCGCATACCACGTAAGCGACATAGCACACATCGCCGGCCTTGTCGTCGGCGGTATCCACAAAAGCCCCGTCCCCTACGCCGACATAGTCTCGACAACCACTCACAAAACCCTGAGAGGTCCCCGCGGCGGCATGCTGCTTTGCAAAACCGAGCACGCCAAGAAGGTCGACAAATCCGTCTTTCCCGGCCTGCAGGGCGGCCCACATATGCACACGCTTACCGGAATCGCCGTCGCCTTGGGCGAGGCCGATACGCCGGAATTCGGCGCATACGCAAAGCAAATTGTCAAAAATGCCAAAGTGCTGGCCGAAAAGCTCCTCGAACACGGTTTCAATCTCGTCTCGGGCGGCACCGACAACCACCTCATACTTATCGATTTGAGAAACAAAAACATCCCCGGCAAGAAATTCGCAAAAGCACTCGACAGGGCCAGAATTGTATCCAACTACAATACCGTACCCAACGACCCCGCACCGCCGGCGAATCCCAGCGGCCTGCGCATCGGAACACCCGCAATAACAACGCGAGGTATGAAGGAAGAACAGGCCAGGCAAATCGCAAGCTTCATAGCCAAAGTAGCTGAGAATATCGACAATGAATCGGTAATCGAACAGGTCGCAAAAGATGTGCTGCTTTTGTGTTCGCATTTCCCTGTGCCGGACCACTTTATCATCCCGAACAAAGAAAATCGCTCATAGGAACAAACGCCGAATGCTTCAGGCACTGCTCGGCAAACTGGGCAAATTAAACAACAGAACCCAAAACAGATACCTGTTCCCGGACACCTCCGGTGGATACTTATGAACGGCCCACCCCTAAAAACCGCTGTTCTGGGTCTAAACAACACAGGCAAAATGCTGCTCGAAGCCGCCCTGCAAACCGAATGTCTCAACGTCACCGCTGTAGCCGACAGTGATACCAACCTCGCCCAGCAAATAGGCACGTCTTATGGTTGCGCCTTCTACGATGATTATCGCCAGCTTATAATCCAGAACCAGCTTGATTGCCTCCTTGTCGCGGCGCCGACTTACACCTGCGCTGAATACATAATCACCGCATTGAAAAAGAAATTCAATATTTTCAAAATCCCTCCTCTGGCGCGAAACTTCGGCGAATCGGCTGAATTCGCCAAACTGGCACAGACCGAGGGCGTTAAATTTGTCGTCGCAAACCTCGACCGACTCGCACAAAGCGCCCTCGCAATGAGAACGCACATCCTGAATAAACAGGCCGAACGGGTATTCTTCATTCTCGCAGCCGCCGGCTCGCCCGCCTCCGATTCGCCCCAGGCAAACTGGCGAAACGACCCCATCCTTGCCGGAGGAGGGACAATCCTCCACGACTGCTGGGACACTATCGACCTGATAACCTCGAATTTCGGCATACCACAACAGGTATATTGTGTCGCAGGCAGCACCGCCCCGGACAGGCAGCAGCGACTTTACTTGACGGAAGATACTGCGGTTATCACAATGAAATTCAGCGATACGCTTTCGGGGACTCTGCTCGCAGGCCGGGCAGCCGAAAACTCCGGCAAACAGCCGCAAAAATATCTAATCGCTCATAGTCAGGATACTCTGCTCAAATGCGACGACAACCATTTTGAAGTTACCGGTGCAAAGGGACGAACGCGCCGTAAACGCTTCGACGATGACTACCCTGGCAGGATGAAAAAAGCCCTCGAAAATTTCGCCGCCGGTCTGCTCTCACCCGACAAAAACATCCTCATCAGCACCGTCGGTGAAAATCTTAAAAATATGGCCGTAATCGAAGCAGCATATCTGTCTGCCCGGACCGGTATGCCCGAAGAACCCGCCAGAATCCTCAAAATCGCATAGCCATGCTTTTGTAGTGTTCGTCAATCCGCTTTGGATATGCTTAATCCTTATTTGTCGAAGTTTTCTGACTGCTTATTGAACCCTATCGCTCAAAATAAATGACAATGCCAAGGTGGGGACAAATTGAAAAATGTCCTTAATTTTAGTAATAATTGCCGTTTTTTTTGTAACGAATTGTGCAACTCCCGGACTTTATACGAGGACAATAGGCAATAACAGCCGGGGACTGTCCGCATAAAGGCATTTTAGGCCTGAAATCGCGGGTTTTGTGGTATAATGAGCCGGTCAACTCACACATAGAAAGCAAGGAGGAAGAAATGAGCAAAGGAGCCATACTAATCCTGTTAATCATAGCTTTCGGATTCTGTTTTGCCCCGAAGGCAGATGGCGCTGTCGTAACCATTTCCATCGAGGCGGTTGTCGATACCGTCGAAGATGAAGGCAACTACCTCGAAGGCCAAATCTTGCCAGGCAATATCATAACCGGCTACTATACATACGAGTCCACAACACCGGATACCAACCCGGAAGACCCGGTTCTGGGTAATTATTGGCACTATTCGCCACCAGCCGGGGTTTTCTTGACTGTTGGCGGCTTTAACTTTTACACGGATAATACCAATACTAACTTTCGTATCGTTATTAGAGATAACACTCCATCAGATGACATTTATGGATTCGAAAGCACTGTTAATCTTCCTCTTCCTAATGGCACGATAGTCGACGAAATTTATTGGTCGTTAAAAGACTATACTGCAAGTGTTTTATCTAGTGATTTGCTACCAACAACAGCCCCTAATTTAAATCAGTGGGACGAAAATCTACTTAGTATTAACGGCGAAAAGGGAACATTTGGAATCGGAGCTCATGTAATCTCGGCAGTTCCCGAGCCTGCGACACTGCTTCTTTTTAGTTTTGGAATAACTTTTCTTAGGAAAAAATAAATAATCATCATATAAACATTTTGTTTAAGGAGGGACATAAATGTCATCATACAGACCCACTTTAATCATTACATCTTTAGTTATCCTTGCAATCGCAACTATTGGCTTTGCAGATTACAGGGAAGATTCTAAAGTAATCAAAATCTCCGGCGGCGAGAACCATTCTCTCATCCTTACCTCGAACAACTGGTTGTGGTCTTTCGGCTATAATGGCGGTTCAGAAATTGGTTCTTATTACGGTATTTTAGGCACTGGAAGCAACATCCATACTCTTAAAGAATATACCCCCGTTCGTGTCCATGATGGTGATATGCAAACCGAATCGGGTTATATCGAGGACATCAACAACTTTGACGCCGGTTATATCCATTCGCTTGCTCTCGATGTAAACGGCTTCGTTTGGGCATGGGGAGATAATATCTATGGGCAACTTGGCGATAATCAGATCCATTGGCCCTATTCAAGTACTCCTATTCATGTTTATGATGGTGCTATGAATACCCAATCGGGCTTTCTTGAAAACATTTCTGCAATTGCCTGCGGCAGGAGCGGCGCCCACTCACTTGCTGTAGAAAAAAATGACCCGTGCGACCCCAACCTTAACGGCTGTGTATATGCCTGGGGTCGAAATATAGAAGGCCAGCTCGGAAACGGCGGTGTTGGGACACAGCAGCTTACTCCCGTCCATACAGTTGGCGGCGAGATGGGAACTGCCTTGCTCGAAAATATTACAGCCGTATCGGGAGGCGAAGATAATTCAATCGCACTCGACGCCAACGGCTCCGTATGGACCTGGGGGCTTAACGACTACGGCCAGTTGGGCAACGGCAGTACAG
>Ga0315544_1000341_pt1 | contig 45363 bp, 44 predicted proteins | sample SalMarSW160130MG_2_FD_202543 | JGI IMG/M metagenome (GOLD analysis project Ga0315544, IMG submission 202543) | Salt marsh sediment microbial communities from the Plum Island Ecosystem LTER, Massachusetts, United States - Salt Marsh Sediment SW1601-130 ...
TTGAGCTTATAGAGCTTTTCCCCGAACAGCACTTTACCAAGCCCCCACCCCGCTTTACCGAAGCCACCTTGATTAAGATGCTGGAGCAGTGGGGAATCGGGCGCCCCAGCACCTATGCCCCAATACTTTCCACCATCCAAGAGCGGGAATATGTTACCAAGACCGAGGGCAGATTTCAGCCCACCGAGCTGGGTATTGTGGTCAATGACCTGCTCAACAAACACTTCCCTGACATCGTTGACATTGAATTTACCGCCCACATGGAGGAGGAACTGGATAAGGTAGCCAATGAAAATAAGGACTGGGTGATGGTGGTTCAAGATTTCTACATCCCCTTTGAGCAAAGCCTTCAAAGTGCCGCCGAGCTTATGGAGAAGGTGAAGCTGGAGGAGCTAACCGACGAAATTTGCCCTGAATGCGGCAAGCCCCTGGTAATCAAAACCGGGCGCTACGGAAAATTCTTAGCCTGTAGCGGTTACCCAGGGTGCAAATATACTAAATCCTTTCAGGTCAAGGTTGGCGTTAAGTGTCCGCAGTGCGGCGGTGAGCTGGTAGAGAGAAAAACTAAAAAGAAGCGGGTTTTCTACGGCTGCAGCAACTACCCCGATTGCAAGTTTATCCTGAACGCCAGACCCCTCCCCCAGCCCTGCCCCCAGTGCGGCGGACTGCTCACCGTATACCGCCGCAACCTGACAAAATGCACCAAATGCGAGTATAAGGGAAAGTTAAAAGAGATAAATAAAGAGGGAGAACAGGAAGGGGAAGTCTAGCCCGATTTTTAGAGGGCGTTTTACTTCCCACCCAACCCACCCTACAGAAGTGATACTTCTACCAATTTCTTTTCGGGGGGGTGGGGTTAGAGATACTGAAAGAGGTGAAACCTCTGAGGGCGGGAGGAGTGGGAAGAAAGACACAGGACTAGCACCATGCAGGAAGTCTTTAATAGATACATAAACTACCTTGAAGCCGAGCGTAATGTCTCGCCCTATACCGTGCGCAACTACAAGGCTGATTTGCTGGATTTCTTTTACTTCCTCAAGAAGAAGAAAGCTGATTCGCTAGAAGTAGACCGGCAGGTCTTGCGTGATTACCTGACCTATTTAACCAAGCAGGGCATTGTCAAGGCCAGCATTGCCCGCAAGCTATCGGCTATCCGCTCCTTCTATCGCTATCTGGTGCGGGAAAAAATAATCTCTGCCAACCCCATAGAAATGGTCTCTTCACCCAAGCTGGATAAGCGTCTGCCCTCCTTTCTCACCCTGGAGGAAGTGGAGCGACTGCTCAATGCCCCCGACTTATCCACACCCCAGGGGCAGCGTGACCGGGCTCTGCTGGAGCTGCTATATGCCTCCGGTCTCAGGGTAAGCGAGCTGGTAAACCTGAACCTTAATCAAATCGACCTTGATACCAATGAAATTCGCGTCTGGGGGAAGGGCTCCAAGGAAAGGATGGCGCTGATGGGCGAGCCAGCCGCCGAGGCACTGCGTAATTACCTTGAGCAGGGCAGACCTAAACTCTTAGCCGAAAAGAGAGGCAACGCCCTGTTCCTCAATCGTTATGGTCAGCGCCTCCCCGAACGAAGGGTGCAAATAATACTAGAGCAATACACCAAAAAAAGTGGCATCGGCAAGAGGGTTCACCCCCACATACTGCGCCATACCTTCGCCACCCACCTGCTTGAAGGCGGCGCCGATTTAAGGGTCGTCCAGGAGCTTCTGGGGCACGCCCGGCTTTCTTCCACCCAGATTTACACCCATGTAACCAAGGGGCAAGCGAGGAAGGTATATCTAGCGGCTCACCCCTTAGCCAAGGAAAAAGACGATGAGCCTGAAAGTAAGCCATAGAATACAAAAGCTGCGCCAGGGGTTAAGCGAAAAGGAGATTGACGGCATCTTTATCTCCCAGCCGGAGAACAGGCGCTACCTCTCCGGCTTTGATGGCTCGGCTGGTTTCCTGATGGTTACACCACAAGACGCCATTTTAGCCACCGACTTCCGCTACATTGCCCAAGCCAAGAGCCAAGCCCCTGATTATGAGCTTTTTCGGATAACCAATGAAATAGGCGACTGGTTTTCCCGGCTGGTGGCTGAGCTGGACATGAAAAGGCTGGGATTTGAGTCTGAGCACATCGCCTTCGCCCGGCACCGGCAGTTATCTGATATACTGGCTAAAGGCAAGTCCCGGCTTAAGCTTATCCCGGTAGATGGACTGGTAGAATCACTCCGAGCCATAAAAGAAGTCGAGGAAATCGAGCTTATTACCCAAGCCTCCGAGATAACCGACGCCGCCATGGAATATATCAGGGACAAGCTCCGCCCCGGCATAACCGAAAGGGAAGCCGCCTGGGAGATAGAGAGATTCATGCGAGAGAAAGGTAGCCAGCCTCTACCCTTTGATATTATTGTTGCCTCAGGACCAAATTCTGCCCTGCCCCACGCCCAACCCTCAGCCCGTGCCATCCAGGAAGCTGAGCCGATAGTAATTGATATCGGAGCTAGGGTCGGGGGTTATGGTAGCGACCTGAGTCGAACCATCTGCCTGGGCACCCCTGATGATACCTTCAACAAGATATATGATACCGTTCTTGGCGCTCAAGCAGCGGCAATGGCTATAATTAAGCCGGAGATGACCGGCGGTGAGGCTGACCAGCTAGCCAGGATAGTTATTGAGCAGGCGGGCTATGGCGAAGCCTTTGGTCACGGCTTGGGTCACGGCGTAGGGCTAGCTCCCCACGAGCTGCCACGCCTCAGTACCAATTCGCCGGAACGCCTTGTTGAGGGCATGGTATTTACCATTGAGCCCGGCATTTATCTTGAAGGCTGGGGAGGGGTGAGGATTGAGGACTTGGTAATAATGGAAAAGGGCAAGGTGAGAGAAATCTCAAAAGCCAAAAAATAGACCATTCGGAGTTTACCATGATAGATAGCGGCGAATTAAGAAAAGGGCTTACCATCGAGCTGGAGGAAAAACTGTATCAGGTCCTGGATTATCAACATATTAAGATGGGACGCGGTAGCGCCCAGATTAGACTTAAACTCCGTGACATCCGCAGCGGTCATACCATTGAGCGAACCTTCCAGGCCAGTGAGAAGTTCGCCCGGGCACGCCTGGACTACCGCACCATGCAATACCTTTATAATGATGGCGATTCGTATTACTTTATGGACGAGGAGACCTTTGAGCAGACGCCCATCAACGCCAGCCATCTGGGCGACGTCCTCGACTACTTAAAGGAGGGTATGTCGCTGGAGGTATCAAGCTACAAGGGCAAGCTGGTGGGGGTGGAGCTACCGGTTGCTGTCGAGCTTCGGGTAGTTGAGACCGGACCCGGTTTCAAAGGGGATACCGCCACCGCCGGCAATAAGCCAGCTAAGCTGGAGACCGGCATTACCGTTCAGGTTCCCCTGTTTATCAATAATGGAGATATTATCAAGGTTGATACTCGCACCGGCGAATATCTAGAGAGGGTTAGTTGAGCCAAATTGCTGAAAGCTGACCTTCATATTCATAGTGAATACTCAATGGACTGCGCTATGCCCTTGGAAAAGATAGTCAGTCGTTGCCAGGAGGTCGGGATAAACTGCATCGCTATATGCGACCATGGCACCGCTGAGGGAGCATTAAGGATGCGGGAGATATCGCCTTTTCCGGTAATCGTGGCTGAGGAGATTTTAACCCCGCATGGCGAAATTATGGGCATGTTCCTAGAAGAGACCATACCCAGCGGACTATCTGTGGAGCAGACAATATCCCGAATCAGGGCTCAGGATGGCCTGGTTTGCATACCGCACCCCTTTGACATCTTCCGCGGTTCTGCCTTACGCAGCAACATAATAGAGGAAATAGTAGAACAGATTGACATTGTAGAAGTACTCAACTCACGATATATTCTCGGCCGGAGTTCGACTAAAGCCCTAGCCTTTGCCTTGAAGTATGATATCGTCCAGAGCGCTGGCAGTGATGCCCATACCCCTTATGAGATAGGCAACGCCTATGTAGAGATGCCTGAGTTTAATGGCAGGGATGATTTCCTTGAAGCTCTGGAAAAGGGCAAAATTTCAGGGCACAGGACGACTCCCTTAATCCACTTTGCCAGTGCCTGGGCAAGGCTAAAAAAGAAGCTCTGAAGCTGATGAGTGGGGAAGGGACTAAGCCCCTATAGGGTGGGCTGGGTGGGAAGAAAGACAACCGAAAACGGGGGGTGGGGTTGAAAAAAACCTATAAACTTGACTGGTTTTCCACCGGCAGAGATAAAGCCGCCAGGGACCTGCTGACCGTGACGCAACGGAGCATTGCCCTGGGCGAGATTGAGGCTGAGATAGCCTTTGTCTTCTGCAATCGTGAGCCCGGCGAATCACGAGACAGCGACCTGTTCCTCAAACTGGTTGAGAGCTATGGACTGCCCCTCGTCTCCTTTTCTTCACAAGGGTTCAAAACAAGCCAGCCGAGACTATCACCGCAATGGCGTATTAGCTATGACCGGGAGGTGATGAACCGATTACAGGGATTTGATGCTGACCTTTGCGTTCTGGCTGGCTACATGCTCATCGTCGGCGAGGAGATGTGCCAGAGATACAATATGATTAACCTCCACCCGGCGGCTCCGGGCGGACCCAAGGGAACCTGGCAGGAGGTAGTCTGGCAGCTAATTGATAGTAAGGCTCAGGCAACCGGGGTGATGATGCACCTGGTAACCCCTGAGCTGGACGAGGGGCCGCCGGCGACCTACTGCACCTTCCCTATTAGAGGCAAACCCTTCGACAGATACTGGCGGGAAATAGAAGGGCAAACGGTAGAAGAGATTAAAAAGAGTCAGGGGGAAAATAATCGCCTTTTCAAGCTCATCCGCCGACATGGGCTGGCTAGAGAGTTTCCCCTGATAATAGCTACCCTCAAGGCGTTCAGCCATGGTAAGGTGAGGATAGAGAAGGGTAAAGTGGTTGGTGCTGACGGGAAGCCGATTAAGGGGTATAATCTAACCGACGAGATTAATAAACAAATAAAAGAGGCATACTAACAATGAACTTCATCTGTTTTGACCTTGAAGGACCTTTGGCACCCCAAGATAACGCCTACGAGCTAATGAAGCTCTTCCCCAATGGCGATAAGATTTTTGAGGTTATTAGCCGCTACGATGACCTGCTGACGCTGGAAGAGAGGAAGGACTATGAGCCGGGGGATACCCTGGCTCTTATCGTGCCTTTCCTCATTCTCCATAACATCTCCGAGAATAATATCGCCGCTTTAGCTGCTAAAGCCAGCTTAACCGGCGGCGCCGCCAAACTTATCTCCTGGCTCCAGTATAGCAGCTGGAAGGTATTCTGCATCAGCACCAGCTACGAACAATACGCCATTCACATTACCCAAAAATTGGGCATTTACGCTCATAATGTTGCCTGCACCCCCTTCCCCTTAGATAAATTCCGAGCCGCTCTAAGTCAGGAAGAGAGCAAGCTACTACAGCAGGCTGAAGAAGATATGCTGACCATGCGCCCGGTTGCCGATGATAAGCGAATTAAACAGAGCCTGGATAAATTCTTCTGGGAGAAACTGCCCGATACTGACCTTGGTGCCGCAATAAAACAGGTAAAGCCGGTTGGCGGACGGCGTAAGGTAGATGCCCTGAAAAGATTTGCTGATAAATACGACCAGCCTCTAGCCAAATGGGTGGTGATAGGCGATAGCATTACCGATTTCAGAATGCTCCAGGCGGTGGAGGAGGCGAGCGGGCTAGCCGTTGCCTTTAATGCCAATGAGTATGCTCTACCCTATTCAACTATGGGCTTAGCCTCTACTCTCATCAGTGACCTGACCGAAGTGTTGGAGGCATGGCCGAAGGGTCAGCGAAGCGCGGTGGAGAGAATAGTGAAATATAAAGAGAAATGGGAGAGTAAAGGTGATAAGGGCTACTTTCACTGGCTATCGGGTAGAAAAGATATAAACGATGTTATCGAGGTTCACAAGAGAATAAGACGGTTAGTCAGGGAGGAAGCCGGCAAGCTGGGGTAAGCTCTATTAAAAAGGGAAGCTACAATGTCAGACGGTGAAGATTGGCTACAAGACCCCCTCATGGAAATTGGCAAAAGCACTTTCCAATTTCGCAAAGCAAAAAGCCTTGAGGAAAAACGTTACAACTTATGGCGCAGTTTCCACTTTGCTACCAGACTCAAACTAGACGGGGCTGACTATTTTTGCAGACAGGTACTCGGTGCAGCCAGTATGCCAGATGATCTCGGTCTGCCACTTCTAGCGCACAGACAGTTAGAATGGTATTTAGGTGCATTCTTTTTTGAATTAGTGTCAGCTTATGACACTCTCTTGCAAGAATTAAACATTGTTTATGCGTACGATTTAGATTTAAAGTCTGATAATGTCCGTTGGAATAACAAAGAAAAGAATAAGTTTATGGAAAAGTTGCCCGAAGAAATTTTTAACTATATGAAAGAAGAAGGAAAGAAGGATTGGTTTGATAAAATCCGAAACTACAGGAACACAGCAACTCATCATTACTTAGTTCCCACAGGGCGTTATAAAGCAGGATGGGGAGACAAGCCATGGGATTATGATGAGCATGGAGTATCTATCTATTACCTAGATAATACTGGGGAAGCAAAAGAGGAGAAAATCAGTGTTTGCCCCACCTATTTAAAGAATATGGTCGAGCATGTTCATCAAGTTTGGCAAGAGATGGCACAGGAGTTTCAATAAGGGAGTTAGAGGGGCGAAACCCCTCTCCCCTATCTCTTTTATATCTTTTCCCAACCTCCCATCCTCTGAGGCTAGTGAGCAAAACCTTTGTGGGCGGGCTGGGTGGGAAGAAGAACAAAAGTTTAAAACGGGGAGGGGTTGGGAAGAAAAACACAGGGGGATGGGGTTTATAAAATGAATAATATTCAAATAGTGGGGCTGGGGGCACTGAATATAGACCATATATATAAGGTTGAGCGCATCCTTGATGATGGGGAGGCAGTGGCAAACGAAGTAAAATCCTTTCCCGGTGGCTCAGCCGCCAATACCATCTACGGTCTGGCAAAACTCGGAATAAGCACCAGCTTCTGCGGCGTTGTTGGCGATGACGAGGAAGGCAGAATATTGCTCCAGGACTTTCAGAAAGTCGGGACAGACACCAGCCGAATAAAAGTCAAGCCCAAAGCAAAAACTGGCTCGGTATTATGCCTCAGCGACAAGTTGGGCAAACGCTCCCTCTATGTCCTGCCCGGCGCTAATAACCTGCTCACCATAGATGACCTGGACTTAACCTATATAAACCAGGCGGGGGTGCTTCACCTCTCGTCATTTGCCGATGATAGGCAGTTCAAGGTATCGCTGGAATTGATAGACAAGCTGGACTCGTCGGTCAAGCTCAGCTTTGCCCCCGGAGCACTATACGCCACTAAGGGGCTAAAAGCTCTCGTCCCGATATTGAGCCGGACTTACCTTCTGTTCATTAACCAGGATGAGCTCCGGCAATTAACCGGCGAGGATGTTAAGGCAGGGACAGAAAGTTGTCTTAAGCAGGGCTGCCATAATGTTGTGGTTACTTTAGGCAAAGGGGGCAAGTTGGGCAAAGCCGCCGCCGTCGGCTATATCAGGGACGCCGAAAATGAATATGTAATCGAACCCGCTACCCAAGATACAGGGGCGGAAGTGGATACCACCGGCGCCGGCGATGCCTTCGCCGCCGGATTTTTATATGGGGTAGTTAACAACAAAGGGCTTGAGGAATGTGGTCGTCTGGGCGATATTGCAGCCCAGTTCTCTATTACTAAAATAGGGGCAAGACAGGGCTTCCCCACCCCAAATGAACTGGCTCAGCACTACCGGGAGCTTTATAACCAGCAGCTATAGCTACTTCTCTTTCGGCTTGCTGAGAATTTCATCCACAATCCCGTACTCTACCGCCTGCTGAGGGTTAAGGTAGAAGTCACGGTCAGTATCATGAACTATCTTTTCCAGCGGTTGACCGGTGTGCTTAGCCAGAATACCCCGGATTAGCTCCTGCATTCTCATAATTTCCCGGGCGGCAATTTCTACATCGGCTGCCTGTCCCTGAGCACCGCCAAACGCCTGATGCATATGAATAGTGGCGTTGGGTAGAGCATAACGCTTGCCTTTAGCCCCGGCACAAAGAAGCAAAGTCCCCATGCTAGCCGCCATCCCAACGCAGATAGTTGAGACATCCGGTTTTATGAGCTGCATGGTGTCATAAATAGCCAGACCGGAGCTGATAATCCCACCTGGGCTCTGAATATACATGCTGATGTCTTTGTCCGGGTCTTCACGCTCCAGATAAAGAAGCTGAGCGATTATAGTATTAGCCACCGGGTCAGTAATCGGCGTGAATAACATAATTATGCGCTCTTTTAACAGTAGAGAGTATATATCCCAAAATCTTTCACCCCGTGGCCCACTCTCAACCACTCCAGGTATTACATTCATCGGCTGGGTATTCATTTCTCTCCTCCCGCTAGCTTTTTACGGCCCGCTATTACGTAATTATAACTTATTCTCCAGCTTTTCGCACCTGGCATAAGGTAGTTTTAAACCCGGGATAAGCCGAAATCGGGTCATGCTGTTCACCATCGGTCAGGATATTGGCATTAGCCTCACTCCACCCATGCTGCAGGCTGAGCACCTGGGGAGGAACATCAGAGGTAATCCTGGCTTGCAGGGTAATGCTTCCCTTGGGTGATTCCACAACTACCTGGTCGCCATCAGCAATGCCCAGACTCTTTGCTGGCTCAGGATTAATCTCCACCAAAGGTTGGGGCACCAGCTTCCTCAGCCGGGCGATATTGCGATGCTGGGAATGGGTGAAAGCAATTGTCCTAGTGCCGGTAATCAAAATGAAAGGATAGCTCTCAGACTGGTCCTCCGATGGCGGGGTAAATGTGGGCAGGGGGTCATAGCCGTGGTCAGCCAATGTCTGGGAGAATAGCTCTACCTTCCCTGATGGAGTATCCAATCCTTCCTGCTCATATTTTCGCTGCTGATGAAGTTGACGATATAGTATGCCACCCGGATTTTGCTCCAGCTGCTCCAGGGTAATATTCAATGGCTCAAGCAGGTAAGCGAAAAGCTCATCAGCGCTCTGCCAGCGGAAATAAACAGAGTAGCCCATTTTTCTACCCAGCTCAGCCCATAACTGCCAGCCCCCCAGACAGTCAGCCGGAGGCTCAACCACCTTGTTGCTCACCATAACCAGCGGCAGTCCCTTAAAAGCATAGTCCATGAGGGTTTTTCCCTCCAGGAAGGCGGCGGCGGGGAGGAAAATATCAGCCAGCTTGGCAGTTTCGGTCATGAACAGGTCAGATACCACCAGCAAATCCAACTTTTCAAACGCCTGTCTGACCTTATGGCTATCAGGCCAGGTTAAGGCAGGATTGCAAGCTTGAACTATGAGGGCTTTAACCGGATATGGTTTGCCGGTAAGCACCGCCTCGGCTACTGGCATGGCTGTGGTCTCACCGACAAACTTGTTGAATATGGGGTACTGGGCGCCAATAGCCTCGTCAACGGAAACTCTTCCCTTTACTCTAACTCTGGCTTGCTTCAACGGAAGGTTATAGATATTCCCCCCCGGTATATCAAGGTTACCGGTGATGGCAATCAGAATTGAAATAGCCCGGCTATTCTGCACCCCATTAATGCAGTGGTCTAATGAGACACCCTGGGTAATAGCTGCCGGTTTACTTAAGGCATACATCCGGGCAAACTGCCTGACTTTATCGGCTGGAACCCAGGTAACCTTTTCTACCGCTTCCGGGCTATATTCTCTGACGTGCTCCTTTAACTTATCAAAACCAAGCGTCCAGTTATTGACGAAATCCCTATCATATAATTCCTCGGCTATAATTACATTCATCAAGCCCAGCGCCAGGGCGCAATCGGTTCCGGGCTTAACCTGGATATGAAGGGCTGCCTTTCTAGCCAGAGGGGTCGTCCTGGGGTCAACCACGATTAACTTAGCCCCCCGGTTTTGAGCCGAAAGGATATCCACCTGCTCACTTATTTGGGATTGCTGAGGGTTACGTCCCCAGACGACCACACATCGGGTATTCCCGTAGCTTGGAGCTAAGGGGAACATTCGCCGGCTTATAGACAATCCATGTCCTATCCCCCTGGCAGCAAAGCAGAGGGAAGCCCCTGAGGTATAATTAGGTGTCCCGTACAAGCTGCAAAATCTGGCAGCCATCCTCGGTACTTCTGTGCCTACGGTAGGCTCGCCCAGATGCACCACCAGCGCTTTAGCTCCATAACTCTCTTTTATCCCGGCCAGCTTGTCGGCGATAATATCAAGGGCTTCATCCCACGAGATTTCTTGCCATTCCCCGTCTACCTTCCGCATGGGATGGGTAATTCGCTCTGGCGAATATATCCACTCTGGTATTGCCCACGCCTTGACACATAACCTATTGACCAGGTGCTCCTTCATAGCGCTGACCTTTACCAGCCTGTCGTTTTCCACATGAGCATCTATTCCACAACAGCTCAGGCACAGGTGACAAATGCTCTTCACAACCTTGGTGTTACTTTTTCCGGGCATCTGTTGAACCACCAGCTATTTCCACCAGTCTTTGTATAGTTTTTCGTGTCGTCAATAATTGCCCAATTGAGTCGCGAACTTGAGGAGAATCCAGCCTTTTCTTCACCTCGTCCTTATTCCCGGTGACACTTTGCACCATATTTCCCAGCTCAGCATTTATCTCGGCATCGCTGACCTCTATCTTTTCCTCCTCAGCAATCCTGCCTAACACCAGGGAGCCGGTAACCCTCTTGGTGGCTAAGGGACGTAGCTCTTCCCGCAGTTCCTCTTCTGTTTTACCCACCCTCTCCAGGTATTCCTCCAGTCCTATGTTGCTGGTCTGCAACTGCCTCGCCTGCTGGTCAAGGAGTCGGGCAATTTCCATCTCCACCAAAACTGGCGGGAATTCCACCTGGCTGCTGTCAACCACGGCTTCTACTACCCGCTCTTCAAATTCTCTCTTGCCTTTCTCCTCAGCCATAAGCCGTAAGTTAGCCGAGATTCGCTCTCGGAGCGAGTCAAGGGTTTTAAGGTCAGGGTTAACCAAGGAGGCAAATTCATCATCTAGCTCAGGAAGCCGCTGCTGCTTTATTTCACTAACCTTCACCTTAAACCGAGCCTCCTTGCCCGCCAGCTCAGCCCGGGAATAATCCTCGGGAAGCTGGAGTTTGAACTCCTTCTCCTCACCGCCTTTCATCCCGGATAGCTGCTCGGCAAACCCGGGCACGGGGAGGAGCTGGTCATGGAGGATTTGATATTGGACTCCCTGTTGATTTATGAACGGCTTTTCCTCAATATGGCTTTCAATATCTAAGGCTACCAAATCATCAAAGTCTGCCGGGCGCTCTACAGGCTCCCAGGTGGCATACTGACGGCGTAGCTGCTCTATCACGGTATTGACCTCATCCTCGGTTAGCTCCACTGGTTCTGGGGTGAGTCGAATCTGTTGATAGTCGCCAAGCTCAATGGTAGGCTTTAGCGGCACCGTCGCCTTAAATACCACCGGGTCAGTCTGAGCTATCTCAATAGAAGGGTTGGCGATAGCCTCAATCTCTTGTTCCTTGAGCGCCTTCTCATAAGCCTGAGGAAGCAGATTATTTAGCGCGTCCTCAAGGAGGCTGTCTTTACCGATATAGCGTTCCAGTACCGCCCGTGGCGCCTTTCCTCTACGAAAGCCGGGGATATTGGCTTTCTTGGCCAGCCGCTGATAAGACTGCTCCAGGGATTCCTCCACCTCAGCCGGCTCCATCTCAATCCTGAGGAACGCCTGACTATTCTCTGTTTTCTCCCTGGTTACCTTCACCTTTCTTCTCGCAGACGCAGGTGCAGTTCAGCCAGCTGCTCTTGACTAACCGTAGAAGGAGCATCAAAGGTTAAATCAGCCGCACTCTGGTTCTTGGGGAAGGCGATAACCTCCCTGATATTCTCTTCACCCGCCAGCAGCATCACAATGCGGTCAAGACCCAGGGCGATACCGCCATGAGGTGGAGCACCATACTGAAAAGCCTCAAGCATATGCCCAAATCGAGAATCTATCTCCGCATCACTGTAACCCAGCAGTCTAAACACCTTCCTCTGAAGCTCGCTGGTGTGAATCCTGATGCTGCCACCACCTATCTCATAACCATTACAGACAACATCATAGTGCCTGCCACGCACCTCCTCCGGAGCGCTGTCCAGCAGGGGCATATCCTCGTCCCTGGGCGCAGTGAAGGGGTGATGCTCCGAATCCCAGCGCTTTGCTTCTTCATCCCACCTTAGTAAGGGGAAATCCTCAACGAAAGCAAAGGCAAACAGATTGGGGTCAGCCAGCTTGAGCCGACGTTCCATCTCCTGGCGCAGTTCGCTCAGTGTCATATCCACCAGCTCGGGTTTGCCGGCAACGATAAGCAGAAGGTCTCCCCTGTTTGCTCCCAAGCGCTGCCCCATCTGTTTAATCTGGTCTATGGTTAGAAATCTGGCAGCGACCGACTTTACCTCTTTAATGGTTAAATCGTTTAAGTTCCCGCCAGTAGTGCCCAGCGACATAGTCACCAAGCCTCCAGCCCCAAGGCTCTGCACCAGCTTATTCAGTTCATCAAGCTGACGGCGACTATAACCGCCGCAGTCGGGGGCGCATATGCCCCTCACCTTACCCCCTTCGGCGATGGCAGAGCGAAAGATAGAGAACTCAGTTTGAGCCGTGACATCGGTCAAATCTCCCAGATCCAGACCAAATCTCAAGTCAGGCTTATCCGTGCCGTAGCGCTCCATTGCCTCCGCAAAAGTAAGGCGGGGGAAGGGTTTTATAACCTGCATTTCGGGCTTAATGGCTGCTACCAAAGCCGTGAACAGTTCCTCTGTCAGGCTGAGGATATCATCCTCCTCAACAAAACTCATCTCCAAATCAAGCTGGGTGAACTCGGGCTGGCGGTCAGCCCTTGTATCCTCATCACGAAAGCACTTGGCTATCTGAAAATATTTCTCCACGCCGGCTATCATCAATAGCTGTTTTAGCTGCTGCGGCGACTGGGGAAGGGCATAGAACTTCCCCGGATGAACCCGGCTGGGCACCAGGTAATCACGAGCCCCCTCAGGGGTGCTCTTAATCAGGATTGGTGTCTCCACCTCAATAAACCCCTTGGCATCCAGAAAATCGCGAATAAACTTCACCACCCGGTGGCGAAGAAGCAGGTTCTCCTTCATCCGACCCCGGCGCAGGTCAAGGTAGCGATACTTGAGCCGAAGGCTTTCTTCCAGCTCAACCTCTTCATTTATATAGAAAGGAGGAGTCTTTGATGGATTAAGTATATCGGTATTACGGGCGATGACCTCAATACCACCGGTGGGCAATTTGGGGTTCTCAGTCCCCTTGGGGCGGAGGGCAACCTCACCACTGACCCTGATTACGTATTCACTGCGCATCTGGGTGGCTACCTTATGGCAAGAGGGCGAGGTTTCAGGGTTAAATACTACCTGAACTATGCCCTCTCTATCTCGCAGGTCAATGAATATCAGTCCACCGTGGTCTCGGCGGCGGTCTACCCAGCCAGCCAGGGTTACCTCAGCACCAACATCCTTTTTTGTTAGTTCACCACAGCTATGACTTTTGAGCAAAACCGTCTCCTGATAAGGGTTATAGCTGATTATAGCTTATAAAGGGGCACCCTTCAACTTGAGGGATAAAATTGACCCCCTCCCCCCATTCTTAGTTGTCTTCTTCCCCTACCCACCCCCCTGTTTTTTGATTTAACTCTTTTTCCCTACCCTCCCACCCTCGGAGGCTTCGTCCCCAATCTTCCACTTCATTGGGGTGTTTAAGAGGGGTAAAACCCCATAGGGCGGTCGAAGACTCTTCGAGGGGTGAGGTTGATAAAAAGTCTCTATAGAGTAAATTGACAAGCCTAACGTTTAATACTATCATTCTAAAGATATGACCAAAACAATTGACGAGATAAACGAAAAAATAAAGCAGGGCAAAGCGGTAGTAGTTACTGCTGAAGAGATAATAGACATTGTCCAAGAGAAAGGCATCAAGAAGGCTGCCCAGGAAGTGGATGTGGTTACCACCGGCACCTTCGGTCCTATGTGCTCTTCTGGCGCCTACCTTAATATTGGACACTCCAAGCCCAGAATCAAGCTCGGCGGTGGCCGAGCCTACCTTAATGATGTCCCGGCTTATACCGGGCTGGCGGCGGCAGACCTATTTATCGGTGCCAACGCCCTCCCCGATGATGACCCCAGAAACAAAGTCTATCCTGGCGAATTCAATTATGGGGGTGGGCATGTAATTGAGGAACTTGCCGCTGGCAGGGACGTCAGGCTGGAGGCAATTGCCTATGGCACCGACTGTTACCCAAGGAAAAAATTAGAGACCTGGATTAATATAAAAGACCTCAGTGAGGCGATGCTATTCAACATCAGAAATGCCTCCCAGAATTATAATGTGGCGGCAAATACCTCGGATAAGACAATTTATACCTATATGGGCGTGTTAAGAGCCAATCTGGGTAATATAAATTATTCTACTGTCGGGCAGCTCTCCCCTCTACTTAATGACCCCTACTATAAGACCATTGGCATTGGCACCAAGGTATTCCTGGGGGGTGGAACAGGCTTTGTCGCCTGGCATGGCACCCAGCACAATCCAGACGTGCCCCGCACCGAAAAGGGAGTCCCCAAGAGGGGGGCGGGAACACTTTGTGTTATCGGCGATTTAAAGCAGATGAGCCCGAGGTGGCTGGTGGGAACCAGTATGCTGGGCTATGGCTGCACTCTGACCGTAGGCATTGGCATACCCATCCCCATACTCTCTGAAGAAATCCTGGGCTACACTACAGTAACTGATGCCGAGATTTTCGCCGCCATTATTGATTACTCTGACGCCTATCCCAACCTGAAACCGGATATATTGGGTGAAGTCAGCTATGCCCAACTAAAAACGGGAAAGATAAAACTCAAGGGTAAAGAAGTGCCCACTGCTTCCCTGTCCAGCTACCCAAGAGCAATGGAAATTGCCAATATGCTAAAGGAATGGATAAAGAGCGGGAAGTTCCTGCTAACTGAACCGGTGGCTCCGCTACCCGGTATAGAATCGGGTATAACCTTCAAACCACTTAAAGAACGACCTATAGAATAGCCAACATAAGGAGACCAAAAATGGCTGTTTCCAAGAGAATAGTCCTGCACTTCCCCAAGCGGATAGTAAACCGTCCTGTAGTATGCCGGCTGGCTAAGGACTACGACCTTGAATTTAATATCTTGAAGGCTCTGGTTACCCCTGAAGAGGAAGGGCTACTGGTATTAGAATTGAGCGGGGAACAGGAGGAATATGATAAGGGTATCAGGTATCTGACCCAAGCCGGGGTGAAGATACAATCGCTCAGCCAGGATGTCCTCCGCAATGAGGAGAGGTGCACCCATTGCGGTGCCTGTATCACCATGTGCCCCTCCGGCGCCTTTGAACTTGACCCCGTAACCCGGCGGGTCAACTTCTACAATGAAAAATGCGTGGCTTGCGGACTATGCATCAAGGCTTGCCCCCCACGAGCTATGGAGGTGCATTTCTAGTCCATGTACCAACCGAGAACCTATCGCCACTGGGTTAAAGATAAAGACCTGGTCTCTTTCAATGTAGTAGTCAAGGAGACAGATTTATATATCCGTGCCTCAATTAACCTGAAGCGGAAAGCCCTTAAGCTGGTATTGAAGTACCGTGACCTGTTGGAAAGGTACATTGAGCGACATCCATCATTTCTCACCTCCCTGGAACCAGTCGCCATCGGAGATGATGCCCCACGCATTGTAACCGAGATGGCAGAATCGGCAAGGAAGGTGGGAATTGGTCCCATGGCTTCAGTGGCCGGGGCTATAGCTGAGTTTGTCGGCAGCCAGCTTCTTGACTCCTCCCCAGAGATTATTGTAGAAAATGGGGGCGATATCTACCTGAAGAGCTTGGGGGAAAGGCTAATAGGGATTTATGCTGGAAAATCGCCGTTAACCGGCAAGATTGGTCTGGAAATCAACGGGCAGGATACGCCGATGGGCATCTGTACCTCTTCGGGAACGGTGGGGCACTCTCTGAGCTATGGCAAAGCCGATGCAGTGATAGTGCTTTCCAAATCAGCCGCCCTAGCTGATGCTGCCGCCACTGCCATCGGTAACCTGATTATCCAGCCCAACGATATCCCCAGCGGGATTGAATTCGCCCAGGGCATTAATGGGCTGAATGGCGTGGTAATCATTCAGGGTGATAAAATGGGGCTGTGGGGTGAGGTGAAAATCTGCCAAACTCCCGCCTAATACGCAGATGGTGATGATAGCTCAATGGACTTTATGAAACCGCAGTTAAAAAGTCGACGGCAAAGGATACTGGTAATCTTTATCCCCTGCATACTGCTGGGGCTGGTGCTACTGGTATCCGGGGCTGGTAAGCTGCCCGGGCAGGCTGAATTTGTTGGCGTCCTCCTCGGCTCTTTCTGGACACCCCCCATAGCCTTTTTTATCTCCCATGTTCTTCCCTGGATCGAGGCCGTCCTGGGAGCGGTTTTGCTCCTCGGCGTATTTCCCCGAATTGCCGCAGCTCTGAGCCTGCCGCTTATTGCTGGCTTTATGGCTAATAATGCCTGGGCAATAAGCCAGGGAGAGACATTTGGCAGCTGTGGCTGTTTTGGGATATTTGAAGAGTTTTTCGGCGGCATGACCCCAGTACAAGCCCTGGGCATGGATATTGCATTGCTCTTCCTGGCCTTAACCATAGTAATATTTCACCCTGCACCCTTTTTAAGCTTTCAATCATGGTTTGCCAAACGAAAAGGAGGATAGAATACATGATAAAACTGGTTCTTGGTCAGCCAAAGTGGCTAGCCAGCTTAGTTATCCTGGCGGTTGCCGCCCTTCTTATTGGCAGCTGTGCGCCACCCAATCAACCACCAGTCATCTCTAGCCTTACCGCCAATAATGAAGAGGAGGTAAGTCCGGGAGGTAGCCGCCAAATTGAATGTACTGCTTCAGACCCGGATGGGGATGAACTAAGCTATACTTGGTCAGCGGACGGGGGTAATATCTCCGGGGAAGGCTCTGTTGTTATCTGGACTGCGCCTGATGAACTGGGGACTTATACTATCACGGTTCAAGTAACCGATGGCAGGGATGGTGAAGAAACAGAACAAATAACCATCAATGCAGTAGCCCCCAACCACCCCCCGGTTATTGAGTCGCTGACCGCAGAGTGGGATAGATTGAAAAGGGCTTCCAATACCCCTATTACCTGCCTGGCTTCAGACCCGGATGATGACGAACTAAGCTATACCTGGTTAGCGAACGGGGGGAACATCACCGGAGAAGGCGATACTGTCACCTGGGTTGCGCCTAATGACTATGGAACCTATACTATTACCGTTATTGTAACCGACGGTAGAGGCGGCGAAGTCAGGGACAGCATAGATATTACAGTATGCTCCTGCGGTAGTGCTCACTAACAGGGAAGGAGGTAGAAATGGCAAAACGGTGGGTAATGCTTACCTATGCCCCAGAGATAAGCTCTGAGCCAATTATTTATAATATTGGTCAGCAGTTCAACCTGGCAACCAATATCCACCGCGCTGACGCCACTGAGGATAGGGGCTGGATAGAATTGGAGTTTGAGGGTGCGGAGAAGGATATTGAAGCCGGAATTGCTTGGGCTATCTCCAAGGGGGTGAGGGTTGACCCGGTTGGTTAGAATACAGCCGGGATTTAATCACTACTGGCTCAAGTTGCGCCGTTTCAGCCACTTTTGCTTCTGATTGAGCCGTATCTGCTCATCAGCAGGCTGGTAATTTGCCAGGAAGTCATCCTTGAAAGAGAGGAAGGTGCCATCCTGAATGGCACCTCTTATTTTAGCCATTAAGCTGCTTACGAAGCTCAGGTTATGAATAGTAGCTAATCTATAGGCTAATAGCTCATCGCAACCGAATAAGTGGTGTAGATAAGCCGCTGAGAAATTACGGCAGGTATAACAATCACAGCCGGGAACAATAGGCTGTTCCATCTGGCTATAGGCAGCATTGCCTATGTTACACCTCCCCTGCCAGGTAAACAGGGCGCCATTTCGGGCGACACGGGTAGGCAGGGCACTATCAAACATGTCAATCCCTCTGGCTACCGCCTCAACAATATCCTCTGGAGAGCCAACCCCCATGAGATATCGCGGCTTATCCTCAGGCAGCCAAGCTACTGTCTCCTCAATCATGGCTAGAGTTACCTTTTTTGGTTCCCCAATACTCAACCCGCCGATAGCATAACCGGGAAAGTCTAACGAAGCGAGGTATTCCGCCGATTGACGCCGAAGCTCATGGGAAATGCCGCCCTGCACAATAGCGTATAGCGCCTGGTCACGGCGTTTTTGGGCTTTCCGGCATCTCTCCGCCCACCGGTGCGTTCTCTCCGTTGCCATTTTCACTTTTTCCAAGCTATCGTCATGCGCCGGGCACTCGTCCAGAGCCATAATAATGTCAGCACCAAGGCTCTCCTGAAACTGGATGATTAGCTCCGGGGTAATATGATGCTGGCTACCATCAATGTGGGAGCGGAAGATAACCCCGTCATCGCTTACCTGGCGCAGCCGAGCCAGACTGAATATCTGATAGCCACCGCTGTCGGTAAGAATAGCCTGGTCCCAGCCCATAAATTTATATAAACCACCCACCTTCTCGATTACGCCGATGCCTGGCCTCAGGTAGAGGTGGTAGGTGTTAGCCAATACCATAGCTATTCCCAGAGCTTTAACCTCTTCCGGGGTCAGCGTTTTGATTGCACCCTGGCTGCCCACGGGTAGAAACACCGGCGTGGGTACCACGCCATGCGGCGTCAGCAGCTCTCCAACCCGGGCTTGGCTATGGAGACAGGTCTGTATTAAACGGAAGCTATGCACTACTCTATCAAATGCTCAGCAATAATATTGCGCTGTATTTCAGAGATACCGACATATATCTCGGTCATCTTGGCGTCCCGGTATAGCCGTTCTATAGGCATAGTGGTCATGGTACCATATGAGCCACAAACCTGCATTGCCATCCGGGTAACATCAACTGCCATTTGAGAGGCAAAGAGCTTGGCTACTGAAGATTCGTATTTGATATCCGCCCCCTGGTCACGGAGGAAGGCAGTGCGGTACACCAGCCAGCGGCCGGCCTCTATCCGGCTCGCCATCTCCGCCAGATGCCACTGAATGGCAGGTAGTTGAGCAATTGGTTTGCCCAGGGCTTTCCTCTGCTTGGCATAATCTATGGAAAGTTCCAGCGCCGCCTGAGCCACAGCTACTCCCTCCACCGCCACCCCCAACCGCCCCAGGCTTATAGCTTCAAGAAGAATGTCAAATCCCTGCCCCTCCTCCCCAAGCAGGTTTTGCTTGGACACATGAACCTCATCGAGATATACCACCGAGGTACCCAACCCCCTCAGTCCCATGGTCTCGCAGGGCTCGCGGACACTATAGCCTTCAGAAGATGTATCAATGATAAAGGCGTTTAACCCCTTTCCCTCCCGCTTGGCGAAGACCAGCTCTAAATTAGTTGCCGGGGCAAGAGCGACAAAGTGCTTCTGCCCGGTGATTATATAGTCGTCGCCGCTTTTCCGGGACATGGTGGTAATTGCCCGCGGGTCGGAGCCGGTCTCGGTTTCAGTAAAGGTAATTCCGCCAAGCAACTCGCCCCGAGTCAGAGGAGGTAGGAAATTCTTCTTCTGCTCCTCACTGCCAAAGCGAAATATCGCCTCCTCGGGCACGGTATTTACCGCCATGATGGCGCCGACCGTCATTGACGCCTGGCAGATTTGCTCCAGCACCAGGGCGTAACTTAAATAACCAGCCCCGCTGCCGCCGTACTTGGTGGGATATGGCAGTCCCTGGTATCCCCGCTTGCCCATTTCCTTGGCTAGGTCAAAGGGAAACTGCCCGCTGGAGTCAATTTCAGCGGCTAGCGGCTTGACCGACTTGATGGCAAACTCCTTTGCCACCTTCTGTAGCATCTTTTGTTGTTCAGTGAGGCTAAAGTCCATTTTTCCTCCGCACCCCTATTTTACAATAATGACTCCCTTCAGCGGCGGGGCCGGTGCCTTATCGCCCTGGAATAGGCCGTGAGAACATCATGGCGGCGCAGAACCCCGAGCAGACGCTTGGGATTATCTCTAGCTACCACCGGAATTCGACCGATATCCTGAGTGCCTAGCTTGATAAATACATCGTGTATATACTCATCAGGATAAGCAACAACCACCGATTTGGAAGCGATATCGTCGACCGTCAGATCAGATGAACCAGCCTCTGACATCGCTGTCTCAACATCAGCCAGGGTAACCACCCCGATAAACTCCTCCTTTTTATTCACCACCGGAAACCCATGGTGCCCACTCCGGCGTAACTTGGTTATCAGGTCACGGACCAACATCGTCGGCAGAACAGTGGGAAAATCCTGTGTCATCGCCTCACCAACGGTAATATCTCTTAGTGGACTGTCCCGCCCTAACTGGTGAATGTCTACCCCCCGCCGCACCAGCTTAAGCGTGTAGATAGTCTCACGGTTCAAGCTCCTTGAAATAACGGTGCTGATAACCACGGCAATCATCAGGGGTAGAATTATATTATAATCTCTGGTCATCTCAAAAAGCATGACGATGGCCGTAATCGGAGCACGGGCGGCCCCGGCAAATACCGCCGCCATCCCCACTAATGCATAAGCGCCTGAGGTGGTGGTAAGTGTCGGGAAGAACTGGTGGGCGGCTGTACCCAGAGCCCCTCCCAGCATCGCCCCCATAAAAAGGGAGGGGGCAAAGATACCACCACTCCCCCCGCTACCAAGAGTAAGCGAGGTGGCCACTATCTTTAAAAGCAACAAGATAAGCAGCGCCTGCAGAGCAATCTCACCCAGCAGGGCTTGGTTAACACTCATAGTGCTTACCCAGAAAACATCCCCGTAGCCGACGCCAAAGAGGTCATAAGAATACAAGCCGATAAGCCCTATGCCGATGCCACCAATGACCGGCTTCAGATATTCGGGGAAATGCCAGGCATCAAAAAGGTCCTCACACTTATAGAGCAGGCGGATAAAAGCAGTTGCCGCCAGCGCCGCCAGCACCCCAAGCAGAACGTAGGGCAAGAGTTCCCAGTAGCTGACCATGCTGTAGGGAATGACATCAAAAGACGGCCGGCTTCCCAGAAAGGCGTGAGCTACAAAATCGGCCACCACCGAACTTATGACCACGAAACCGAACCGGGGAGTTACAAATCTGCCCAGGATTATCTCCATGGCAAAAAACACCCCGCCAATGGGGGTATTGAAGGTGGCCGAGATACCGCCGGCGGCACCACAGGCAACCAGTGTCCTTACCCAATCGCCCGACAGCCTGAGCCACTGGCCGATAGTGGAGCCCATCGAGGAGCCAATCTGAACAATGGGCCCCTCCCTGCCCACGGAACCGCCACTGCCAATACAGATTGAGGAAGCTATCACCTTAACTAAGGCTACCCGCGGGCGAATGCGCCCGCCTCTAACCGCCACCGCCTCCATTACCTCGGGGACGCCGTGCCCCTTGGCCTCACGGGCCCCGAAATAAACCAGCAGACCGACAATAAGTCCACCCGCCGCCGGTATAAGAATGACATGATACTGTCCCAAAAAGCCCAGATAGGTGGCGCCATTACCGAAGAAGAGCGATTGGAATGAGCTTATCAACCACCGGAAGACTACTGCCCCTAAGCCGGCAATAGCTCCGACGACAATGGACAGGACCATGCCAGAAACCAGCTCGTTGGAACGTATCCTGTCCAGAAGGCTGGGTGACTTGGTATGCTTTGGTTTCTCGCTAACCATCAAGCTGTTTCAATCCTCTATCCTGGCCACAAAAAGCCGGATAGTTTAGTTAGTCTAAGCCAGAGACTGGTGACTTTCGTCGAGATAACTCTGCAGGACGAGGGCTGCCGCCTGAGCATCGTGCCTGGCTTTCTTTCTGGTTTTCTTGGTATCAACTGTCTGCATCAGGCGCTCAGCCAATACCGTGGTTAAGCGCTCGTCTCTATACTCTACAGGGACCTGGGTATGCTCACATAATTTCCGGGTGAACTCTTTCACCTTCTCCGCCTGCCGGCTCAGGCTGCCGTCCATGGAGAGAGGCAGACCGACCACAATTTGCTCCACCTGCTTCTGGCTGACAATATCGGTAATTGCTTTTATGTCAAGTATCTCATCCCGGCGATTGATAACGGTAAACGGGCTGGCTAATATGCCTTCGGGGTCGCTGAGAGCCACCCCAATCCTCCTATCCCCGATGTCAAGTCCCAGACTACGCATTATATCAGGCTCTTTACCAGCTTGAGGGCTTCATCCAGCTTTTTCTTGTCCTTACCCCCCGCCTGAGCCAGGCCTGGCTTACCCCCACCACTGCCCCCAGCTACCTTGGCTACCTGCTTCACTATTTTCCCGGCATCATAGCCTTTAGCCACCAGGTCCGGGGTTACTGCGGCCAGAAAAGCCGGCTTGTCTTCATAAACAGTGCCCAGCACCACCACGGCGCTCTTGAGCTTATCCCTGAGCAGGTCGCTCATCTCCCGCAAGGACGGCATGGGCAACGATGGCACCCTGACGGCGAGCACGGTTACCCCGTTAATAACCTCCGCCTGGGGCAGTAACGACTCGGCGGTTTTCTTAGCCAGCTCCCTCTCCAGAACCAGCCTTTGCTTGCGCTCTTTATCCAGCTCAGCGTCCAGAGATTCAGCAGCTTTCTGCAGCTCCGACGAACGTTCATCAAAATATGCCTCCGCCCCCCTGCCGGTAACGGCTTCAATACGCCTCAACCCGGCACCGATGCTGCTTTCGCTGATAATGTGAAACAGACCAATCTCGCCGGTGGCAGAGACATGGGTGCCGCCACAAAGCTCGGCGCTAACCCTCGGTTCGCCGATTTTTACCGCCCGGACGACATCGCCGTACTTCTCGCCAAAGAGGGCGATAACCCCATCCTCCACAGCCTTTTTATAGGGGATATCTTCGGCATATACCTTCAGGTTCTGGCGGATTTTCTCGTTGACAATGCGGTTTACCTCGACTATCTGCTCTTTGGTCAGCGCCTTGAGATGTGAAAAGTCAAATCTGAGTCGGTCGGGGGCAACCAGCGAACCCCGCTGCTGAACATGCTCCCCCAGCACCTGACGCAGCGCCATCTGGAGGAGGTGGGTGGCGGTATGATTGCGGGCGATATCCAGCCGCCGCTCTTCATCTACCATTGCCTCAACCTCATCGCCAACAGCCAGGCTGCCCTCAACAACCTTACCTTGATGGACAATAATGTCATTCGGCGTTCTTATAGTATGAGTTACCAGAAAACGTCCTTTAGAACTCCTTATTTCGCCAGTATCCCCCACCTGTCCCCCCATTTCTCCGTAGAAGGGGGTGGTATCTAAAATCAGGCTCGCTTCTTGTCCTTTCTGCACGCCGTCAATATCTTCACCATCAACAAGAATAGAAGTAATCATCGATCTGTGACCAATTTCGTGATGGCCCACAAACTTGGTAATGACTGTTCCTTTAGCTGTAAGCGTCCCTTTGCCCTCAAGTTTGCCGGTCACGTAAACGAATTTCTGCGTGGCCCTCGCTTTCTCTCGCTGCTTCTCCATCTCCTGCTCAAAACCTTCTAAGTCCGCGGAAAAGCCGCGGTCGGCGGCAATCTCAGCGGTCAGCTCAAACGGAAAGCCATAGGTATCATAAAGCTTAAAAGCCTGCTCACCGGAGATTTTACGCCTTCTTTTGCTGGCGGCTTCGGCCACAATGCCGTCCAAGAGTTCCAGCCCGGTGCTGAGCGTCTCAGCAAACCTGGCTTCCTCATCCTCAACCACCTGCAAAATGAAGTCCTGCCTCTGCTTTAGCTCAGGGTAAATATGCCCCATCAGCTCTATAGTAGTCCTGGCTGTCTCAGCCAGGAACGGCTTATCCAGTCCTAACCTTCGGCCGAAAAGGGAAGTGCGGCGCAGTACCCGCCGCAGCACGTAGCCCTGCCCTTCATTACTGGGAATCACTCCGTCGGCGATAAGAAAGGCAATCCCCCGGCTATGCTCAGCTATTATTCGCATGGCATTATCGGTAGCATCATCAGAGCCATATTTTACTTTTGCCAGCTTGGATACACACTCTATCAATGGAACAAAGAGGTCGGTTTCATAGACCGAGGTCTTGCCCTGAATTACGGCGGCAGTCCTCTCTAGACCCATGCCGGTATCAATATTGGGCTTGGGCAACGGAGTGCGATTTCCTTCCCTGTCCTGATTATACTGGGTGAAAACCAGGTTCCAGATTTCGGAAAAACGACTGCACTCGCAATTTGGACGGCAAGAGGGCTTGCCGCAGCCAAACTCTTCGCCGAAGTCATAGTGGATTTCACTGCACGGCCCGCAGGGTCCGGAATCGCCGGCTGGTCCCCAGAAGTTATCCTCCTCGCCAAACCTCAATATCCTTTCCTCAGGGACGCCCACCTCCCGCCAGTAGCTGAAGGACTCATCGTCGTCAAGAAAGATTGTTGCCCACAGCCGCTCAGGGGGAAGCCTTAAGCGCCGGGTAACGAACTCCCACGCCCAGCCGATTGCCTCCCGTTTGAAGTAGTCGCCAACGCTGAAGTTGCCCAGCATCTCAAAAAAGGTGAGGTGTTTAGGGTTGCCCACCAATTCAATATCAGTGGTGCGGAAGCATTTCTGGCAAGATGCCAGGCGGGGGCTAGGTGGAACTTCTTCTCCCAAGAAATAAGGCTTAAACTGCACCATGCCAGCACTGGTAAGCAGCAGGGTGGGGTCACCCCGGGGTATCAATGAGGAGCTGGGAATGATTTTGTGACCCTTCTCCTCAAAGAAGCTTAAAAATGTCTCCCGAATTTCATCACTAGTCATCATTACCTACGATTTTAGTTTAACCTACACTAGCTGTCAACGAGGAGAGGAGGGAGATAGTTCGGCAATCAGCAGATTGAGAGCTAGCCCTCCTTCAAATTTACCCGTTTTAATAGAGAGGTCGGTCTGCAAGAGTTTACGATATACTTGCTTAAGCCGCTCCAGAGGATACCTCTGAGCCTGTTCTAATGTCTTACGCAAAGGAAATGGGGCCAAACCCAGCTTGCTCTGAATCTCCGCCTCAGGTCTCCTCTGGCGTCTCAGCTCCTTAGCCTGAACAATCAGCCGAACCTGCCGTGACAACATGACCAGAAGATAGGCTGAGGAGGCCCCCCTGTTTAATAACTGCTCCAATAATTGCTCGGCAACCCCGGCTTTGAAGTCAAGGATGGCATCAACCATAGCAAAAACATTAGCCTCCTGGGCAGAGCTAACTATCGCCTTAATATCCTCCACCTCAATACGACGACCGGAGGCGAATAGGGCAAGCTTGTTTATCTCATTAGCCATAACCCATAGATTGCCCCCCACCAGCTTAGCCAGTAAATCTACCGCCTGGGGGGACATGCTGGCGCCCTGCTCAGCCACCCCCCTCTGGATCCACTGCTGCAGCTTCGCCTCCTTAAGTATAGGAAAGGACCTTACCTCCGCCCGGGCGGAAAGCAGTTTTAACAAGGGGTTATTACTTCTTATCCTGCCATCTATCAGGACTAAAACCGTGCTATCAGGTACGTTACTTAGATAGGCGGCAAATGATTTATATTCCCCCTCCTGTCCAGCTGGAGCTGCTATTTTCTTCTGCCGGCGGGATTTGCCCCTGGGCTCAAAGCGCCCCAGCAACCCCTGGATAATGACCAAGCGCTTTTCCGCCAGAAAAGGAACCGTCTCACAGACAGCCCTTAGCTGGTCTAAGGTCAATTGCTGACCATCAAAGGTGGTGGTATTAGTCGCTAAAAGAGCCCGGTCACCTAAACCCTGTTTTATCTCCTCAAGCGACCTGGTTAGGGAGAAATCATCCTCACCGTGTAATATATAGAGCAAGGCTCGCCTCGAACTTTTATCGGTCTTCCCATTTTATCACACGGAAGCATAAATAATCTCTATTGAATAATGACGGCACAAAGAGTAAAATAAATACAATCAATAATATCTATCCGGATGGTGCCGCCGGAGCCGAGAGGAGAATTAAATGAACGAACACCCCGAAGAACTAAAGAAGCTATCAGCCATTGCCACTGACCTAGAATTTAATGCTGATTTGAGGACTAAAGCCATTGAGCAGCTGGGCAATGTCAGCTCCCATGACGCTCTCATCGCCTTACTTGACCTAGCTGCCAATGAAAAGTTAACCGTTAAGGAAAGAGAAATCGCCATTAAGCAGGCACTGAAAATAATAAAGTCAGGCCCCCAGTGACTCCAGCTCAATAGGAAAGCAGTGGGTTAGACCGATGAGCATTGATATTGGCATCATCGGACTGGCACAGAGTGGCAAGACCACCGTCTTCAACGCTCTAACCAGAGGCAAAGCTGATACCAGAAGTCTAACCCCACATATTGGTATAGCTAAGGTCCCAGAGCCACGCCTCAAGGTGTTAGCCGATATGCTCCACCCCAAGCGGGTAGTCCCGGCTGAGGTAAGCTACACTGATATCGGCGCTTCAGTCAAGGGTCTGGGGGGAGACAGGGCTATAGGTGGTCAAATCTTAAGTCAGCTCAGTGATACCGATGCTCTAATAGATGTTGTCCGCGCCTTCACTAATGAAAGCATACCCCATATTGAAGGTAGTCTGGATGTAGAAAGGGATATTGCCACCGCCAATCTGGAGCTTACCCTTCATGATGTGGGCATTATTGGCCGGAGGCTGGAGAGAATAGAAACATCACTAAAAGGGGCTAAGGCATCCGAACGCCAGAGTCTACAACCAGAGAAAGAGCTGCTCACCAAGCTCAAGGCTGAATTAGAAAAAGAGGTGCCTATCAGGGAACTAAAGCTAAATGCCGACCAGACCAAAACAATAGCTAACTACCAGTTCCTCACTGCCAAGCCGCTATTAATAGTGGTCAATATCGGCGAGGAACAAATACCCCAGGCAGCATCTTTAGAGGCACAACTTAATTCCCATTACCTGCGGGCAAAGTCTGGCGTTATAACCCTTTGTGGTGAGCTAGAAATGGAGCTGACTCAATTAGATAGTGACGCTGCTGAGGGATTCCGTGCTGAATTCGGTATCACCGAATCTGGGCTTGACCGCATTATCAAACTATCCTATGAGTTATTGGGCTTAATCTCCTTCTTCACCACCGCCTCAGACGAGGTTAAAGCCTGGTCTATTCAAAAAGGCATCACTGCTCTCAAAGCAGCCGGTAAAATCCACTCCGATATGGAACGGGGCTTCATTCGGGCAGAGGTAATCAGTTACGACGACCTGGTGAAATGTGGTAGCTTGGCTGAGGCTCATAAGAAAGGACTTCTCCGACTGGAGGGCAAGAGCTATATAGTTCAAGATGGCGATGTAATTACCTTCCTGTTTAATGTCTAGACCTTACAGGTATTTCACCACTTCAGTAAGGCTGCGGATTCGCGGGCACTCGGTAATCTCCTCAGAGAAGCCAAGGCGGTCTAAGAGAATCCCCCGCATACCCGCCTCATTAGCCCCCACCACATCAATTTGATACTGGTCTCCGACATATATTGCCTCTGAGGACTTCACCCCAGCCTGTTTCACCGCCTCCTGGAATATCCCGGGCTGAGGTTTGCTAAAACCCACTTCTTGGGAAGTAATCACCACCTGAAGCCAGGCTGAGAGCCTCAGCTCCTGATAAAGGGGAGTTATATCACGGTCCACGTTGGAAATAAGTCCCAAGATTAGCCCCCGCTCCCTGAGCTGGGTCAAGGCAGGCGCCACATCATCAAAGAGCACCATCTTCAAGTCAAAGTGCATCCATTTTTTTAAGATACCAGCGATAAGCTCCTGGGAGGCATCTAACCCCGCCTCCCTGAGAATTATCCCATGATATTGGGCATAGAGAGCCATCGTCTCCTCTTTAGACCGTTTACCCAGGGAGTAACGGGCATGCTCCTGATAGAGAAAATCGTCGGCGGCCATTATGGGGCGGAGCAAAGCCTCCGGGCTCATCTCAATGCCAAAGTCCTTGAGCACCCTAGAATGAATCTCCTCCCGGGGCGGGTCATAGCCAACCAGGGTATTGTAGAGATCAAAAAAGACCGCTTTAATCATAGAGCTCCCTCCCATGAAGTAATGAGTGAGCGCAGTAATCATAGCATTGTAACCGAAACAACCTCGGCTGTAAAGTAGGTGAAGATAAAGGTTCCGCTAAGTTATGGCGACATGCCACCGGGGCCGCCTATTTCCAGTTGCTCAGTTCCAGCGGGCTCTGTGCCCTGTTCACGGTTGCCTTCGCCGTTCCGGTTGTCGAGGTAATCACGCCGGTGACGGGATGGGACTTCGGCTGGAAAGAGGGGCTGGAGGCGGGGCGGAGGATTCTGACCTTGAGACAGGCTTTCAACGCCCGTGAGGGATTAAAGCCCGAAGATTCTAAGCTGCCGGAAAGGGTTAGGCGGCCGCAGTCAGTTGGGCCAGCGGCTAATGCCAAGATTGACTACGAGTCTCTGAAGAAGGGCTATTTTGACGCCATGGGCTGGGATATTAAGACCGGTAAACCCCATCAGCAGACGCTGGTTGAGATGGGGCTGGATAAATTGACTAACGACCTATAATTGCTTTTCATAAGCGCGCATCCTCAAATAGATACAGCCAGCGGTCAGATTCGAACTGACGATCGGCGGTTTACGAATTCTGAGCCTGAGCTTATTATGGGAAGTTCTAGCTAATTTTATTGCGTACCGGGCTCGCTGGGCGAGACCGTTGTCTCAAGAGAACATCTCACCGTAAGAAAGAGGGAATATCAAGCTCCTCCTCGGCTTCTAAGCTCCTAAGAAGTTGGGATATTTCTTTCTCCTGGGTGATACCAGCCAGCGCCTCCTTGGTAACAAAGCCGGTAGCGATCAAGGTCAACTGGACCTCGTCGCCCATACTGGGGTCAAGCACAACACCGAAGATGACGTTGGCCTGCGGGTGAACGACCTGCCGGATGAACTCAGCAGCCCTATTAACCTCAAACAGGGTAAGTTTGTTACCGGCAACATTGAACAACACCCTTTTTGCCCCTTCCACGGAGACATCCAACAACGGGCTGTCCAAAGCTTGCTTGGCGGCATCTACTGCTCGGTTCTGTCCAGAACCCCGGCCAATGGACATCCACGCCGGCCCAGCATCTTTCATAATTGTCCGAACGTCGGCAAAATCGAGGTTAATCAATCCGGGGACAGTGATGACCTCAGCGATTGCCTGCACCCCGTGAAAAAGGACTTCATCAGCCATCTTGAAGGCACTATCGACACTCGTCTTCTGGTCGCAGATGTTAAGCAAGCGGTCATTAGGGATAATGATTAGGGTATCAACTTTATCCATCAAGTTGATAATTCCCTTTTCAGCCACATTATTACGGTGGGTACCCTCAAAGGTAAAAGGTTTGGTGACCACTCCAATGGTTAGCGCACCACTTTGCTTGGCAATTTCCGCTACTATTGACGCTGACCCGGTGCCTGTACCTCCACCCATCCCAGCAGTAATAAATATCATATCCGCCCCGGTAGCGGCCTGTTTAATCTCGTCGCGGCTCTCTTCCGCTGCCTTCTGACCCAATATATGGTCACCGCCGACACCCAGACCGTGGGTGATACGCTCACCAAGCTGGATGCGCAGCGTCGCCTCTGTAATTGCCAGGTGCTGGGTATCGGTATTCATGGCAATAAACTCAACATTCTGGATTCGTTCCCGAACCATACGGGTCACCGCATTACAGCCTGCCCCACCCAGGCCAATAACCTTAATCTTTACAGGATTGGTAACATAACTTATTTTCATATTGCAATTGAACTCTCTCTGAGCGACCGGCTCTTGGATACTAGCCACGATTATCAACAACAGCTACAGACTACTATCACTGGAAAGAGAGGATGAACCGGCTTCCAAGATATTTTTAAACTCTTTACCTAATAACCTTCACCCCTGTCGCCCTCAGCCCTTTGGGACCTATGCTAACTTTGAACTCCACGCTTTGCCCTTCCCTTAACATGTCAAACGCCGCATCTTGAACCTCACTTCGGTGAAAAGAGACGTCTTGAACCCCGTTCACCCTGATGAACCCAAAACCACGATACTTTGCCACCTGTCTAATAACACCTCTTTGCATCGTGTCTCCTTACTAGCTGTCGCTTTCCTTTCCCTGTCTATCTACCTAGGGCAGCCTCATCCCTCTTCTTTATAGGGCGGCCACCGTGACCGTGCTTGACCTTCTTAAAGGATTCCTTATACTTCTTTCTCTGCTCTGCTTTTTCCTGTTTCTTTCCCACTTCTGCTTCTCCGATTGCTTCTTGGCAATAAGAATAGCAGCACCTCTGGGTGCTACTTGGAGTCTAAATTCTTTCTTATTCCTCTGATGCTACCTTCTTCTGCTTACTTAGCCCACCCTACTTTTATACGAAAGGATTTCAGAGCCTTTGCCACTCCTCCCGCTCAGAGAATAGAAAGGAACATTATTCTTAAGGTATCCTCTTATCACCCCGCTATCTGTAAGGTAGCTGAGGGCTAGCTCTACGCACAATCTATGGCTGTTCAAAGCATGAACAATAGCCAGCCGACTGAACCAGGTTTGGGGATGCCGCCTCAAAAATTCCAGTACTTTCTGACAGCATGGGGCATTGGCATACTCACTAAGCGATTGACTAAGTTTTTCCTTGATTGCAATTTGGGAAGTAGGCATGTTACCCCCTTCTAAAACTATGGTCTTAGCCTAAGACAAAGAGCCGTAGGAATTCGGCTTGCCTACGGCTCCTTACTTCAAACCCTAATGAATCAGGGACCTCGGACCCATCGGGCGAATCCGTTGCCCAGGTAGAATACGGCGGTACCGCAAGAAGGTAGGGACCTCAAGCTCTTCTTCAGTCTTTCCCCCTTTAAGCAGTTTCATGAGTTCCTTTTTCCAGGTGGTACCAGCCAGCGCTTCACTGGTGGTAAAGCCGGTAGCAATGAGGGTCAGCCGAACCTCGTTGCCCATATTGGGGTCGAGGACGACACCGAAGATAACATTCGCCTCCGGGTCAACATTTTGCCGGATGATGTCAGCGGCATCATTGACCTCAAACAGGGTAAAGTTGCTGCCGCCGGCAATGTTGAATAATACCCCCGTTGCCCCCTCAATTGAGACATCCAGCAGCGGGCTGGCCAGGGCTTCCTTGGCAGCATCTAGTGCCCGATTCTGTCCCGAACCCCGGCCCACGGACATCCATGCCGGACCAGCATCTTTCATCACTGTCCTGACGTCGGCAAAGTCAAGATTAACCAGTCCGGGGACGGTGACCACCTCGGCGATGGCCTGTACGCCGTGGAACAGGACTTCATCAGCCATCTGAAAGGCACCGTCAACACCTACCTTTTGGTCACAGAGCTCAAGCAAGCGGTCATTGGGGATAATAATCAGGGTATCTACTTTGTCAACCAGGCTGAGAATCCCTTCCTCAGCTACTTGGCTACGGTGGGTTCCCTCAAAGTCGAAGGGCTTGGTGACCACAGCGATGGTGAGGGCGCCGCTTTGCTTGGCAACTTGAGCCACTAAGGGCACCGCCCCAGTACCGGTGCCACCCCCCATGCCGGCAGTGACAAACACCATATCCGCCCCGCTAATAACCTCCTTAATCTCATCACGACTCTCCTCGGCAGCCTTCTGACCTATTATATGGTCACCACCGGCACCGAGACCGCGGGTAATTCGCTCACCAAGCTGGATGCGTAGCGCTGCCTCAGTAACCGCCAGGTGCTGGGCATCGGTATTCATGGCGACGAATTCAACACCCCGGACTCCTTCTCGAACCATTCGGGTAATGGCATTACAGCCGGCTCCACCCAAGCCAATAACTTTAATCTTTGCCCCACTGGGAACATAACTTGTTTTTGCCATTTTCTATCTACTCCTTATTCTATAGACTTTCTACCAAAGAGCCGGAAAATCTGGGAGAGGAAACGGCGAAGGCCGCCTTTAGTTTGCCAGCTTTTTGCTCCTTGGTTTCTTCTCTTCCACAAGAGAAGGCCAACGCTGGTGGCATAGGCTGGGTCAAGCAGGTTATCCGAAACGCCATATAGATTGATGGGGACACCAACTCTTACCGGAAGCCGGGTTAGTTCACTCCCCAGCTCGGCAATACCAGGGAGATTGGCGGTACCCCCGGTTAACACCAGCCCGGAGAGGGCAAACTTGGCATAGTCAGTGCGCGGTAGCTCCAGTACTACAAGCGAAAGGAGCTCCTCAACACGGACTCGGATAACCTCTGACAGGTCACTGTAAGAGATACTATGCCCATTTGTAGTCAGAGTTCTCTCAGGCTCACCCTTGTCCTTGTTGGCGGGATTCACATTGCCATACTTCCTCTTCATCTCCTCAGCTAATTCAAAGGAAAGCCCCAGACCAATAGAAATATCGCGGGTAATCTGGTATCCGGCTACGGGCAGGACAGCGGTATGGTAGATAGTATTATCCTTAAAGACGGCAATATCAGTGGTGCCACCGCCGATATCAGCCAGCACGACGCCCTTTTCCTTCTCCTCCCCAGTGAGGACAGCTTCGGCACTGGCCAATGGTTCCAGAACCAGGTCTTCAATCTCAACACCTACGCCACGTATACACTTGGTCAGGTTCTGAACCGAGGCTATGGCGGCAATAATGATGTGTGCCTCAAGGTCCAGGCGGAAGCCGTGCATGCCGACCGGGTTCTTGACCCCTTGCTGACCATCAATAATGTAGTTGCGAGGGATAACATGAAGCAGTTTTTGGTCGCTGGGAACTTTAATGTTGCGGGCAACCTGAAAAACACGCCGCAGGTCATCAGGGCGCACCAGCATGTCATTACGGGTAATAGCAACAACCCCCCGATTATTTACCGAGGTAATATGCCTGCCGGTAACGCCTACGTAGGCTGATTCCAACCTGTAGCCAGCGACCCGCTCGGCAACCCTTACCGACTCACGGATTGACTCCTTGGCTTCGTTAACATTGACCACCAGACCCTTTTGTAGCCCCGAGGAGGGGACTACGCCGACGCCAACGATACGAAGCCCGCCACTACGGTCGATGTCAGCCATGACGGTGCACACCTTGGTTGTGCCAACATCAATAGCAGCAATCTTGGTCCTTTTCATAATTTCCTCCTTACCTGACAGCCAGAGCCGCTAGTTACCAGCCCTGCTCCCGGTAGCGGACGTTCCACCTGCTGCACAGGATGTTAACGAAGTTCTTTGTCTCCGGGTTCTGTGTTCCATGAAGCTCCGCTAAAAAACCATGTAGCAACTCACCGCCAGTCATTCCTGGATTAGGCTCATCTGGCCCAGGCAGATTGACGTAGACTATCTCAGTCATCAGTTTCTGATACTCTATCGCCGTTCCCATAAAATTAACTCCTCCCACTTAAATTTAATGCCATACTATAATACTATCCTATTGCGTGCCAAAAGCATCTGTCAATTTCTGTCCTTTTTCATTCCATTTAATCCCAGTTAATTCCACAACCTCCAGCTTCCTATTACTGGAATTAGAAAGTCCACTTGAAATTTTAATTCAGCCAGAATATAATGGAATAAAATACAACTGCTGATTAAGACAATACCATGGTGAATGAGAGGGGTCGAAAGCGTTTACCACCCTATATTTCTTACCGTACCTTCCGGAACTTCGTTGATGGCTTGCAAGAAGGCATACCAGCCCGGATTGACCGGAGCTACTGGGGTGACAGACTATCCGGCAGCACTGGCACACAGCTTATGTCAGCGCTACGCTTTTTGGCCCTTGTAGATGCCAATGGCACACCAACTAGCCAACTGAGGCAGCTAGCCTCTGCCAAGGGTGACAAAAGGGCAGAACTCCTCAAACAAATAACCTACGAAGCCTATGGCTTTTTGTTCCAAGGTTCATTTGATTCCCAGACTGCCACCTATGCACAGTTGGATGAGGTTTTTCATCATACATTTCAGCTAACCAGCGGTGTCAGCCGTAAGTGCATTAAGTTCTTTGTCTCAGTGGCCAACGATGCCGGAATACCTTTGTCCACGTTCATAACTAAGAGGTTAAGGGCAATACACAGCGTCAGTGGAACTAAAACAATCACTTCAAAAATAGAGGGCAGGACAAGTCGGAAATTAATAGTTCCACAAGACTTCGATGAAATTCCATTCTCAATGTCTTGGGACAAAATATTGCTGGCAAAATTCCCCACTTTTGACCCGACATGGACTGACGAAGTCAAATTAAAGTGGTTCGAAGCGTTTGACAAATTGCTGGAGCGGGGCCCATCTAAAGGCAAGAAATAGGAAGACCCCCTCTCACCCCTAACCTTACACCATCTTTAGTTCAAGCATTGCACGATACGCTATTCTGTGCAATACAGACGATTCAAGTGATTGTTCAGTAAGACTACTGCAATTAGCTCAATGCTTCTCGCCTAATTCACCGCCGGTGGTCAGCTTGCGTCAGTGCCTACAACCCAGGGCTTTGAGCAGGTCCCCTACTCTGACATCCCGAATAGTCTCATGTCTCATGTGAAGATTAGGATTAGTGCGGTACACATTTTCCCTTCCCACCTTTTGTCGCTCAATATATCCCGCTGTCTCTAAGCCATCAATAATCTTACGGACAGTCCACTCAGTAATGTTAATAGCAGAGGCGATTTCACGAGCTGTGCTCCGTGGGTGCTTGGTAATATAGGTAAGCACTAACCCATGATTGCTGATAAAAGTCCACTCGGGCATTTTCCTAAGTCCTCCTAAAGACTGTTGAAAGTTTATTTATAATATGCTATATTAATTAGGAAGAAAAATTCATTATATAAAACTAATGTGTTATTACCAATATTTATGTTTATAAGATAACAAAGAATTGGAAAGAAAGCAACCCCCTGTTTTTAGTCCAAATTGGCTGGCGGGGAAGCAGGTAGTATAGCAGTAAAACTATTGTATTACTATGAGAAGACTGGAAAAGCGGCAAATATTCATCTCCATCCTGGTAAGCTTCCTGGTATACGGGCTCACCTGCTATGGTTTATCGCCTACCATCACCAAGCCGATTCAAGGCGAGTCGCTTAGCTCTACCTTGTCGGGAAAAATACCGCTTAATGATGGGGAAAGTTACCCGGTGTCACTGCCTCTATGGCAGGTCAACGAGAGCAGTGGCGTATTGGCACAGATTGTCGTCAGAACCAGTTTATACCGAGTGTCCAGCAAGAACCCGGGCAATGTCCGAAGTGTATTATGCTGCTGCCACAACACAGATTCCAGCCATGCCGAAACTTCATTCCACATTGTTGATAGTACCAACACCGTCTTCAAACTGACAAACTATAAAGCTTGTCAGTACCTCGATATACCCCCACCACATGCCTTAGCCTCTCTGTAAGCTCAAGTAAGTAAGGTATCCCCCCAATTTACTCTTATCCTTTACTGCGTCTTGCGGTAAAAGCGTGATTCTTCGAGAAGCTTACTTACAGTTCCCTTTTGGTGACAGAGCGGTATCAGAATGGTAATAGAGTCGTGCCCAGACTGGGCTAAGACATTTATCTAAAGGTCATTGTCTGAAGTGCCACCCGTCCCCCAGAGAAAGGAGGTACAAGAAATGCTCTGGAAAAAGAAAACAGTAATAGAAAAGCCACCACAACCAAAGGTCGAGAAGCTACCCGGACCGAAACCAATGCCGGGACTAGTGGAAAAGCATCTGATAGCTGAGTACAAAATGGATCCTGATTTGGTACGGATCCTTAAAGCTGTAGTGCGTAAGAGTCCAAAGGCGGAAAAGGCGTTTGACTGCCGGATTTTCGACCAGTCAGAGGCAGAGGCAAGTGAGGTACAAATTAAGGACTATACCTCTCTTGATGGGCACCCGGAATTGATCCTCTATGAAGGATGGTTTGACGAGCAGTCTAAGCGTGTGGAATTGGGAGAGAAGAAAAAGCTCATCTACGACGTGCCCCTGTTTACCGAAGCCGAGATACAGCAGAAAATCGAGGCCTTGACTGAACCCGGCAGCACAGTCTTTTTCTACCAAGCTCGGGGGCCAGCAGTTGGAGGACCCCTCGGCCGGGGTGCTGCCATAATTGAGCTTAACCCGGATTATCCCACTAAAGGGAAAAAATACATCATTTTTACCGCCAATGTGGTTGGCATGGAACCGGTAAGCAACAGGCAAAAATTGTACGACTCCAACAAACCAAAGGAAATCGCAAAGTGGGTTAAGGAAGCCCATCATAAACGCGCCTACTAGAGTTATTAGCCAATATATGTGGAAAGCGCAACCTAAATAAGCCCTATACCTTCCCAGATGAAGCCAAGGCCTAAAAGAGTTGTAGGGGAAGTGCAAAAGTGATTGCGGCTTTATGGATAGTCCTTTTAGGAATGGCAATTATATTTGTTGTGCTCGGTATCCTGCTGGCGATGATGCTCTTGCTAAACAGGCTACTCAAGCCAGAAGCAAAGGAGAAGCGCTAAGCAATGGACATAGCGGCAGGTGATTTCCTTGCCTTTCTCAACCTGAACTGGCAGACCGTAGTCATGCTGGCAATAGGATGCCTGCTTATCTATCTGGGTATTGCCAAGAAAGTAGAGCCAGTCCTCCTCATACCTATAGGTACCGGTATTATTCTTGCCAATATCCCACTGGGCGGTGCCGTTGGGGAGGGTGGGATGTTCTCAATATTAAGGAAGGCAGGCATTAATACTGAGCTCTTTCCCCTCCTTATCTTCATTGGCCTTGGTGCCATGATTGACTTTGGACCTTTCCTGGAAAGACCCTACACCATTCTTCTTGGAGCAGCTGCCCAGTTTGGTATTTTTGGCACTTTCTTTTTGGCTTATCTCCTGGGTGACGGCTGGCTTAGAGTCTTGGACTTCAGCCTGAAGGACGCCGCTTCTATCGGCATGATTGGTTCAGCAGACGGCCCAACCTCAATTTATGTTGCTACCGTGCTTGGTTCCAAGTATGCCCCGGCAATCGTGATCGCCGCCTATTCTTATATGGCACTAGTGCCCATTATCCAGCCGCCAATAATGAAGCTCCTGACGACTAAAGAGGAAAGAAAGCTAAAGATGCCGACTAAGGTGGGGGGGATTTCCCGACGAACGAAAATTATCTTTCCCCTGGCTACGATACTCATCGTCGGTTTGCTAGCTCCTAAAGCGACCCCCCTTATTGGCTGCCTTATGTTTGGCAATCTGCTTCGAGAATCAGGGGTGGTGAGTAGACTTGCCTCCGCGGCTCAAAATGAGATGGCAAACATTGTAACTATCCTGCTCGGGCTTACCGTCGGGGGAATGATGGTGGCGGCCGATTTCCTTAAGACTGAGACGATAATCATCTTCGTAATGGGGCTAGTCGCCTTTTCCCTGGCTACGGCGGCAGGCGTTATCTCGGGCAAGATAATGTGCGTCCTGTTGCGGGGCAAGATTAACCCGCTGATTGGAGCTGCCGGGATTTCGGCGTTTCCAATGTCGGCTCGGGTAGTGCAAAAGGTGGGACTGGAAGCCAATCCCTATAACCACCTACTAATGTATGCCACCGGGGCTAACACCGCCGGGCAGATTGCCTCAGTGGTTGCCGGTGGCGCGATGTTAATGCTGGTTCCCCTATTTGCTTAATTGGAGAAAATTATGTATTTAGGTAGCCCAGAGTTTATCTTTGGTGGTCCCTTCCCCGGAAGCCATATCATAATGCTCCTATTCGGGGTATTCTTAACCTACCTTGGCATTGGGAAGAGATTTGAGGCGCTCCTTCTTGTTCCTATCGGTTTCACCATGATAGCAGTCAACCTGTTTCCAGGATTGATGGGTGCCAATTTTGATATAACCGCACCCGCTGACGGCACAGTACAGGTAATATATGTACAACCAGTAGAAGAAGAGAGGCTGAGAATTGATGAAGGCACCCCCCTCTTCCAGATAGACACCTGTGTGATAAAAGCACCCTACAGCGGTGAGTTGACCACGAAAAACATAGCCGTGCACGAGGGTGATATAGTTAATGCTCACGATAAGCTGGCAACGCTTGAGAATGTATCATTGTTTGTTGAGGGGGTGTATCCCACGGGCTTCATTTCCCGCCTCGTCAGTTATGGCATCCTATGGGATATGATACCCCTGTTCATTTTTGTTGGTCTTGGGGCTCTAACTGATTTTACCCCACTCATTGCTGACCCCAAGAAGTTAATCTTGGGTGCGGCAGCCCAACTGGGCGTCTATTTTGTCTTCTATACCGCGCTGCTCGTTGGCTTTACCATGCCTGAGGCAGCTTCTATAGGAATAATTGGCGGCGCCGACGGACCAACAACAATCTACCTCACCGGCAAACTTGCCCCCTACCTACTTTGCGCTACTGCACCCGCTGCCTATACTTACATGGCCATGGTGCCTCTGATCCAACCTCCAATAATAAGGCTGTTCACCACCAAGAAGGAAAGAGCTATCTATATGAATCCACAGCTAAGGAAGGTATCGCGTCTTGAGCTGATTCTATTTCCATTCATACTGATGATAATATCGGTATTACTCGTTCCTCCGGTGGCACCGATTATGACCGCCTTCATGATCGGTAATTTGTTCAGAGTATCGGGAGTCACTGACAGGTTATCACGGACAGCCAGCGAGTCTTTTATCGACATCATGACGATACTTCTTGGGCTAGCAGTTGGTGGCATCATGAGCGCCGAGAACTTTCTCAGCAGCTACAAACCGGTGGAAATATTCGTTATGGGAATAGTAGCCTTCGCCGTGTCCACTGCCGGTGGTGTGCTTATTGCCAAGCTAATGAACCTCTTTCTTAAGGAGAAGATAAACCCAATGATTGGTGCTGCCGGAGTTTCGGCGGTACCAATGTCAGCACGGGTCGTGCAGAGGATGGGACAACAAGCAAACCCACGGAGCTTTCTGCTGATGCATGCCATGGGGCCCAATGCGGCAGGAGTTATTGGCACAGCAATAGCCGCCGGTTTCTTTCTGAAGCTACTGGGTTGACCGGGCAGTAGCGGTGCTGTCATCGGCATCCATTTGGGTAATACCGGAGGTGGGGAAGCCGATTATACGTCGGCTATTTAGTCCTCACTAATAGAGGGAATGATGTTTGACATTATAGGCAAAAGGTTCTGGTTCTTTCTAGGTTCCGGCATCGTAATCCTTATCGGCATTGTTTCCCTGGCGACCTTTGGCCTCAGAGCCGGGATTGAACTTAGCAGCGGCTCAATGATGACGGTTAGCTTTGAGCAGGAAGTAGTTCAAGGTGAATTGAAACAGGAAGTGGCTAGTCTGGGCTATGCCAATGCCATTATTCAACGCACTGGGGAGGGGGATTTTCTGTTCCGCTTGCCGGAGCTGCAAGGTGAGGCCAGGGCTGAATTAGAGGCTGGGCTAGCCGCTAAATTTGGCGCTTTTGAAGTTAAGGAGTTTGCCGAGGTCTCGCCCTTGGTAGCTGCTGAGACAATGCGGAATGCCGTCATTGCTGTAGCTGTGGCTAGCATAGGCATACTGCTTTATGTCGCTTGGGCATTTCGTAAGATGCCAAACCCTTTCCGCTATGGTACCTGTGCCATAATTGCCTTGGCGCACGATGTGCTGGTAGTGGTGGGAATCTTCTCTATTCTTGGTCACATGCTAGGCTGGGAAATCAACCTGATGTTTATTACCGGCATCCTCGCTGTCATTGGCTATAGTGTTAATGATACTGTCATCATTTTTGACCGAATACGTGAGAATTTGCTCAAGGCTGCGACCTTTGATTTCGAGGTTATAGTGAATAATAGCCTAGTTGAAACCTTAGGACGTTCCCTTAATACCAGCCTGACCACTCTGTTTACGGTTCTGGCTCTTCTCCTCTTTGTTGGGGCAACAATTCAGAACTTCGCTGTGGCTCTACTCATTGGCATCATTACTGGCACCTACAGTTCAATATGCATTGCGGCACCATTGTTAGTAGTTTGGAGAAGAAGGTCAACATAAAAACACACCAGCCAGCGGTCAGATTCGAACTGACGACCGGCGGTTTACGAAACCGCTGCTCTACCCCTGAGCTACGCTGGCTTTATCCAAGTATAGCACAAAGCCAAATTATTTATTAACCCCATCCCCTGTATCCCCTTCCCCTTGGCAAGGGGAAGGGGAAGATTCTTCTGAAGAGGGACTTCGTCCCTCTTAGACACCCCAAAAAGAAGAGAGTTTTAGAGGCTAAGCCTCTGAGGGCAGGTGGGTGGGAAGAAAAAGATAAGTTAAAAAATTGACGCCCAGATAGGGTTATGCTAGTATAAGTAGCTATGCAGGTAGAGGAAGAGCTGGGCAAGCAATCAGCCGAAAAGGATATGCTACTAACCATCGGCGTCTTTGACGGGGTTCACCTCGGTCATAGATACCTGATTTCCCAATTAACCGAGCTTGCCCAAAAGCAGGGCCTGCTTAGTGGAGTGGTAACCTTTCGCCAGCATCCCCAGGAGGTGCTATTCCCTCAAACCAAGCTACCATTCCTGACCGACCTTGCCCAGAGAACAACTCTGCTAAAGAATGAAGGCGTTGAGGCTATTATCGCCCTGTCCTTTACCCGTGAGTTAGCCCAGCTCAGCCCTCGGCAATTCCTGGGGTTACTAGAGAAATACCTCAGAATGCGGGGACTGGTAATTGGACCAGACTTTGCCCTGGGTCAAAGCAGGGAAGGCGATACCGATACCCTGCGCCGACTGGGGCAGGAAATGGGCTTCAGTGTAACCGTGGTACCCCCGATAATAGTAGATGGTGAGGTGGTAAGCAGCACCGCTATCAGGAAGGCTCTAGCTTTAGGAGATATGAAACGGGTGCAGAAGCTGGTTGGGCGTCCCTTCAGCCTTTATGGACGTGTAATCCCCGGGGCGGGGCGGGGTATAGAGTTGGGCTTCCCCACCGCCAATCTGGATACAAACGCGGAGCAAGCCCTCCCCGCTGAGGGCGTTTATATTAGCCAGGTTCATATTGACGACCAAGCCTATGTCTCAATGACCAACATTGGCCAGCGCCCTACCTTCGGTGAAAACCAGCGTGTGGTCGAGGTCTACCTCCTCGACTACCACGGCGACCTGTACGGGCAGGAGCTAGCCATTGACATCATTGAGCGCCTCCGTGGCGAGATAAAATTTGATACCCCGGAAGAACTGAAGAAACAGATAGCCGAGGACGTAAAACGGGGAAGAGCCATATTAAAAACACGAGGTGGAAACTAGACTATGTTCAACCAAGATATCGGTTATTTGCTAAAGCGGGGGGTAGCCGAAATTATAGTAGAAGATGAGATGTTGGAGCTACTGCGCTCAGGCAAAAAACTACGGCTAAAGGAGGGTTTCGACCCCAGTTTCCCCGACATTCACTTAGGGCACATGGTAGCACTACGCAAACTGCGCCAATTCCAGGAGCTGGGCCACCAGATTGTTCTCATCGTTGCTGATTGGACCGCCCAGATTGGCGACCCCAGTGGAATGTCAGCCACCCGACCTATGCTCTCTCTTGAACAGGTCAAGGCTAACGCTGAAACTTATATGCAGCAGTTCTTTAAAGTGGTTGATAAGGAAAAGACAGAGATAAGATGGCAGAGTGAGTGGTTTGGTAAATTTACCCTGACTGACATTATCCAGCTCACCAGTAAGTTCACTGTTGCCCAGTTTCTGGCTCGAGACGACTTCAGCGCCCGCTATAAAGCCGAGCGCCCCATTGCCCTGACCGAGCTACTTTACCCACTGCTCCAGGCTTACGACTCAGTGGCTATTCAGGCTGATGTCGAATTTGGCGGCACTGACCAGAAGTTTAACTTCCTGGTAGGAAGAGAGCTTCAGTCTATGATGGGGCAGCCCCCCCAACAATGCTTTATGGTTCCTCTGCTGGTTGGAACCGATGGCAGTCAGAAGATGAGCAAAAGCCTGGGTAACTATATTGGTGTCACTGACCCACCCGAGGAGATATACGGCAAGGTGATGTCCATCCCGGATAGCCTGATTATGGACTACTTTGAATTGCTGACCGATGTCCCTGACCAGGAACTGGAGGAATTCAGACAAGGGCTTAAGGGGGCAACTATTAACCCTATGGAGCTTAAAAAGCGCCTAGCCAGAGAAATTATAACCCAGCTCTACGACCAAAAGGCAGCCACCGGAGCCGAGGAGCACTTTGAAAGAACGGTGCAACGAAAGCAAATGCCGGAAGAGATAAGCCTTGGCACCAAGTCAGTTGGCAGTCTTCAAGATTATCTTGTGAAAAACCGCTTTGCAAAAAGCCGGAGTGAGGCCAAGCGTCTCATTGAACAGGGTGCTGTATACATAGATGGCAAAAGAGTCACTGACGTGAATTTCACTTTCCCTAAAGACACTATCATAAGAGTAGGTAAGCGACGTTATATTAAGTCTACTTAGTGCTGATTAGAATGCACAAACGCCGCTTTGCCAAAGTAATAAATATTGATACACTATAATAAAGGAGAAAAATGGAGCACCTACGCGTTCCAGGACCCACCCCCTGCCCGACCGATGTTCTTCAGTCAATGACCAAGCAGATGATAAATCATCGGGGTCCCGAATTTGGGCAGATACTAAACGGGATAACGGCTAAACTAAAACAGTTATTCCAGACCAAGGGTGATGTTTTTCTGCTCACTGGTTCAGGCACCGGGGGTCTAGAGGCAGCCATCGTTAATACCCTGTCTCCGGGAGACAAAGTGCTATCGGTGTCTATCGGCGTCTTTGGCGAACGCTTTGCCACTATCGCCGGGAAATTTGGCGCCGAGGTAATCCCGCTCCGCTTTGAATGGGGCACGGCGGCTGATGTAGATGCCGTTCGCCAGGCTCTTAAGGCGGAACCGAAAATAAAAGCGGTGCTGGTTACCCACAATGAGACCTCCACCGGCGTCACCAATGACCTGGCGGCAATAAGCTCAGCGGTGAAGGAATTTGATAAACTGCTGCTGGTTGATGCCATCAGCAGCCTGGGCTCAATCAACCTGCCCGTGGATGACTGGAACGTAGATATAGCTATTACCGGCTCTCAGAAGGGGTGGATGGTTCCTCCCGGCCTGGCTATGGTCAGCATGAGCCAGGAGGCGTGGCAGGCGCATGCGAATGCTACCATGCCCCGCTTTTACTGGGACTTCACCCAGGCCAAGAACTACCTGGAAAGAACACCGACACAGACGCCGTGGACGCCGGTTATCCCTGTAATATTTGCCCTCTCGGTGGCACTGGATATGATATTAAAGGAAGGCTTGGCTAATGTCTTCGCCCGGCATGCCAGAGTTGCCCAAGCCGCCCGAGATGGAATAAAATCACTGGGCTTATCCCTTTTCGCCGAGGAAAGCCATGCCTCCAACACGGTTACCGCCGTAGCTGCTTCAGATGGGCTGGATACCAAGAAAATGCTCAAGATTCTGAGAGAGGAACACCAGGTTGTGCTTGCCGGCGGACAGCAGAAACTGGATGGCAAAATATTCCGCATCGGTCACCTGGGCTGGGTAACCGAAAACGATATTAAAATAGTAATATCAGCCCTGAAAAAGGTATTACCACAGGCTGGATTCAGGAGCAGTTAAAGATGAAGGTCTTAATTGCTGACCCCATTTCTGAAGAGGGCATAGATATTCTGCGCGGTCATGCCGAGGTGGATATCAAGACCGGGCTCAAACCAGAGGAGCTAATATCCATCATCGGCGACTATGAAGCGCTGATAGTGCGCAGCCAGACCAAGGTCTCAGCTAAGGTTATTCAAGCCGGGAAAAAGCTACAGGTCATCGCCCGAGCTGGTGTCGGCGTAGACAACATTGATGTCGATGAAGCAACCCAACGAGGCATAGTGGTGGTTAATGCCCCCACCGGCAACACTATCTCAGCCGCCGAGCACACTATCGCCCTTATGCTCTCCTTAACCCGCCACATCCCACAGGCTAATGCCATGCTCAAATCAGGGAAATGGCGCCGGGCTGATTTTATGGGTACTGAGGTAAGAGACAAGACCTTAGGTATCATAGGCCTGGGTAATGTGGGTTCAGAGGTAGCCAAGCGTGCCCGAGGTCTACAAATGAAGCTCATCGCCCACGACCCCTTCATCTCTGTCGACCATGCCCGCAACCTGCAGGTGGAGCTTGTTCCCTTAAAACAGTTACTCAAGGAAGCAGACTTCATCACCCTCCATATTCCATTAACACCTCAAACCAAGGGACTGATTGGGACTAAAGAGCTGGCTTTGGTCAAACCAACAGTCCGCATCATTAATACTGCCCGGGGTGGGCTAATCGATGAGAAGGCGCTGGCTAAGGCGGTAAAAGAGAAGCGGGCGGCTGGTGCCGCCATTGATGTCTTCGCCACAGAACCGGCTACCAGCAGCATCCTCTTTGAGGATGATAACATCGTCGTTACCCCTCATTTGGGAGCTTCCACCGCTGAGGCTCAAGTCACGGCAGCTAAGGATGTAGCCGAGCAGGTTATTGATATATTTAGAGGACAACCACCCAGATATTCGGTTAATGCTCCTTTTATCCCGGCTGAAACCCTCTCGGCTCTGGCACCCTTTATGAAGGTTGCCTCCACACTGGGCAGGCTGGCTAGTCAGCTAGCTGAGGGACAAACGAATGCCATCCAGGTTAAATATGAAGGCGAGATTTCCAATTATGATACCAATACTCTCAAGGCAGCCGTTATTGGGGGACTGCTTGAAGGGATAAGTGAGGAGCGGGTTAATCTGGTCAATGCCAATATACTCGCTGCCCGGCGTGGTCTCAGCATTGTGGAACAAAAAGAAGCTACCTGTGAAAACTATGCCAGTCTTGTTACCGTAGAGGTTGCTACCAGCGCCGGGGCAACCACCGTCGCCGGGACGGTAATACATGGCGAATCGCACATAGTTCGGGTCAACAAATACTGGATTGATATTGTGCCCACCGGGGGCTATTTCATTTTCAGCGACCACCTGGACCGCCCCGGGCTTATCGGAACCGTAGGCAAGATAACCGGCGATGCCGATATAAATATTAGCGCCATGCACGTGTCTCGCCTCAAACCCAGAGGTCAAGCGCTGATGATACTAGCCCTAGATGAGCCTCTGCCTGAAGAACGGCAGCAGCAATTGTTATCTATCCCTGATATCTACACAGTGAAACTGGTAAAGCTGTAAGGTATCTACACCAGCCGATGGAAGACCAATCCCGCTGGCACTTTGGGGTAAAAGTAGGTCGCCTTCTTCGACATCCTATCGCCGGCATCGGCAATGGCTTTGACCACTTCCACCTTAATCGGGCTTAAAAGAAAGGCTAGCTGGTATTCTTGCTCTAATACCTTGTTTACCGCATCCTCTCC
>Ga0315544_1000342_pt1 | contig 45097 bp, 38 predicted proteins | sample SalMarSW160130MG_2_FD_202543 | JGI IMG/M metagenome (GOLD analysis project Ga0315544, IMG submission 202543) | Salt marsh sediment microbial communities from the Plum Island Ecosystem LTER, Massachusetts, United States - Salt Marsh Sediment SW1601-130 ...
TGAAACAGCTTTACAGCAGCCAGGAAAAGGGTTATTTTGATACTTATGACCAAGGTGGGAGATTCGGCCTGTGTCTGACGAGTTTTCTGCGATGGCTTCATTCCGGAGTTCTGTCTATGTATTTAACCTGGATAATTTTGGGATTGCTTGTGGTTTTGTTTGTGGTTTGCGGAATTTGGTGAGGTTAATATGGCAATTTTCTATATTTTATTACTTTTCATTTTGATTGCTGCTATCGTTGCAGTTGAGACCAAAAATTTGTTAAGCGCTGTAATATGCGTTGGGGCAATCGGTTTCGGCGGGTCCTTGATGTTTTTATTTCTCAGAGCACCGGATATTGCAATAACACAAATTGTGGTGGAAGTGCTTGGATTGATTTTGCTGATTCGGGCAACGATTGCCCGTGATTTGACTTTTATCAGCGGCGACAGGGAGTTCTTTGGAACGGTTGTTTCTGTTGTAATTGTTTTTATCATTTTCCTGGCCGGTGTTAGAGTTTTTGAGACGTTGCCCGAATTCGGTAAGCCCATCTTTGCTGAAACTCCGGACGCCGCTTCGCAAACTTACATCGAAAAAGGTCTGGAAGAAACAGGAGCAGCAAACCTTGTGACGTCGGTTATTCTTGATTATCGTGCATACGATACGCTTGGTGAGGCAACGGTGCTGTTTACATCAATTATAGGAGCGACAGTTATTTTACGAAGGAAGAGTAAAAAATTACTGGAGGACCCGGACGTATGAAAGGTATGACGGTAATAGTAAAAACTATCAGTAGCTGGGTCAAGGTGCTTATTATCCTGTTTGGTATTTACATCATTCTTTTCGGCCACCTGACCCCAGGAGGAGGTTTTGCCGGCGGTGTGATTTTAGCTTCTTCCTATGTGCTGCTGATGCTGGCATTTGGAAGAGAGTTTGTACAAGAAAACCTTCCTTCGACGCTTAGCTCGAAGCTTGATTGTATCGGAGCGTTTGCCTTTGGTATGATAGCAATTTTGGGTTTCGTTTTTGGTGGAGTTTTCTTTAAAAATTTCCTGGTTCAGTATGGCGAGAAGTTCAATTTAATAAGCTCCGGCACTATTCCACTGTCGAATATTGCAATTGGAGTGAAAGTCGGTGCGTCACTATTTCTGGTAATTTTTGTTCTCTCGACGTTCAGACGTAATCCATCGGCTGACAAAAAGGAGTCGGACTAATGCCTTATGCACTTTGCTTTTTACTGTTTATGATCGGGTTGTATTGTGCAGTCGTTAAAAAGAATATAGTTAAGATTGTCATTGGCATTATGGTCATGGAATATGCGGTCAATCTTTTCCTGATTATGCTCGGATATAGATTGAATGGTGATGCCCCTATAGTTGACAGAAGTATGATTGAATCCGGAACAACTTTAACCAGCAGCTTTTTGAATAGTGCCGTTGATCCACTGCCACAGGCCCTGGTTCTAACTTCAATTGTGATTAGTCTGGGCTCGCTGGCTCTTATGATTTCAATTTGCATTAGAATGTATGAAAAATACGGCACCTTTGATATCACCGAGATAAGGAGGTTAAAAGGATGAGCGGACTTTTGCCTGCTTTTGTTGTTATTCCTTTAATAACGGCGTTTGTACTCCCGCTTTTCGGCAAGAAAGGCAAGGATGTTGCGACTGTTTTAGCTAATGCAGTTACCATTTTACTGCTTGTGCTGGCTATTGTCGTTGTTGCTACCGGGAGGTCCGGAATCTACCAGGTAGGCAAATGGCCTATTCCGCTCGGAATCAATCTTGTCCTTGACGGTTTAAGTGCATTAATGCTTTTAGCCATTGGCGTAGTTGCCGCCGCGGCAATGCTCTTTAGCGCCAGATACATGGAACGATACACTGCCAAGTCAAAATACCTGAGTCTGTTTTTGCTTATGGTTGCCGGCATGAACGGCGTTGTGCTCTCAGGAGATATTTTCAATCTCTTCGTTTTTCTGGAAATTACATCGCTTGCTTCATATGCACTTGTAGGTTTTGGCTGTGAACATGAGGAGCTTGAGGCGGCATTTAAATATATGGTACTTGGAAGTATTGGTTCGATATTTATACTTTTTGGAATCGCCCTGGTGTATGGTAATACAGGCACGCTTAATATGGCCTATATTTCAAAAGCCATTCAGGAGGGGGGAACAAATATCGGTCTTAGTTTCGCCTTGGCTTTATTTATTGTCGGTTTCTGTTTGAAAACCGCCCTTGTGCCGTTTCATGCATGGCTGCCGGATGCACACTCTTCGGCGCCTGCTCCTATTTCTGCAATGCTCTCCGGAATCATCATTAAGACTCTTGGAGTTTATGCTCTGGTTCGGATTGTATTCAATGTTTTTGGTGTCTCAGTGCAAATCGGCTGGCTAATAGTTGTACTCGGTCTTTTGAGTATGGTGGCCGGAGCGTTTCTGGCGATCGGACAGTGGGATCTTAAGAGGCTCATGGCATATTCGAGTATCAGTCAGATCGGTTATGTCATTTTAGGTATCGGCCTTGGCGCAACACTAATTGCCAAAGGTGAAAATCCGAGTTGGGCTCTTCTTGGTGGATTGTTTCATCTGGTTAATCATTCCGTGTATAAGTCTTTGTTATTTTTAACAAGCGGTTCGATCGAAATGGCTACAGGAACACGACAGCTCAGAGAAATGGGTGGGCTGGCGGAAAGATTACCTTACACTCGCGCAACCTGTACAGTAGCATCTGCTTCGATTGTCGGTATCCCGCCATTTAGCGGTTTCTGGAGCAAGCTCATTCTTGTAGTTGCAGCCGTTCAGGCTCATCTTTACTGGATTGCTGCGATTATTGTATTCGTAAGTTTATGCACTTTAATTATGTATTTGAAGGTTCAGCGATATGTTTTTCTCGGAGAGCTGCCGGAGAACCTTCAGCAAGCGAAAGAAAACAAGGGCTCCATGGTTGTGGCGATGGTCTTTTTAGCTTGTTTATGTGTGCTTATGGGATTACTCGTGCTGGTACCCGGCTTAAATAAAATACTTCTACAAAATATTTTGCAACCCGCAGTTGATGTTTTAACTAATGGACTTAAGTACTCTGCTGACGTAATTGGGATGAAATAGTAAGGATATAATCGTATGAGACGACTGATTTATTTTGTTATAGCTTTTGTGGTATGGACCTTACTAACATGGCCGTTTGTTGAAGGAAAAATTGACATCCAGGTAGTGGTTGCGGGGCTGATAGCTTCTGCCGTGGTTGCGATTATTTTCCATGAAATACTGCCCAAAGAGCATCATATATTTATTTCACCTGTACGGATATTTTGGTTATTAATATATATACCGGTGTTTTTCTATTATGTCATAATGGCCAATTTTGATGTCGTCTATCGTGCCCTGCATCCGAAGATGCCGATAAAGCCGGGAATCGTAAAGATTAAAACAAATCTTAAAACAGACTCCGGGATTACCGCCCTGGCTAATTCCATTACTCTCACGCCGGGGACTTTGACGGTGGATCTCACTGAGGATGGCTTCCTGTACGTCCATTGGATTAATGTGAAATCTGATGATGTTGAGCAGGCGACAAAATTCATTGCCCAAAGGTTCGAGTGGTTTATAAAAAAGATTTTCGAATAAAAGAGGTTGATATGGAGATTTTATTTAACATATTTTACTTTGGCCTGTTTATTTGTTGTTTTCTATGCCTTTATCGGATAGGTCTTGGCCCGAGCGCCCCGGATCGAACTGTAGCTATTGATATATTAGGTATTGTTGTGGTTGGTTGTTGTGCAGTGCTTGGTCTGTACACAAAAAAGGATTTTTATCTCAATGTCGCTCTTGCCTGGGCATTATTGAGCTTTATAGGAACAATAGCATTGGCGAAATTTTTGGAGGGACGAAGCTTCGATGACTGAGATTATAGGATACATATTAATAGCAATCGGTATTTTATTCGATATATTCGGCTGTATCGGGCTGGTTCGCTTTCCTGATGTTTATAACCGTCTGCAGGCGGCAACGAAATGCGTCACTCTCGGTACTATTGTTCTTTTGATCGGTGTCGCCTTGGCCAGTGGTTCCGGCGCTATGGCCGCCAAGGCGATTATTTGTGCTGTTTTTCTCATTTTGACCTCGCCGACAGCCGCCCATGCAGTAGCCAAAGGTGCTTATGCATCCGGTGTGGAACTGTGGGAAAACAGTGTTGTTGACAAATATGCGGATGAAATTGAACAGTAATAATAGTTTATATTAATAAAAAAATACCAACGGAGGTCTGAAATTGCGTTTACCAAAGTTGAGAGAATTAAAAGAAGCTGTCACGGCGGTAGTCTCGCCGCGTTTCACAACTCGTTTTCCGGCTAAACCATGTATTGTTCCGGATAAGTTAAGAGGCAAGCCTGAATTTGATCTTGATATTTGTATCGGCTGCGGTGCCTGTGTGAATGTCTGTCCGAGTCCGAACTGCTTAAGTATGGTTGATGATCTCGAAGCGAATCCTCCGGTCAGAAAAATTACGCATCAGACAGCTGCCTGCATTTTTTGCGGTAACTGTCACGAATATTGCACGACGACAAACGGCATAAATCTCTCTAACAAATGGGATTTGGCTACTATGGATAAAGATGCCATAGTTGAAACTCATGAGTTCGAGCTGCAAATGTGCGAAAAATGTGGTGAGTTAATCGGTACTAAAAAGCATCTTATCTGGCTTTATGAGAAACTTGGTCCGCTGGCCTATACTAATCCTTCACTGTTGATTGCTAAAAGCGGACAATTACAAACTCATCCGGAGCATATCCACCAGCCGCCTGAGAAAGAAAAATCGGAATCCCAGATGGGTGATTTTATGCGAGTCCTTTGCCCGAAGTGCAAGTGCGAAGTGAATATAAAGTTGTAAAACTCCATAATTGCATATAGCGGCGGTTTTTCGCATGTCACATCGTTCAAGGCGACACTAAGAAACCCCTATGGGTAATGAGCAGCAGATATTAGAGCAGTTGGATAAACTGCGTGGTTCATCGACTGTTATTGTCGGTATTGGAAATACTCTCAAAGGTGATGATGCCGTGGGGCCGCTTGTTTGCGAACAGCTCGAGCAAGCGGAAATATCGGCTTATATTATAGATGCGGGCACAGTCCCTGAAAACTATATACAGCCGATAATTAACAAAGCACCCCGGAATTTGCTTCTTATTGATGCAATCGACTTTAATGCTTCGCCGGGAACGATTAAAATCTTCAAATCAGAGCAACTCAACTCAATAGTAATTTCAACACATACACTCTCGCCACATCTGTTCATAGATATGATACTTCAAAGCATTAAGCCGGAGGTATATTGTATCGGTATTCAACCTGCACAAACACAGTTGGGTCAGCCTGTATCGTCCCTGGTTTCTCAGGCAATCAAGCTTCTCTGCGGTATCCTTATAGAGATTTTTCCGCCTGCGAATTAGATTTCCATTGAGTACACAGAAGCTGTTTCAACTGATCAGACGAAGAACTTTATTTACATCGGCGTCCGAATCAAAAGCCAGATAAAAAATGGCGCGGTTGCTGATGGAAGCACCACTGAAAGCTCGAAGGTTGATACCGGCATCTGCGATTTCTCTTGATAAATCCGCACTAAAGCCGGGTTTGTTGCCTGTGGCGATTCGTATTCCATGAAGTGATTTTGTCTTCTCGAAGCCGGCTTTTTTAGCGGCCCTGACCTGTCTGGCCCCCTTTATAGGCATAACGAAAACAACGCCTTGTCCTGGTTGGTCAGGTGCACGGCGAGCGTTGACAAATTCAAGATCAATATCTGCCTGGGCAAGAGCATCAAGTTTCTCGGCCAATCCGCCGGGGCGATCCTCTGTATTAGCAGCCCACACATCAACACGACTGATATCCATTCTCATGATAAATTCTCCATAAACATAATTGACAAAAACGTCCAACAAAATAGCGTTATGGATAAGTATATAAGTTTGGCGTTTACTGCAGTATTTGTCAATACTTAAAGAGGTTTATTTCAATAAGTTTTAATATTTTATAAATATTAGTAGGAATGAAACTATAAATATTCGGCGGCTATTTTGTAATAGAAACAGGAAAAGAAACATGGCCTATGCCAATTGACTCGACATAGGCCCTGAGATACATCCTGGAAAGTTCCGCCTTTTTATTCTTACAGCTATATTCTATTGCTGTTTTATAATTGGCAGACTGTTTCCGTTATTAATTGTCATTTAATATTTATGGCCGATAAAGACGTATATCATCGATGTACATTATACCTTTACCGCCAGGCTGAGAATTACCGATGTCACCTAAACCAATACCAAAAGAAGTGACATTGGTAAGATCAACGCCGAGATCTGTAAAGCTCTGCAGCGGGATGTTCCATTCGGTCCACTGTGTTGTCAAAGATGCATTCGGATCATCATAATAAAGCGCGGTGCAGTTATTAACGGCAACATACATAGACTCGGAATCATTGGTTGTTAAACCTATATCCAGAGATGTCCAATCCGGGCTGACAGTTGTACTGGGGAAGCTGACATTCGAGAATTGAGCCTCACATGCTACAGACGGATTGTGGCTTGTAACCGCCAGGCCGATATATATCGGATTAGCCATACTTATTTGTTTCAAACTGAACGATGTCCAGTCCACGCCGTTTTCCGAGTAATATGACCTGAGTAGTCCTCCGGATGTACGTTCGAATTTGACCCAATAAGGTACGGCGACGTTGGGATCGAATTGTCGCTCTGTTACATCGTTTGTTATGGAACGGTACTGGTATCGGACACCGTTTTCAGGGGTCATTAAAAGTGCGCAATATCGGGCATTTGCATCCAGCGTATCACGGATCATAATGCCGGCCTTGGCAAACGGGTCCGCGCTTTCCTCTATACTATCGACCCTTGCTACTATTTTCACTGCGCCGGTGTGCTCCTTATAAACAAACTGGAATTCGTCGGATTTGCCATAAATATCTGAGCCGATTCCCTTGATTTTATAGATGCCACCCGGCTCCTCTGCAAAGCTGCTGAGTTTTGGAGGATTGCCTCTGAACCATATTGTTAAGGATTCCACATCTTCTTTTGTCCAGTCCTGTGGCTCGTCCCATTGACGTTTGGCTTCGGAATAATATAGTGTACCGGTCTTTTCAAGATCAGTACCTTCATTTATGGTACCATCGTTGTCGTATTGTAAAGGCATTGATTGGAGACCTGTGCGGATTATGTTTTTCTCCATGGAAACAGTTTCGATGTAACCGACGGTCATACCTGTATTATTAACGACGTAGTCTAACCATGTATCGTAAATAATATTGTTGGCGTCATCGTAATCCTCGAAATTATCCACCACCAGGAAGTTGACCGTCGTAAAGCTCCAGACATCTCCTCTCCAGGGGCTGTTTGGATCCGTGTTGTTTATTTCATCGACACGCCAGTAATATGTCGTGTTGAACTCTAAAAGATCGGCTCCGAGAGGTTCAAAAGTCGTACCGCTTTGATTTTCGGATACCAGCACGCCCCGTGGGTCGGATAAGCTTGCCTCGTTGACATCATTGAAATCTGTACCGAAGTACACATTATGTGTATCGGTATATTGTCCTTCCTTCCAGCTAAGGAGTGTGTCTCGGACCACTTCCTGGGCCTCATTATCGGGATTGGGCAGTGTTGCGGCGGAACTTAAACCGCTGATCATAATTTGCTGAATCTCTTCCTGCGTCAATGATCTTTTATATACGCGAACATCGTCGATCTTGCCCATAAATGAATTATTCTCGGGGGCGTTGCCGATTCGAAGAGTTTCTGTACCTGAGGGTATCACCGTTCCCGTTACGGCAGCGGCGGGTTGTGAAGGTTCTCCGTTGATATAATAGAGATGTGCGCCTTCTTCTATTACCATCGCACAGACATGTACCCATTCGTTGAGTGGTACCGAGCCGATGCTGACAGATTGAACAAAAGTATCACCCAGGCTAAAATGAAGAACACCGCGACCGTCGTCATCAAGACAAGTGTAAAGACTATACATTCTGGGGTTATTACCCTTTGTAATAATCGCCTGATAACCTGACCAGGCCGAGGCCTCAGCGCCGGTGTGCCTTGGAGTGTTAATCCAGGCCATTAAGGCGACTTCATCGTCCGGCTGTAATGATTCGTCGTGTGGCACCTCGACGAAATCATCGACTCCGTCGAGCCATAAAGCACCGCCTGCGTATCCATATACCCATTGCGGATTGCTTATGGGGTTGCCGTCTGTTTGAATGAGTTCGCCGTCATTGGAATTGCCGCTTGAATCATAAGCGATCAGGCCGGATTTCTCATCAAGCTTCCACCAGCCGAGCAGATCCGGGTCTTGGGCATTGGCTGTGCTTATTAGAGTCAGGCCGAGCAGCAGACCAAAACATGTCAAATAAATCAATTTCTTACACATGATAATCCTCCTTTAAATGTTTATTATGAAAGCGATTGATACAGTATTTACCCTCACTACATTACGTCACAATACATACCCGCCTGCCTTTTTTATCAAAATAATTAGGTATAACTTGCCCTCTGCCTGCTTTATAACGAAGATTTACAGACTATGAACCACAGGTTAGATATTAATAGTATTATAAAGTATTTTTTATGATTATTCAATACATAAAATGATAAAAGACGCTCTTTTGCACAATACTAAAGATAATTATACGTATCATTTTTCCATTTTTATTATGCCGGCAATGGGAAAGAATATCATTGTAAAATGACTCAAATCGTTACCGAAACCTACAGCTTTAATATCAGGCAAAGATAATTCCTGCCGTGATTAATTGCCATTTGATATTGGTGGGCGGTACAGCCGTATATCATCGATGTACATTATGCCTTTGCCGCCCGGCTGCTGATTGTCCCTGTCACCTAATCCAATACCTAAAGAGCTAATATTAGCAAGGTTTACACCACGATCTGTAATACTCTGCAATGGGATGTTCCATTCGGTCCACTGGTCTATCGAAGCTGCATTTGGGTCATCATGATAAATCACAGCGCTGTTGTTGAGAATTACATACATCGGTTCGTTATCGTTAGTCAACAGACCTATGTCCTGAGAAGCCCATTCCTCGCCAACGGTCGTATTGGGGAAGCTGAGATTCGAGAACTGGGCTTCACACGGTACAAGCGGATCATGGCTTGTCACTGCCAAACCAATATATATAGGATTAGCCATGCTTACTTGTTTTAAGCCGAACGAAGTCCAGTCCGTGCCGTTTTCCGAGTAGTAAGCTCTTAAGAGTCCGCCGGAAGTACGTTCGAATCTGACCCAGTAAGGTGCGGCAACATTCGGGTCGAATTCCCTGTCGGTAATGCCACCTATAGTTGACCGGTACTGGTATCGAACTCCGTTTTCGGGGGTCATTAACAACGCGGCATACCGGGCGTTTGCATCCAGCGTGTCACGGATCATAATGCCGGCCTTGGCAAACGGATCTGTATTTTCCAGACTATCGACCCTTGCTATTATTTTAATGGCACCGCTGTGCTCCTTATAAGCAAAGTGAAATTGGTCGGCTCTGTCCCAGATATCCTCGCCTATACCCTTGACCGTGTAGATGCCTGACGGTTCCTCTACAAAGCTGCTGACTTGCGCCGGATTGCCTCTGAACCATATTGTTAGGGATTCGACATCTTCTCTTGTCCAGTCCTGCGGCTCGTCCCATCGGCATTCGGCTTCGGAATAGTACAGTGTACCGGTCTTTTCAAGATCAGTACCTTCATTTATGGTACCATCGTTGTCGTATTGCAATGGCATTGATTGTTTGCCTGTATGAATTATATCTTTCTCGACGGATGTAGATTCGATATAACCAACGGTCATACCGGTGTTATTTGAGAAGTAGTCCAACCATGTGTCGTATATAATATTGTCGGTATCGTTATAGCTCTCGAAATCATCCACCGTCAGGAAGTTGGCGGTCGTAAAGCTCCAGACGTCACCTTTCCAGGGGCTGTTTGGGTCAATGTCGTTTATTTCATCGACCCGCCAGTAATAAGTTTTGCCGAATTCGAGAGGCTCGGCACCGAGAGGATCAAAAGTGGTGCTATCCAGACTTTCACTAACAAGGACGCCCCGCGGATCAGATTTTATTGCCTGGTTAACATCGTTGAATTCGGTTCCGAAATACACATCACGTTTATCGCCATAGATACCCATATCCCAGCTTAGAACCACATCTCGTATGACATTTGTCCTTCCGTCTCCGGGATTTGGATTAGAGGCCTTTGGGGTTGGTTTTGGGCCGAATCGGTACATTAAAGCTACCTCTTCGGCTGTAAGTGCATGATTAAAAACCGCCACTTCATCTATAGTTCCAATATAGTTTCTCCACATGCGACGTGCTTCGCTGCTGCGGGGGCCGCCGATACGAACTGTCAGGATAAGATCAGATAAAGTCCAGTTCGGATCACTGGTAACTTCCATTTCCCCATCCAGATAATAAATAATATGCTGGTCCGAAGCACTGCAGGTTACGGTGATATGATGCCACTGATTGTCATTGAGTGTTACATCAGTATCCATTGCCCAATCTCCCGGGTAGCTGACAGTTCCTTGATCGTCGGGTTCTGAAAGAATATATGGAACGCCTGTATCGGTAAGCTCGAAGTCAGTGTCATGTTGTTCGCCTATAAGTACCAAAGCGGGACCCCATTCCTGGTAAACGGTCGGCGTTTTTTGCCAGAACGCAAATGTCGATTCCCCGATATTTAACAGACCCGGTGTAAGATTAGCATCGCAAATAGTAAATGGAGCGGTAGAAGTTAAAAACTGTAGGGCACTGCCTTTATAGCCATCATTTATCCACTTGACCTTGCTTTCATTCGTAGGATCCATGTTTCCGTCATGGCCGTAACCCGAGGAATCGGCGAACGTGTTACGGAAACCTTCGTCCAGTTTCCACCAACCAACAAGCTCGGCATTGGCCGTACCGGTTAATATCAAAACCGACAACAAAACAGCAGAAATGAGAAATGAAAATTTTATACACATTAGACGCCTCCTTCGATTAGAAAGTTTAGAGTGAAAAACAAGCTATCAATATTGTTTATTATATCGGAATATATTCTGAAAGGAATAATATTTAGATGATTGAAAAACACCTCCTATAATAAAATCACTTTATTCAGTATAAAGCAATAAAACACAACCGGAGAATGTAACTTCGGTATTCCGACCTTGTTTTATCTGTAACTAATGAAATAAAGGTGCCTTATGGTCTTTATAATCAAAATCCACAGACAAAAACCAGTACGTTTAACAGATTTTACTACCTTCTAATTATATTGTATTCTGAACGGAAAAATTCATTATTTTGCGTAAAACAAACATCATTATGCGAATAATCCTTGTTACTGTCTCTGTGTTATCAATGTTATGTTTGCCTGTGATTTATTGAGAGGATTTGTGGTTGAGTGCTATATCAAGAGCCTTTTGATATTTGATTGAATTGGGATCGATATCGATAGCTTTTTGGTATTGTTTGACGGCATCGTCGTATGCACCTTTTTTTTCGTAGATGACTCCGAGGTTGTAATAAAGCTCAGGATAATCGGGGCTGTTCTTCTGACCTGTAATATATGTCTCTATAGCTTGTTCGGTTTTACCCTGATTAAACAAAATGACTCCCAGATTCAGATACGCATTTGCATGTTCGGGTTGGTAACGAATAGACAGGCGATAGTTTTTTATTGCCTGTTCGTTTTTTTGCTGCAGTTGGTAAGCGAAGCCCAGATTAAAATAAGCTTCGAATTGAGTATGATCCAGAGCTATCCCCTTTTTATTATAAGCAATTCCCTGGTCCAGTTTTCCCATCTTTGATGCGGCTAATCCCATAAAGACATATGGGGCCGACCAAAGGGGCAGCTTTTTCTGGACAATCTGATATTGTTGTAGAGCCTGGGCCTGATCATTCACCTGCTCCGATGCCAGCAGGGATGCATAAATCCAGTGCAGATGCCAGTCAGATGGATTCTCTTTGATTGCCTGTTTATAGGTCTCTAAGAATGCATCGAATGGTATCTTAGTAACCTTCTCCTTGAGTATTTGAATGTATTCTTCTAAATCCTGGACGCTCTGAGCGTGGTAGGCCTGATTCGTAAATGGGGCTCTGGTGATATAATTTTCCAGGACATTTTTAGTTATTTTATACTGTTCAAGTATTGTATAGCCCAATATCCCGGCACATTCCTGTTCGTTTGGAACGGCCCTCTTCCGGATATTTTCTTTCCTGATGGATTCCGGAAGCAATCGCTCGATTTGTTCGAATAGGTTAACGGCCAGTAGATAGTTACCGGAAAAATTGAAGTGTACATGCTCGTAAAACCATTGCTGACCGGGGATCTGCTGCTCGCTTTGTGCCGATATCACGCCGGCTGCATCAATAAAATAGACACCCTGTTCCTGTTTTTCCAGGGCTGTCTGGCGAATAATTTGATTGTTCTGCAGGTCTGCCCTGAAACGCAATGTATCAAGCTCACATGCCTGACGAAAGGCTTGTGAAGCTTGCTCATATTGTTGAGTTTCCCAATAACAGCGTCCTATGCGAAAATGCGTTTCTGCATAATCCGGATCCTGCATTAAGGCATCTTGATAAGCCCGGACGGCCCCCTGGAAGTCCCTGTTTTCTTCACAATCCAGTCCCTTCTGATACAGCAATTCCCACACCTGCAGCTTGTCGGTTGATATTTCCGTCCGATGCTGACTGGCAAAAGGCGGACAATCCTTAAGATTCACTGCTACGGTGGAAAATAGTATCGGCACACCTCGTTTCATTGATAAATCACGTATATCTGCAAGGTTTGCCTTAAAATGTTGATAGACCTGATTAAGTTCGGGGTTCTGTGCACTGACTTGACGGCCAAGGAACATCTCCATACCGGCCCAACGCTGAGGTTGTTCGGAATCAAAAGACAAACGATGCAAAATCTCATCCAGCAACTGAACGAGACGAACACTTTTTAACTTGATAAACACGCGTATGAGAAAACGGTTCGACATCAAAGGACTGAACACTGTGCCGGCGCCATAAGGGCCCACCACTTCATTGTTGCCTAAGTAAACCACCAGCAGATCCGGTTTGTGTTTGAGGCAATCCTTTGTTATTTCCAGAACCGCATGTGAATTAATTGCAGGCATGGCCAGGGTAATAACCTCAAAATGCAATTGAGGATAGCTCTGATTGAGTAAAACCTCGAGTGTGCGACCGAAGCTAAAAGCGGGTTCCGGCACACCCTGGGCGGCGGAGGCGCCGAGGATAAAAATTCGATAGGTGTTGGACGGCTTTGTCGCAGAGAAGACAAAAGGAGAAAAACTTCGGGCAATGTCCCGGGGAAAGAACTGCCAGGCGAATCGGGCATTATTGCAATAAGCCTTTTCACCGGAAACCTGACATGCGGAAAAGGCATTTGTCGAATAGCCGTAACCGATAACACGCAGTCCGGATTCTAAAAGACCAAGCAGTATTACAGGGATCAGAATCAAAGTGACAATACGAAACAGCCACAAACGGGATCGGCTGACGGGCGGATGTTTCTGAGCCTTTGTATTCTTTTTAAGGTTCCTGCTTCGCCCGGGCTTTCGGGGACGCTTCCTTGTAATGGTCTTTTGCCTTTTATTTGTTTTCACTGTGGCTTACAGGATTATCCGACAGAATTTTATTTTCACTGAATCGAACTAATCCATATATAACATATGGGAGTGAAACTCACAATATATCAGGGTACGAAAATTATTGCGGATATCTTTCGTTCGATTCTCCATCGACATCGGCATGTATAATTTGAGCAGGTGATTCGGAAGCATCGGCAATATTATGATATTTCACCGAACGGGCGGGGACTTATCGATTAACGGGTTTCGTATAGGATGACAAATCCATGAATTGGATGATATTTGAGGGATATTTGTATGCGGCGGCCGTTTTATCCGGCCACCGCATACGTGTCGATTTGATACAAAAACAGGAAACCAATTATATATTTTGAGTTGGTAAACTCTAATCTGCTTTTCTCTAAGCTCTTATATATTAATGATACTCCTGTAAAAGAGTTCAGCCTTTAAATACTGCTGTTGGGATCATCAGTCTGTATCCCTGGGAATATACAATCGTATATCATCGATGAATATCCTGCCTTCACCGTCGGGTTGTTGATTGCCTATGGTACCTACACCGATTCCCAACGAGTTGACGTTTGTAATATCCACACCGTTATCCGTAAAACTCTGCAGAGGAATATTCCACTCTGTCCACGAGCTTGTTAGCGATGCGTTGGGATCTTCATGATAAATCGCACCGGTGCCATTGAGTACCACATACATCGGCTGGGCATCGTTAATGTTTATCCCAATATCCTGCGAACTCCATGGCTGATCGCTGCCGGATCCCGAAATCGTTACGTTGGAAAATACACCTTCACAAGTCGTGGAGTTATCATGACTGGTTACTGCTAAACCAACATAGGCAGGTGATGTCATGGAAACCTGCTTTAAACTAAACCTTGTCCAGTCGCTGCCATCTGGTGAATAATACGCCCTGATAAGTCCGCCGGATGTGCGTTCTATTTTCAACCAGTAAGGCGCCATGGCATTCGGATCCATATCATTATCTCCTCTTGTTGTGGCGCCGTCGGTAGTGGTACGAGTCTGGAACCGTAGCCCCTTGTCGGGGTCGGGTGTAAGCAGCAGGGCTGCGTTTTTTGCACCCGGTTCGAGTGAATCACGGATTATAATACCCGCCTTCGAATCTTTATTAATAGGCTCCAGGCTTTCAACCTTTGCGATAATCGATACGGTTTTATTTGAGGCGAGTTCCTTATAGGCAAAGTGGAATTCGTCGGCGACGTTCCATATATCTGCACCGGCGGCCACAATAGTGTAAGTACCTGCCGGATCTTCTGTGAAGCTGCTGGAATACGCCGGACGGCCTTTGAACCACAGTGATAAAGTCTCGAGATTGTCTTTTGTCCAGTCCTGAGCCTCCGCTAATTCCAGTTCGGCTTCAGAGTAGTATAATGTTCCGCTTTGTTCAAGGTCGGTTCCCTCGTTAACGGTACCATCGTTGTCGTAATACAGCGGCATGGATTTTTTGCCGCCATGAATTTCGTCAAGTTCGGCATAAGGGGCTTCGAAATATCCGACCGTCATACCGGTATTATTCACGAAGAAATCCACCCATGTATCGTAGATTTTATTATCCGTATCGTCATAGTCTTCAAAGTCATCTATAAGGTCGTAGTCGGCTATCGTGAAGCTCCAGACGCGACCTTTCCACGGACTGTTCGGATCAACATCGTTGTTTTCATCGACGCGCCAGTAATATGTTTTTTCAAATTCAAGAAGGCCCGGAATCTCGTAAGAGGTTTCTGTCATATCCGCTTGAATCAGTACACTTCTTGGGTCGTCTATCTCGGCTTCATTGACATCATTAAAATCTTCCCCAAAGTATAGATCGTGTGTGACGACAAACATCCCGCCTTTCCATCGAAGGTCCGTATCTCGCGGCACTTCTGTCTTCGTGTCCTTGGGCTTGGGGGCACGGGCAAGTCCCGGAGGTGTTCCGACATCAAACATTACATCCTGAATATCTTCCTGAGTCAGTGCCGCATCATACAATCGCACATCGTCAATAGTACCCCAGAAAGCATTGGCACCACCCAGATTGTCGCAGCCGATAACTATTGTATTATCTACTCCGGGGCCGAAAACAAATTTAGCGGCATCATCCTGTATCCCGCGGAGTTGAACAAATGAATCAGCCTTTTCCCCATCGACGTAAAGACTTATATTGGTTCCATCGAATGAAACTCCCAAATGAATCCATTCGCCTATCGGTGGTACTTGGTCAAATTGCACATCAGTTATATCCTCGCCCCTGCTGGAGAACTTCATGTCGCCGTTCGTACTCACCTCAAGATACCACATCGTAGGCGCTGTGCCGCCGGTAGGAATTTCCCAGCCGTCTCTTTTACCGATAATTCCCTGCCAATTGCCGTTTACTCCGTCCCATTTAATCCAGCATGCTACGGATAATTCACCAGTTTCCTCTGATGGATTCCATGTGCCGCAATTGACCCAGTAAGGTGTAGGATTGGTGCCGTCAAAATAGATTGCCTTTCCAAAATTGGCAGCGCTATCGACCCAGTTGGGATCGGCCTGTGCCTGCCCGTCGTGACCATAACCCGAATAGTCTTTGACTAACGTACCGGAGCCTTCGTCCAATGGGTAGTATGCCACCATGTCACCGAGTGTGCTGTTGGCGGTAAAACTCAGCACTAACGCAAAGGAAATGGCAAACAATAATTTCACACGCATAATTAACCTCCTTCGAAAAATAGTGTTAGTTCGATAGATAGTATTAGATTGAGAAGAGTTACTAATTTCGTTTTTTTTATATCGGAACATAATCAGGTCAAAATGATGTTTTAAAATTAATAACGCCTCCTTTCCTTAGATACCCGCCATTAAAACAACCTGAAAGCCGGAGTGCGTCACCCCGATGGCCTGCTCTTCATGGTGTATTATTGCATCGGTAAACAAATTTTTTATCATGCTTGCCTGCTTGATAATGAAAATCTTCAGGCAAGGAACATTATACTTATTAGTGTATTTCTTCTATTATATTAATTTTTCCTTGAAATAAGTCATCATTTTGTGTATAATAATCATCATTATGCGCATCACTATCAGCGTTTTACGTTATTTAATAAGTAGTTTATGTCAAATATTCAGAAAGTCATATTATTAATTGAGAAATCCAGAGCTTTCGGCAAGGGATTGATTACCGGAATAGTCCAATATTCCAATCTTTGTGGTCCCTGGTTGTTTTATATGGAACCGGAATTCTACAGGACCGGATTATTTTTCGTGCGTCTGCACAGTATCTGCACCAATCGTTCGATTTCATTTTTTCTGCCGATTACCGGGTCCAGCTCGCCGTCCTCGGCCAGTTGTGTAAGGTCTCTGCCGAAGCTGTCCAGCGCGGGTGTTTTACTCTTGGCCTTACGGCCGAGCGTCGGGCTCATTTTCATCCCAAGCGCTGCGGGGCCGTCGTCCACACCGGCGCCCAGAAGATTCAACACTTCCTGCCGCACCTCCTCGAGCTTCAGACCGATATCTAAAAGAACCTGGGCCGCAATCCCTTCGCTCTCTCGAAGGATACCCAGCAGGATATGCTCGGTCCCCACGTAATTATGGTTCAGCGACCGTGCTTCTTCTATCGCATACTCGATAACCTTCTTGGCTCGCGGCGTCTGAGGAAGCTTGCCCATCGTCACCATATCGGGCCCGCTTTTGACGTGCTTCTCAATCTCCAGCCGAAGCTTCTTGATATCGACATCGAGGTTCTTCAGGACCGTAGCTCCCACGCCGCTGCCTTCCTTGACCAGCCCGAGCAGGATGTGTTCGGTCCCGATATATTCATGATTAAATCGCTGGGCCTCCTGATTGGCCAGCGCCATTACTTTTCGTGCTCTGTCTGTAAAACGTTCAAACATTTTTCTTCCCGAAAAAATTTTTAAGAATGATTCGTAAATCTCACAATGCTATCGACATCTTAAAGAACAATATTCACGAACATCAATCTTTAATTATCCATATCCATTTTATCACACTTAACTCAACCATGTCAAACATATGCAGAATGCATTGATTGTTTCTTAAGCCTGATAATACCTTACTTTATATGCCCTCAGTCGGGTTGATGTTCGTTTTCGGGCAAACATTTTCATTTAGTCTTAATTTTATCGGCAAAAACACCGGTTAACTTTGCCCATTGTGCCACAAAAATCACCTTTCCAACTTTCCTTCTTGGACGCCGGCCGGCGGAGCCACCTCTTCCGACTGGCCGGATTGGATGCAAAAATATAAAGATTACTAACTCTTTTCACCTCGACCAATAAAAACCAACATCAAGATACTCAGCCCTAAGTGATTTTGCTTTTCACATTTTTAAAATGTATATTTTAATTATGCACAAGTAGCAATTCCTGGAAGTTGTACCTGCATACAAGATTTTATTTAACTAACAGGGACATTATGAGGACATCTTGAGTATGAGTATTGCAAATCTTTTCGTAACATGTTTATCAACAATCTCCGAGATTCTGGCAATGACGCCGCGAGAAAGATGGGGCTCCGCAACAAGAGGACTTGACTCCTCGGATGCTTCTATATCAACATGCCTGATTGTCAGCGTCTCGGCGGTCCTGATAATATTAATCGCTTCCTCGATTATTGTAACATATAAACAAAAACCACATAAAAAATAACACTTCTTTTCATTTCATCCTATATCCAAAGAACCTTCAAGTTGCGAGAACTTACGGAATCAGGCATATTTTTTTAACTTCCGGACACGTCTAATTAAAAAAGAAGAATTAAATTTTGGTGCTTTAGCAGATTCGGGAGAGAGCTTCGCCAGGGATGATTTTGTATAAAATGAACAGATGCACGTGATAAGGACAGTCGGCTACCCCTAATTTTTCCATCATCGCTTCGCTTTCATATATTCCCGGAATAATGCCGGTGCATCATCCATATCATAAGAGATAGTAACTAAACACACTCCTTCTTTATTGAAGTAGAAAGCACTCATCTTCTCAGAGGTTTTATATGCTAAATAGTATTCTATCGGTGGATCCCGAAATGATTCAGCTAGAAAAGGTTTGCCAAATAAATGGTTGATTTGCTCCACTGTGTACCCGTTGTACTCCGAGCTATATTGAGGTTTGACTTTGCCACTGCGAACCGCATCACGTCCAAGCTCACACAAGGCCTGCTCATAAACTTGCTCAGTTTCTTTATTATTCTGGATTTCGGCTAGAAATCTTACGAAAGCAAAGGCAAAAGTCACTACCAAAAATGCTCCGAAGGTTTGCACAATGGTTTTTCCAACTTTATTCATGATCTGTTGTCCTAAAATAATCTATATTTGAATGTAACCATCCCATTCTGTTCCGCTAACTTAAATCAAGAAATGTAAAAAATTAGTCAATATACCTTTTTACTCAAGAAAAATAAGTATCAATAATCAAATTTAATCGTCTTTCATTCTAACTTGAGAACACCAGCTACAAACGCCTTCTTCACCATATAATAGAAGTTCAGACATCGGCACCTCGTTATCACACAATTTACAAATAAAAGGACCCTCAACACCACAATTTAAACACACATTCTTATCTGTATGATAATATTCTTCATTACAACAAGGGCATTGAACAATAGTAGGATCCCCACCATCGGCTATCCAAATATGGCGTAAGCTCTTTTATGACAAGTAAATAAGAAGGATATTGTGGGCTTGCAGTCAAGAAAAGCAAAGCCAATCCTTCGACAAGCTCAGGACAAGTTCGCCGGCCTGTTTAATCAAGGCTCATCGGTTCATCTGCCCTGCTGCCGCGGCGATAAATCGTAACGCCTTTGCAGCCAAGCTCGTAGGCCAACTTATAGGCCTTATCAACGGTCGCAACGGTCGCTTTTTCACTGAGGTTTATCGTCTTACTGACCGCGGCGTCACAATGCTGCTGGAAGGCCGCCTGCATACGGATATGCCATTCGGGGCTGATATCGTAGGCGCATTTGAAAACCTGGCGAATCCCGGCTGGAACTTTGGCAATACTTTGAATACTGCCGGTCTTGATGATTTCCTTTTCAAGTTTTTCGTCGTAAAAACCGTGGCTTTCTGCGATTCTTTTGAAAATGGGATTGACCTGCAATACTTTTGAACCATCTAAAATGCGGCGGAAAAAAACAAGCGAATATAACGGCTCAATACCAGCAGAACAATCAGCAATGATACTTATAGTACCGGTAGGAGCGACACACGTAATCGAAGCGTTACGAACCTTTTGTTTCAGGTCGGTTCGCCAGATACTATTGTTCCAGTTTGGGAACGGGCCACGCAAATCGGCCAGTTCGCTGCTGGCTTTGCGAGCGTTTTCATTGATAAAACTCATTACCCTGGAACCGAAATCAACGCCCTGCTGCGAATCGTACGGTATCTCCAGCATGAACAAACAATCGGCAAAGCCCATTACGCCCAAGCCGATTTTGCGATTCGCCTGGGCCAACTGGACGGTGTCCCTGACGGGATAATCACAGGCATCTATGATATTATCCAGAAAACGAACAGCTAATTTCACGGTCTCAGCCAGAGCGGGCCAATTCATATCCACTCCGGACTTAGTGACATTCACGAATTTGGTCAGATTGATACTGCCTAACGTGCAGGCTTCGTACGGCAGCAACGGCTGCTCGCCGCAGGGATTAGTCGCTTCGATTTCACCGAGGCCGGGCGTGGGATTGTCACGATTAATCCGGTCGATGAAAACTACGCCCGGCTCTCCGGTCTTGCGGGCGGATTTGACAATCAGTTTCCATATATCGCCGACGGTGTAATATTTAACTGATCGCTGCGACTGCGATTCCTGCCTGGGAAAATATTTATGCAAATCATCTATCGAATAACTTTCGATATCAAGATTCCGCGGGAGCAAATATCTTTCCTGCGTTCGGGGATTTTTTACTATATGCAAATCCTTCGCGGAATCGAGCACCTTTTTCATCCAGCTATCGGTGACTTTCACGGAGATATTGAAGTTGGTGAATGCTTTCAGGTTCTTCTTGGCCTGCAGGAATTTGAGGATGTCGGGATGATCGAGGCTCATCATTCCCATATTTGCACCGCGGCGAAAGGCCCCCTGCTGAATTGCGTTGGTCGTCTCGGAGAAAATCCGCCAGAAGCTAATCGGCCCGGACGTTGTCCCGCCGCTGGATGCGACACGGTCGCCGGTCGGCCTCAATTTATCGAAGGAAAAGCCCGTACCGCCTCCGGCCTGCTGAATCAGGGCGGTCTGCTTAATCGCCTCGAATATCCCTTCGATACTGTCCTCGACCGGTAGTACGAAACAGGCGCTGAGCGTGCCGCGTCGCTGTGCGTTCATAAGGGCGGGAGAGTTCGGCAGGAACCTAAGCGAGGCCATAAGGTCGTAATATTTCCGGTGCCATTGCCTGATTTCGCCGCCGCCGGCCCCGTACCTTACTTCGGCCTGTGCTATCAGCGAGGCTACCCTGCTGAAAAGCTGGGCGGGCATCTCGATACACTTGCCGTGCTCGTCTTTGATAAGGTATCTGCTCTGGAGAATCTTCAATCCGGTCTGGCTAAGTACTGGAGATTCTCCAGGGACAGGATATGTATTATGCTCTGTCATAACATTTCAATAACGACGGAAAAAAATAAGAGAAATATGCAAAAAACAAGACTTATAGATAAAGCAATCTCAATTGAATCTTCAGTTTTCAATTTTCCTTTTTTTGAGCCATCGAAAACGAAAGACATCGCGAATTTTTTCGCTGAATCGTATTCCAAGTCGCTGCGTGCCGGTTTTGAACTCCGCCTTTTTCAAATCCTCGGTCGTGACTTTTACACGTCTTCCGCCGAAGACCGAGAGTAACCCGGCGACAAGCAAACCGAAAAACGAATTAATTTTAATTCGAGCAGACATTTATTTTATTCGCAGATTGCAGTTCATAAATAACCAGCTACTAACAATAAACTATGAACCATCAACCATATTATCTTTGTACAGCCAACCTGAGCGAAGTTAATAATTCTTCGCCGGTCCTGCTAATTGTTTCGGAGGCCCCAAATAATTGATGCCTGTCTATAATCTCCGGCTGCCGGTCGTAATATCTCTGTACCGCCTCGATTCCGCCTTCTGCAGGGCCGCTGGTTTTGTATCGGCCGTCCAAAAGCCACGAGCCGAATTCGTCATCGTACTCGGCGGGATAGATAAGAGCCACGGCGAATTTCTCGTCACTGTATTTGGCTAAGTGAACTTTAGCGCGGCTCGGCGGAGTGGTCTGAACAGCCAAGTTGACAAGCTCTTTGAAATCTCGCCGGGCGGCTTCCTGCCCGCTCGAATAAAAGAACATCCCGGCTTCAAGCTGGAACGTTCCCGCGGTGACACCTTTTAGCTCCAGCCTGCCGTCGGGATAGGCCCTGTGAATTTTATAGACTTTGCCGTCCCCGTATCGTTCGCTTTCCAGAAGCTCGGCTACTTCCTGGGCGGTAAAACCCACACCGACGTGGTCGCCGAAGTCGAATATATACAGGCCGACATATTTTTGAGGTTTCTGTAATTTTGGCAGTTCCATAACGATATTCTATACAGGAAACGCAAAGATTGCACGGTTTTTTTTGATTAAAGATTGTTACAAAAGCGTATATAATCAAGGAACATTAATATAGTTAAGGAGTCCGATTATGACTAACGGTGCGGCAGGTGGAGCGGCTGCGGCAGCGGCGGCAATTGCAAATGCAATAAAAGCATCAGGTGCGATTGTTAATGTGGAATCGACGGATTTTACGACGATACTCGAAAAATCGGACAGGCCCCTGGTTGTCTGCTCTGAGAGTAAGTTCCTATCTACGAAATATCACTACCTGACCAGCTATAAAGGGCTTATATTTTACACCAAATCCGCCACGCCGTTAATGCTCAGGCCATCTGTAGAGATTATCCACGCCAAAAAAATCTGGATTCCCGGATAATCCGGTTTGACCGACTTCAAAATCGCCGACTGATTATTAAAAGTTTAAGCCATCAGAAACACTCACAACACGAAACCCATGGCGGTGGAACCTGATGATAGAGTGGCCAGGAAATTGTTGTAATCTCAATAAGATTTGGATATTGTGAGACTTCAAACGTGCAGGAGAATCCCTGTAATGAGTAAATGGGAAATCCCGAACAAATTAATTTAAAAGTGAAAGGAATGAAACGATGTTATTTCAGAGATGGATTAATATGAAATTGCACAAAGGTGTACTCAAATTTATGTCCCTTATTCTTTTATTAGTTATTACTTACCCATGTTTGACTTTTAGTTCTGAAAAAGCTTCTGGTGCAACTACGGGGAACTCTGGTATAGCCGTTCTTTTGGTCGATACCGACCGGATTATGGGAAACATCGATGAGGACATTTACGGACATTTCCTCGAGCATATCAACCATTCGGTCGTCGATGGTCTGTTTGCCGAGCAGATTCGGGGCCGGGGTTTTGAAGCCGATGATTTTAAGACCTACTGGGAATTGTTTGCAGACAAAGGCAGTGTCAGGACTGTAAATGTGATGTTCGTATACGGCCAGAAGAGTATTCAACTCAATGTCAATAACGGCACAGCCGGTATTCGACAGGGTCGTATTTATATTCAGGACGGGTACGATTACAGTGGGTCCCTATGGATCAAACCCGAGCAAGGAACGGTACATGTAACCTTTCGGGTCAAGGATTCCAACGGTACCCTAATCGCGGAAGTGCCGCTTAAGACATCCGGTTCTGCATTTCAGGAAGTCCGTTATTCCTTTTCCGGCACTAAAACAGACAAACAGGCTTCTGTTGAAGTCGTGGCAACCGGCCAAGGCGTAGTGTTGTTAGATTTTATATCCCTAATGCGGGCTGACATTCGAAAGAACAGCATGCTGCGTCCCGATCTCGTTGAGGCCCTGCGTGACTTACAGCCGCCCTTTATCCGCTGGCCCGGTGGATCGTTTGCCTCCATCTATAAATGGAGAGACGGGATCGGTCCGCATGTTGCACGCAGGTATCATCCCAATACCATATGGGGCGGGTACTCAGACTACTATGGTTTCGGCACAGAGGAGTTTATGGAACTCTGCCGGCAACTGGATGCAGAACCTATGGTCGTCCTGGCTGCAACGAGTACCGATGCGGAAATGGTTCAGTACGCAATGGATTGGGTTCATTATCTGATTGACCCGCCGACAACCGAATGGGGAAAAATGCGTGCGGCCAACGGGCATTCCGAACCGTATGAAATTCCGTATTTCCAAATCGACAACGAACCAATGAATCACGGCCTGACGCCTGACCAATATGCCGAAATTGTCAATGTGTATGGAAGCCGGCTGCGAAAAATCGCTCCCGATGCCAGGATTGTAGCCTGCGGCCAAAAACGGTCGAACGATATGATCTGGAGCAAGAAGGTCATTGATCTTGCCGGAGAGAACTTCGATATCCTTGGATGTCACAATTACGAATATGAGCCTGAAAACTTTCAAACGGGGATCCGGCGAATACAGGATTACCTCGTGAAGCTGCGGGATTACGTTCGCGTCTCGGAACATCCGGACATTAAAATTGCCGTTCTCGAATGGAATCTCTCCCGAAGCTATGACTGGCGGGCCGGACTGCATGCGGCTGGTAGTCTGATTATCTATGAAAAGCTGAGCCCGGTACTGGAAATGAGCTGTCCGGCCTTACTCATGAGAAATACGAGCGACGATCCAACGTGGACGGCGTTTATTTACCATGATCATGTCTCCTGGTTTCCGGGTTCGGGCTATGTTGTCGAGAAACTGTTTCGTGAACATTATGCCCAAAAACATTTTGCTTCAACTACTGGTACGTTTAGGGATATCAGAAACCGTAAAGACTTCTTCGACGAAATCTCAACTATGAAACCGGAGGATTGGAAGCCCGGTACGGTCGATGCGATTGCGACAGGCAGTGCGGACCGTAAACGTATTGTTATCAAGGCTGTTAATTACGAAAACAAGCAGAATACGTTACTCACTCGGCTGCAGGGATCCATTGTACCTGAAAACGCTCATGTGAAGGTTTATACTGTAAGTGCCGCACTTAACGACGCTTGTTCTTTAGAGAATCCGAATAGAATACAACCGGCGGAGGATACAATGCCATACGCGCGGGATTTGACAATAAAACTGGAGCCCTATACAGTCGCCGTTGTTGAGATTACGGCAGAATAATACTATGAACGATTATTAACATATTACAGTTGAGAATCTTTGGATAGAAAACTTTTTGTATGCAATTTTATTCTGGCAAATTTTCGCTTGCCTACCTGTATAGTCATCCCGCCGGCAGGAGTGATTTGGGCATTGGGGTCGGAGATTTTATTGCCGTCGATGGAAACGCCGCCCTGAGCACACAGGCGTTTGGCTTCGCCGCCGGTCTCTACGAGTTTGCAGGTAAGTAAAAGTTGCTTTACGGTAATCTGTTTCGGCGGCAACTCAAACTCCGGCATATCGTCGGGTAGTTGCTTTTGAGCGAAAATCTTGTCGAATTCGGCGGCGGCGGCATCGGCAGCAGTTTCGTCATAGAACTGGGTGACAATGGTTTTACCCAAAAGGACTTTCGCCTCCTTCGGATGAGTTTTTCCCGGGTTGACAAGCTCGGCAATTTTTTCGGTCGGCAGGTCGGTTAAAAGAGTAAAGTAGTTCTCCATCATTTCGTCGGAAATGCTCATTACCTTGCCGAACATATCGTTAGGCTCATCCGTGACGCCGATGTAATTGTCCTTGGATTTGCTCATTTTTTCCCTGCCGTCCAGTCCGACGAGTATGGGCATCGTGATGACAATCTGCGGTTTTTGCCCGTATGCCTTCTGGATATCGCGACCGACAAGGTTGTTAAAAGTCTGGTCGGTTCCGCCTAATTCGACGTCGCTCTCTATCATTACAGAATCATAACCCTGCATCAGGGGGTAAAGGAATTCATGCGTATAAACATCCACCTCGGCCTGCAGGCGTTTTTTAAAGGTATCCCGCTGGAGCATCTGTGCGACCGTTTTTTTGGCAGCTATTTGAATCAGCTCCATCAAGGTGAGTTTTTCCAGCCACTGGCCGTTATACCTGACTTCGAGCTTATCTTCGGAAGTATCGAGGATTTTACCGGCCTGCTCGAAATAAGTTTTAGCGTTCTGCTCTATCTGTTCGCTGGAAAGAATAGGTCTTGTGGCATTCTGACCGGTAGGATCGCCAATCCGGGCCGTATAATCGCCTATTATCAGGACTGCCTTATGGCCAAGGTCCTGGAACTGACGCATCTTCCGCAGTACAACGGTATGGCCCAGATGAATATTGGGTGAGGTCGGATCAAGACCAAGCTTGATTCGCAATTTTTTGTTCGATTTGGCAGATTCGGCGAGTTTTTCAGCTAATTCGGCTTCGGTAAAAACTTCCACCGTACCGCGTTTGAGTAACTGAATTTGCTCTGCAATAGTCGCGTCCATAGATATCCTTTACATTAAAACTTTATCAAGGAACAAATTATAGGAGATTGAAAGAAAATAAGCAAGGCCGCCTGTAACAGTCTGCAAACATTAATATTATCCGTTTACAAAGCCTCAAATTGCATTTTTTCACGGAAACGGGATTTTTAGCAGAGTTTAAAGAAAAGGCATTTTTCAATAATAATTCCTGTTACCCATGCTAAAACAGGTGCCTTTTAAGGTTAGAGCAAGACCTTTTTAAGAAATTAGATAGAAAGGAGCTATATCATGTTCAGGCCAAAACACCAGCAAAAACTGACGTTGGCTTTTATCGTGCTGGTCTCAGCCTCAATCCTTTTTGCCGAGCCTGTCTTTGCACAAAAAGCCGCAAAAAGCAGAAAATCAGGTGAATCTACCCAGGCAAAACAACAGGCGTCAAAACCAGCTCCTGCTCCAAGAACCCAGCAGGCATCAAAGCCGGCCCCGGCTCCAAAAGCACCTCAACAATCAAGCGCCAGCAGAAGCCGCAGTAGCTCTCCTTCGAGCTCACGATCGAGTCAGACTCAAGCCAGACAAAGAAGTTCGGGTTCTACAAACAATAACAATTCCAACAGAACACCCGCCGCTCCTCAATCCAGCAGGACTACGTCCGGCAGAAGTTCAAGGACAATTACATCAAGCAATACAAATTCTTCAAAAACTGCCACGAGTTCGAATACTCGTAAACCAAGCTCAGTTAGTACAAACACTAACAGAAAAACTAATCAAAGTAGCGGCATACAACAATCATCGAACTCAACAAATCGGGCAATTACTCGCTCTTCGAGTGTAACTCAGCGGCCGGCTGCAAGCTCAAACAATCGTATTAGCTCAAGCACAAGCACGCGCTTCGGCAATCCGATCGGCACACAGCCACAATCTACTTCAACCATTAACAGTCAACCAACAAAAAGCTCGACAAACCGGATAAGTACGCGCATTGGTAGCATATTCGGTTCAAAAAGGACTCCTCCCCCAACAGTGGCAACGCAGCCGGCTGCAAGTTCAAATAATCGGATAAGTTCAAGCAAAAGCCTGGGAATCGGCAACGTGATAGGTCAGCAATCAACCTCGGCATCCAGAACAAGCAAATTATCGACTACAAGCTCAACCAACCGTAATAAATCAATCACTGACAGTGTAAGAAGTCCGACAAGAACGCCTCCTTCAAATGCGGCTAAGCAGCCGGCTGTTAGCTCAAAAAATCGTGTAAGCTCAATAGACCGGGCAGATTCGCGTATTGGTAGTGTTATTGGTCCAGAAAGGACGCCTCCTCCAAATGCAGCAAATCAGTCGGCTGCAAGCCTAAATAGCCGTATCAATTCAAGTAAAAGCCGAGGTATATATAATCCAATCGGCACACGTGAAAACAGGACACCCAGGACAAGAAAACAATCAACCGATAATTCTGAGAACCAAAGGGGTTCACGCATCCAGGATACAATAAACAACAATAGAACATCCGATTCAATTACAGACAGAGGCATCCGGGATAGAAAGCCGAGAGCCGGCTCCGATACGATTAACATAAACAATAGCGGCAGAGCTGTCAGAAAAGTCCATCCGGGAGGAAATACAACCATTATCGATAACACAATAGCAAAAACCGGTAACCGAGCAACCGGCCATCGAACCCACCACTTCGAAACTACAAGACCATCTCGCCTGATATATCGTGACAGGACTTACCGCGGATATGACCATAATTATGACTATAATAGATATCAACATACATATGTTGACTACTACAACCGGATTCGCCATCAAACAATCTGGCCGAGATATCGTTTTATAGTATGCTATAACCGTGGTCTTCACCTGGCGTTCAGATATGTATATCCGTACTATCATCGAAAATACGTATTTGTCAGTCTTGGGGGCTTCTGGCCTGAATACTACCGATATACCCGCTATTACTGGTACGGATGCCACCCCTATTACTGGTATGGTTATTATCCGATCGCTCGCGAGGTTCAAGGTGATACATATAACTATTACACATATAATTACTACTATGACGAAGACGGCCGGTTGTACCAACAAAGCCAGATGGCAGATGCAGGCTATTATGAAAATTTAGCACAGCAACCGGCAGAAGAGCCAGCCCAGGCAACTCTGGCCGACAGCTACTTTGAGGAAGCTGTTGAAGCTTTTGAGGCAAGTAACTACGATATTGCCATTGATAAATTCGCAACGGCGATGGAATTTGCACCAGACGACATGGTACTTCCATTTGCATATTGTCAGGCCCTGCTGGCAGCAGAGCAATATTCGAAGGCTGCCGAAGCCCTTCGGACTGCTTTGACGAAGATCAATCCGGAAAAGGAAGGTATCTTTTATCCTCGTGGATTATATCCTAACGAAGAAATTCTCCTTGGCCAACTTGACGACCTGGCCGAGAAAGTTGAAATTTTCAACTTTGATGCAGATTTGCAGCTTCTACTGGGATACCAATTACTTGGTATTGGTCAACTCGATCGGGCTGTGACCCCATTGATTAACGCCGGTCGTGATTTGGAAAATGCAGACGCCGCCGCGGTATTGCTCGGACTTCTGGAAAAAATTAAAACCTCCGAAGAAGAATCCGAACCTGAAGAAGTTGAAACCGAAGGAGTTGGAACCGAAGAAATTGAACCTGAAGGAGTTGAACCTGAAGGAATTGAAATCAAAGGAATTGAAATCAAAGAGGCCGGTGCAAATCAGAATCCTGTTCAAAGCAAAATAATAAACCAGGAAAAATCAACAAGAACAAAGGAAACAGTACTGTTAGCGACTTTATGTTTACTGGCGGGAAGTACCGGTATAGGCCATTACTTCAGGGCTTAAACAGGTTCACCCAGCATATCCGACCATCATTTGGAAAATACTACAATGAAATTCTCCAGGTCTATACTTATATTTCTGATACTGCTGGCGCCGGGTTTTATTCAAGCCGGCAATAATTATCAGCCCTTTCCCATCCTATCGACAACCGATGAACAGGAGGTCCCCGATATTTACGGCAATATAGTCGTCTGGCAACAGTTCGTATCCGAATACGGGGACTATGATATCTACGTCGCAGATATAAATAATCCGTCCGACCCGCTTATCCACATTCTCGGCGGTGAAAACAACCAGATGAATCCGGCCGTCTTCGAGAACACCATTGTCTGGCAGGATTACGTTTCATGGCAGGATGTAGCAGACTGGGATATTCGTATGGCCAGGATCAACGGTCAAAGCGAGCCTAATATATTTGTTGTCTCCGACATCGCCGATAATAACGAACAAAATCCGGCAATTCACGGCAATATTGTCGTATGGGAAGAAGATTTTTCCGGAAACCTGAACATTTATGGAGCAGATATTACTAATCCGGAAAATCCAATGGAATTTCTTATCGCCGGCTTGGAAGTTGACCAACAAAATCCTCACCTTTACAGAAATACCGTCGTATGGCAGGATAGTTATTTCGGAGATTGGGACATTTACGCCGCCGATATATGGCAAAGAAACAAACCTGTGGAATTTCCCGTCTCACTGCTGGACAACGATCAGCAGAACCCGGCTATATCGGGTAATATTGTTGTCTGGCAGGACAATTACTATGGCGACTGGGACATTTACGCCTCTGATATTTCCGAACCAAACAATCCCGAAGAATTTGCCGTTGCTGTCAACGAATCATCTGCGATCAGCCCCGATATAGACGGCGGCATAGTTGTATGGCAGGACAATCGTAACGACAACTGGGACATATATGGTTATAATCTTATTACCGGTCTCGAATTTCAAATAACCTATAATCGCCATGACCAGATCAATCCGGCCGTAAGCGGAAATATCGTCGTTTGGCAGGATTACCGAAACGGCAATTCAGAAATATACGCCATTTCACTCGGTGAATCCGAGGCAGCGGAATGTATATCCAATGCAACCGGAGACATCAACGGTGATTGTAGAGTTGACTTTACCGATTTTACCCTGATGAGCTCCCACTGGCTTGAATGCCATATTGAGCCGGTGGAGGCCTGTCCTTAGCAAAAACACAAATAAACCGTGTGCCGGTTGTATTTGTCGGTTTAAGCAGGCAAAGAATACATATTATTTCTTGATTATATGACGTTTTTTATATAGAATTTTTGTTACCAATAATCGAATTTGTGCCTTTTATGTATGGCGAAAGCTTCGCTTTTAAGAGGCAGCACAATGATTCAGGGATTTTAGAGACTCGGAATGGACAGACGGCTGCAAAATGCTTTGAAAGGACTTACCTCCTGTGACATCGAACAACGTCGCAGGGCAATGGACCCCTTTGTCAGAGCTACATTTGAGAGATTTATCAGGTATTTATATCGATACCTGGGAAATGAGACGGAATGCGAGGATATTCTGGAAGATGTTTACGCCGATATATGGGAAAATCCCGAACACCTCAGTAATGTTATAAGTGAGAGGGAACTGCTGAAAACCGTATATATGTATTACATGAGAAGGCGACTGAGGCAAGTATATAGAAGGATTAACAGACACTTAAATTTATCACAAAATAACCTGACGAACCTTGTCGCCCCCGAATTAGGTATTATTGAAATAATGTCTCAGTCAGAGTTGAAACTGACACTTCATAAGGCGCTCAGAAAACTTAAGTCACGGGAGCAAAGAGCCATAGAGCTCTGGATGGAAGGAATGTCAAACAGGACAGTCGCCAATGAACTTAAGACAACGGTCGGAGCAGTTAAAATGTTGAAGTTTCGAGCCATATTGAAGTTAAAGAAGTTGATGCAAGAGTCCTATCAAGCAGAATAATTCTGCATATTCTAAAGGAACAATAAAAAATGTCTGACACAAACCGAGAAATTCAGGAATTACTGGTTGATTACGCCGGGGCCTTGCGTGATGGCTGTATTCCTTCGTTTCTGAAATCACTCACACGCGAGGAAGGAAAGTTAATCTCTTCTTCCGGTCAGTTTTGGGATGCTACCGAAATTGTCCGGGTTCTCAACGGCGTCGGCTTTGCCGATAAAGCCGTGACCGCGGATGTCGGCCTTTTCATGTCGCGGGTTGATGCCAATATCGTATCCCGCTCAAAAAAAGCGAGGGCGTCATCACAGCGTAAACACTCCGGCCGTTTCACTTTACAAAAGCGAAACAACCGGGGCACAAAGTCCACGACTAAAACGGAAAAGACCGAGAAGCAGATATGATTTTAGACTGTCACCAATGTTCAACCTGTTACTTTGAAGATAAGGAACGGTCCTCAAGGATTGACCCGGCGACAATCTCGCAACAGCAACCGAAATTAGTCTATAAAAATGTGCTGGTTGTATTCGTCTGTATCGAAATTTACGACAGCAAACAGGAGCTCGAAGAAGCCGCAGAAGAATTTGCGGCTCTCTCCGAACTCATAGGCAGACGGCCGATCCTGCTTTGTCCAAATGTACATCTTTCCATAGACAGGGCTCCGGAGAAGCAAGCTGTATATTTAATCGGTGAGCTCAAAAAAATGCTCGACGCAAAAGGCTATGATGTTCATCTACTGTCTTTCGGTTATCACAAACAATATGGAATGGAATGTAACGGCAATGTAGGCAGTGTTGTCGGCAGAAGGTTCTATGGTTCGGCCGATAAGCAATTCCTCAGACTTTTAACACGACTCGGTGTTTGTCCTCCCGACTCCCTGCCGACACAAATGCCGACATGGGCAAAAATGCTGACCGAACGACGGCTGAAAGTATTAGCCAGTCGAAGAGAAACCTATAGCTTTGCGAAAACAATGCTTCAGGAACAGCTTGATGAGACCGGCCACGGAGAATTGTGGACGTGCATGTTATTTGAAGGGGAAAGGCAGCCTGTGGACGATTACCTCAGTACTTTATATGAAATTATTGAGGATTATCAGGATGTAAGGGTGCACCGTGCACTGAATCTGAGCGTGCCCGGCTTCTCCAACGCCGCACGTCACCTCTTTCGCAAGTATCCCGAGGCAATAGAATCAGGAAGACTTAGAATCTACAACAGCCAGGTTTCTGATATCGAGTTTCTATTAACCAGAAGTTCCGTACTTCTTGCATTTCCACAAATACCAGGAAAAGCAGGATCACATGCAGGAGAAATATCGTTCGGTATTTACTGTAAAGACGAGGACTTTTCGAAGAATTTGATTCAATGGTACCGTACCTTTCTCATTGATGCACGATTCGGATGGATTCGTACGGAATCCGAATTGAACACTACCATCAATGAACTGGAAGAAGAAATGTTCCAGGCCGGACATGATGATCTCAAACACAGGGAATAGTCTTTTGGTCGTTGCAAATATAGCTCGAGAACTATGAAATTTTATTCTTTATCGAAAAAAAATAAAAAGATAAGTCTATCTTAGCCGGTTGAAACACTGAGTTTATAAAACATCTAAGAGGATCATAAACTGTGAGTATGGTCTTGCCTGTGGCTGTTGTTGTAGCCTACGTAGTATTGCTTACTTTCGTTGCAGTACGTGCACGGGCCGCTCGCGAGTTCGAAGAGTTCTCGTTGGCAAAACGGGCTCTTCCCCTGGCCCTGGTTTTTGGAAGCCTTGCCGCGACTTATATCGGACCGGGATATTCAATTGGATTCGTAGGGCGGGGCTTTAAGAGCGGATTTCTTTTTCTCGGTATAGGTCTTGCGTATTCGCTCCAGAATATACTTGTGGGTTTGTTTATCGCACCACGACTCAGAGGCCTGAAAAACTGTCACACGCTGGGTGATGCCATAGGTCAAAAATACGACCGAAAATGCCAGGTTGTTGCCGGTATTATTTCCGTTGGCTTATGTGCAGGTTTTTCCACGGTAATGGCAAGTGCCGCCGGAGTTGTTTTAAGCGATGTCTTTAAATTGCCGGGCTGGTCTTCTGTTGCTATCGTTGTCGGTATAACGGCTTTATACACAACATTCGGAGGATTGAGGGCGAGTGTGATAACGGATGCCTTTCAGTTCACAGCATTCGCCTCTTTACTGCCTGTTACGTTATTACTGGCATTTGTGTTCCATCTTAACGGTGAACCGCTCACTTTTACCGCTCAGACACTGGAAGCAACCACTGACGGCCTTGATTCGACCCCGATTATCGAGATTGTAGGTTTATTGGCAGCTTTTCTGCTGGGAGAAACACTTATACCACCCTATGCAAACAGGGCCTTAGCCTCAAAAACAACAAAAATCTCACGTAATGGTTTCATACTGGCAGGCATATTCAGTGCGATTTGGTTTATGGTCATGGTTTCGCTCGGAATAACCGCCCGAAGTATCATTCCAATGGATACGGCTGAAGACCTTGTTTTACTAAACCTGGTGAAATCAATCATGCCCGCAACCGGATACGCATTATTATTGGTGGTGCTTGTCTCAGTTATAATGTCCAGTCTTGATTCACTTCTCAATGCCGGTGCTGTGGCTTTTACTCAGGATATTGTCAAACCCTTTTCAAAGTTATCGAACGGCGCCGCTCTGAACACAGGTCGGGCCGCCACAATCATAATTGCAATAATTGCTGCCGCCGGTGCATTAGCAGTCCCCAGTATCATCGGCGGACTTCTTATATGCTATGCCATCTGGGCGCCTGCGATACTTCCCGCTTTGATAATAGGTTTATGGGTGAAACGGCCGCGTCCACTTGCCGGAATCTTATCAATGGGTATAGGCACTGTCACGTCCGTAACGTTCGAATTTATTTTCCCCGATTTATTCGATATACCTGTAATTATAGTCGCTCTGGGAGCGGCACTTGTAGCATATATAATAGGACATTGGATCGGATCCGCAAAAAATCGGAGCGTAGGAGAATAATAATGGCACTATTTATATTCGTCATCGTGATAATCGGGGCCTTAATTGCCATTGCCAGCGGCATCTGGGTTGCGTTCGCTTTGGGAAGTGCAATATCCAATAACGAGAAAAAAAAGATCTCCTCCGATACCAAAGAGACCCGACAAACATGAATTTATTCATGCCGCAAGGATTCTATCGGGTCCATATTAGCGGCACGATAAGCAGGATAAAGTCCAAAGATTATTCCAACAGCGGCACTAATTCCAAAAGCCAGTATTAATGAACCGCTTGTTATAACCGTGCGCATATCCCCAAATCGAGTGACTAAATATGGTATCAGAGAACCCAGCATAATCCCAAGGATCCCACCGAATAACGTTAAAATCAAGGTCTCTGAGAGAAACTGGAAAATGATATCTCTCTTCTTGGCTCCGAGCGCACGCCGTATGCCTATTTCCCGTGTTCGCTCACTTACGGTAGCCAGCATAATATTCATAATTCCAATACCACCGACTATCAGAGAAATGGCAGCTATCGATCCGAGAACGATAGTAAAAATGCGTTGGAAATCCTTCGCCTGTCTCATCAACTCCAAGGGAACGACTATTTCATAGTCATTTTTCTTGTGATATCGTTTCATCAGAGTCTCTACACTTTGGCGTGTATTAAGCACCTGGTCTATATGGCCGACTTTGACAATAATTTCCTGAAGCTCGACTTTTTCCAAAGTTCGTCCTGAGCCGGAGCTCATCTGCAATGACATCTCACCGAAACGATTCTTAACGGTAGTAAGAGGAATATAGATGCCGCCCAAATTTGCACCGGATTTTTTTGCTCCTGTCGGGTCCTTATTCTCAGTATTTTTTTCGGTCCTGGTACTGGTTTTTTCATTAGCAACGCCCACTACACGATAGTAATCACTCCCTATTTTAACACTCTGTCCCAACGGATCGTCAAAGCCAAACAATTCATTGACTATTTTATCATCAACAACACAAACGCCTTTCTTATAGCGTGTATCGGTACCACAGAGAAATCGTCCAAATTTTACCTGAAGCGTTGATATCTCGGGATACCACGGGACAGTTCCAACTACTTCTATGGATGCCCTGCGATTGCGATATTGTGCCTGCTGGGAAATACGGCGATTCGGCACTATAACCTGGACATCCGGTATGGCATTGCGGAAACGGTCTGCATCATCATAGGTCAAACCATATTCCGTCAAAGTCTGCTGTTGTCCGACCGCCGTCTGATCCTCAGGAGGCTTTACAGTTTTTATAATAATATTCTGGCTGCCAAGCTGGGCAATCTTTTCCTGTGCATCCTGACTGGCCCCTTCACCTATGGCTAACATTGCGATAACCGAGGAGACGCCGAAGATAATACCTAATGCAGTCAGAGTTGAACGCAGCCGATGCATCCAAAGGCTCTTTGTCCCCAGTTTCATTATGCGTTTGAGACGAAATAAAAACATACCGTGTTTATCGCTTATTATATTCCTGTTTACTTATTTGACCATCGAAAAGGCGTATAATCCTTCCCGCACCTTCGGCGATACTCTCATCGTGGGTAACGGCTATCAGGGTTTTACCCTGCTCATGCAAACGGGCAAGAATTTCAAGGATTTCGGAGCCGCTCGAAGAATCAAGATTCCCCGTTGGTTCGTCGGCTAAAATAATAAGTGGATCATTTGCCAGCGATCTGGCAATTGCCACTCGCTGCTGCTGTCCGCCACTTAGTTCCGAAGGTTTATGGTCAACTCGGTTACCAAGGCCTACAATTTCCGCTAATTCCAGTGCTCGTTCGGCGCTTTCCTGTTCGGTGAAGCCCTGGTAATACATCGGCACTTCTATATTCTCTATTACATTGAGCTGATTAATCAGGTTAAATGACTGAAATATAAAACCAATACGCATGCCGCGTATCATAGACAACTGGTCATCATCAAGTTCAGAAACGCTCTGTCCGCCAAGCAGATAATCACCACTTGTTGGACGATCAAGACAGCCGATCATGTTTAGTAAAGTAGATTTGCCTGAACCACTTGGCCCCATGATTGCTACATATTCACCGCTTGTTATGGTCAGATCAATTTCCCTCAAGACTCGCAATTCCACAGAGCCAAGTTGATAATTCTTACACAGTTTCTCCATCACCAATATTGGTGTGTCGCTGTCAAACTCAATAGCTTCTCTTAACTGTTGCATGACCGACTCGTTGTATTTCCTTTAATTTTCGGTACTTGTTTCTTCTTCCTTAACCGGTGGCTGTTCAGTACGGTTCTGCCTTCTCGTCCCTCGTCCACCTCCTCCAGATCCTCCAGATCCAAACTTCTCCCTCAATTGCTTTCTCTGTTCCTCGGTCATGCCCGGCATACTTCCTCCTTCTTGCCTATTTCCAAACTTTTCCCTGAACTGTTTCATTTGTTCTTCAGTAAATTGGGGCATACCTCCTTCTCCCTGGTTTCCAAATTTTTCCTTCAACTGTTTCATTTGTTCTTCAGTCAAAGCAGGCATACCTCCTTCTCCCTGACTTCCAAACTTTTCTTTGAACTGTCTCATTTGTTCTTCAGTCATAGCGGGCATGCCTCCGCCTTGCCTGCCTTCCCGTGATCGTCCGGCTCCCCTTACATCCTGACTGCCCGCCCCCATATCCATACCATCAACCTTATCCTGTTCGGACATCAACTCCGGTAGCGTTTGTTGGAATGCCTCCGCAGAAGATTCAGTCAGAAGCGGAGGATTAAGCAATACATTCTCGCCAACTTCCAAACCTTCAAGTATTTGCACAGAAGAATCGTTAAATACACCGGCTTGTACTACACGTTCTTCTTCAGTTCCCTGAGGAGTCACAACATAACATACTTTTCTGCCGCCGCGATTTGCTACCGCTGTAATAGGTACGGTGATAACATCACTTAACTGCTCTACGAGAATTTCCACTTTACACGACATTCGACTTCTGAGAAAATCATGGGTGCCATCTATATTAACTAATGTTTTGTAAACCTTCAGATCTGGATTCATCCAGCCTCGCTGCTGATCAGGCAGCGGTGCTACTTCAAGCACTTTACCCCTCAATTGTTTATCTGGAAAAGCGTCCATAACTATAATTGCGAACTGACCGGGACGAACCTTATCAACCTCGGTTTCGTGAACACTTATTTCGGCAACCATCGACGCCGTATCCGGCATTGATACAAGCACCTGACCCTCAGAGACTGTTTCACCTTCGGCAATGATTCCACTACTCGATCCTCTGCCTCGCATCGCCCTAAACATGTCATCTTCACCGCCGGTACCATAGACTACCAGTCCGGGGGCTTTTGCTCTAATAGTACAATAATCTATCTGCTGCTCTAATTCTTTGACCCTTTCCATCTGCTCTTGTAACCTTTGTTCGGCAGTACTTAACCTGACCTTGGCTTGTGCCTCTCTCGAACGGCACTGCGCATACGTTCGCAGTAAACTACGCCCGGCTTCAATGTAGTTACTGAGGAATTGCTCAGCATTTTTTGGGAAATCATAGCGTATAAATAAATCCAGATCCACTTCAGAACTCTGTGACCTGAACTGACGATTTACCACGTTTAGTCTGTCTCTTTCCAATTCCAAATCGGAGACGTAATTTGCATCATGAAGCTTCAAAGTCCCGGTATAAGTATCCTCTGCTGTTTTCAAATCGCCCTGAGCAAGGACAATTTGATCCTGAAGATCCTTCATCTCCTGCCAGGATTTAGTTCCATTTAAAACATTAGGATCTTTTTCAACTTCCATAACAAATGGAGCTATATAGTCTGAAAGGTTAACTGCATCGTTAACATCCTTCGTCAACTTTTCCGCGAGTTCCGCACCTAAATATTTTTGTAGGTCCAACAAAGCAAATCTCACTTCCAGTTCACTTCGCGCGATGTTGCTTTCATTTTCTATTATCTGAATTTCATATGCCTCTTTTGCAGCAACTGCATTTTCCTGGTCACCTGCAAGCTCTATCTTCTCCTGATTTAACCTATCTTGCAGGGCCGAAGAATCTAAATCCACAAGTACCATGCTGTTATCCACATCTTCTTGAGTTACATAGGTTCCTGCAGGCACGATACTGAGTATCGATACTTCTCCTACATCCCTGCCTCTCTCGACCTGACATTTGTATTGTATCGATTTATGGGCTCTGATACTTCCGGCAACCTCTACTGTAACTACTAAATTATCCCGGCGTACGGCAAATGTTCCGCTGGTGGAAGATGCCGTATTAGTTCTTCTCGTTGCCGCCACCAAAACAGTGACTGCAAGAGCCACCGCAACAAAAAGCAGCAGGAACCAAAACTTTTTAATTCCGGGTTTAGCCTTCCCTCGATGTTGACTTCGAGGTTTTTGTTTAATCTGATTATTTACCATTATGTTCTTTGCTCCCACATGCCATCCGGCCTAACTTCAAGAATTCCGATATCTCTAAAAAAGCTCATCTTGGCGATTAAATGCTCAACCAAAGCACGTGTCACTGCATTTTGAGCCTGTACTAAAGCATCTTCCGATTCAAGTAAAAGTCGCACAGTGCCTCGACCGTAATCCAATAACAATTTCTGTTGTTGAAGACGTCTTTCAGCCAATCTCAAGCCGACCTGCTGAATTCTATAACTCTCAGCCGTCTCTGCCAGGTCACGATAAGCCTTGTTCACATCGAGCTTGATTCTTTCAATATCTTCTTCATAGCCTCGCTGTCGCTGCTGCAATGAAATTAATGCCTCACGGTAAGCATTACGTTCTGATTTTTGGTCGAAAGGCAAATCAGTTTCAAAACCTAATGAGTAAGTACCTTCATGAAAACGCAGCCTGGTGAAATCAGTTTTTTCAGTTGAATCTACGCCGGCGCTACCAATCAGGTTCAGTTGTACACCAAGGCCTTCGGCGGCCAGAACAAGCTTCCTCTCGGCATCCTCAAGCCCTTCTCTTGTGTTAGCTAAATCCAACCTGCGTCCTAACGCCATCTCAATCGCATCTTCTACCGTATATTCCGGAAGTCCAACACCCAAATTTCCCAACACTTTCAACTCATTCGGGTCCAGCGTTATATTAGCTTCAGTAGGTAAAGACAACCTGATTTTGAAGCTATCGAGAGTTTGTGCATAGCTTTGTTCAGCAGAAAATAGATTGTTTTCGGCACTGAGTAGCTTCTGTTCCGCCTCATCCGCATCCGACTGTGCCCTTTGACCAACTTCAACCTCCATTCTCAGTTGATTTGTTGATTCTATCTGCCTTTCATAGCTGGCTCTGGTAACTTCCAGGTTGTCTTTTTGCTGTAAAACACGGTAATAATCACTGATAATCGAAACAACAAATGTCTGACGATAACGGTTGAAAGTACGTATTCGATATAAAACATTTCTCTCTGCCTGAGTCAGGTTCTCCCATGCGGTTTTCCCCCCGCCGCGTCCCAATAAAGGTGCCGTCACACTGGCAGTGAGAACCGAACCTAAAGAAGTGTATTGATCACCGCTGAGAAAACGTGTCCAATCGATGGCAAGACCGGCATTTGCTATAATACCACCGGCCGTAATAAACGCCTGATCCACACCGAAGTCGGATGAAAGCGTATTATTTTCACCGTCTTCGGAATTCAGGTACTGGCCATCAAAAGTCCCGAACCACTGTCTTGCATATTCATGTCGGGTCAATGTTAAATCCAGGGCGGACAGATACAGCGACTCCTTTTGAGTTTGATATTCACGATTATATTTTGTAGCCATCTCAACCGCCTTTGCAAGGGTTATGACGCCTAATGGCGGTACCCCTGAAGCAATTTCATCTTCAGTTGGTACCGTATCACGAATCGTATAGTTCGTCATTTGGCCAAAGTCGTCCCGCCATTTATCTTCGATGATTTTATACGTTTCCTGATCCGCCTCGGCTACAAGTTGCTCCGGACTGCTACAGGCACCTGTAAAACCCAAAACGCCGGCAATACCAAGCATTAAGAGTGCCAATTTTACAGACAACAACCTACATATCATGGATTTTTTCCCTGATAAACCTCTTCCTCGCATAGAATTATCTCTGTTCATATCAATGTTGATAAACAATATTATAAAACCTTTATATTACGATATATAGGCATAAAATAAAAGACGAAATACCTAAACCACAACCTGTTACTAAAAAAATAGACGTTTAGTCCCACCTGAATATTGCTTAAAAATTAATATTACGACAATATTTTCTGTATTTTACAGGTAAATCTAATATTTATAAGGCGACCGTAAACAGACTCCATCTCCGACAAACTTGTTAATATTTACTGTAAAATCATGCCTAATTTCTTTGCAAAAAAGAGTCTCTATGTGTAGATTATACATGAAACTTGCGTTTTTTTAATATATATGGCCATTATTAACGAAGATCCGGTATCGTCAGCCCTGGTTTTTCAAACATATGTATATATGAGTCAAAATGAATTAAAGTTCTTGGAATATTGACAAAAAAATCAAGGTCGATTTAATTTAAAACTAAAATATGGCGGCGTAGCCAAGCGGCCTAAGGCGACGGTTTGCAAAACCGTTATTCGCCGGTTCGAATCCGGCCGCCGCCTTTTTTTACAGGTCATAAACCGAGTGATATCAGCTTTTTAATTGCCTGATAAACATACATGCAAAGTAACCGGGAACTCTAAGGATGGAAAAAGCCAACGAGCAAAGGGCAGAAAAAAGATTAAGTTATCGTTGGCCTGTTTATTTCACCAGGGATGACAAAGAAAAGGCTTCTCCAGGTCAGATTGTAGATGTTTCCAGTGAGGGTATGGCTTTTCTATGCCGTTTCGATGAAAGCTGTCCGCACCTCGACCAATCACTGAAAATAAACTTTGGCACACCGCACTTCGACCATAACAACTCCTTTGACACGATTCTTTTCAATCGCGTCGGCTGTGTCTGGCGACTGGATAAGTTAAGCAGCCAGGTATATCGTGTAGTAGTCCGGTTTGCCGAGCCACTTTTCTTCAAGCCCGGAGAACAGGATATAAGCGAATCCGATGCACAACTGAGACTTGAGGCCAAAGCATTATCAATCCTAAAAGCTGAGGAAAGTGTTAAAGTTTATGATGAAGCATTGACAAGGGCCGAGGAAAAAATAAGGTTTTACACAGAGGCTAAAACAAAAGCAGAAGAAGGACTAAAGTCCGAAGCACAGACAAGAGCTAAAGCCGAAGCCAGAGCCAACAGCGAAGCTAAATTGAGGGCAAAAGCAGAAAAAATCGCCGGTGTTGAAGCCGCGAAAAGAACAAAAACCGAAGCCGAATTACAAAGAAAGACCGAATTCTATAGCGAGGAAATAGCAAAAATTAAAGCGGAGAAAGCCCAGGCAATATCCAGGATTAAAGCTGAGGCGGCGAATGCAATAGCCAAAATCGAGGAAGAACTGAAAGTAAAAGGAATCTCAGCATCCGGGATTACAGATAAACATCCAATCAAGGAAATAGTACTGAAAAAGGTCGATAAGTTTGTTACAGATCGCAATAAAATCTTTTAGTATAAAACTCTTTGTAGCATAATAACTCTTTACGCGGTTTAGATGACCATTTTTTATAAACAACCAATATGAAAGCGGAATTTGCACATTCTTTCCTTGAGATACTTGAAGCCGACATTACTGATATGGAAACCGAAGCCATTGTCAATCCTGCCAACACTCAATTGATTTTAGGGGGCGGCGTCGCCGGTGCCATAAGCAGAAAAGGTGGTCCCAAAATCCAGCAGGAGTGCAGTAATATCGGCGGGACATTCGTGGGCGGAGCTGTAATAACAAGTGCAGGTAATTTAAAAGCAAAATATGTTATCCACGCAGCAGGACCGCGGATGGGCGAAGGTAATGAAGACCAAAAGCTGAAAAATGCTACGCTTAACTCGTTAAAAATTGCCGACAAAAATAATATTAAAAGCATTTCCTTCCCGGCAATCAGTACGGGTATTTTCGGCTATCCCATCGATAAATGCGCTGAAATAATGTTAAAGACAACTATCGATTATATCATTGGTCCGACCGGCTTGGAAAAGGTCGTTTTTTGCCTTTTCGGACATGACAGCTATGAAGTTTTCGCCAGGCAACTTGAGCGGGAAATCCGGGAAAAAAGCGGTAAAACTCCCTGATTTAACAAAAGCATTAAAATTAACAACAGTCGAAAACCAGAGAGCCTTTTTTTAGAAAAAGTTAATCATCCAATTATGTTTAAGATAGAGAAACGCACTCAGAGGAATATTATAGGCTTACCCTGAGAACCATAGATAAAATCACAAATAATATAAATTTATCAGAATTGAATTTGTCACATAAACCGATTATATTATAAATAAAGAAAAGCTTCGAAAAAGTGAAAAATATTATAAGAAAGTGCTAAAATGGAGACAAGATTCAACGTCTTTGAAATTCTCCAAATAGCCGAGAAAATAGAGCATAACGGAGCGAAGTTTTATCTCGAAATAGCGGAGCTGCTTGATAACCCGGAATTTCGCAATATATGCTATACACTGGCGAGCTGGAAAGCCAGACATGAAAAAATTCTCGCACAGAGAAGAAAAAGATTCTCAGAAAAAACCGGCGAATTCGGCACCTTCGATCCGAACAATTATGTATTGTCCAATCCAGACGTAATGGCAGGCCTTGCAGTTTTTGCCACAAAACATAGCTCACTCAAAGGCCCGCTAAGCCAGGATAACATAGCAGAAATCCTGAAAGATGCGATTAACAGGGCAAAGGAAGCTATTGTTTTTTATAACGGCCTGAAAGGCTTCGCCCGGGACCCGGCCAGTGAGGAGACAATTGATATGATTATAAAAGAAGAAAATCGACACATACGCCTGCTCAGCGAACAATTAAAAAAGCAATAGTTACTTAAGAAACCCAGCATAAACCATCTTGATAATTACAAATCGAAAATCCAATCACGAATTGATTGCGGCTGATTATAAGTCATACATGTCAACGACACCGTATCAATTGATTTTGATTGATCCGGATATGCGGGAGACTTGTTTTTAAGTCTTCAATAAAACGCAGGCCATCCGTCCAGTACCCTGCAGTGGGCTTTAAGGCCGGATTAAAACCGGCAAAATAACGATTGATACAGCCAATCATAAGTTCGCGGAGATATTTACTAACCATTGACGCCAGCGAGACCGGCAAATATTGTCCATCCGCTCCGACCTTAAAATGTATGTGCATAGCTCCTTTATCAGTTTGTAATTCATAACTGCTGACTGCAGGGCTTTCATGGATAATCCTTAATTTCATATCCGGAAACATCCTTTGAAGATTTTGACGATAATGCATCCGCCCGCCCTGTCTGTCTATTATGATATGCAGATCATCATCCGCAAAGCTATCGAAAGCTGTTTGTATAAGTTGTGATGTTGCCGTAAAAAGTACACTGGCTTTGTTCTTCACTACAGTAACCATGTTGTTGTAATACTCTACATCCAGGCAATAACTTTTTATCTCCTTCAACTCCATCCCATTTATAGCAAGATCATCAGCAAGCACTTTCGAAGCAATCGCTATATCAGCAATATTTACTGAAAGACAGTAAGTTTCGGCGCCTTTGTACCATGGATAATTGCTTAACCGCTCAAGGCAACTCGGGCACAAAGGTCCTACGAGTTCGGCCAGAGTAACCGGCTCTATACCGAGACATTTCATCACTGTCATAACGGTCCGCTCAAGGTGTTTAATGCCAATCGTCTTATTATAAACCTTTTTACTGTCTGCAATGAGTAATCGCCCACTCAGCCGTTTTCTCCTGTTACTGACACTTCTGACTAAAACCTCCCATAAATCAGAGGTTAATTGATTGCCTGGAAGAGAAAAAGTGCTGGATGATACCACTAAAGGCCCCAGAATCGGGCCAAAACCGGCTTCATCAATCCCAACTAAAACTGCCATCCCTGCAACTCCTGTCATCCTTGAAAAAGAAAGCAAAAATACCAAATATTGCTATAATTGACATATGTGTTCAAATCAGAATTATAACCAACACCCTCAATAAATCAATAATTAATGTCAATTCTGTGACATTTTAGACCACCGTACAACAGTTCTTTGTTTGACAGAGAAGCTCAATTTTTGTAGAATAATATCTACAACAAAAAGATATTGCTACACATATTAAGGTTTGAAATGTCGATAAAATTACAGTTCCTCGGTGCGGCCCAGAATGTTACAGGCTCAAGGCATCTTTTACAAGTCAATGGAACCAGGCTCCTGATAGATTGCGGACTCTATCAGGAACGACAGTTTCGAGAAAGAAACTGGGAAGCTTTTTCTGTGCCGCCGGCGAGTATAGATGCAGTCCTTTTAACACACGCACATCTGGATCATTGCGGTCTTCTACCGCGATTGGTGAAAGAAGGATTCAAAGGAAAAATATACTGTACCGCCGCTACCGCGGAGATTGCAAGAATCATATTATTAGATTCGGCCAAGCTGCAACAGGAAGATGCCGAGTTCAAGCGTAAAAGACATGAGCGTGAAGGCCGCAAAGGAACCCATCCGGAAATACCACTCTATACTACAGCCGATGCAGAGGCTTGTTTTCCATTATTTCAACCTGTCAGATATAAACAGTCTGTCAAGCTCGGCTCAGGCATAGAAGCCATCTTTTGCGATGCCGGTCACGTTCTTGGCTCTTCGGTCATAAAAGTAAAAGTCAGTCAAAACGGGCAACAGAAATCAATATTATTCTCCGGGGATGTTGGCAGGCCAAACAGACCTATCCTGCATGATCCTGTTTTATTAAAAGAGGCGGACTACATCCTTATTGAGTCCACCTACGGAGATCGTGTACATCAAAACCCTGAAGAAACCAAAAAGATGATTGCTGAAGTCATCAACTCGACGAAAAAAGCCGGGGGTAATATAATCGTCCCAAGCTTTGCCCTCGAGCGTTCACAGGAAGTTCTGTATTACATCAATGAATTACTGCTTGAAGATGCAATACCGCATTTAATGGTCTTTTTAGACAGTCCAATGGCGGCAGGAATTACCAAGGTTTTTCAACGACATCGTGAACTATTCGACAAGGAGATGGCCGAATTAGTAGAGAATGGTGAATCACCCTTTGATTTTCCGGGACTGAAAATCACAGGAACAAGCCAGGATTCGAAAGCAATTAACCATATCAAAGGTACAATTATGGTCATTGCAGGTTCCGGGATGTGTACCGGTGGCAGAGTCAAACATC